>Ga0315314_1000193_pt1 | contig 80569 bp, 79 predicted proteins | sample TDP9_MG_FD_203631 | JGI IMG/M metagenome (GOLD analysis project Ga0315314, IMG submission 203631) | Freshwater sediment microbial communities from Lake Towuti, South Sulawesi, Indonesia - TDP9 | ecosystem: Environmental > Aquatic > Freshwater > Lake > Sediment | place: Indonesia: South Sulawesi...
CCTAGTGGTGAAACTCGCCCAGAGGGTCAGAACAGCTGACCAGATATTGCAGTTCACTCTATCAGACATGAAGGGCCTCAAAACTCTATACCAGATGGAGATAACCTAAAATTTGCCAAAGTTTAGTCATAAGTTTGGCATGAAGTGATAGGTGTGGTTTTTTAACAATGTGTATGTGTTTTTTGTTCGTTAGCTGCGTATAAAAGAGGCTTCATGTGCATCGCTATTTTTCTTTCAGGTCGTCCCTCATATAGGAGCTGAAAATATGTTTCTTCTTAACCCAGCATTTTTTATCTTCTATTCGTTTTTCTCAATTTTTTTTTGCAGAATCTGCTCTTTTGTAAGCGTTTTAAATCTCCACTTTCAAGCGTATATTTTCGGTTATCAGGTCTTGGAACATTATCTTGAGATTCTTCTTATCTATTTTTATCTCTCTGCTGAGAACTTTTACAACATGGTATAAGGGCCATGTTTCGAGTTATTTGCAAAACTTGCCATTCTTCTCTTATGATTGACTGTTTTCAGGTTTAGGTATCTTTTAGGAATTCTAAAACGATTTGGCAGAATTCTTCTCTCTTCTGTGAATAGAAACCGTGAGCAACGTCCTCAAACAGCACAAGTTTAGAGTTTAGTATTTCCTCGGCTAGGATTTGGGAATTTTCAAAGGGGACAAGACTATCCTTTTTGCCCGCTAATATGAGAGTGGGGTTCCTAATTGTAGACAGCTGGTCGTGCGCATCATAAACCGATATTCCGGCCAACTGCCTCATAACTCCCTCAGCAGAGAAAGAGCTGTTTTTCATTTGTTCAATAAGCTCCTCAATCCTTTCAGGATGCTCAGCTATAAAGTCCTCAGTGTACAAGATACGCAAACCCGCCTTTAGAGCCTCCTCAGGATCCCCGCTCATCAAGCCACCCAGGCTCTGCATTAAATCCGCCTTTGGGGGAATAAACCTTGAAACCCCACCAGTCGTGCAACCGAGAACAAGCTTCTCAACCTTTTCGGGATACTTTAAGGCGAGTTTGATAGAAATCATTCCGCCCATGGATACTCCTAAAACGTGGGCACGGGGCACTTTGAGAGCGGTCATAAGCCCGGCGGTGTCCTCGGCAAGCATATCAATGGTGAAATTCTCCTTAGGGCAATCAGTCTGCCCGGTACCCCTATTATCCAGAATAATCACCTTATATTCTTTGGAGAACTCTTCGACAATGTACCTATCCCAGGCAGCCGCGGGGCCACCCAAACCCATAATCATAACTAGAGGAAAACCGTCACTATGAATCTCATAATACATGTTAATTTTCCCGACACTGATTTTGGGCAAAAAGAAAACCTCCAATAGTACTACGCCTTAGAGCATTTTAATTGCTTTTATATCTTACCGAGGGTGCTAGCTAGATCAGTTTATTAGCAAATGCTGGCTCTTATGCTTTTGTGCGATTGACTTATATTCCTAATTATTATTGTTGATGTTCGGAGAACTGGATTATTTACCGCGTCGTCGTAGTGGTGTGTATGTCTGAGCAGTTGGATAGAATAGAAGAGTCTTCCGTGGATGAGCCGGTTATCCAGAAAATTATTGACGCTCACCTTGAATGCATTAATAGTCCCTTGAAGCTGGTCTCGGGGAGAAGATTTAACGCGGAGCCGAATGACCCCCCAGTCTTTTCCAGAGGAATCTATTTAGCCTATGTGCCACTGGGTGCCATCTACGTCTCGAATCAATTGTACAACCAGTTGGACTCCGAAGAGCTTGTGTACATCGTTCTCCACGAAATCTACCACATTCTAAACAATAGCTCAGCAGCCAACTTCTTGTTTGAATTGGAAAAGCCGGGATTCAAGCTACTCTTCTCAAAATGGACCCATCTCCAACTGGGAGAAGTGGAAAACATCTTGGAAGAAGTAAAGACCGTAATAAAAGAATGCGGATACCCCGAAGCGGAAGAAAAGATTGGAAGAAGTCAGGAACTCAACGCCGACAGGTACGCCGTTACCTGGATGGAAAAAAAGGAACCCGTAGTAAGCGCACTAACAAAACTGGTTCAGGGAAAAGTGGAAAGCCTATCACACATCACCAAGCATGGAAGCTTCGAATACACAGTACTGACCATAAAAGAGAGAATAGAAGCCATAAAACAGCTAAAAATTTAAAAAAATATTTGGAGGGGAACTTAGCTTCATTGAAACTCGTGTTTCACGTCGCCCGCTAAGTACACAACCGTGATTATTCCGAATATTAAGAAAATTAGAGTGAATGGAATACCGATTAATAACCCTAAAAACATAACCCCAAAAAACGCTACACTCATAATTATGGCCGATATTCCAAGAACCAACCCTAGGTAACGACCCCAGCTCTTCATACATATTAAGCCAATACTTGTGAGAATACTTAAAACTCCAAAAATAAGTATAATCCAAGCTACTAGGCTGTAAACAAATATAAGTGATGGCGTCTCATATAGCCCCCCAACAGTTGCAGCTACAACAAGAGGACCTAAACCGTAAAAAAGAACACTTATAGGAAAAATAAAAAACGTCGCCAAACTGTATGTTAAAGACGCTTGATGCTCAAATAATGGGGGGAGAACACTGGTAAAAATTAGTATACCTCCTAAAATTGAAAGGAACGCAATATTCATTAGAATTATAGCTAAAGCAATCACTCCTGCCGGTCTGTAAACACTCATATACTCCTCTCCCGTTAATTCTTTGAAAAAAGAACCTCATTTAATCATAAAAATGTTTTGAAAGAGGCAGCTTGAAAAAATTTCTGTTCCGCGGCTCGTATCGCCCAAGATACAGTGAAAAAGTATCCTTCTTCACACATACAACCCTCAACGACGAAGCCCGCTAAGAAGAAGCCAAAACTAATTTGCGGAGCTAAAGTTTGAACTCAAGAAACTTTCTGTTATAATTGTGGAAGTCGAATTGGCACAACTCCTATGAGCCCTAGGTTATCGGATTCGTATTAAAAAGAGATAAGGAGAAGTTCAAGACCGAAAAAATGCTGAAAACCAGATATACTATACTAATTGGCATAGCCAGTTAGTTGTTCAGGGCAATTGATAATTTTAAAGCAATCATCACAAGTGAAAAGCGGATTATGAAAACCTTCGAAACTCTTAGAAAAATGGGAGAAGAAATTTATCATTCGAACTCGTATTTTACGTTGCCCCTCAAGAGATAAACCACTATGATTATTCCGAATATCACAGCAGCTAAACCAGCTATTTCTAATAGCAATAAGTCAATTGTGCCGCCGACTATTTCTAGTATACCCAGTATCAATGTTAAATAGTATCCCCACTTCTTCATCTTGAACAAGCCAAAAGCAGCGAGGAACCACAAAGCGGCAATAACAATAACACCCACAGTTAATATATGATAGATACCCATACTTTGTTGAGAAATAATTGTTGCAATCGTAGCAGCTGTAGCAGCTAAGATAAGTACATTTTCTAAAGGAAATCCGAAGAATACAGATAACATAGAAGGAAATAGCCAGTTTAAAAACGCCGTTGAAATATTGGGGGGGACGAGTACAACTTCAATGGCTATTGCAAAAATAAGAGCAACCACTCCAAAAATTGTGAAGAGAATGATAAGTGCAGTTACGCCGCCCGGTCTATAAGTCATCTAATTCCCACATAATATTTTTAATCCTGATAAGATTTGTTCAATTATAAAAATATTTTCTAGGCTGCATTATTTATAAAAAGAGTGAAATATCATTTGGGCGGTCATAAAAAAATGGAACTTTTCTAAATGAAAATTGAGTAGATGTGTATTTTACTCTGAAAAATCGTATTTCAAGTCAACCACTACGCACAACTCCCTCTATTTTGGGTTGAAAAGTTTATGAGAAATTTTACTCTACTGAAACTCGTATTTTTATGTCGCCAAATAAGTAGACAACTACCATTATTCCGAAAATTACACTTGTATCATGCAAAAACAAATACATCTACCGAAACAAATATTAAAACAAAAAATCAAAATTTACGGTAAAATTACTGGTTATAACGCACCCTTACGATTAACCGATTCTAAAGGATTTAACCATTTAAGTGAAAAAGGGAGTAATACCTTGAAAGGACGGGTGAAAATAACAAAAAGCCTCATCCTGCTCATAATAGTAACACTAATTTTCTCAGCCTCCCTTTTCCTCGCATTCAACCAACAACTAAGTGAAAATAAGCTAACCATCCCCACGCAGCCAACCAGCCCTACTGGTACGAACTCCAAGGTGGGAACCCACCTACAATATTTGATGCAAACTTCTGATCCCTCAGCGGAGTGCGAAATGATAATCTTCTTTGAAACAACAAGCAACTGCACCCAAGGAATAAACCTGCTGAAAAACCTTGGTGACTTCGAAATCCTCTCAAACTATACCATACTTAACGGCATATGCATAAAGGCACCGATAGGAATTGCTGAAACAATAGCCCAACAAAACTACGTACGCTCCGTAACCTACAACGAAAAAATAGAACTAACACTCGACCAAATAACCACAAAAGAAATCTACACCAAAGACACACAAGTTAACAATATAATAGGAGCCAATATACTTCAAACAACATACGGCTTAAACGGAACAGGAGTAGTTGTCGCAGTCATAGATTCAGGAATCAATCCCCACACTTACCTGAGCGGAAGCCGGATAATTTATAATGAGAGTTTTGTACCCGATGAAGGTTACACAGATTTAGCCAATCATGGAACATCTGTAGCAGGAATAATCGGAGCATCAGGCAGTCTTGCTCTAGGCGTTGCACCAAATGTAACTTTCCTGAATTTGAAGGTATTAAATAAAGATGGAAGTGGCGAATCGGATTGGCTGTTACAAGCAATAAACGAAGCGTTAGAAGATTATGTATCACCTGACCCTCATCCTAAGGCGGATATTATCTCAATGTCTTTAGGTGATGCATCAGGGTCCTCCTATGACGATATGAGCATTGCGGTCAACAATGCATGGAGATTTAATGACACGATTTTAGTGGCAGCTGCTGGCAATGAGGGTGAAGACTTTTGGGGAGGCATAAATTACGGGTCCATAAATTCCCCAGGTTTAGGAAAATACATCATCACTGTTGGCTCAACAGGCGGTCCTACTTACCGAGACATATCCTCCTTTTCTAGCCGAGGACCAACTGATGATGGCAGAGCCAAACCAGACATAGTAGCTCCAGGGGAAAACATATACACTCTCTCAAATACTAGTGGCTATAGATCTTTCAGGGGTACTAGCGCTTCCACGCCTGTGGTGTCTGGCGCTATAGCTCTGCTGCTTGATGATAATTCTAATGTTTCTTGGATTTCTCCAAACACCGTTAAGGCTGCGATTATGATGAACGCGGAGGACCTGGGAGTTAATCCGTTCTCACAGGGAGCCGGACTGATAAACATTTCAAGAGCATACAACTATCTACAGGATTATTACAGTGGAACTAATAGTACACCGCCTCTCATAATAACTCCAATAAGGGCTCTTGCGTATCCTATGCTCCTTTGGGATCTATTTCCCGCTGGTCTTGTCCTGACTATTGTTGTGGGAAACATCACCAGCCCCCCAATTATTAATGCGTCTTTCAGCGTGAGCGGCAATGCCAGCACATATACCGCTGTATACTCGGGAGGTTTCCCCAGTCTTAATGATACGCAGGAGTTTGTGTTAGTTACTTTTGTTCTTCCTTTGGGAAGGTCTGCTCAAGATTTTTCTGGAAATCTGACATTGGTTAATGGGAGTGGAGGTGCGCCGCTGTTCATAATTCCCTTGGCTTTAAATGATGCCTCCTTTATTGCCTCGCCTGTATTAATACCTTTATTGTTCCTCATTCTAACCAATAATATTAATTCTGCAAATAGTTCCAGAAATTCAGTTTATTGGGGAATTGGATTAGCTGCATTGGGGGCAGTTGCTACAGTTGGCATTGTTTTGGCCGTACTTAGGATTAGGAAACCTGTACCTCTTCCTGAGGGCGGCCCTGAATTTGGTGAAGTTCCTCCTTAAGTTCCTCCTGAGATGCAACCGCTATTAAAAAATACTATGATACTCAATTCTCCCAGCAGGTACACCGCCACCACTATTCGGAATATTAGACTCTGTAACACTGCAACACTGTTGCATCCACCGAAACAAATATTAAACCAAAAAACCAAAAACTAAGTTAAAATTAATGTTAGAAATCAAGCCTCACGATTAACCTATTCTAAGAATTCAACCATTTAAGTGAAAAGGGAGTAATATCATGAAGGGACGGATGAAAATAACAAAAAGCCTCATCCTGCTCATAATAGTAATACTAGTTTTCTCAGTCTCCCTTTTCCTCACGTTCAACCAACAACCCCTAAACCAAAACACGCTAACCATTCCTACGCAGCCAATCAGCCCCACCAGTAGTACAAACTCCAAGGTGGGAACCCACCTACAGTACCTGATGCAGACCTCCGATCCCTCAGCGGAGTGCGAAATGATAATCTTCTTCGAAAAAACAGTCAACTATACTCAGGGAATAAGCCTGCTTAAAGAATTGGGGGACTACGAAATCATTTCAAACTACACCATAATAAACGGCATATGCGTAAAGGCACCTATAGGAATGGCGGAAACCATAGCCCAACAAAACTACGTACGCTCCGTAACCTACAATGAAAAAATAGAACTATCACCCGACCAAATAACCACAGACGGAATCCACGCCAAAGACACAGACGTCAACGATGTAATAGGGGCCAGCACACTCCAGACAGCATACGGCTTAAACGGAACAGGAGTAGTAGTAGCGGTAATAGACACAGGAATCAACCCCCACAATGACCTGCCCGGAAGCAGAATAATTTATAATGAGAGTTTTGTAGACGGGGAAGGTTACACTGATTATGCTGGTCATGGAACAGCTGTGGCAGGAATAATCGGAGCATCAGGCGGTACTACTGCTAAAGGAGTTGCACCAAACGTAACTTTCCTGAATTTGAAAGTATTAGATGCGGGTGGATATGGCACATTGGACTGGATACTACAAGGAATAAACGAAGCAGTAAGAAATACATCCCATCCTAAGGCGGATATTATCTCAATGTCTTTAGGCGCCATATATGGCTCATCCTATGATGATCTGAGCAAAGCGGTAAATAGTGCGTGGATAAATAATGACACGATTGTGGTGGTAGCAGCAGGCAATGAGGGCGGACGTTGGTATGGAAGTACCTATTACGGACCCAATTACGGAACTATACGTTCTCCGGGGCTAGCCGCTAACATTATCACTGTAGGCGCAACTGGGGGCCTTGATCAATACTCCATAAATTACTCATCCATAGCCTACTTTTCCAGCCGGGGTCCAGCGGATGATGGTAGGGCTAAACCCGACATAGTAGCTCCCGGGAGAGATTTAACCACTCTCGATAACGATGGGAGCAGTTATTGGATAAGCAGTTTCAGCGGTACCAGCGCTTCTACCCCTGTGGTGTCTGGCGCTATAGCTCTGCTGCTTGATGATAATTCTAACATTTCCTGGATTTCTCCAAACACCGTTAAGGCTGCAATCATGATGAACGCGGAGGACCTGGGAGATAATCCATTCGCACAGGGAGCCGGACAGATAAACATTTCAAGAGCATACAACTATCTACAGGATTATTACATATATAAGAACGATACAAAGCCGCCTCTCATAATAACTCCAATTAGGGCTCTTGCGTTTCCTATGCTTCTCTGGGATCTATTTCCCGCTGGTCTTGTCCTTACTATTGTTGTGGGGAACGTCACCAGCCCTCCGATTATTAATGCGTCTTTCAGCGTGAGTGGCAATGCCAGAGCCTTTACCGCTGTGTACTCTGGGGGTTTCCCCAGTCTTAATGATACGCAGGAGTTTGTTCTAGTCACTTTTGTTGTTCCTCTGGGTGGGTCTGTCCACAGTTTCTCTGGAAATCTAAGGTTGGTTAATGGGAGCGGAGATACGCTATTTAATATTCCCTTGGAGTTATATGATGCTTCTTTTATTGATTGGCCGGTATCAATATCTTTATGGTTCCTCATTCTGAATAATCTCAACTCAGTAAGTAATACCAATAATTTAATTTACTCGGGAATAGGATTAGTTGCATTAGGATCAGTTGCCGCAGTTGGTCTTGTTTTGGCCGCGCTTGGTACTAGGAAACTCGAGGCTCTCCGCAAACTTGACATTTACAATGAACTGCTGCAACTTTCAACCATGGTTGTGAATTATTGCCCCTACTGTGGGACTGAAGCCGGAGCTAAAGATTTCTTCTGTTACAATTGTGGAAAACAAATTCGAATACCCTCACCTCAGCCTTACAACCCCAAATAGATGTCCCCTTCTGTGGATTTAAGACTCGGTCTGGAGTATTTTTCTGCTCAAAACTATGGAAAGAAAATTTTTGGGAAGAATTTCACATGCCCTACGGGCAATAGAACGATGCGACCCTAATTACAGTTAATAAATTCTGCTCTAAGATTGGAATTCCAGCTAGTGCACATCTTATTTCTTTCTTTTCTAAATGAAATGTTAGTTATTCCTCGTTTAAAAGGCTTCTTCAGAAACTTCGAATTTAAAAAAGAGGAGGAAAAGTTGCCCCTACTCAAATTCGTATTTTACATCGCCCGCTAGGTACACCACTATGATTATTCCGAATATCAGAGGAATTAAACCAACTATAGCAATTAATCCGATTACCCCCACGATTATGTCGAATATTCCAATTATTAACGCGAGGTAACGTCCCCAGTTCTTCATTTTGAGCAGGCCAACAGCAGCAATAACATAAAGTACCACAGCGATCAGGACTATAAAAGTAGCCAAGTGCAAATAGTCGACAGAAGATAGATTACTGAATACACTGCTTAACATATAAGACAGGATCATAAATATAAAGTATTGTAAAGATTCGGGCGGCAAGGGAACAGGGAAATAGGGGAATATAAAGATTGCAATATAGACACTCATAAGACTGCTGGTTATTACACTTTGATTAGCGGCTACTGTTACAGCCTCGATTGCTACTGCTCCGATAACCCCTAGAGCTGCAATAATTATGAAGAGTACAGCCAGTGCAGTTACTCCACCTGGTCTGTATGCTATTTATTTCACATCCAATACTTTTTATATTTTGTAAGCATTGTTTAAATATAAAAATATTTTTAATGCGACATGAATTCTTGGTAAAACAACGACGAAGGAAATTTCAGAACCAAAAACGTTAAAACCAAATAAGGCTCCAAAATTGACGTACTCTTAGTTTTTCAGAGTGGTTGACAATTTTTTTTAAAAGCAATCACTACCAGTAAAAATCAAACTATTATAGTGCATTCAGAACACTTTGAAAAAAAATGGGGGGTAGCAAAGAAATAGTTCCCTACTCAAACTCGTATTTTACGTCGCCCGAAAGGTACACCACTATCACTATTCCGATTATCAGAGGAATTAAACCAACTATAGCAAATAATGCGAAAATGCCACCGATTATGTCGAAGATTCCAACGATCAACGCGAGGATACGTCCCCAGTTCTTCATCATGAGCAAGCCAATAGCAGCAAGAATATAAAATACTATGAATATCAGGCCAATCAGAACCCCTATGTTAATATAGCCGATGGTAGCCATAGTGCTGCCTACGGAAGAAAATGCGGAAGTAATAGCCATCATTATAATAAATTCACGATATAGCGGCGGTAAACCGGCAGAAAAAAGATACGCTAAAGGGATTTGGAGGAAATTGGCGAAGTTTGAGGCTTGGTACTGAGATACAGTTACAGCCTCGAGTACTATTGCTCCGATGACTCCTAGTACGGCAATAATTATGAAGATTACGGCGAGTGCAACCACTCCACCAGGTCTAGAACTCATCTATTTTTCACCCTCAATTTTTTATGTTTGATAAGCTGTTTAGATATAAAAATCTTTTTATAGAATCTCTAATTCTTGGTAAAAATAGGTGAGGAAAAATTTGCGAGGCTGAAAAGTTCAAAACCATGATTATTTAGAAAAAAATGGAAAATTGAGAATCAAGTCTTCATGGACATTTGAACCAGTTCCATGACATCCATTATTTGTATATCCATCTTGTTCTCTTCTTTTGCGTCGCTCAGGTTTCTATAGCAGAAGGGGCAGGCTGATGAGAGTATTTCGGCTCCAGTAGCCATGGCTTCCTGTAATCTTTCTTGGGCTGCGAATGATGCCAGTTCCTTGAAGGAGGATTTGACTCCCCCGCCAGCTCCGCAGCACCAGGCGTTGTGTCTGTTTCTGAACATTTCTACCAGCTCTAAGCCCGGAATCCTTTGAAGAAGTTCCCTGGGCGGCTCATATATTCCCATGTGTCTACCGATGTGGCAGGGGTCATGGTAGGTGACCTTTTTATTGATCGGTTTTTCCAGAGTTAACTCTCCCTTCTTAATCAGATCCATCACATAGACCGGTGAGTGCACCACTTCAAATTCATAGTCTATCTTGAACTTGTCCCTGTAGACTTCCTTAAGCATCCTGTAGCAACCCGAACAGGAGGTTATGACTAATTCTGCACTGGTTTTCTCAATTTCCTTAATATTGTGCTCTGCGCACTTCTTAGCGACTTCTACCTGTCCAGTCCATATGAGGGGGGAGCCGCAGCACCACTCGTCCTGCATGACTGTGAAATCTTTTCCAAGATGGGATAGCACATCAAATGTGGAGCTGGCAATTTTCTTCTGCCTGTAGGCGGATGTGCAACCCACAAAGTAAACAGCATCTGCCTTCTTGGGAAGCTTGGCTTTCTTATTCCCAAGCCAGTTCAACCTCTCGTCATGCTTTTCAATATAGGGATTATTCTCGTCCAGAACAGATTGCGTATAACGTTTCTGCTCCGGCATCGGTCCGTAGCCCTCTTCAACGGCCTTTTCTCTGGCGGCTGAGAGCCACTCCAAAGCGTAGGTGTGAATCCCCTCAAGCTGGCACTGCTGAGTGCAGTTCCCACAAAGGGTGCAATGGTAGAGTATCTCCGCCAAGGCATCACTCCACCTCAGTTGACCAGAAGTCAACCCCCACAATAAGAGATTTCTTCCACCCAAGTAGTAGGATTCGAATTTTCTCAGCTCTCCACTGGGGCAGGAGCGAGCCAGATACGCGTTCTGGTAAGTGTATCGGCATTGTCCACACTTTCCGCAGCGGTAAACCTGATCTTTATAATATTCGAGACTCTCGTATCTCTCCAGTGACACTCTGTCCGGAATTGTAACCTTCTCAGTTACCCCTCTTCCCGGAATGTACTTTCCCATTATTTTATCGAGGAGTTCCTTTTCCTTAGGCCTAGCCATCTTGCATCTTCTCCTTCTCCTTTTAGAGTCCTTGTCCAGGGTTCATTATTCCGTTTGGGTCGATGAGCTTCTTTATTTTGCGCATGAATTCCAGACTGTTTGGGTCTGCCTTCTCAAAGTTTCTAGCCTTAGCCCAGGGTGGAGGCTTGTACCTTATGAAGCTTCCAACCTTTCTTGCCTCCTCGTCTATGTCCATGAGGCACCTTCTCGCTCTCTCAGTTTCTTCTGAGTCGTTCTTGTTGAAGGAGATGTTCATTCTGCCAATCCAGTAGTGTCCCCCGAACATTACTCTTCCGTAGAACTGGGGACGCATACCGTGCCTTATTGCCGCTTGCCTCATCTTGTAGTACATTTCAACAATGTGTTTTGAGGAAACGTATCCCCCGGTCCACTCTCCTCCGCCGCCCCTGGTGAAGTCCCAAACAGTGTAGAGCTGGATAGGCGTGCTCGTATAGGTTAGGAATTCTCCTATCTGGTTTTCGGGGTAGATGCCCACAGCGTCGCCGAAGCGCACAGCCATTTCGCCCTGCTCAGAGCATATTTTCATGAGAGTTTCTTCCTTGGCGTCAAGCTCCTTATCCGTGGCACCGGTAACGGTTACGAGACCGTAGAAGTCGGGGAGGCCAGCCTTTTCGGGCTCTGAGGGAATCTTCTCATTGTCACGAACTCCCTGAGTGGCGGTGAGCCAGACATAGTTTAGGAAGCACATATCCACAATTCCGAGCCCCGCCTTAGCGAGTTTCTTAAAGATACTTATCCCAGCATCCACAGTTTTTCCTAGAACAATGTAGTCCCTCCGAGGCAGATTCGGCCAGAGCTTGATTCCCGCCTTGGTGATTATGCCGGTGGTTCCCTCCCAGCCTATGAACAAACCCGCAAGATCCGGGAGGGGCTGTCTACCGTACCAGTAATCCGAAGCCATACAGGAGCCCACCCGCACAACTTTACCGTTGGGCAGTACGACTTCTAAGCCGTTGATGAACTCCGCTCCCGTTCCTCCAACCATTCCCAGGTCGAGCATACCGTAGCAGATGTATGCGGATATAACTCCGGTTCCCGGAGGAGACCAAGTTATCCCCGCTCTCAAATCTGGGTGATTCTTCAAAAGATAACCCTTAAGGTCTCCCCAAGTGATTCCTCCTTCCACAACGGCGTACATGTCATCCTCGTTCACTTCAAGAACCCTATTCATCCTTCTGAGGTCTACAACTATTCCTCCCTCTCTCGGAATGCAAACACCACCAATGTTGATTCCCGAAATCCAAGGAACCACAGGAATCTTCTCCCTGTTGGCAAGCTCCACGATTTTTCTTACTTCCTCCGTCTTTTCGGGCATAACTACAAAGTCGCACTTGCCAGGCTCCTCAGCGGTGACGAAGTCCCAGTGGTAAAGAAACAACTCTTCAGGACGGTTTGAAACGAATCTCTCGCCTACGATTCCAGCTAACTCCTCGTGAATCTTATCAACCTCAACTAGTTTGGTCACAATTTCTCACCTAACATTCTTTAATGAAATATGTAGTATTTCTATTTATTTATTTACTTACTTATAAATATGAAGAAATTTAATTCTTTTATTATTGTGAATATCACAGAATTTCGTCAAGACTTTCAACGGGTGAATAGAATCCCATCTTTATCATTTCTGAGAGCAAGTAGTTTCCCTGTTCTTTTGTTATAATTTTTTTATCTAAAGCTAAAGCCAGTAAACCAATTGTGCCTGATACAGGGATGCCGAGCTTTTGAGCATATTTTCTTGCATCCAAATCGTCTGTGAGCATTTTGAGCCCTCTAGTCATCGCAACGGCAATACAAGAAGCTTCTCCTTTTCCTAATCTTTCAGCAAGTCTTACGAAGACTTTTTTTTCCTCTGTGTTCATTTCTAAAACTTCTATTTGACTCAAATCTGTAGCGGGCAGAACACCTCTCTCTACACCGAATTTTATTTCTTCAATAACCTCGAGAGTGGTACACAGGCTGGCCATCGCTTTTTGAAGTATGTTCCATCCTTTGACAAGTATAAAATTTGAAAGAACCGTTGCGTTTGTAATCACTCTTCCCATAGCTTCACTGCCTCTGCTTCAGCCATAACATCCTCCTTCGACGATATCCTGATAGGCACACCCTTTTCTTTTAACTCTCTCTGAAGTTCGATTCTGGTTAACCCCAGAAGTTCGGCAGCCTTGCCTAAGCTTATCCTCCCATCAACATAGGCTCCAACAACTATTGATTTGTATAAATCAAAGTTGCTTCTCCGAATTTCACCGAGGAGATTCTTTATAATCTCCGGTTGAATTTCACTAATCTTTTTTAATTCATCTAAAACCCAAATCATATAACCTCAACTCGTAACTATTCTCTATTTCAATCGATTTAAGTCTGCCGTTCAAACACCTATTTTCTTTTCAGAGGTTTTCTCACCATAATTCGGTACAAAATTCGGGTATAAATATAAAATAGTCTCAATTATTAGTGATATAACCTTTTGAATCTATGGTTTCTGTGGTGTGGTCTGTTTATTTTTTTAAATACCAGCATTTACGCCTTTAACCGTCAAACTCAAGAAGGGGAATCAAAAGAGTAAATTATAAAGAAAAAATATATGCCGTATATGCTGTTTTGTTTTGAATACTTAGAACTAAAAAGGCTTATATCCAGCTTATGATTCTGCATGTACTATTTATATTTATATCAACAACTAGAGTGAGGAATTTTTTAGTAGTAGACTCAGAAACACATTTAAACGGCGAAACAGAGGGAACAAAAAGAGTATGAAAACTGCCACTGAGAAACACCGCTCACTTTACCCTGCGACTTCAGGTATTAATCAGAGCTCCGCTTATTTTTTCGCCTCCCAGCTCGCTTGCTTAACAGTAGAAGTAACACTATGCGGGGCTTCCAAATCTCTCACAATGCTGGGCAACCGGAGGTGAGAAACATGGAGTATGAATCGACTGTCGCGCTAGCAATTTTTCTGGTGACGCTGCTTCTCATGATAAAGCGACCCCGGGGGATTAACTTGGGTGTTGCCGCGGGGGTTGGGGCAATTGCTTCGCTTCTGCTGGGTACCGTCTCTATAGGTGACGCTGTTGAGGCTTTCAAGGATATATGGGACGCTGCCCTGGCTTTCATTGGCATAGTGGCGACCTCTGTGACTTTGGATGCTATGGGGTTCTTTAAATGGGCGGCTTTGAGGGTCGCAAAGCTGGCTGGCGGCAGTGGTCTAAAACTCTACTTTTATATCGCTCTCCTTACAACGGCTGTAAGCATACTTTTCGCCAATGACAGTGCGGTGCTAATTTTGACACCTATTGTCTTGGAGATTGTTACTCAACTAAAAATGAAGAAAGCGGGTAGACTCGCATATTTGTTCACAGCAGGGCTTATCGCTGATACTGCAGCAATGCCGCTTATAACGAGCAACCCCGTCAACATTGTTAGTGCAGACTACTTCAAGTACAGTTTCATTGACCACCTCATTTTCATGGGACCAGTAGCCGTTGTAACTATAATAATCAGTCTCCTCGTGATCTATCTCCTCTTCAGAAAAAGCATACCCAAATCTTACTCACCCATCCTAGTAGAAACCTTAGCGGTCAACGGCATCATAATAACGCCCACACGACTAAAAATAAGTTTAGCCACACTGATCGCCATAGACGTGGGCTACGTTCTGACCTCGTTTTATAGACTGCCTGTCTCCTTTGTCATTTGTGCTGGGGCAGTTTTCCTTATCGCAGTCTATTCTGTGACTTTGAGACAAGAGTATGTTTTGATAGAAGAGAGAAAAGGTGTCCTGAGCATTCTGAAAGCGATCAATTGGGACATCCTTGTTTTTATGATTGGAATTTTCCTAGTCGTCCAGGGACTGGGACACACAGGCATAATTGATTATTTCGCATCTCTCTTTGCCAGCACTTCCCATTTGCCATCATTTCTTTCCGTCCTTGTTCCCAGCCTCATTGTAACAGTTAGCGCCAGTATTATGAACAACTGGCCCATGACCATGCTTGGGCTGGTATCGATAGAACAGGCGATATCCATCTACGGCTTCTATGGCTTTGGCTTAAGCTCGCAAGCCATAACCGGCATGATTTTTTCAAACATTATCGGGAACAACCTCGGGCCTCACTTTTTCCCACTAGGCTCTCTAGCCATCCTAATGTGGCTCGCCGTAATGAAAAGAAAAGGACTAACAATAAAGCTCAGAGATTATCTCAAAGTGGGGTCTGTACTATCCATCCCACAGGTTATTGCAGCATCAATCATCCTATGGGTCGAAATTGCTGTATTCGGGCTTCACCTAAACATCACATAGGTTTGCGGTTTATTTCTCGATTAACACGCACTTCAATTGCTTAGAGAAACTGGAGCTAGAAGCGCGGCTTTCAAAATGAAATGGACTCCCAAAATGTTTTCGGAAAAGTCATATACCAGCAAAGCGTAAAAGGAACCATAACCTCGAATGTTTGGTTGAGTTATAAGTAATTCAATTATCGTGTGAAAACGAGGTGCAGAACATGTTATCACAAATCCCCTTAAACCTCGATAAAGTAAGAAAAGAAGACTTGGAAAAGGAGATACTGAGAGCAGGGATGATTGCTGAACTAGACGCTGTAAGTCTGTATGAACAACTGGCAGCCATGGCTAAAAATGATAGCACTAAGAAAGTTTTACTGGAAATAGCGAAAGAAGAAAAGACACACATGGGAGAATTCCTAACCCTGTTACTGAAAGAAGACCAGCAACAGGTGAAAGAACTGGACCAAGGCAAAAAAGAGGTTAAGAAGCTAACAGAGTAAAAAAAGCTGGAGAACAAGGAAACATTAAAACTCTGCTTTCACCAAATACCTTTTTTTAATAAGAACGGTTATAAATAATTTTTCAATCACCTCTATTAGGGTGTAGTTCCATGAAAAAGGGGAGAGATAATCATTTTATGAGCAAGTACACACACGGCTATTCGGAGCGGGAATCAGAAAGATTACACGACCAAGCCAATACACTCCGAAATCTTCTACACCATGACACCATTTACCCACCGGGCAGCAGAGTTTTGGAAGCAGGATGCGGTGTGGGAGCACAGACGGTCATTTTAGCAAAGAATAGTCCCGACGCCGAATTCACATCAATCGACATTTCGTTGGACTCAATTAACAAAGCAAGAGATTTAATCGATAAAGAAAAAATATCAAACGTCCATTTCCGACAAGCAGACATCTTCGCCCTTCCCTTTGAGGAAGAGAGCTTCGACCATGTATTTGTTTGCTTTGTGCTTGAACACCTACAAGAACCAATCAGGGCATTGATAGAACTAAGAAAAGTGTTGAGAACCGGGGGCTCCATGACAGTAATAGAAGGCGACCACGGCTCATGCTATTTCCACCCTGAAACTTATGAAGCCTTACTAGCCTGGCATTGCTTAATTCGAGTACAAGCATACCTGAAAGGAAATTCACTGATCGGACGACAACTATTCCCCCTATTAAAAAAATCACATTTTCAGAAAATTAAAGTCTCACCTCGCATGGTCTATGTCGATTCGAGTAAACCCGAATTGGTGGACGGTTTCGTGAAAAAAACGATTATACCAATGGTTGAGGGAGTAAAAAAGCAAGCGTTAGAGCTAAAGTTTGTAGACAAAGCTTCATGGGATAAAGGAATCCAAGACTTAAATAAGATAGCGGAATCTCCCGAAGGCACATTTTGTTATACTTTCTTTAAGGGCATTGGCATTAAATAATAATCCGTGTGTTTTGTGATGAGTGCCGCATTCTGGCGAGTGCAGCTGGTTTAAAGTATGTTCAAGAGTTGAAGGGTAAAAACCGGAGAAGGTCAGACATATAAGCCTATTTTACAATTAAAAATTTATGAATTAAGACCCCCGCGTGGTTTAATGCGGCGATGTAGAAGGAGAAGGAGTAAAAATTATAACCATAACCAACAATTAAGCGGTTACACAAATTCCTTATATCCGCCCAAATTCAAGGTCAAGGAAATCCGAATTTTGAATCCTGTACTGGACTTATGGACAAGCGGTTTTGATGAATATTAAAAGGTGTAGAAATGGAAAATAGTGAATCAATCTAAGTGGATGTGGAAAAGATGAGTGCGGAGAATGAGATAAAGGGTTTGATAAAAGACCTTAAGGATGAAGATTGGACAGTCCGATTAGAAGCGGCAAGAACACTTGGAACGACAGAAGACGCTGGGGCGGTTGAACCCCTAATACAGGCTCTGAAAGACAGAAATAGGGAGGTTCGGGGTGCAGTAGCACAGTCTCTCGGAGACCTGAGGAACGCAAGGGCGGTGGAGCCCCTAATACAGGCTCTGAAGGATGAAGATAGTGAGGTTCGAGGGATAGTAGCGGGTGCTCTCGGAGAGATAGGGGACGCAAGGGCGGTTGAACCCCTAATACAGGTTCTAAGGGAGGACAAGGACGATGACGTGCGACTGGATGCGGTGTGGGCTCTTGGAAGAATAGGGGACGCAAGGGCGGTGGAACCCCTAATACAGGCTCTGAATGATGAGAATTGGGATGTTCTAGGGGAAGCAGCAACGGCTCTCGGATACATGAAAGAAGTAAGAGCGGTAGAACCCCTCATCCAAATCCTAAACGATGAAGAAAGTGAGGTACGAGGAGAAGCGGCAAAAGCCCTCGGAGAAATAGGAGACCCAAAGGCGGTGGAACCCCTAATACAGGCCCTGAAGTGTGAAGACTGGTATGTGCGAAGGGAAGCAGTACAGGCTCTGGGACTGATAGGAGACAAGAGAGCGGTAAAACCGCTTAACCAGGTTCTAAAGGATAAAGAAAAAGAAGTTCAGGAAGCAGCGGAAGAAGCTTTAAAGCGAGTCGAAGAGAAAGAAAAAGGCAGAAAATGAATAGATAATCAACGGCATGTATATGTTGATGCGATAAACAATCGAGAAACAACTGTGAAGAATTGGCGTAATTGATTAAAATCAAAGCAAATGTTTGAATGTGAAATCGGTTACGTGTTCGAAGGGTGTAATTGTAAACTTATACCCATTTGTCCACAAATGTTTTCTCAGCCTGAATTATACTTTAGCCTTTAGAATGGCGAATTTGAGTTTAGCTTCAGAGAAGGAAGATCTGAGTCCAGTTTGTGTTTTACTAGGCTTGGCTTAGGTTTTTAGGTTAAGCCCTTTTACAAATCGGCTATAACACCGTTGCACGGTTTCGTGTCTGAGTAAATTCTAAGAGACAAAAAATCAGAAAGAGGAACCGTATACCCGTCAATCTTCAAATTTTTGGAATGGATTCTCCCAATTAGCAACCCATATAAACTCATGAAAAAATGCTCCATCTCCGTCCCTTTAAGAAGGCAATTCCCAATTCGTGCATATATAAGAGTTTCCGCATACAAGATTGGCATGATGTAGTAAAAGAGGCATTAAGCCTTCTTTCCCAATTCCAAGCCCTATTAAAAGAGTTAAGAAAAACACTCCCACATACCAAACACCAAAAACACATACCTGTTACATTATGTCAGCGCATTTTCACAAAAAGTATATATATTCTAAAAACATGATAACTCACTAAAGCTTCCTATAAGAGGAGCTTTTAAAAAAAATGAAGGTCTGAGAGGAAATGTCAAAGAAAGCAAAAGAAGTTGTAGAAGCTGCACCGAAGTTCAAGCAGCCCTGGCAGGGATTCCTTTCATTCGCCACAATAATCATCTTGGCATACGTCACATACACATGGTTCCTCCACCCCGTCTGGGGTATCTTCACAAAAATGGTTGTATGGAATGTCTTTGTTGCAAGTCATACACTTGGTTGGATAGGTATCTTGTTGTCTCTTAATAACCCGCTTTTCATGGTAGTTTATCCGCTGGGATACCTCGTTAACTGGGTATCGTACTTCATCTTCTGTATCGTGTGGTTTGTTTCCATTGCGTTCCTAGCCCGTCCATTCACACCCTCAACCTCGAGATTGCGAAAGCAACCGTTGGCAGGCATTATAATACTAGCTCTATCAATGATTTTAGCCTTCATAACTTGGTACATACTCGGCGGTGTGTTGAAATGGCAGGCTTACGAAATGATTGTTCTGGGTACTGCTGGATTCTTGATATTCCCCATATGGGTTACACTGTTCAATTATTGGCCTTTCGTTCCGAAGAGACCGGGAACACACGCGCTTGTCAGGGGAGCAATCTTAGTTGCATTATCATGGTTCTTAGCATTTCTAATACGTGGATTTATTGCTATGAGGATGTGGGGTAATGCACTACCCGTTACTTGGACAATGTATCAGACAGGTAACGTGTTACAACCTCTGACTCCTACCGAACCTTACGACTTTTGGGTCTCAATACTATTGGCTGTAATCGTTGGAGCAACTATAATCAGTCAACTTAATCTGTTCCCGAACATGGCTCAACCCAAGAGGGGACTCGTTAACTTCATATTAGCTATTATAGCCGGACTTATCCTGTGGGGCATTATTACCTTAATTTTAGGCAATTCATCACAAAGCGTAATGATGGCAGACCCAGCACCATGGGTATTCACGTTCCCGTATGTAAATCACGGCGCCGTTTCGGCGTACTTAGCATTCCCGTTGGTAACTCTGTTAGCCGGACAGTTGACCTTCCAAATGTGGCCTTGGGCAAAATACGGCAACAAGGCTGGTCTAATTTTGGTAATCGTAGCATTCATAGTCGGTAGCATAGTCTATTGGATTATAATGGTTGGTCCGTGGGGACTTGCTGGCGCGATAACTGGTGGCAATCTGATAACAGCAATGAGTGGAATGCGAACAGAATACCTATACTACCTTGCAATACCAAGTGATATGTTGTTTTACTGGCCCGATATGCTTTGGTCTGAGGGATTTGCCACGTTCATAGGTCATGCATTAATGTTTGCATGGATTTTAACTGTTTTGATCTTCTATCTGCTGGCTTACGAAGGCTTCGAGCACTGGCCTTGGAAATAGGCTTAACATGAATTAATTCCTTATTTTTTTATTTTTTCTTTTTAATTTAACCATCTGCTAGGAGTTCACAACCAAACGGCTAAAAAAATTTAAGAGTAAGCGGCTTGTTGGGAGGCATATGCCTAGCTGGTTCACTATCGCGAAAAACGAGTACCTGTTAATCACTTCTGGCATACGTAGATTCAGAAAATTTATTATTCCGGTATTAATCATCATTCCAGCAATCTCGTTCTTGATAGTTATACAAATTTCAAGTAGTGTTTATATCGGCTATACTTCTGTGGAGCTAGCCAGATTCCTTTTAGGAGTTCCTAATATCGTTACAACCTCAATTTACCCTCAAGTTGACGTAACACTGGTGATTGGTCAGTACGTTTTCCTTATAGGACTATTCACCCCGATTATCGAGGGATTAGCGAATGTTTTGTGGGAGACGCAGACGGAGGATATGGATATTCTTTTCTCCAGCCCGATTAAGCCTAGACAACTTTTTTTAGGGGAACTCGCAATCAATCTGCTCCCCCTACCAATTTCCCTCGCGTTTCTAAGCCTCTCCCTAATTCCCATCATAATAGTGCACGGGTACACTGGTCCCCTGTTTCCAATTTCCTTCTTTATAACGGCGAGTCTGCTTTATGCTGCGGGAACTTGGATAGGGTTACTTCTGTCAACTTATTTGAAGTTGAAGAGCCGGGGTTCCTATAAATACATAGATTTGACCAAGGCGGTTATTGCTACCGGGGCGGTTATAATCACTTTAGGCTTCTTTGCTTTCACCAGCTCTCAAACCACAGTCTTCTACATCTGGTATTCACCCACAACCTGGGCCTCAAACATAATCTACTACGCCCTGACTGGGACGAACATCACCCCAATTACTTATCTGGGATTCCCCTTCTACACTGTTCTGACACCTGATCCCATAACCAGTTTGGCTCTACTCACCGCATTTTTGGCCGCGATATTCATTTCGGGTTACATCCTTATCAGTAGAATGAAACAGCTGGAGCTGCTTGGTGCACAGACATTGATTGTAAAGAAGGAGGGGAGGGTGTACAAGTTTCTACGCCGACTTATTCCCTCAAAGCTTGGTAGAATAACAGTTGCCCAGTTGAAAGAGTTTTCCAGAGACCCCGATAGCCTGATGAGGATTGTATTCGTATTCTTTTTCCCCATAATATTGTATTTCTTGTCCGCAATTGAGCTCATGCCCAACTTCACGAATACGAATGTACTGGGTCTTCTTCTCGCCCCGAGCATAGCCTTTATTTTTATCCTTACTGTTGGCACAATGATTGGGCAGACCGAGGCTGCACAGATGACTATTAAGGGGAAAGGTCTCCTCTACGCTTACAAAAAAGTTCCCCAGGGGGTGGAATTACTGGTTCGCTCAAAGTTTGTGGAAATGCTCATAGTCGGATTGCCGCTAGGACTGGCTTCGGGAATAGTCTTTCAAATGGTTTTGGGGAGTCAGAGCCCGGGCATCCAAGTGCTGGTTCCCATTATGATGTTTGTAGTTCTTGTAAGCTGTGCCATATCGGTAGGGGTTTACAGTGCACGACCCGTTCTACAATACGGTAACCGGGGGCATCTCTTGAACTCCACCATAATCGGAGTTATAGTTTCAATAGTAGGAAGCCTCATGGTGCTATTCGCCCTGTTTCCATGGATCATAAACGTGATCCTTTCTTACAATGTTCTGAATGGTATAATTCAATTCTTCCCGTACCTCTCCAATCTGATTCTGTCAATCTACTCCCAGTTTCCCATAATACCAGAGGCATTCGGAATTTTGGCGGCTATCATCATAGGCGTTGTAGCGGCGTATCTTTCCCTCAAAATAGGGGTGTCAAAACTAATCAGATATGAATAACGAACTATGAATGAACCCAAAGTTATGAGGTTTTTATTGATTTTATTTCCGTTGGACTAGCTGGTGTGTTTAGTCAACTTCCCTTAACACTGGATACGTGCATAAGGTCTTGCAAAAACAGTTCCTCAGTAACGAAAATTGAAAGATGATAGTTCTGACCAGTGTTGGTGTCCAAATAAGTGGGCTTGCAAAAGAAGTTCCTCAGTTGCCCTTGGACGCCTCTAACATTTTCGTTAGAAATAATTATTGTTCGGAAAATTTAATATGGTTAGAATATATGGTTAGTCTGGTGAATTGTAGTGTCAGAAGATGTGGTAGTTGTCGGTAAAAAGCATGTGGTGGTGATTCCCGCGAAGATCAGGAAAATTGTGGGTGTGAAGGAGGGAGATTTGCTCAAGGTGCGAGTTGAGGGTAACAGCATAGTATTGGAGCCCGTTTCTCCAGACCCCTTCAAGGTTCTAGCGGAGGTCATAGACAAACCCTACAGTGAAGAGGAGGACGAGAAGAGGGCGGAGGAGTGGCTTAAGGATGCCAGCCGCCGACACTGAGCTATTATTCGCTCTAAACCCGAACGACAGGAAGCATAGCGCAGCTCTGAAAGCCTTAACAATTAATGGCTTAAGGGTCCCTGACACCGCCATACTAGAGTTTCAAGTAGTTCTAAGGTCAAGGGGGAAGAAAGCCGGCGAGGTGGCGTCCGCAGTAGAATCGCTAAGATACATACTCGAAGGTAAGGGAGTGAAAGAAGCTCATACCATCAACACGCATCTCATAATTAAGCAAGCTGAAATAGAGGAAAAATACGGGCTAACCTATTTCGACAGTCTAATAGCAGCCTCAACCCTAAAACTAGACGGAGTGGTAGTGTCAGACGACGAAGCCTTCAACAAGGTGCCAAGCTTAAAGAGAATCCCCCTCACACCAGACACATAAACCCTAATAACCGCATCAGAAACTACCGCCGCGACCCCCCCCCAATTTAAGGGCGTCAATTTGCTTGCTTGGATAGCTGCTTCTCCAACTGCCAGCTGTAGAGAAGCGTCGTTTTTGGAGCCTGCTTAACCCCGGTATTAGGTACGTTGCCCGTTTTCTCTATTCTTAAATGTAACAGCTAGGGGTTTAACGGGGTTTTTGTACAAACATTTTTATTGAACTTCTTATCATCTTATTTTTTTAATGCGTCAAGTCTAGCTAATTTGAAAGATAGGCATAGTGAGTGAAGCTTTACGGTGAGTTGAAGAGAAAGGAAATCTGGAAATGGAATAGTCAACACACAATATGTAAGACACAAACGCAAGGATTAGCCCTTTTAATTTAAAGAAAAAGCATTCTAAACGATTCCTGTTTCTCTCAGTTTCTGCCTGCAATTGGGGCAGTACCCCTTTTTCTTGATCCATCTTAATAGGTGATCTCTGTGACTCAGGACGCCGCAGTAGGGGCATTTGATATACTTATCTCCCGAAATTATGTCCTCCTGGCAGATGGAGCACTTCGCTATGGCTTCTCCGCAGTGGGGGCAGAACTCGGCGTTTTCTGGAAGCTCGAATCCGCAGAACAGGCACTTCGACTTTGGAGCGACGCCTATTATTCTTATTTCTTTTAGTTTTCCCCCGCATTTCGGGCAGGAGCCTTTCTCCCTAATCCACTCCGCTAGATGTTCTCTGTGGCTCAGAGCTCCGCAATGGGGACACTTAACCGGTCGATCTTCTGAAAAGATATCCTCGTTGCACACGGAGCACTGCGCCCTGGCTCTACCGCATCTGGGGCAGTTTTCAGTGTTTTCGGGAATCTCTGAGCCGCAGAACAAGCATATTTGCTTCGACTTCCATAAAGCCGAATCTGGAACAACAGGTTCTAAAGCAGAAGCTCTAATCCTCTCATACTCAATATATTTAAGGTAAATCGCCAGAGAGAAACACATAATAAAAATAACGAAGAACAGAGCAAGGAGAACATAGAGTAATATATCTGATTGCATAGCTGTGTTAGCTGTGTAAATGCGATAAGCTAGTAAAGCTCGAATTAAGGCGTTTGATACAAGTGCACCTCCAATGTATGCCATGGCTATTTCAATAATATGAGTGCCGGTCTGAATTCGTTGGTACACGAACATGAAAAAGACAATAAGGATTGCTGCAAAAAGGAGAATGATTGCTTTACCTACTATTTTTATGACTTTTTTCTCTGTATCCTCCATGTTTGTTCCCCGCCCTTATAGCTTGGCTAATATTTGATTCGTTCAAGGTTAGCAATCTTTGCGTGTCTCAACTCTTTTTATAAATATGTTATATATTTTTGCAGCGAATGTTCAACTTGATTGGGAATATTGAGAACGTTATTAATAATTCTATTGTTTGAGGAAAAGAGAGCCATCTTAGGTCTTATCTTACTCAGAGATCTCCAAACGTTAAACCAGATTGGTGTGTTTGGTCAACTTCCCTTAATCTTTTGACAAATATTTTTATTGCTCTTCTTATCTTAATTTTTTAATGCGTCAAGTTTAGCTAATTTGAAAGTAGGGCATAGTGGAAGAAACTTTAAGGCGGAATCGAAGAGAAATAAAAAAGCGAGAAGGGAATAGACTGAGAGAACAAGAGTCTATGGGACGCCGTAAAACACTTATGTTCCGCTTCCCAAATTATGTATCGTGTTTCTGATAATCTGGTCTGAAACCCGCTATAGAATCCGCCGTTTAAAGGCTCCTTTTCGGTAAAGAAGCCGAAAAAAAGCCTTTTTCCCAAAAACCCAATAAGATAAAAATTCCTAGAATCACTAGAACAGCATAAATGGGTGAATAAAAATGGTGTATGTGGATAAACCGAAGCCTGGCAACGGTTATCTCTCATTTTTTATAATAGTAGCTTTAATTTTGCCGGCCGAATTCTTAATACTTTTTACCTTTTTGAGACCAGTAGCTTTAGAAGTTACTTCTATTTTTTTCCCTTGGGAACAAGATTTAAGAAATCTGTTTATTGTATTTCTTATTTATTACCTTCCGCTGCTTTTACTTGTTGTAATAGCTATTCATGCAGCGTATAATACGGAGTACCGGATTGAGAACGGAGAACTTTGGATGAAACATGGATACATAGGCAAGAGAAGTGTATCACTGGACGAAATAAAGAGTATCGAAAAATTGGAATTTATTAGAGGAAAACCGGGGCATTTCATTGCCAATAGGTTTTACAGTAACAGATTCAAAAATGGAATACGCATAATCACAGAGAATAGAATAATATTGGTCAGTCCCGGAAACATTGAAAGATTCATATCGGAATTAGGATTAAAGACTGGTAGATAAGTCTCACGTCTAAATGTGGCTCTGAGGTTTAACGGGGGAGATCCGCTGTTTAAAGGGCTCCCTTAGGGTAAGGAGGAGAAAAAGCCTTTTTCCAAAAACTGGAAAAGACATAACAAAATTTCTGTAGTCACTCTAGCAATATAAATGGGTGAACGAAAATGGTGTATGTGGATAAACCGAAGCCTAGCAAATTTTTAGTCTCATTGTATATATTTGTGCTAGGAGCTATTTTTTTGTTGTTTTTATTCATTTCGGAGGAGCGTGGCTTTTATTCTCTCTTTGGAGCAAGGTTTAATTTTGGTTATTTATTTATTTTTTACCCTCCATTTGTTTTACTTTTGGGAATGGTTATCCATGCAGCTTATGATACGGAGTATCGGATTGAGAATGGGAAACTTTGGATGAGACTTGGATATCTAAGCAAGGGAAGTGTGTCACTGGACGAAGTAAAGGGTGTCGAAAAAGTTGAATCTATTCCAGGAGTAGTTTTTCGAAAGTACTCCCCCAATAATTACTGTAACAGATTCAGAAAGGGAATACGCATAATCACCGAGAAGAGAGTAATATGGGTCAGTCCTGAAGACATTGAAAGATTCATATCGGAATTAGGATTTACTGGTAGATAAATTAAAAACGACTAACGACTAAATGCGGCTCCGAGATTTAACGGGAGTTTTCGTACGACGGAAACGTCTCCGTGAAGCTGAAGCGTCTCCGGACGCATGAGGCAGAGATAGGAGGGATGCCCCCGCGAAAACTGGAAGTAGTTTAATAAACTTCTCATCCTATTCTATTCTTTAGTATGTCTCTGAGGCTGTCTAATTTGGGAGAGAAAAATTATGAAAACCTTGCAGCTTTTTATTGAGGCTTCTCATTCTATTTCTAATTCTTGGATTAATTCGTGGAAGGATAAGGGCTATATTCTGGGCTATTTTTGTACTCATGTTCCAGAGGAGGTTGTTTATGCTGCTGACATTCTCCCTGTGAGGATTAGAGCGGTAGGTTGTAGGGAGACTTCTCTGGCTGATGCTTATCTTTCGAGTTTTAACTGCTCCTTTGTGCGTTGCAGTCTGGAATTGGCTTTGGAGAAGCAGTATCATTTTCTTGACGGTATCATTTCCTGTAATAGTTGCGACCATATTCGGAGAGGCTACGATGTTTGGAAGCACAAGGTGGGGACACCCTTTAAGCACTTCCTTCAGGTTCCCCGAATGATTAGCGATGAAGCGTTGGAAGCCTTTAAACACGAGATAACAGTACTAAAAAAGAGTTTGGAGAATTACTTTAAAATTGACATTTCGGAAGAAAAGCTCCGGGATTCAATAATGGTCTACAATGATACCCGTAAACTCTTGAAGGAACTCTACGATATGAGAAAGAACGGTAGCCCCAAGATTAGCGGTTCGGAGTTCCTGTCGGTTATAACAGCGGGCACCGCTATTCCGAAACATCAACTCAAGCTGCTTTTAAACCAGCTTCTCAATGAGCTGCTGGAGAGGGAAGGATACTCCGACTACCGGGCGAGACTTATGATAGTGGGAAGTCTTCTAGATGCCCCCCAATACATACAGACGATAGAGGACATGGGGGGATTGGTGGTGGCGGATGCCCTGTGCTTCGGTTCCCGATATTTCTGGGATTTGGTTAAGGAGAAGGGCGACCCCATTTCTAACCTGGCGGAGAAGTATCTTAAGAAGGTGCCCTGCGCTCGAATGATAGGTGAGCATGATACAAGACTCCGATATGTTCTCGACACCGTTAAGGAGTTTGATGTGGAGGGAGTGATTTTTCAGAGGATGAAGTTCTGCGATTTTTGGGGAGGAGAGTGCTTCATGTTTAGGAGGGAGTTGAGGGAGCGGGGGGTTCCCTTTCTGGAGCTTGAGAGAGAGTATATTTTGAGTGGTGCGGAGGCTATGAAAACCCGTGTTCAAGCCTTCCTAGAAAGTATTGAATCGAGGCGAACATAATATGAGTGAACAAAAACAAAAACAAAAAGGATCCGCAATGATTGAAACTCTGATGCAGCTGTTCAACTTTATTAAGGATAACCCGATTCCAAACATTTATCACCCGGAGGCGGTGAAGTGTTTATCCTCATATCTGGGTGACTACTTTAATTACCAAAACCAGGGAAAGAAGACTCTTTTGTACAATTTCTGCTTCACACCCGAAATATTTTACGCCATGGATGTCTTCCCCCTCTGTCAGGAAGCTCTATCGGTTGGACTGGCAGCCACCGGATTGGCTATGAATGAGCCCTACATAGACATTGCGGAGGAAGCGGGAATCCCCAAAGAACTGTGCAACGCTCAGAAGCCCCTGATTGGAAGCTACCTTAAGGGCGACGCTCCCAAACCCGACTACATAGTTTATGCTGCTCAGCCGTGCGACTCCCTCAACATCGAGTACCAGATATACGATAACCTGTTCAGAGTTCCATCCTTTCCCATCGATGTCCCCTACTGGCACTATGATCCCCAATCACAATTCTACGACGAGAAAACATTACCATACCTCACAAAACAAATAGAGAACATGGTTACATGGCTTGAGAAACAGACCGGCCGAGAACTGAACCCGGAAAAACTTAAAGAGGTGGTGGAGCTATCAAACGAGGCTCAGGAGAACATTCTAGAAGTCAACGAGTTGATGAAAGCGGTTCCCTGTCCTCTCCCAAGTTTGATGCCCTTCAATAACTACATAGTGGAGCTAACTAGCGCCGGAAAGCCCGAGTGCGTCGAATACGCCAAATACATAAGGAACCAAGCAGCCGAAAAGGTGAAGAGAAAAGAGGGAGCGATTCCCAACGAAAAAATACGAGCGGTGTGGCTGTACACGCATGTCTTCTTCACACCCGACCTATTTCTCTGGATGGCTGAAAAGTTCGGCGCAGTAGTGGTTATGGATATGCTGGGCTACTTCATCACCAAACCCATAAACACTTCCAGCACCGAGAAAATATACGAAGGCCTAGCAGAAAAGGTTCTGGATATGCCCATGGCAAGGCAGTGCCGGGGACCCGCCGAGTACTACATAGACGATTACATAAAAATGTGTAAAGAGTACAAAGCGGACTGCGCCATTTTCTCGGGGCACATGTCCTGTAAACACAGCTGGGGCCTAATAAAGCTCTTAGCAGAGGCGCTACGTAAAGAACTGGGAATTTCCACCCTCGCTTTCGAGGTAGACACCATGGACTCCAGACCAGTACCCCGCGGAAACATACAAGCCCGAATCGAGCAATTCTTCACAACCATAATGTAATGTGAAGGCTGGGTGGGTGTAACCAATGATAGTTGCGGGATGCGACATCGGCTCTCTAACCGGCAAAGCACTAATCATGAAAGAAAACAAAATCCTCTCCTACAGTATAGTACCCTCAACCATTAAGCCCGAAAAAACTTCACAGAACGCTATGGACTCCGCACTCGAAAAAGCCGGTTTAAAATCAAAGGATATAGGCTTCATTGTTGGCACGGGCTATGGGAGGATGAAGGTTCCATTCGCGAATCTAAACGTCTCGGAACTCAGCTGCCACGGGAAGGGAGCGTACTGGCTGCTTCCATCAATTAGAACCGTGATAGATGTGGGGGGACAGGACTGCAAGGTAATCCGAATAGACGATGAGGGAAGAATCCTCGACTTTGCAATGAACGACAAGTGCGCCGCAGGAACTGGAAGATTCCTTGAAGTCATGGCCGAAGCCTTAGAGGTAAACCTCGACAAACTTGGAGAACTCTCCAGCAAATCCAAAAACCCCGCAGTAATAACTAGTCAGTGCAGCGTATTCGCAGAGACGGAGGTCATAAGCCTCATCGCTCAGGGAGTGGAAGTGATAGACATAATAGCGGGAATCCATGAAGGTATAGCCAGCAGAATAGTATCCCTCGTCCACAAAGTGGGGCTGAAGGAAGACATCACCCTAACGGGAGGAGTGGCCAAAAACACTGGAGTAATAGAGGCGATAAAAAAGAAGCTGGGAATAGAAGTAAAGAAACTACCAATCGATCCTCAGGTTGTCGGAGCTCTTGGTGCGGCTCTAATCGCAGGGGAAAAGTATGGTTCCGAAAAGTAGCTTTTTAAATTGAACGTTCGGGGGGCATCTTTAATAGTTGAATTTTAAAAAAATGCTCATAGAAAATCTTAAAGACTTCGAGGAGTTCAAAAGAGAAGTCACACTCTTCTTTAAAAAAGCAGAAAAAATAGACAGGTATTAACCTGACATGCAACGCATTAAATTATTTTTAAAAAAATTATTTTTTTGTCGACTTCTTGGTTTTCTTTTTCGGTTTTCCTATGTCTATGCTGGCTTCTTTTAGTTCGGCTTCTATTTTTCGCTCTGTTTTTTTAATCTGCTTTTGGATCTTTTTGACGGTTTCTTTGCAGGATTCCGAGAGTGAGGTTTTGGTGTACCATCCGGAGTACAAGCTGGTTATGTTTCTCATGAGGTAGTCTCTGTAGTGTTGGAGATATTTTCCGGAGCTCTGCACACTGTGGGGTTTATCCTTTATCCATTTGGCGAATCGTTCATAGGCTTTCTTCAGTTCTACTTCTCCCTCAGCGTTGGGAGAGGAGTGTTCCAGTTTATTTTTAAACAGCATGTACCTATTGCAGTTTTCAGCGGAGTCTTGCATTACCGCAATGTCGGTTTCCGTGAAGGGCATCTGTACAAAGGCTCTGAAGTACAAATTCGCCTGGATTCTCTCGTCTTTCAAATTGCGCATAAGGTATCCTCCCCCGCTTTGAACGTAGCGGAGAACATACATCTGAAAACGGGACAGAGTGTAAAAAACGTACTGGGGTTCCGGCTTTTTCGGCGCGGCGAGTTGTCTTAACAGTCGCCCGGCTCTACCGCCTTCAACTGCCATAGGCAGATAGTACTGGGCTGTTAGATCAGAGAAGCGTTCAAATGTCCTCTTAAATACCTCAGCCTGTCGCGATTTACGGTCAAAATACCATTTAAGAGCTGAACCGACCGCTGCTGAAAGCAGTGAGCCCAGTCCCAGCAGACTGGCATAATCCAACACAGATGGTGCAGATGACATACATAACCTCCAGCTTAACTCGAAAGGGTTGCGCAGACCGTCCTTCTTCTCCTACCGGCCTCGACTTCCAACCAGTAAAAACAGCTCTAAACACTGTTTATTGGTCGTCAAGGAGATGTGCCCAAATCCTTCCACAGAAGAAGAATCGCGGAATTAATAAAATTTTCCATAAAACTCATGGGCACAATGTAAGGAGTAAATGTTTTTGGTATTTTAAAACCGTTTTTCCTCAACTCCTCTCGTAAGTCTTGGAATTAAGAAAGAATACGTACGAAGCCTTGTTGATACGCGGTCAATGAACAAAAAACACATACACATTGTTCAAAAACTACACCTCTCACTTCACGCCAAGCTCATGATACACACCACAAACTTAATATAGAAGATGAACGAAAACTAGGCAAAATAAAATATTGGGATAAAAGGTGAGAGGAAATTGTCTAGAGGAGCGCTGCTAACCGGTACAGCTGGAGGAATAATAGGAACCATAACCGCAGGCATAGGGGTAATATGGTGCATAATAGACATACTACTATATGCTGCATTAATGACGTACATTAATTTCGCAATACAATTTTATGAATTTGGCTTTATTTTCTTACTCATGCATAATTACTTAGGGTATTATTTGTTAATGATTCTGATGGTGGCGGCTACGCCGACTAGTTCCTTGGCGTTATTCTTTGTGTTTTCACTATTACTGGGTGTACTTCTCATTGTGAGTTGCATTCTCACCGGTGTGGGTTTCTACGGCGTGTACAAAGCGGGTGGAGGAGCCATGGGCGTAGTGGGCCTCATATTCGGAATCATTGGAGGCGTGCTTGGAGGCTTACTTATACTTCTGGGAAATATGCTAATGACACCAGTAACAATAGGAGCTTCTGAGCCGAATTATCTCTTTATCTGGATAGGTTTTATAATTCTAGCGCTTGCCTTCATCCTGATGGGTACAGCCAGTATCGTTGTAAGAGATGCGACCGCCAATTCTTCGGCTTCCGTAGCCGCAGGAATCCTGAGCATTATAGGTGCCTGCCTTTTCTTCCCATACATCTTAGGGATACTCGGAGACATAATGGCTCTCATTGGATTCGGACTGATATTCGTGGCTTTCATACTCTGGGCCGTAGTCTTCTACTCCTCCAGAAACATATAATCTCCTAGATTAACGTTAGCAAACCATACACTCTTTTCTTATTTTTTTTATTGTTATGAAGCTCCTTTCTCCAGAAGCTCCGAATGCTTAATGAGTCTTTGACGTTTCTACGAATGTGAATCGAACGTTTGGCGGCTGTAAAAAATAATCCTATAAAGATGAAAAAATTGGCTGTGTCACCCTCAAAACTGGTGCAAAACCAGGGATTTACCGATTAATGCCAAACCCTTCAATTGTTCAAATAGCATCAGCCAGAACAACTTATCATTTAAATTTTGGATTGCCTTTATGCTATGTTATGCGAGCGGTTTGGTTTCGCATTAAAGGCTTCCAGAAAATGATCGCATCGAAAAAAAGGGCAAATATTCGGAGAAAATTTTTTCTAGAACCAGAAAATAGTTTACGTGACATGTAAAGGTAGTACGCAGAGCCAACTGCTAGGAAAAACTATTTTAAAAATCTTAGAAAATGCTTGTTGTTTGTATCAATACGAGATAGTGGTAGCAATCAAGCTAGTTGAAAGGCATTGGATTCCCGTGATTTGTGTCAAAATTTTTGCATTATAATTTCCCTTTTTGATCATTTTCTTTTATGGGTGTTCCGCGGGCGATTATTACGTCTCCCATCATGGGAAACCGTTTCGCGAGGTTATCCACGAATTGTAGTATGGTCCAGGAAACTTTCTTGGGAAGAACGTTTAAGGTTCTACCCCAGTAATGAAGGTTCCAAAACATGGACAAACCCCTCATTCCGCTTCTTTTTAGAACCCCGTCCATGTACGCTTTTATAACTAAGTAGTCAAATCGGACTGTGTGATCTTTCGGGACATCCCAGGGTGTTGGGCCGTCGCCCACGAGCTTCAGTTTCCTTCTTAGGGCGTGTATTCTTCTTGCCATTTTGAAGCCTAGGCTCTCAAAGTTTGCCAGGGATACTACCGCTTTTCCCTTAGGCTTGAGGACTCGCGCGAATTCTCTCATGGTTGCCCTGGGGCTGGCGAAGTGGTCCATGGCTCCCTTGCAGGTTACCACGTCAAGCGAGTTAGTTCTAAATGGCAGGTACTCACCCGTCCCCCGTACGAGGCTTACTTCTTGATTGTTTGACCGCAACCAGTCCTTTGCCTTTTTAACCATAATCTTGGAGGGGTCGATTCCCACCGCTCTCGCCCCTCTGTCAGCTATTATACCAGCTTCTTTTCCTATCCCGCACCCCACATCCAGTGCCAAGTCCTTTTGGTGCAAAAGAGCCATGTCGATTGTTGCTACCCCCATCTTCTGGAACAGGTAATCTGTGTCGGGATAATAATAAACGGGAATCACACCTGAATCGTCGTACTCGATAACCTGCTTCTTGTCGGGTAACTTTTCGAACATACAAGCTACCTCAAAAGACGCGGACTTGTTTTAACCACTTTCACTTAAAACAATCTTATAAATTTACTCTACCCACTCAGATGAGTTATGCTTGTGGAAAAGTTAATAATATGGTCAAAAGCTAAGTACTATTATTTTCAAATTGACCCCTTCATTTGTGGATTCCTAATAGTATTTACTCTTTCGTAGGGTTAGAATAGTGGTTCGCCTCTTGACTGGAAAGTCAGGTTTTAAGGAGATGTTTCTGTGGAAGAGGAAAGAGTGGAACTGGAGAGGAAGCTTACTCTTTTCGACGTTACAAATCTGGTTATTGGAGCAATGATTGGTGCGGATATCTTCATCGCGGCTTCTTTCGGGGCTAATCTTGTAGGACCAGCTTCTCTGCTGGTTTGGGTTGCTTCCGGAGTTATTATATTGATTATTGCTCTAAATTTTGCGCAGTGTGTTACGCTCTCTCCCGTGGTTGGCGGCCCTTACGCTTTTGCGAAAAATGCTTTGGGAAAATTCGCCGGATTTACTGTGGGATGGTCGTTTTGGCTTGCGGAGTGGTTCTCGCTGGCGGTTTTCCCCGTGGCTTTCGTAAAATATCTGGAATATTTTATCCCTTTAACAAATCTTGAACAAATAATAGTAAAGATAGTTTTTGTAGCGTTTTTAACCCTAACCAATATTTTGGGGACAAAGGTCGCCGGCAGGGTTAATGATATTCTGACTATTGGGAAACTTGGCCCCTTACTGCTCTTTATAGCACTAGGACTGGTTTACAGTATATCGAATTTTTCTATGACTGTTTTTAATCTCACTCCTTTCGCTCCTCTGGGCTACTCCCAATTCGGCAGCGCTTTGATTTTAATTATTTGGGCTTTCGCCGGGTTTGAGCATTCTACCATTCCCGCGAATGAGATAGAGAAGCCTGAAAAAACTATTCCCAGAGCAATCATTTCGGGTGTGCTTATAGTTTCGGTATTCTATTTTGCTATAAACTTCATAATTCTAAGTGTCGTTCCCTGGTACCAGCTGGGAAACATCTCGACACCCCTCACAGAAGCGACTAAAATCATATCGGGAACCAATCCCTACCTGACAGTAATCGCGAGTGGAGACAGCCTCTATCAAGCATTACTGCAAAGTATTCCACCGCCATGGACGGTTGCCTTAGCAACGGGGATTATAGGTGTAGGTGCGCTGCTTGCTATCTCAGGTGCTAATGAAACGGGAATGCTGGGCACCTCCCGGATTAGCTACGCTATGGCTCTGGACGGACTTTTTCCCAAGGCTTTCGCTAAACTCCACCGACGTTTTAAAACTCCCTACATTGCGCTAATCATCCAGAGTGCAACCGCTATTATAGCTTCTATTTTAGGGAACCTAAACCAATTGATCTCCTCAGCGGTTTTCTTCCTAGCATTAGCTTATCTGGTAACCTGCATTTCCTCACCGATTCTCCGTAAAAAGAGTCCCAAAGCTACTAAAGGATTTCGCGGAAGTTTAATATTAGCGATACTCGGAGCCGCTTGCTGCGTATACCTCTTAACCCAGATTAAACTCTTGGAAATAATTATCGGGCTCATACTCTTGGCAATCGGTATCCCCGTATACGTAATCCTTACTCCAAAGAAGGAACTCTCTGAACTAAGAGCATACCTCTCCAGACAGCAAATATTGAGGCGTACCTGGGAAGCAGAACAGGTATTCCTTGCAAACATAGTTAGACACATAAAACGATTGTACTGTAGAATCCGAGGAATTAAGCAAGCATATTGTAAACTAACCTAGACTAACCATTTGTTAAACCACCGAAAAAAGGAAGAATTACACTGGAAATGAGACCAAAAATTAGTCCTACGGCCGAATTTGTTTTGACCATTACGATTTAAGTTAGGCACCTTTCAAGCTCATATCACCTTTTACTCTCAGATATAAACATTTAGTCTATGATGAAGATTTGAAAGAAGATTATCTTTTTCTTAATGAGCATGTTTTACCCTTTTTATCTTCTATTTGTATTATAGGAATGTAACACGTCCCGGTTTTTAGGAAATATTCTTCCCTTTTGTGAGGATAGAACGGGTGGGTAAAGTTTACTAAAAAAAGAGTAGTATGCAGCGGGAACCGCTGCACTTTTAATATTTTGTTAAATTGTTGTTTCTTCTCGTTTTAGCAACATTTGAACCGATATTGCGAAAGCCCAGACCAGTATTATTAAGACCACCGTCCATTCCATAATTGCGCTGAAACCGGCTATGAACATTAGTGCGAAGAAAATTAAGTCCGCTACTACAAAGATTATTCCGAGCCATATGTGTACCCATGTGAAAAACGACGTTGAGCGCATAGCGTAGGTGATGAGAACAATAGAGATGGCGATGAATATGAAGAAAACGTTTGAGAAGAGGATGTGGATGGCGTAGTTGGTATATTCGGTGTAGACAGCTAGCCCGATGAGACCTATGAAAGCAACTATACCCGAAGCAACACCTATCTTAGCCACCCAAGTGTTTCCCAATGGTTTGATAAGACATATGAGCAAGGGTATAGCAAGGATGCCCGCTATGATCAAACCCGTATTAAACATGAAAGATGTGGGACCGATGCCGAGCTCGCTTACGTGTTGAACCACTATACTAATACCCGTGTTGGGCCAAGGTAAAAATATGGGAAACGGTTCGCGAATGAAAAAGGGTCTAAAGCTCGATCCTCCATAAAGGAATGCCCCACCGATTATGCCGATAAACGCAGTAATCATTCCCACAAGACCAGTTATTCCACCGATCAAAGTCATTCTTGGATTAAGACTCATATTAAAACCACCTTCATTAACCCGTATCCCTACCAATTGTTTGTGATCTCTAATAATAAGGCTTTTTATATTTACAGTATTTGAAAATGAGTTTTTTGGGGGTAGGACACACTTATCGTGGAGTAAAGGCACCTTACCCTAGGCGATAAAAAATGATAGAAATACTTCTCAAAAGCATAATAATCTTTCTCCTGATCACCCTGATAATCACACACACAGAGAGAACCCCGAAACCTCAACCACCAGCAGCCCTCGAGGAGAGCTCTCTCTCGGGAAAGCCCTAGAAACCATAATCGACGCTGGGCTTCTCCCAAAAGGAGCGGTTGAAGTACTACGCTACCTGTCCCCGAAAAGACAAAAGGACAAGCACCCCGGATGGATCGTCTCTCTCCACATAGCAGTCCAGTGCGCCTCAACCACCTTCGCCTCCTCCGTGAAAGGCACAATCACCAGCCGCTGGAAGAAAACCAGCCTCGAAAACATACTCGAGGACTTCCTAAACCGCCTACTCACACCCCAAACAATCACCGGCAGAATAAGAAGAGAGGGACTTAGACATGTGTGTGAATGCGATGGTGAGTCGGTGGAGGACCTCGATTGTAATCTTGTTTCCATGGCACTATGTAAAACAAAAATCAGGGATTATCAAAAGAAGAATTCCCTAATTGGTTCGCGAACGACAAAAGTATTTGGCTAAATCTAGTTTGAGCCTTCTTGTTCTGAATTATTTTGCCAAAATTTTCTTCGTCTCGGCAAGCTTGAGTAGATAACACATACGACCAGAGTTCCTTGTCTACTTAACACTCCCCAGCAGGATTGAACTTTGAGTAGCCTTTTGGAAGAAAAATCACCCTGAGCAGCGCCCCTTATTCTCAAGCAAAATTTACCCTTCTGTCTTTTTCGCGCTGTGGTTGACTTAGCGTATAAGTAGAATTAGAACCAAAAATTGAATTACAGAATAATATTTCTAAAAATTGAACATCCAAAATTAGAGGAAACCTCACTGAACTAAATTCCTTGCAAACTTCTAAAGATTAATTAATGAGAACGCATAAATCACAAACATAGGCAGTGACATGGATTTCCTATTACGAATCAATGGGTGTAAAAGTAATTGTGATAATTCTACTACTTTTTGCCGCGGGGAGTGTGGTTACTGCAATCGGCTATTGGTATATCCTAGCTAATTCTGCATCTTTACTTTTCAATGGAATTTTGAACATCGCGTCGGGTTTGCTGTTGGTGCCCCTTTTCAGCGGTGACTGGGCGTTTGTCTTTGGATTCATAGCTCAGATGTTTTTAGGACGGTATGTAGACTTCCAGTTAGCGATTGGGATGTTCTCAGCTCAGGTGATATTCTATCTGGTTTTAAGCGTCGTGCTCTTCTTTGTAGCTTGGGGGCTTTTTCGGATGAGGAACTGGGCACGGGTAATCACCATAATCTACTGCATACTAATCCTCGTCTCCTTCTTTATCTTCTTCTTAGCATTCCCCTCCAAATCCGGTTTCAGCTACTACCCTTTCAATATAAACATTCCTATGGTGCTATTTTCCCTCACCAGTCTACTTACTGAGGCATCGAACTACATTCCCTTCCCTTTCTTGATCTCTTCAATAGAGTTGGCGATTTCAATAATAATGGCAATAGCAATCCCCCTATACCTATTCGGAGATGTCAAGTACGAGTTCCGGTAATATAATTAACAAATGTTATCCTTTTCTTACTAAAAGCGTATTATTTATTAGGTTTAAATCCATATTTCAGGAAAAACACTGAACCTCTAAAGAGGGAGACAAAAGGCTTGTCATACATTCCTCTTAACGACAACATTATTTTCATACAGGCGGAGTCCAAGGGAAGGTACCCCTACTCCAATTCTCTTCTCATCAACGACGAAGTGAAAGCATTAATAGACACCGGTATCGAGTCCGGTCTAGCCCAAAGAACCGCCAAGGAGTACAACATAGACCTAGTTATTAATTCTCACTGCCACGAGGATCATGTGGCTTGCAACCGTTACTTTGAGGAGAGTAAGATTTGCGCACATAAACTGGACGCCCCCGCCATAAGAAACCTCGACCTATTAAAAGAAATATATGGTCTTAAGGGTTCAGGTGCAGAGGCTTTTATGGACTACATTTTAAACGATGTTCTGCACCTTCGCAATGGCAGAGTGGACTTAGAATTTGAGGATGGATACGTCTTTGACTTGGGTGAAAACAGGGTGAAGGTCATTCACGCTCCTGGGCACTCCCACGGTCACTGCTGCCTCCTGATACCCGAGGAGAAGCTGATTTTTCTTGCGGACATTGATTTTACTTCCTTCGGACCGTGGTACGGGGCTCTTGATTGTAATGTGGACGAATTCATCGCCTCCATTGAGAAGCTTAAAAAAATGAAGCTTGAAATAGCGGTCACGAGTCATAAGGGCGATGTTTTCAGAGGAGAAGACGAGATAAGAAATAAACTCGACTGGTACCTTAACATTATCTATCAGAGAGAAGAGAAACTGTTAAACTTTCTAAGAGAGGAGCACACGCTGGAAGAGATTGTGAACCAAGCAATCATATATAGAAAGTTCCCGGAACCCGTTGAGGCTTTCAAACTTATGGAAAGAATATCCATGCAAAAACAATTAGAAAGACTAATAGCGAAAGAAATGGTAGAAGAAACACCAAAGGGATTCAGAGCGATAAACAAATAAGTCAAAGAAAGTAAAACAAACCCCTAAAGAGAGAAATTCGGTTAGTTTTGTTCAATGAATAGTATGGTTATAATATTGATAGAGAGATGTATGAAGTAACAAGAACACATCAAAGGACAATTAGTGTCTAGTTATATATATCAGGGCAGCGGTCTTTTCACCAATTAAAAACTGGATTGCAATGCCCGTAAATAACTCGAACAGTTTTGCTTTTCAATCCTAGCATTTTTCTACAGAGATGGTAGTTCATGTCGGAGTTTGGGCAGGTTGTTGATGCGATGCCAATTTCCCTCGCTCCCTCTCCTTTATCCCGTACTTTCTCCTTATAGCTTCTAAATCTCTTTTCTCAGCTTCTGGATCTTTGGCATACCTTCTACTCAATTTATCTCGAATTTCTCTCATCATCCCTACTGCATCAAATTTTTTATCGTTCATGGATAATCTCCCTCGGACTTCTAATTTCTAATAGGGGATAGCCATATTTAAGGTTTACAGAATTATAAAGTCTAATCTTGACCAGGTTCACTATATGTTTAAAGTTCCAACTCACTAAAACATCAACCCTATTAACCGTTGCTATGGCTATGTGCTGTGCATCTACCATATAGCCCTCACTTACTACGCCTTCCTCGATATAATGACCCGCTAACATTTTCGCCTCATTATCCAGAGTGACATATTCTTTATGTTCTTCAGGTATTTCATCAACCAAGCTTCTAACATTTTGTGGTGCTTCCGCAAGTTCTCTTAATGTCAAATCTGAAATTACAACTATTTTTAAACCCAACTTGAACTCTTCCTTTAGTTTGTTAGACCATTCCTCAAACGCAGTATCAAAACACCCTCCAAAAACCGAAGTATCAACGTATACTCTCATCATTAAACTACACCTCTTCCTGAGATAATCTCCGATAACGTTTTTACGGATAATGCGATGTTGCTTAAATCAATATCCTCATGAGATATACAGGAAATTCAAAACAGTAAACAAATAAGTCACAGATATTAAAACATCTCCAAGTTTGGGGAAATTAGGTTATTTTGGTTCAATGAATAATAGTTACTGCTCTGCATCAAACTCCACTTTTCTCATATTTAGCCTAACTTACTATTATAAAACCTGCTTATTCACAATACCCTTTGATTAATGAAATTATTTTTGAAGAACCACTTCTTGATTTTTATATGGGGTACGCGTACTTTGCGTCGCCAGCAAGGTAGACAAGAGCTATTATTCCAATAATTAAAAAAATTAAGCTACCCAAATTGATAAAAACTTTGATTATTAAAGTAAATACGAATATGAGGAGAAGAGGAGACAATGCGATCAGAATAACAGAAGAAACTAAAGCAGTATAGTAACCCCAACGGGTCATGCTAAGGATACCCACCGCAGCAACCAAGAGCACAACATCAATAATGAACTGCAAAATGAAAGACGGAAAAATCGGATAAGTAAAGGGGAAGAGAACCATACTCAAACTCATAACATAAAATAACTGATAAAATCCGTTCAAAAAATCGAAGGCTGCAAGAAATATCATGGTAATCCCTAAACCCACCACTTCGGGCGGCCTATAAACCAAACCTACATATCCCTCCTATCCTTAAAAAGCTCTTCCTTTTTTCCTTTATCGTATTTTATCTCTTAAATACCTTTCCAAAACGGCACTAAATACCTGAATAGAGAGCCTCACCGGGCAGTATAAAAGTTTGACCACTATTTGCCGTTTATATACGTGATCGCTTTGCAGGAGAAGAATGAAACGCTGACATTTACTTATGAGGGGGTTCCACTATGCTTCAAAAAGCGTCTTTTCGTTTCCATAAGCATATTTTCCATCATTATTTTTCATATAAATCGAAAAAGTATAAATATGGTTCACGTCTCTAATAAATAAGTAGAGAACAGTTCCAGAAAATCAAACACGATTTGGACAATAAAAAGTTCTCAAAAAACGACACCTAAGGGAAAGCAAAAAGCATCACCCTAGTCTAGTCATAAACAGTTCAAACCATTATGGAGGAAACTCCATGGATAGAAGGAAAAAAGCCATAATTCTAGCTAGCCTATTCATAATCTCAGTCTTCCTCGTGGTAACAGTGATTCCACAAACATCCTTTATACCCGCACTACCGGGAACTTCAACATACTCATCGGCAATAGGAGCTAAAGCAGACCCCAACAGTGAGAACTATCCCTACTGGTGGAATACTAGTTATGCATACAGACAGGAAATCATCTTCAACAACACAGCAAGCCCATTCGCCGTGGTAAATCGCCCAGTAGACATTTTTATGACATTCGCCAGTGGAAGATGCAACAATGGTACAGTGAGGGTGCAGTACTGGAACAGCAACAGTAGCACCTGGAGTCCTGGCGATGCAGACGGAATCCCTTACCAAATCTGGAACGCTACATACTATCCCAGCACAACTTATTACAGCAGCTTCACAATCACTTTCTACGTTAACGTATCCGCCTACAGTGCGGTTTCATACTTCGTCTATTATGATAGCGGCTCAGGCACCACACCCAGTTTCCCATTAGATGTTAGTGTTACTGGCAGTACGGGAAATTGGACTTTTTATGGACAGTATTACCAAGCATATACGAATACATCACTTAACGGTGGCAAGATATACACTAGCTACAATAACGTTAGCGGTTCGAATCAGTGGGCGTATGACGATCAATTCCATTGGGATACCGAGTACATTATAGATATCCTCGTCACGAAGGGAATAAAAAAGTGGTTTGATACATGGGTATACGATACTTCAAACCACTCCGCCAATAGCACCCCCATCTTACAGCAGCAAGGTCCACTGTTCATCATGTACTCCACAGTTACCATCTTGAACTTGACTAACGCGGGCACAGTAGCACCAGGCTATGCACCATCCAGTGTTGGCTATGCCAATATTACCTACAGGTTCTTCAAATGGGGATGGATTGTCGAAACCAACATAACCTTCACCCAAACCTTAACCTATGGCGGTGAAGGGCAGAGTATTCCTGGCGGGAAAAAGCTCTTTCTAATAGGTGGAACTCTTATTGGTAATAGTTGGAGATTTAATCCCTACCTGAATAAGTTAACATACAAATACGGCGTCAGTAATACTACAATAGATCCCTTTACTGGTCAGGAGTCCTTAGGAGAACCGTACTGGTTTACTATTTATAATTCTACCAGTGGTCAAGCGGTAGGCGTCGTAGACCTAATGATACTTACTCTTAATGGTAGCCCGAATAGAAACTGGAACTATTTACTGAGCGGCACAAATTACTCCCCAGAAAAATGGGAGAGGACATTGACAGCCAACCTGACAATAAATGATAATGTAAATGAAAAATACGCGCTTTATATCTGGGATGCTTCAGGAGGAGATATTTCCTCTTTTGAAGCCTTTGCCGACGGCATAAGCTTTATTGAGCGAGAAAGCGCACCGCTAACTATTAGCATTCAAAATGAGGAATACATCCACTACACGGTGTATGTCCATGTAACTGACTATGACGGTAGCAATTTAGCGAATGCAAATGTAACCGTGTACAACGGCTCAAACTATGTTGGAAGCAAGATTACTAACGCCACTGGTTACGCAAGATTCTACCTAGAGCCGGAAACTTACAATTTTAATGGAACTTGGAACGGAACAACAAGTTACGAAAGAAACTATAAAAACTCTACAAGCAGCGCAATTAGTGCAGACACAACCATCGAACTGGTGTTCAGTAACATTACTACTCTATGGTGCCGAACACAGTACGATGCACCCGACTATAACCCAATACAAAACGCCTACATTAACTTGACTTTAAATCAAACAGGACAACTGGTTGACTCAAGCCACGCCAACTTGACCGGATGGGCGGAGTTTCACATAAACAGGTCAAGCGTCTTTGGAAACTACAGTATTGAAGCTTTTTACGACGACAACACACCTTTTGTAACATCCTACCTAAACATATCGATAGATAGTATCGGGGATTCCCCACTCAATTTCACAGAATCCATTGGTAGCAAAATATACACTTATATAGTTACTAATGAGACAACTTCCTTGAGTCCTACTTGGGGAACGCCTGTGTATCTTAAAATCTGGTGGAGAGACCAGGATGGAAATAACCTCAGTACATCATCCGTCGGGGGCTCACTGAACTGGACTCTGAACTTTATTAACGGAACACCGGTGACTGGCCCTACTACTCTATCTCCACAAGGTTCAGCCCCAGACATATACTATCTTTTAACTGTTCCTTCATCGCTACTTTTCGGCGGCGTAACATACCAAGTTTATATTAACGCGGAGGCTCCGTCCACCAATTACTTACCTGCGGCTAATCAGACAATCGTAGCCGTTCAGACAGCCACTCTTAATGTAACGTTCACTTCGCTTACAGGTCCCTACTATTGGAAACATTCAGATATCCTTCTTTGGGCCTATGTTACCAATAACGATACGGGTCAGCCGATCACTTCCGCAACGGTGACCTTTTCCATAACTGGTACATCAGTTTCGGGCCAGTTGGTTCCTTCGTCTCCTTCTGGGAATTATACCTACACCATTCCTGCCAGTGTGGTCGGATCGAGTCTTAATGCTGCTAGTTATGGTTTGCGTTTCGCTGTTTCGAATACTAATTATACTTCTACTGAGACCATAAAGCAGTTAGTGGTCACTCCAGCACTGACGGAATTTCTATTTTCTTCGCTGGTAATTGGTTACTATGGCGATGTTTTGTCCATATCTGTGATTTACAGAGATGCGGTGGATAAGACTCCCATATCTACGGGTTCTGTTACTTATTCTGTTGTGAATCGCAATCTTTTTGGCAGTCTGAGTCCGTCTGCTCAGGGTAATTGGACTGGAACTTTTGATACTACATTGCTTTATTCCGGTTACTATGTAATGAACTTAACAGCGTATAGTACTAACTATCAGGGTCATACTGATTATATTCCTCTTGTTATTCAGGCGCTTCCAATTGAAATAATGGCCGCAAACATAATTTCGAGCAGGGTTTATCAAAATCTTAGTATCAGTATTAGACTAATTGATACTTTTGATGAGAATATTACCAACGCGACTGCTTGGTACGTTATCAGGGATAGCAACGGTACTCCTGTTGTGTCAGCATATCTTAATGAAGACCCGATTAACAATGGAACATATTATAATTGGTTGATCCTAGAACCGGGTCTTATTCCTCCAGGAAGTTATGTTATAGATATCTCAGCCTTCAAGGAGAATTACACCACGTCTGAAAAATTAATTCAATTGTCTGTTCTGGGTGCCCCAACTGTTTTATCCGCTTCCAGCTTGTATTTCTCGTCTTTAAACAATCCCGCGGTATTTTTCTTCGGTAACTTTGGCCAAACTGAAAACAGTATGCCTTTTGTAATCTTTACCTTTAGATTTGCGGACAACAGCGGATCAGAGATTCCCAATGCTTCTGTGTCCGCCTTTGGATGGCCTGTGATTCCTATAGGCAACGGATACTATCTTGTGATGGTTCCTACTTTTGGTTTGCCCCCCTCAACCTATCCCATAGCGGTTAGTGCAAGTGCCAACCTCTACGAGCCCCAGCAGACCATCTTCCTCTTGACGATAAAAGAGAAAACAGTTCTGATTCCACTATTCAATGTCCGCGTGCCCTATACCATGTTCCTGATTGTATTTTTCTCTGTGGCTATACCTGTGAGCCTGTTTACAGGATACGTGTATGTCAAGAGAGCGAAGATTCCAGCCATTATTCGGAGAATCGACCAGTTGATTTTGGCTATGAACCGCGGCGAGAAGGTTGAAGTGAAACTGGTTCCACGTGTGAGTGTAACATCCAGAATCTTGGCTGAGGCACTGTCTATCGTAGGCGTGGAGCCCAGAGTTGCAGTACGCGTTTCCGTCGAACTCTTGGATCGCTTGACACCATTATTGGTGGAGTCCGGAATGGCACAAAATGAAGCCTACACATTAGCAGTGGAATTGAAGAAGGCAACCCCTGCTGAACGGGAAAGGCTCCTAGAATCTGTCGGCGTACCCGGTGAAACCAGTGCCAGAATTATAAAGATCATCGAAGAGGAAGAAGACAAAGCAAAGGTTTTCATAAAACCACCAGCAGAGACACCCAAACCAGAAACAGAAAAGGAAACAGAAACAGAGAAGGAAGGAAAAGCCAGAACCAGAGGAAAGCAAAAACAGAGGAAACCAAAACCAGAGGGAAGCTCAGAGCAAGCACAAGTGGAGGAAAAACCAGAGTCAACTGAAGAACGGAAAGAACCAGAAGGATTTGATACATTTTTTGACGACTCAAACGAGTGAAATAGGCAGAAAAACAAGGAGTACTAGCTTGAATTTCAAGCAGAAAAGGAAAAAGGAAAATCACCCCCCTCTATTTTTTTAAATTTTTCCACCATCGTTGACACTTGTCAAATGTCGATTGTCATATCCAATTATTGTGTTTGCTTGATGCGACTTTCTCCATATTCACGCACGCAGATTTACCACAATACATTGAGGTCAACTAGTAATGGAAAGTTTCCATTAACAATCTAATTCGTTATTTGTTTTGGATTTCTTCAAGCATCTCTTAGGAGCACTAATATTTTATGTTTCTAACTACTGTTTCTTTGCCGCCTACCTCTTTCAGAGTGATTTTCATGGATTTGTCCTTTATGTTTATAATGAAGTAGGCTTGCTGTATTCTGGCTCTAACATATCCAGTGCAAGCGGTTCCCGAGGTTATCACCATCAGGTTCTCTAATTTCCAAGTGTAGGGCACATGCCTGTGACCGCAGAGTGCGAGGTTTACTTTGTTGCCTATAAGAGCTGATAAAACGTCCCCTGCGTCTATTAACTCGTTTCTTTCCATGCCTGTTCCCGGAACCGGAATCAGATGGTGGTGCACAAGGACAACCCGGAAATCTTTCTCTTCCACCTTCCTCAGATTCTCACCAAGCCACAGTACTCTTTCCCTTCCCAGGTAACCCTCATCATTGTCTGGAAGAGTGCTGTCCACACTTACCACGGTTACGTTACCCAGATCCGCAAACTGGTTTCCTTCTCCGAAATACTCCTCATAATAAGTGTAACCAGTGGATCTGGTGTCATGGTTACCGGGAATCACAATGGTCTTGGCTTTGAACGTGTCAACGTATTCCTTCGCCTTCTTGTACTCTTTCTCAAAACCAGAACTGGTAAGGTCTCCGGTTAATGCGACCAAGTCTGGTGATAAACTGTTCACTTCATCAATGCAGGTTTCAAGTTTATCGGGTATAAACTCAGCCGAGCCGATATGCAAATCAGAAACATGAGCAATCAAAAACTCCAATACCAAACACCTCTTAACCATTCTTCTTTCTATTCATCACACCTTTATCTTTATTGATTTCTTATTTAATTTAATTTCTATACCAATTACTGAACATAGAAAAAATAGTTGTATCTTGAGTTGTGTTAAATTTTAATGCGTTGCATTGACACTGGAAATTTCTCAGAATAAGACCTAACCGGCTCTTTTCCCTAAACAACATATTTATTAGTAATGTTCTCAATACTCCCAATCATATCGAGTATTTATTCATGAAATATATAACATGTTCATAAAAAGAGTTGAAACACTCCCGAGGAACGCTAAGATAAACCAAACCAAAACATTAACGCATTATAAGAGCGGAGGACAAAAATGAGAGGTATAAAGACAAGAAAGAAAGCCCTAAAAATACTATTTATAGCAGCTATTCTCCTCGCAGCAACAATCCTCACAGCGGTTACCACAAACCAAAGCCAAAACCAGAACGTGTATCCGCTCATCAACTTATACCTGCAAGGCGTCTCTCCAAGCCCTAACACAGTCATTCGACCAAAGATGGACATCGGGGATAACTTCGATTTTACAGAAAACATCACTGAGCCGATAATTGTGACTGCGGACAACATAGTGGTAGATGGACACGGCTACTACCTGCTGGGCCCTGGATCAGGGTACGGCTTCAACTTAACTGGCAGAAGCAACGTAACCATCTTTAACGTCACAGTCACAGGGTGGGATTTCGGCTTTCTCCTGTTCAATAGCTCGAATAACAATTTTACAGGTAACACTGTTACAGACAACAACAACTGGGGCTTCTACCTAACCAATAGTTCTAACAACAACACTTTTTCGGGTAACATCGTAAACAACAATGGATATGGCTTCTTCTCAATGTTTAGCTCTGAAGACCTCTCATTGTATAGTTCTAACAACAACACTTTTTCGGGTAACACAGCAAACAACAACAGCGGGTATGGTTTCTGGCTGTGGGATAGCTATTACAATACTCTTTCGGATAACACCGCAAACAACAACAACTACGGCTTCTACCTATACTATAGCTCGTACAATACTCTTTTGGGTAATACTGCAAACAACAACGACGAGAGCGGCTTCTACCTATCTGGCTCCTACAATAATTTTACTGGTAACACCGCTGCAAACAACCACAACGGCTTCCGCCTAGGCGGTAGCTCTTACAATAATTTTACTGGTAACACCGCTGCAAACAACGGTGGGGACGGCTTCTGGCTTCAGGATTGCTCTTACAATAATTTTACCGGTAATACCGCAAACAACAACGGCGGGTACGGCTTCCACCTGTATCAAAGCTCGTACAATACCATTACGGGTAACACTATTGTAACCTTCTTGGGCTTCAGTTTCTACCTAAATCCTGGCTCGCATGACAACATTATTGAAAATAACACAGTCACTATAACTGGCTTACCCCTTTTGTATATTCTATTTTATAGCCTTGATCAGCAAATTAAACAGCCTAATTTAACTTTTTGGATAACCTCTTTGGTTGCTTGGGGTACGGTTGTGCTGATAGGATTAGCGTATGCCTATTATAAGAGGAGAAAGAACTCCGCCGCAACTCACGGTAAGCTTGGACCCGAAAGATATGAGCCAACATAGTGGCGCATCCACCAAGGTCAAAAGCGTGCCTGGCGAAACGTATTTTTTACACGCCTTATGTGTTGCTGGTCTCCTATTCACTTTTCACTTTTTTTCTATGACCCGCCGCAAATCTTCTTCCGCTGTGCCCCGCTTTCAAATTAGCTAAAATTGACACATAAAAAATTAAGATATAAAGTGCTCCGTGTGTCAGCTGGACATTGCTTCAGGAGACCAGTTTGTTAAGTGCCCCCAACGCGGTACCCAGAGTCACAGAGACCACCTGTTGGAGTTGATCAAAATAAGGGGACTCTGCCCGAATTGCAGGCAAAGACTAAAAGAAACAGACATCGGTTAGAATTCCTTTTCTTCAAACGAACAATATTTTTCTCTTTCTTTGTTTGCGCTGTTTTTCTTAAGTGAGAGTTAGCAATGTGTCAGCCGATTGTCTAGTGAGCCGAAATTAGTTTGTATCAGTATAAAGAGGAAAACGTTGCCAAACCAACATTTGGAAGGGTGTCCATCTATATGGGGAAGGGTTTCGATGGGCTCTAAAGCCTTCAGGATTGGGAGTATTTCAGAGAGATAAACAAATTCGGTTTGATGAGAATAATTTGGGATACAAGATGATGGAGCGCAAAAAAATAGGGAGTACGAAACTTCAACTTAGTTTACGGTTTATTTCCTTTTGGAGAATAATGGATTATATTCTAGTATTTTCTCCACAGCCCACCTTGCAAGGTCTCCGGATAATTTTTGGCATTCAAAGTCCTGTTGGGTTTTCATCCACCTTTTGGCGAATTCCGATCTCCCATTTGGATTGGTGAATCTGTAAGATATTCCCCAGTGGTGGAACTGAACTTCTTGACATGTTATGTGACCGTACTTCTCCTGCATCTCTTTGCCCACTTCAGCCACCGCACCATTAATTTTGAAAATCTTCATGCGGTCCTTTTCGAGATCCTCTTTTGTGACACCAAAACTGTAACTTATCGCTGCTGCGGCACCAGCGAAGGCACCACAGGTTCCAATCGCCATCTCGCCTGTTCCACCAACCAGACCTAGGGTAGTTTTCCAAGCCTCATTAATCACGTGGTCATTTTCGTAACCCAGGGTATCCATGACTGCAGCGAAAACAGCGGGAGCGCAGCCTAGCCACTTCACCATGTAATCATGGGCACGCTGGTAGGCCTCATCCATAAGTTTATTTTTCATTTCAAATTTTTCTGTCATCAAATAATCTCCTTGTGTGTTGGTTAGTTGTGTTTTATTCTTTTTTGATATTCTTTTTCAATGTTTTCTATGAACTCTAATATGTTGGGATTCAGAGGGGAGTTGGCTTCTTTTAAGCTTGAAATTAGAGCTCTGATGTGGATGATTCCGGACAATTCTTTATCGCAGGTTCTTCCGAATCTGGGGGCTCTGCATTCATGGCACACGTTTAGGGCGAAATCTTGGAGAATAGGTATTGTAATGGATTTGTTTTGAATGAATTTCGAACCGGCTTCTGATGAGCCGCAGGGTGAGCTTCTTAGGACTTCTAATTCTTCGACTTTTCCATTCTCTAAATGGGCTTTGTAGCACGGTCGTCCAAATTGGCGGGTGAACTCGTCTATTTCGGGGACGTTGGTTACGGGTTCTGCTGAGCACATTGTGGGAAAGGCAAACACTTTCGAATTTATTTCTCGGACTTGGTGTAAGAATCCGTCGCCGAAACTTATTCCCAGTAGTATGGGTTTTCCGAGTTCGGCTGCTGCGAGGACCTGGTCGGGGTGTCTCAGGTAGGATATGTAAAGGTCGCATTCGGGTGCGTCAATTTTGTAATCGTCTAGAATGGCACTCTGGGGAACTTCTTCTAATTGGATCCATTCGCAGGGGAAAACTTTGCTTATGTTTTCGAACGCTCGGTCACCGTATTTTCCATCGGTGAGAATCCCAATTTTCATAAATTTCCTCCTAAATCAACTTCTGGGGTGAAATAATAAAAAAATGGTAATAGAAATTTTATCTACAGCCGCAGCCACAATTTACATCGCTACTACTTTCTGAGAGGCTTTCTGCATCTACTTGCTCAGGAGTAGTTTCCTCTTCTTTTATTTCTTCGTTTAGTAGCTTTTTGGCAAATTCAGCTAGGACCTTGGCGGCATTTGTTTTTACTGCGGTCGCTATCCTCATGGTCTCATTTATTTCTTCCTTCGTTATACCAGAGTCTCTGGCAATTTTAAGGTGGTATTCCGTGCAGGGTTGGCAGTTAGCTGCTATTGACGCCCCTAATCCGACCAGTTTAACAGTTTTTTCATCCAAATTCATTTCTATCACCCAAGTAATAGTCTTTCTTTGAAGTACTTAAAGCGGCGAGTTTGATTTCAAAAATTTTTGAATTCAGGATAATGGTTTTATATGTCGGAAACCAAAAGTTAACACATGAAAGTTCCACCGTGTTGCGCCTCGGACCCATCGGTAGAGGGAGAATTAGAGGAAGAATTGAAAACAGAGTTGGACAACATACCGAAGGAGGAAAACCTGGAGAAGTATGGTGAATTATTATTCTCCCTAGCGCACCCTATTCGCTTAAAGATCGCATATCTACTTTTAATAAGAGACCACTGTGTTTGTGAGCTTACCCAACTATTGGGGAAGGAACCGAATCTGGTGTCCCATCACCTAACAGTGTTGAGGAAAAACGGCATTGTGACCTCATACATGAGCAGCAAGTGGAAATACTACAAACTAAACGAAATCGCAGCTAATATACTAAAAGAAATTGAAAAAATTTGATGACAAAGGTTATTTTATTTTTTTTATAACCGATAATTTTTTTCATTTTAGTTAAGAAAAGTATTCGAGAGATAAAATATGATAAGAGAGAGAAAGAGCCTTTTTAATGAAGCTGTCTAACCTTTAAAGAGGTGGATGGTAAAATAACTTTTAATATACTTTCATTCTTATTCAGAATATTAAGAAAATCAAATTGGTGGAAAAGAAGGAAAAAATGAAAAATTGAAACTAGGGTAGGGTCCAAACCGGCACAACTATTATCCACAACAAATAGGATTCTAACTACCCCTAGAAACCATTTTCTATTTGGGTTTTACTCCTTTAACCTTTATACTGCTGATAGAGCCTGCGTATTCTCTCAACTTCTCTGGTGATATGTTGAAAATCTTGGAGTATCCTTCCGCCGCTGGATCACCTATGTCTTTTGGAGTAAGAAGTGTCTCGTTTATAATTTTAACATCCTGGAACCCTGCGTTCTTAATGCTTTCTATGTAGTCGTTCTTTGGGATTGCGCCGGCAATGCAGCCAATGTACGCTTCAATGTTGTTCTTAATAAAGTCAGGCAGTTCCTTCAGTAACACAATATCTGAAACCATCAGCCTTCCACCGGGTCTAAGCACCCTGAATGCTTCCCTAAAAACTCTTTCTTTGTCCGGTGAGAGATTAATAACGCAGTTTGAGATAATGACATCAACGGAATTATCGGCAGCTGGCAAATTCTCTATCTCGCCAAGCCGGAATTCTACGTTTTTGTAGTTTGCTTTTCTAGCGTTTTCTCTTGCTTTTTCAATCATCTCCGATGTCATGTCCACGCCGATAACTTTTCCCTTCTCACCGACTTTATTAGACGCGAGGAAACTGTCGAAGCCAGCACCAGAGCCAAGGTCAAGCACAGTTTCGCCTTCTTTCAAAGAAGCGAGAGCTACAGGGTTTCCACAACCAAGACCCAAATTCGCGCCTTCAGGAACCGATTTGAGTTCTTCATCCGTATAACCTATCCTCTTACTAATATCGCGTGCGGCATCAGTACTCGTACTTCCACAGCAGGGGCTTGAACTTGCAGGAGCACAGCAAGAGCTTCCCTGTTTGGCTATTTTAGCGTAGCCCTTTCTTACTACTTTCTTTACATCTTCTTCTTCCATTTTGGTTTTTGCCTCCTATTCCTACTTTTTTATAGAATTTCTTTCATTACTGGTCCGAGCATGTTCTTTACCATCTCTGTGAGATTTTCGACTTTAATCAAGCAAATACAGTTAACCGTGCCTTTTTTTTCGAAACTTACAACGGCTAACTTGTCTAAGGCCTTAATGTTTGCTTTTTCGCGTACATCCTTGGGGAGAATCATCTGTCCTCTTTCATCTATGCTTATTACTGACTCGACTTTGCAGCAGCCTGATTCCATATCTTTTGGCGTACAATACGCTTCTTTTGCGTCTTCTTTGACCATTTTGGTAACCTCATTGAGAGGTAGTAATATTTAGAATATTTAAACTTTTCTGAAAAATCAGAATTTACTGAATATTCCCGCTATAAATAAATATAAATCACCTACGCTCTTAAATAAGATTTTTAAAAACACTCCTCAAAAGCTTCCCTAAAGTTCTCTGAAATCCTTGTTCTTAAGGCTACGTATTCCAGTAACCTCTTCCAGAGTTGCGTAGCATTTTTCAGGATCTCTGGAAAAGTAGGCTTCGATAACCATTTCTTTATGGGCTTGAAATACTCTTCGCCAGAAGTTCATCTCCTCAGAAATAAGCAGATTTTCGCTATAGCTTAGGCCTTTCATTGTGAGAATATGCTCCGTGAGGGCTTCCGTTAGGCCCTCGTATACCCAGTAGGGTGTATTTGTGGAGTGGAGGCAGGAGTTTGAGTGCAGTGTTTCGTGTAGAATTGTTTGAAGGTCTTCCTCATATCCACTTACAATGAAAATAGTATCTTTTTTAGGGTCGTAGAATCCTCTCACATAGTTCAGAATGTGGGGTTTCTCTTTGAGGTCTGGTTTCAGTTCGGGTAGCGCCTTCTTTTCCACTAAAAACAGTCGACATTCTCTAATTTCAACTCCTAGAGTCTCCCTAATTGCTGATAGAGCCGTATTGTAGGTCTTCTCAGCGGTGCTATCGATTCTCATTCTGACTTCTCCGAAAGTGAGAGGAAAATCTCTTGAATTGAGCGGGGAAACTCCTTCTCAATAATATTTCCGTAGTCTCTTGCCAGTGCTTCAAGCTCGTCTAGGAGCCTTTTTCTTGTATTTCCGTTTTTCCCAGATATTTTTATGCTGTCTGACTCCCTGATGATTTTTGTCAATTCTTCGGAGAGGCCTGTGACCATGAGCTGGTAGTAAGCTTCGCTGAAGAGTCTAGCGTTTCTATTTGAAGCTACTGTATAGACTCCACGATCCTCCCGCTCAACGAGACCAGCGTTCTCAAGAAGAGTAAGAGCATCGTAAACTGTTCTCGCGGAGAGACCTGTTTTTCTCTCCAAGTCTTTTACAGGGAGCTTCTTGAAGGCAGAGAGCATGCAGAACACTTTCTGAACAAACGGCCGCCCAAGAGCACTCAGCACGCCTTCCGTACTTGTATTTTTAATAGTTTCCAAAATAACCACGACTCTTGTGAACCTTAACTGCATAAAATGTATGGTTAAAGAACATATAAACCTAATGTTTAAACAAAAACTCTAATGCTTCCTTCTTTGAAGAACTTAGTTTCTTAAAGTAAGAATAAGGCGACCAAAAAAGCGAATATTATCGATTTTACATAAATTTGTCTTCATTTTTGGTAAATTGGTTTTTTGTTATGCTGGTTAACCTTTTTTCAACCTATTTTGGTAATCTCTTTCAAGATTATCTATGAATTCTAGAATACTAGGGTCCAAAGTTGCGCCAGCCTTTTCCAAGCTTGAGACTAAAGCTTTGAGGTGGATGATTCCGGACAATTCTTTATCGCAGGTTTTTCCAAATCGGGGGGCTCTACACTCATAGCATACATTAAGGGCGAATTCCTGAAGAACCGGGATTGAAACTGATTTGCCTTTGATGAATTTTGAGCCCGCTTCCGATGATCCACAGGGAGAGCTTCGCAGAACTTCTAGTCTTCCAATTTTTTCGTTGTCTAAATGGGCTTCGAAGACCGGTCTGCCAAAATGGCGAGCGAATTCATCAATCTCGGGGACGCCGGTTTGGGGTTCGGTGGAGCACATTGTGGGAAAGGCGAAAACTTTCGGATTTATTTTTCGTACTTGGCGTAAGAATCCTCCACCGAAACTGATACCCAGCAGCATGGGTTTTCCCAGTTCGGCTGCTGCGAGAACCTGGTCAGGATGTCTCAGGTAAGATATGTACAAATCGCACTCAGGGATGTTCAAGTTATAATCATCTAGAACAGCAGTTCGTGGGGCTTCTTCTAATTGAATCCATTCGCAGGGGAAAACCTTGCTTATGTTTTCAAAAGCTCGGTCACCGTATTTTCCGTCAGTAAGTATACCAACTTTCATAAAATCACGCGCTAACTATGGGGTAGTATCATTCCTATACAGAAAATCGCGGGGACATAAAAAGTTCTCCTTTTTGACTGAAGTTGAGGCATTGAATAATAGTCTATTCCTTTTGATTATCTTCCTAGAATCATTACTCCGTTTAGCTGCTCCGGTCCTCCCATTCCGTGAGCCAGTGCTGTTTCTGCATCTGGAATCTGGTGTTTACCAGCCTTTCCCGTGACTTGCATTGCGGCTTCTGCTACTCGCACCAAGGCTGTGGCTCCTATGGGATTGGTACATAGTACACCTCCTGAGGGATCGCAGGGTAGCTCTCCGCTTCTCATAACTACTCCATCCTTGACGAGCTTTAATGCTTCTCCCTTTCCGCAGAAGTCGAAACACTCGTAGTAGAGAAGTTCCTGAAAGGTGAATGGGTTGTAGACCTCTGCGACATCCAGTTCTTTTCTGGGATTTTTTATTCCGGCGAGCTTGTAAGCGGTTCTTGCGGCTCCTATCGCCGACTGCCAAATAACCTTGTCGCTGTCTCCCGGCCAGTACTCTTCGCCGGAGTAACCTAGTCCTTTTACCCATGCGGGGGTGTCTGATATTTTTCGGGCTTTATTCTCGGAGGCAAAAATAACTGCGCAAGCCCCATCAGATGAGGGACAGACGTCCAGAAGTCTAACCGGGTAGCAAACGATTCGGGACTTCAGCACGTCGTCCACAGTTATTTTTATTCTTATGTGAGCGTAAGGGTTGTCTAGAGCGTCGGTGTGATTTCTGACAGACACTTCCGCGGCTGCCATGCGTACCTCTTCCTCTTTTTGACCGTAACGATGCATGTACTCGTTGGATTGTATAGCGAATGTTCCCGGAGCACCCGCGGCGAAGGGTCCAAGAAACGCAATGTCACGAACGGTGCGCATAGTGCCTTGGGGTTCCCCTTCGTACTGTTTCTCAGCACCCACCGCTAAAACCACATCAAACAGTCCTGAAGCGACATGGTAGAATGCGGAGTGCGCGATGGATATTCCAGTAGACCCACAGGTGGCTATCCTAATCATGGGCTTCATAACTGCTCCGGTTGGATCGCTTCCCCAGTAGAGGTGGGGTGCATTAACACCCTCCATGGGTGCGGGCATAGAGCCGGTAACTACCGCGTCGATTTCATCTAGGGTTAGACCTGCGTCGTTCAGGGCTCTTCTGACCGCTGTGTAAACCAACTCTGGAAAACTCACATCCTGTCTTTTACCGTGTTCGGTTTGACCCGTACCAACTATCGCTACTTTGGGCGTTTCACTCACCTCCACACTATCAAAAAATAGATTTAGAAGTTCTAAAAGATTAAGTCTTATCTTTACTTGAAATTATCTAAACAAGATATAAAGCTTTACACAAATGGCACCAAAAATCCAAGAAACAAAAGAAAATTCTGCAATAAGCAAATGGCACTGATGATGAGTTTGCAGAAGAGTCTGGTTCTGACGCTTTTATTGATGTTCTCTGAGCCGCAGAACGGGCACGGCTTCTTTGAGGAGTAGAACTTGTTTTGGTAAGAAGCCAATTGATTCATGATTCCCTCGCGTAGAACGGGATTCTCCATAGGTGAGGGTAACTTCGTTACGGGTGGTCTCATAAAAACACCTTCACGCATCACTCTTAGGGCACCACAGACAACTATGAACACATTTTCCGAGACCACCAAATCTACATCACCCCCCAGACTAGACTCACCGATAACTTTTTAAACACAAATAGAGAACAAAGAAGTCATCCCAAGAATCCAGCATTAATTAGAGCTTTCTGGAGTCGGACTACCATTTAAAGGGAATCAGTGCTGAAGAAAGGTGACAGTACAGTTTTCTCCAAATGCCTTCCTTCCGTGTTCCTCACTAATCCGGATTTGATTTCTTAAGACTTGTAAAAAGGGTTAAGCAAACGAGAACAGTTGAAGCGGGAAGAGCCGCAGAGAAGTGTAGTAAGCTTCCAGAAGGACCCGCGCTGGATTCAAAACGGGAAAAAAATGAACATAAAAGTATAGAGGGAAAAAATTGAAAACTAGAACGGGAATAGCCCTAGTCTTTCTGGTTCTCGCCCTAAGCCTAACCACGGCAACACTGATACAACAGAACAGCCAAGCACCAGCTTGGACACTCATCCCGACAACAGCAGCACTCCAACAGCCAACCCCAAAGAGCATAACCGTAACATGGGGAAACGAAATACTAGCAAACACCAACACCACAAGCAATCAAATGTATTCTTCTGTTTGCTGTCGTTCTGACGGCTCCTTCGTGGTAGCCTGGTCGAGCTTGGATCAGGACGGAGACGGTTACGGTGTTTACGTTAAGATATTCAATTCTACGGGCGGCAGCATTACCGGCGACATTCAGGTGAACACCTACACCACAGGCGATCAATGGGAGCCTTCTGTCTGCTGTCGTTCTGACGGCTCCTTCGTGGTAGCCTGGATGAGCTATGGTCAGGACGCAGCCGGCGGTTTCGGTGTTTACGCTAAGCTCTTCAACTCTACGGGCGGCAACACCACCGGCGACATTCAGGTGAACACCTACACCACAAGCTATCAAATGTATCCTTCTGTCTGCTGTCGTTCTGACGGCTCCTTCGTGGTAGCCTGGGAGAGCTATGGTCAGGACGCGGCCAACAGTTGGGGTGTTTACGCTAAGCTCTTCAACTCTACGGGCGGCAACACTACCGGCGACATTCAGGTGAACACCTACACCACAAACTTTCAAATGTCTCCTTCTGTTTGCTGTCGTTCTGACGGCTCCTTCGTGGTAGCCTGGACGAGCGATGGTCAGGACGGAAGCAGTTGGGGTGTTTTCGCTAAGCTCTTCAACTCTACGGGCGGCAACACTACCGGCGACATCCAGGTGAACACCTACATCGCAAGCGATCAACAGTTTCCTTCTGTCTGCTGTCGTTCTGACGGCTCCTTCGTGGTAGCCTGGCAGAGCTATGGTCAGGACGGAGAATGGTGGGGTGTTTACGCTAAGCTCTTCAACTCTGCAGGCGGCAACACCACCGACGAAATCCAGGTGAACACCTACACCACAAGCGATCAAGCTGATCCTTCTGTTTGTTGTCGTTCTGACGGCTCCTTCGTGGTAGCCTGGTAGAGCGATGGTCAGGACGGAGAATGGTGGGGTGTTTACGCTAAACTCTTCAACTCTGCAGGCGGCAACACCACCGACGAAATCCAGGTGAACACCTACACCACAAGCGATCAAGCTGATCCTTCTGTTCGCTGTTCTGGTGGCTCCTTCGTGGTAGTCTGGCATAGCGGTGGTCAGGACGAAGTCGGCGGTTACGGTGTTTACTTCAAGGTGGGTTCGGCTCCACTCTCACTGCCTTTTGATGTTTTTTCACTGTTTGCGGTTCTTTACTTGGTGCAGTCTTTGTCTGTGTCTGGGGTTAGTTTGCCTCTGCTGGTGGGCGGTGTTCTGGGGGCTGTGGTGGTGGTGGGGGTTCTCGGCTTCTGGTTGTGGAAGCGTAGAGCCTAGGATGGCGGTGGTGAACCACTCCTCCATTTTTTTCTTTTCTTTTCTTTTTGTTGTAAGCTTGTTTTCTCTTCTTTTCTGCGTGTATTGTGGGATGTGGACTTACTTGGAGGCTGCCGTTTGTTTAGTGGTGGCTTGGTTCTTTTTCGGCGTGGTCTGTGTGTGTTTTTTGTCGAGTGCCGCATTCACCCAATCCCTTTCTTAAAGGGTATCTTCGTGAAGGCATCTAGTCCACAATCAAGAAGTTGGGGGAAATTGTAATAACTAAGCATAACATAGCCTTTCTTTTTTATCATTAACGAAACTGAGCATAGGGGAGCATATGTTAAGAGTGTGGTGGTTTGTTAAAGGTGGTGACGGATATTCCTCCTGAGGTTCTCCGATACTTGTTAGAACGCTGGTCGGAATACCTGAAGTCCTTCAGACATAGAGTCTTGGAGCTTGGCTTGGCTGGTAAGAAGTTCACTGAGAAGGACTCGGATATGCCCCTGCCTCGTTTGAATTACTCTTTTTCTGAGGATGGCGTTTTGGTGTTTGACTGGGAATCCTAAGAGGATACGGGAGACACCATGTTAAGCTACGTGGATTTTGAGAGCGGTTACCGCGTATCGTCGGACGAGAATTTCGATGCTATGACGGCGTTTCTGAATGGAGCGTTCAAAATAGAAGCGTCTCCTGAGGACGCTCTCAAAATGGCTCTCCTAATGCCCTATAGATCCAAGCGCATGTAAAGGCGATAGAGGACGCAGAGAAAAAGTTCAATATAGAACTGTCAAAGTACGATTAAGCTACCAGCGCCATAATTTTTTGGGTCTGAAAACTATTTGATAACGATTATAAGAGATTCTCTTCCCAAAAATAAGAATTTATATATTATCCTTTTGTCCCCCACGATGATTGAAAATCATTGCCATAAATATAATTCTGTATTCCTCCTTCTTTGCCCTTCTTGAGAAAAACTCTCCCATTCTCCTTTCCTAAAATTAAGTCATTGTAAAAAAGGTATCAATTACCGCTCCCTTAATATACTGATGTATGTTCCATACCTGTGAATTTTTTATCTCAGGAATACCTAATTTTAATTATGCCAATATTTTATGATGCGATTTGGGGCTTTAGAGAGGACATCTTAGAGGTGCGGGGTAGATTCAAAGAACACGTATGGTTGGCACATCTCTCTCAGCCTATGGGAATACCTCTCCATAAATATAAAGGAAAAGTAACCCTAGATGAAAATAAAATAGCATTCTCTGGCAGAGACAAAGACACGCGACAACCTATAGAATTTATTATCCCTCGTCAAAATATTTCGGAGGTTTACCTCGGGTGGGATGACAACGTCAGAAGGTGGAGGGATACGAGAGCATTGATAAAGCCCTTAAGAATCACTTTCAGGGTGGACGATGAAATCAGAATTCTTTATCTATACGCGAAAGAGGAAGACACAGCTGTGTATGGAGAAGAGAATAAGAAACTTTATGAGGAGTTAGGATGAACGATATTTCACTTGAATAATCGTTAATATGCATAGAAATATCAAATTCTGGCGAAGAACGTGAAAAGAAAAGGTCATTTTCCCGAGGGCGTAACCTTAGAATCTGAATTACATCGGGTGATGGACTTCTTAGCATCTACCGGAGTGGACTATCCGCCGGGGTATTGTGAGATGCTGATCCGCAAGTACAAGAAGCATCATGTGCAGTACCCTCGCATACTCATGCGGATGGGAGAGCCACGCATCCGGAAACACGGCCGGTACCCAGAAATCCAGGAAAAAAAAGGTAGCCTTCTCGATTACGGGTGCGGGACTGGCGACGACATTCGCGCCTTGGTGCACGACGGTTACCCTCGCGAGAAAGTCGTGGGTTACGATGTCAACTGGAGCAGCATCAACATGGGTTTCGACCTTTACCTAGACCGAGATACGTGGATGGATCGATTTGTCGTGTCCAAGAAATTTCCGTTCCCACCATCGACTTTCGATGTCGTCTATTCTGGTTCTGTGCTGCACGTCTTGGGCACCAAGCGCGCGGTCAAGATTTATGTTTACAATACATATTCCGTCTTGAAACCGACCGGCACTTTCTTCGGCTCCACGCTTGGCTTCGGGAAAGAGCACCCAAGGCCCGCTAAGAAGGGATGGAAGCTGGGGGGATGGCGGCGACGGGGATTGATGCTCCTCTCCCAGGAAGCATTGCACGAGTTATTGCGTGAAACAGGGTTCTCGGACATCGAAGTGTACCAAGAGTCCGAGGCGGATAAATTACGGCTCTGGTTTTATGCTAGAAAATCATAAAACTTCAGGGTTTTCGTGATCCGGACAGTGTTGTATTTTGTTTTCTTAACGCTTTTCACAATTTCCAAAGTTTATACTCTCGTCATATGGATTCTATGTTTTCATTTCCAAAAATTGTTTAAAAAGATATGTATCGCCACGGATAACCGTTTCCTGTTTTCAGCTTAGGTGTAGCGGAGTAGGATCCTGCCCGTTGGGTCCACCAAAACAACAGGAACATGCCCACAAACTAGCAATTTTGAAAGTTGTACACCGAAACCGTAAAATAAACCAGTTTTTAAAATACTCTATAAGTAAAAAATGATTATAGTATACGTGTACTTTTATTGACGCTGATTTTTTGGAGGTAATTTCTGCAGAAAGAAAATACAGCTTAATAAATCTTCAATTAATTTTTAGAGGCTTATTAATACTTAAAAATTTAAGCCTCCAAAAAATTTAAATATGCTTAACGTCAATGGTAAACGTAAAATAAATATGGCTAATATATGAATGGGAAGAATATTAGATAATACTCTCCCAATATTGGAAAAAAGCCGATTAGGAAAGATGAGATATGAAAGAAAGAAAACCCCGAGAATGCCCTGAATGCGGAAAAACATTCAAACCTATGACAGATAAGCAATGGATGCACGTATTAAAAATCCATCAAGACGCAAAGGCATACAACCCAAGGTTTAGAACCTCATAGATTAGTGGAAATAAGGGTTAAAGAAAAAAAAGAGGATTTTTGGTTCAAATTCTCCCCTAGTCACGTGGAACTTTGAAGTATTTGTAGAAGCCTCCTATGTAATAAAAGCTTGAAAAATCTAATTTTATGCCAAAAAACCCTGAAATGATACAAGTTGGATAGCAACTCACAATGGGTTCAAGCATATGATTAAAAATATGTAAATTGTAAATTCTGCAGAGGGGAGTAAATGAAGGTAAATTATAATTCGAGGTATGCTGGGAAATACGATCAAATTTGGGATTTACCGGAAAGCCTCTTTCAGCCTCAATTAAGATTGGTTCTGCAAAAGCTGGAAATTAAGCATAAACCCCGTATATTAGATGTGGGGTGCGGTGCTGGTCATCACACTTTGTTCTTAGAGAATTCATTTGATGGTGAAACTATTGGGCTGGATACTTCGATTGGAATGCTTAAACAAATACAGAAGAAAGGAGCTGAGATAAAACTACTCCGAGCTTGTGGAGAGAACATCCCGTTAATGAACAATGTTGTCAATCTTGTGTTCATATCTTATGTTTTGCATCAATCTGAGGAGAAAGAAAAGCTTATTTCTGAGGCGTATCGTGTGCTCAAAAGGAACGGACATACTGCTATTCTCACAAGTTCACATAACCAGCTAAGGAGTGATCTCGTACATCAATATTTTCCAAGAATTCTTGAAATCAACCTCAAACGCTTTCCACCTCTGGACGAGATAAAGGAGATGCTTAACAGAGCTGGTTTTAAAAATGTGAGTTTTTCAGAGATTTCTGTAAAACAAGAAGCTTCGGCGGAGGAAATAATAGAGAGAATAAAAGGGAAACCTATGTCTGTTTTTAACTTGCTTTCAGAGGAGGAGTTCCAAAGTGGTCTAAGAAGCTTTATAAAAAACCTTAGATCAAAATATAAAGATAAGTTGACCTATAAGGATTCATCTTCTCTTATCACTGCTAATAAACTCGCCTAAAAATGTCCACTCCGCGGCGGTGTATAACAGTGATAAAAAGGAAATCAAAGATTTTCGAACTGCTAATAGCAACTTTTTATCCGTAAGCCGTCATACGCATTCGCCTCAATCAAGAAAATTAAAAACATCCATTATTCGAAGACGTTAAGTGAAGCTTGTCTTAATAATGTTGAACAGGAGATAGGCATGGAGAAGAAACCAAAAGAAGTTATTTATGAGCACACTGATGTTAAAAAGATGCTTCATTATGTCAATGTTTGGTTTTTGCCCTTCAGATGGGGAGCCAACACCTACAGAGGATGTGAGCACAACTGTGTTTACTGCAATGCGAGATACACCCATGAATATCTGGGGCTTCCAACGGGAGAGTTTTCCCATAAAATTATCGTCAAAGACAATGCGGCAGAAGTCCTCGATAAGGAGTTCTCCAGAGAAAAATGGAACAAAAAGTTGACAGTCAATCTGGCAACCGTAACAGACCCTTATCAGCCGGCTGAAAGCCGGTTCAAAATTACAAGAAAGGTGTTGGAAGTATTTTTAAAACACCATAATTCCCTAACGCTTACCACCAAATCCGATTTGGTATTGAGAGACTTGGATATACTGAGTGAAATCGCGCAAACGGGTTTTCTTAACGTGGTTATTACTCTGCCCACTTTAAATGAAGATTTAAGGAAGAAGATAGAGCCGAGGGTTCCAAGTGTGGAAAAGAGGCTTGAAATAGTTCAGAAACTTCATGAAATAGGAATTACTGTAGGAGTCACTGCGATTCCCTTATTACCGTATATATCTGATAGCGAGAAAGATATGGAAGAACTTGTAAAAACCGTTGCTGGTGTGGGCGCGGATTTTGTAATTTTGGATACGCTTAATTTTCGAGGGGAAGCAAGGGATCGATTCATGGAATTTCTAAAAAGTTATGATCCAGATTTGGTCCCCAAATATGAGGAACTTTACCAAACTAATTACTGCGATAAGAAGTATGCAAGTGTGAAAAGAAGATACGCCAATAGATTAGTCAAAGAATATGGGGTTGATAATTACGATAAAATGTATTCTTATAGAAAAAAGGAAAAGAAATAAGCCTTTTTGAGATTTATCTCACTTCCCGCGGCCTTCATGAATATTTTTGGATTTCTTTCATTTATCCCAATCACTGCTTGTTTATGCTACACAAATTCAAGAGCTTCCCAAAAGTATATTCGGGAAAGGCTCCCGCTTCCTCTACAGGCCTTTGAATTTTTGCCAAAAAAAAAACCAAAGGTGCGTAGTGTGGAATTTGAACGCGTTGAAAAATAGCGGGTTGTTTCTATTCACCTAAAACGCAGGCAGAGCTCGCACCGTAGACCGGCGTTATCATTTCTCTTTCAAAAGTTTGAAGAAATCTTCTCGTTTTAATCCTGCCTCTTTTATTATTGCCCTAATTAGACCTGGTTTGATTTCTTTTCCTGAATGGGTTGGGACCACTATTCGTGTTCCTTTTTCATTTATCATAATTAGGTGGGAGCCTTTTTGGCGGAGGATTCTGAAGCCGGCTTTTCCAAGGATTTTAATAACTTTTTGGGGTGGTAGTGGTTTAATTTTAGGCAACGGCTTTCACTTTCTGTATTCCTACAACCCTTTGACGTAAAAGTTCCCGTTTCTCTTCTTCAGATAGGGTTTCAAGGTAAAGTTCTATAGCCTCTTTCGCGTTGTCCATAAGCTCTTGCAGGGTGTCTCCTTGCGTGTGGCAACCGGGCAACGCTGGCACAAAAGCTACATACCCACCGCTTTCATCTTCAACAATCACAACATCAAACTCATACATAAAAATCCCTTTATAATTGTTCCTTAATAAAGTGTGTGACAATTCTTATAACTTTTACCGACAATCATGAAGTTGCTCTCGCTAAATTAAACTAACAAAGACATCAAAGAATTTCCCGCAAAAATCCCCTTTTTTAACGATGGTTAAAAGAACGTTAACTTGACCTATAAAAGCCAAAAAATCATGATGACTGAGTGGGCTTAAATTCTCGGGTTCCACTCTAATTCAAGAACCTGCGGAGAGAAAAGAGACAACCTCCCTGTTTTTTCGCAAATATTGCCAAACTATGAGGTTTTCATATCAGAGCTTGTCTTGGCAGAAATTAGAGCTGCACCTGATAATGAATTCAGAAATCGATTAATGAAATCGGTGAGTCCATTCCAAGTTTTATCAGTAAGTTCAAATGCTGAAGCACTGTCCAGAGAATACCTCAAATACCTGAGTATTCCAGAAGCAGACGCTCTACATTTAGCTATCGCATCTGTAGAGGGAATAAATTATTTGGTAACTTATATGCGGCATATTGCCAGGGAGCGAACGAGAAGGATTGTTGATAACATAAACTTTTTATTAGGTTTTCCGAGAATTTACATAGTAACACCTGACGATTTTTTTGAGTAGGGTGAAAAGAAATGATACCATTAGAGGAAAAAGAGAAGATGTGGAAAAAGGCTTTGAAGGACTTCCCATCGGATCCTATGATGCGAGACCTTCATTTCATCAGAGAATTGATTTTCGCTCTGAATAAAAAGGAAGAGGGGAAAACCTGTTTGCAATTAAGTGAAATCGCTAGAGAAGAATTCATTGATTGGCTTAAAGTTCATCCAAAGGCAAAGAAATTTGAAACGAGACACGCCCTCTCGCCTAACGGCGAATAAAAGGGAAATCAAGTATTTCCACAAATTGCCTTAATAGTTCATTCATTACCGCATTCATCCGAAGTTAGCATAGCGAGGTAAAAACTATGAAGGAGAAGGACAAGCTTTGGGAAAAGGTGAAAAGAGATTTCCCCTCTGACCCGGCACTCCAAGAGGTGCATTATGCACGTTTAAAAATACACGAACAGACAAAGGGGATGACATATCAAGAATTCGTAGAATTCATTAAAATGAAAGCAAAAAAAGTCATTAGGGAAAGACAATAAAAGGCACGCCGCACTTCGACTACTACAGTGTATGGTGAAGATAAATTTGTAAATACTGAAGCTAAAAAATCCATTATGTTGAAACATGTAAAAGTAAAGAAAAGAAAAACCTGTAATAATAATTCAAATTGATTTAGCACTTTTTTTAATCTAATCTTATATAATATATTTGATATTAAAAACTAGGGCTATGGAATGCTAACAATAAACGGAGATTAGTTATGAAAATATTGTCCGATAAAATTGAAAAAAAGATACAAAAAGACATAATAAAAGTGGTCTTGAAGAAAGAATACGATTCGGCGATAAGAAACATTGCAGATATCCATGATGAACTCTACGCCAACATCCCAGATAAAAAACGCATTTCATATGGGAGAGTTCATACAATTAAAGTGTTGAGTGAATATCTATATACTCGTTTTGTTGAAATAGGTGCACCCGTATATCAAATTGCTTCAAGTATATTCGAAAGAAGCGACGATTACAAAAGCAAAAGCGTTTCATTGGGAATACTATCCTTCTATGGGGTTGAGGATTATAAAAAGGTACTTCCCTATTTTGAATCAGCCGCCACTTCTCCGACCTTTGATATGCGTGAAATGGCTCAAATGTTTTTCCGCAAACTCATAAAAAAGTATCCCGATGAGATGAAGAAATATTTACTGCAACTTGTAAAATCCGAAGATGCTAATATTCGCAGATTCGTTAGTGAAACTCTACGCCCGGTGCAGGAGAACAGATGGTTCTACGAAAATCCTGATTATCCATTATCCATATTAAAACACATGTTTAAAGAGAACTCACCATACCCACGTACTTCTGTAGGAAATAACCTAAGTGACTTAGCAAAGCGACTCCCAGACCTCGTATATGATTTAGTTAAAAAGCTGGTCGCCAGTGGGGATAAAAACTCTTACTGGATAGCGTATAGGGCGTGCAGAAATCTTGTAAAAAAGGAACCAGTTAAAGTGATGGATCTGCTAAAAGTGGATGAGTATCAATACAAGAAAAGGATACACAAAAGAAGTGACTATCAGGGAAATTAGAGCAAAGCCCGCATACGGAGCGCAGAAATAATCCTAGGATTTCTGAGAAAAAGAATTACCGTTTAAAATTGATAATGAAAAACGGCAATCCAGCATAGGAGTGTAAATGAAGGGAAATTATAATCTAGGGTATTCTAGGAAATATGTTCAACTTGGAACTTCTGGAAGCGTCTCTTATTAATGAATGATTAGATAGTAAAACACCTAACTATACAATGTGGTTTACTAAATTCTAAGATAGTATAGTCCCATTCATAACCTGTACCCGCTTTAAGCCACTGGCATACAGTCAAAGTGGAACCGCACAGCATCCTGCCATCTGACCGTTTTAACAAGCCTTGATTCAAAGACATTTGGCATCCCTCAGAAAAGAAACAACCTCTGTAGAGTAAATCTATGGATCCGTCTTCATTCTTCTTATATCCGAATTCAAGGGGAGAAGACTTCAGTTCAATGGTGGTCCTGCGACATTTTGCTAGGATCTGGTCTACATCAGCATTTTGAAGTGGTTTCGCGTCCCTATCCGATTCCATCTCTCCTTCGGCAAAACCTCTAAATACAAGTTGGGTTCCAACTGCCTGAGAGCCTTCGAACTTTTTATCAGTTACAAACTGTGCCCAAATCAATAAGAAGTAGGGGGGTAAGGGTAATTTTTCAGATATTGAGATTAGATACTCCTTCAACTGATCCAGAGTTTTGATATCTTCGGGTGGGTTTTCTCCGGTTTGTCTAGATGCCCCCATTAAAGCGTACTTTATGAACTTGACGGTGAACGCGGGGCCGTATACTTTTTCTTTATCCTTTGCCCCTCTTATGAATAGTTCCATGTTACTCCTAGTATCCATTTTTTCATATGGAGCCTTCTCAAGCATTTTAAAATCAGAAATCTTAAATTCTGACACTTTCCAGAACCTCACTTCGACATTTTCCAACTACTATATAATTAATTTTTCCGCGATATAAAAGTATTTTCAAATAATAATTGGAACACGACACGGATCTTCAGGCAACAACACTTTGGAACCTGTATATACTCGAACATCTAAGAATTAAAAAAGAAGAGTTATAAAAAAAGGTAATAATGTAAGATGTCATTTTTGATTTCTCAGTGGAAATTTCTCTTAAAATCCTCTTCAAATAGTTGATTAGAACACGTAACATCTTGTAACGCAATGCGATTTGCTGAATTCTAATAATTTGTAGTCCCATTCATAACCCGTCAGTAGTTTGAAGTAATTGCATGAGGCAACCATTTGTGCACAAAGCTGAGTGCCGTCCGACCGTTTTAACAACCCCTCATTTTGAGCTAATTGGCATAGGTCAATTAGGAAACAATTTTTCCACAGTAAATCTATACTTCCGTCTTCATTTCCTTTGTATCCCATTTCATGGTGAGCAATTTTGAGCGCAATAGTGTCCTGACGATACCTCGATAGAATGTTGTCGACATCTATTTTTCTCTCTTTACTGCTCGGGCCTTTCAAAACAACTTTAGCAGCGTCTTTCGTCCCAACCCTGGTTGCAATTTCAGATTTGCCCATAAGCTCGTTTTCAGTCTTCAATGAAGCATAAATAGCCGCACAATAGGGAGTTGGGTATTTGTTGGATATTGATACTAGATGCTCCTTAACCTGATTCATGTCTTTAATATCTTTTGGTAGTTCTTCTCCGATTTTTTGAACTAGAAATCGCGAGACGTTTTTTATGAATCTGGTGGTAAATACGGGACCATAGGTTTTTTCTATATCTTTAGTACTGCCCACAATCAATTCTAAAAAGACTCTTGCGTCGGGTAGATCATAGGGACTCTTCTCTAACATTTTAAAATCACGCATTTTCAATTCCGACACTTTCCAACACCTCACTTCGTTATTCAGGTTCCAGCTTAAGAATTGAACAATTAAGCTATAAAATGCTTATACAAGTATTTTATTGTTTTTATACTTTATATAATTAACCCTTTTTTGTAATAAAGTTAAGAACCGTTTCTAGAAATGTGTATATTTCTATACAGCGTTTCCATTCAAAGCGTTGGCCGGCTCAGTCCAACACGCTCTGGCGGCGTTCAGAGCCAATTCGAAAAAATATAACAAAGGGAAATAATTCGTTCAATTCAACTGTGCCACACATTAATGCACAATTAATAAAGCTTTTATTTTTACTTTTACTAATAATTTTCCTCGATGAAAAATGTTGATAAAGAGCAGGAAGAGGTGATTTGGTATATTTAGACCTTGGAGACGTGCTGCAAGGAGGGCTCGTTTCAGAAGATACTTAATGTTTCGGCTGCCTTGGATAATTATGAGGAGGACTTTTATAATTTTATTCTTTGGAGCCTTAGCTTACAAGCTGCACAGAGATGATGTAGGGAGAATAGAGAAAGAGGCAAGAAAACCCGCCAAAGACTTGACGGAGGAGGAACTGAAGGCAGCAATGAAAAAATTGGGCATCCAAAAAATCGAGTTAACCCCAGAGGACACCGAAGCGGTCGCCAGCTTTGAGAGAGAAAAGGGCCCATTTTGTATTTATTGTGGTGCCAAAGTGTCCCCGGAAGCAGTATACTGCCCTAACTGTGGAAGTCAAATAGAATCCAGATAAAAGCTCCTCACGTTAGGGGGCAAAAGTAGAATTAATTGATACGTTTTTCTTAATCTTGGGAACTAACGCAAAAGTATTTATTTGTCAGTAAAACGATTGTTCGGCAATTGTTACCCGGATAACCTTTTAAATTATTTCCTAAAAAATCGTTAAATGGTTGGATACGATGACGCCCCCTCGTCTAACAGGTAATACCCAGGTAAGGTCAATGCTTTTACCCATCGTGACACTGCTCATTTCAGTTAAGTCTTATATATTGTGGCCGTTTGGAGACTTAGACTGGCTGAACGTAAATTATCAAATGGACATTATTTCGATTGTGCTAATAGCGTTTGGACTAGCTATAGATTGTTTTGCCGTATCCATTTCCAGCGGAATAACCATTAAACAGGTAAGAATCAGGGACGCTGTAAAGATTGGGTTGTTTTTCGGAGGATTTCAGGTAGGTATGCCAGTACTGGGATGGTTAGCGGGAACTGGTTTAGAGGACTTCGTTTCAGGAGTAGACCATTGGATAGCCTTAGGACTCCTAGGCATCATTGGTGGCAGAATGATTTATGAAGCACTCAAAAAGGAAGAAGACGTGAGAGAAATCAACCCGCTGAGCCTTCATGTTTTGTTGATGCTCTCAATTGCCACTAGTATTGATGCCCTAGCGGTGGGCGTGAGCTTCGCATTTTTAGGAGTTTTTATTCTAAACCCAATAATAGTAATTGGAGCTGTAGCATTTCTGTTATCGTTCATAGGAGTTTTTGCAGGTGCCCGGTTTGGACAAATCTTTAAGAATAAAATCAAAATCGTGGGAGGCCTAATTTTAATCGGTATTGGACTAAAAATACTCATCCAAGATTTATTTTTTAGTACGCCATTTTAAAGCATCTATCTAAATTTAAAGACATTTTCCATACGGCTGAACCTAACTCACAATGGGTAACAATGGGTTAACAATTGAATTGTAATTATAATAAGAAATTGAAATGGGTCCAACCTGTATGCTAATGGTTTTAATAAGTATAAATTAATAATTTATGATTATGGTGATTAAAGATCCTTATGAAAAATTTGCCCAAGTTTTTGATTCATTTGTACCTAGCGAGTTGCATAGGGAGTATTATAGCTTTATTATTAGGATTCTTAAAAAATTGAAATTCAAACCGAGAAACATTTTGGATCTTGCTTGTGGAACGGGAAAGTTAGCCAGGTTTTTTCTTGATGCGGGTTACGAAGTTGAGGGGTTTGATTTATCCGAAAGTATGCTGACTATTGCAAGGAAGAAAGGTTTGAGGGTTTATCAAGGGAACATGATTAATTTTGAACTTGGAAAAAGGTACGACTTGATAATTTGTGTTTTTGATTCACTGAACTACATTCTAAAACAGTCAGATTTGCAGAAATGTTTCAATTCAGTGGAGAGGCATCTTAATTGGAATGGGTTGTTCATCTTTGATATGAATTCTGATTTTAAAATAAATGAGGTTCTTCCGACATACAAAAACGATTATCATATGGTTGACGACACCGAATTAATTTGGCTGAATTCACACAGGCGAAACACTTGGGTCGGTGAACTGGTCTTATTTCAAAAAACAGAGAATGGGAAATATCAGAGATTTTATGAAAAGCATGTTGAAAGAGCGTATAAGATAACCGCAATTGAAAAATTGTTGAAAAGATCAAAATTTGAAATCCTTAGAACCTATTCTGATTTTAAATTCAACGAAATAAAAAAGGACTCTAAAAGGTGGTTTTTCGTCTGTAAAAAACTCGGCGAGGCAAAACCCTAAAGAAAAGAAAGTAGAATAGTTATCTTGAAAGGAAGTGAGTGTGTGGTGAAATTCTTCGATGTAGGTAATAGGTGGAAAATCGTCCTAGTCGCTACGGGATTTAACCTTTTGTTCGAATATTCGATGAGAGGCATTAATAACTTTCCCAAGCAGCCGATCCTCCCACTTATACTGTTCGCAGCATATTTCACTTATTTCACCATGCTTGAGGATCTCATAGTGAGATTTAGGCTTAGAGATTACCATTTAATTGTGGCATCATTCTTTTTCGGAACAATCTACGTGTGTTTGGTGTCCGGCGCAGCGTTTACTCCTCCTCTAGCATTGGGCATTAATTGGGGTAACCTATTATTCATTAATCTAGTGTGGTGGGGAGCGCTGCAAGCCGTGCTGACCTTCTATATAGCTAATCGTCTATCCCCGAGAGAATGGAGTCATACATTGCTATCTAAAAAGGGTTGGACATTAATGCTGTTCCTGAATGGATTCGTAGTTCTATTATTTCAACTAAGCGGAGTCATCCCACAAGGTACCCTAGCGGGAATAATCGTGATGGTTATAATACTGATTGCCTCAGCTCTAATTTTCTGGAAACTCCTACCGAAACAAGAGGAGAAAGCTTCAGAATTTAAAAGGAGCAGAGTAATGGATTATCTGAGCAACGCCACTGCTGCCGTATTCTTTGTGTGTGCGGTTTTTCTTATCTTCGACCCGTCCCGTTTGGGTGCTTCAAACGTGAATCTAACTTCGGTCAGAATAGTTTCGATATGGACAACGATTCTCGCAATAATAATGCTAGTTTACAGACTGTATACTAAAAGGCCAATACCAGTTTAAAAACTGAGAAAGTACACAGCCTAGAGGAAAAGAAGAATACCAATTTTTAAGCTCTAACCAAATCTTTACATTGCCTCTTCAGGAAACTAACTAGTTAGGGTTTTTTAACCTTCTCTTGAAGAATTTTCTAATTTCTTGCCCTAGAACAACGACGCCTGCAAGGAACAACAAAAATATCTATTTGTAAACTCCCAGAGCGGTTCTTCTGCGCTGGTGAGCGGGTTGCTCGGTACTTTGCTACTTCTCAATGGATTCCCGCAATAAAACAGCCGTCCAGAGGATAGTGCCAACTTTAGGTTTACTTGAGAAGGCGCCTTAGTATGTGGGTTGTTGGGATTGTCCTAAAATAATATATGCACTCGAAACCATCTCGGCTCATTTTATAGATAACTTTTTTAGTATCTTCTTCCCCTTAATAATATTATAAAACGACTTTGCGAGTAGGAAAAGAAAGGTGTTGCTTATGTTCAGTTTGGCAGAGTTTATTATCTATGCGTATTTCTTTAACGATGTTTTTCGTCTTTCGGCTGTTTTCGGGGTCTCTTCTGGAATGTATACCAAGCTTTACCTTACAGCCATTGCCTCATTTGTGGGTTTTGTGGTGGCTGCTCTAATTTTGGTCAAGTCTCTAAAAAAAACCGAGGGTAAACTAACATATCTCTATCTCTTCGCCGCAGCTCTTACAGGAGGTTTCACAACACTGGTTGTTACGATTGCTTCGTATATCTACATAACTTGTCCAAGTCTTTTCGTCTTTATTCCGGAAACAATATCAATACTCTACCGTATCGAATATGTTTTGATCCCCATAATCGCGCTTTTCTTTTGGCTTTTCTTCGCGCAGCTAATCCAAATAAAAAGAGCTGTTGTTTATACCTTTGTCATATTCTGTTTAATAGCCCTATTTATGAACTTGATTGGCAACATAACCATGGTAGAAGAGCAACTAAGGCTTAGCGTTTACCCGAGCTTGATTACCTCTTTAATCACTATGATTAACTGGATTAGCGTTTTCCTAATTTTCGCAGTCTCATTCTATCACTACGCTACCAAACAAAAAGGTGAACTCCGAGTAAAGGCCCTATTATTCGGAACCGGTGGAGTCTCCGCAACCTTACAGCAGGTGACTTTGCTGCTCGGGACTCTTTTCCACACCGAGCTTCTAAAGGACATCATATGGGTCTTTGCAATAATAACCTTCGCATCAATGTACTTTGGATTGTTCCCCCCAAAACGCCTATTACCCAAAACCAAAGGAAAATAGAACACCAATACAAGTATACCCAATCAAGTCCCTCACCCTACTATTTTTTATTTTTAAATTACCCCAAAAAATACGCATAACAAAAAATTAAAACAAATTAATGAGGGAACAAGGTTGAAAACCCCTAGAAAGATTTGAGCGCAAACAAGTGTTAAGCTTCCTCTGGTTATTTAAAGCCTCCCTTCTGGTAAAAGTCTATCATCCTATTCAGTAGCTGATTCGACGTTTTACTTTTTTTCTCTGAACATTTGGAACGTTTCTTCGTTGCTCCGTTCACTCTTATAGTTGTTTTTGTTTTCGTCTGCTTCTCTTTTTTAGTTGTTTTCTTTCTGCTATTTATTCTAAATTTTTGAAGAATTTGCTTATTGTTTTGCTTGTCGGTGTGTCTGATTTGACTTTTTTAATTAATTTTCCAAGTATTGAAAATTGGCTTTCTACCTTTTTTCTCTCTTCTTCGTCCAAACGATAAAGATCGTGTAGTGCGGCTATCCTTCCCCATAAGTTAATTGCAGAAAGCCGCGCAAAATGCTCGTCGGATAGAACTACAACCACCGCGAAAAATTCTGTTATTTTCATCATGAAGCTGTTTTTGAAGTGTAAGCTGCTTCCTTCAGCCATATCCCTCAAAGGAAATTTGTGATAATACTCAATATGTTCTTTTGGAACATCACCCTTCGACCCAATAACTGAACCATCCAAATCTAATACAGCTATGCCCTTGGAACTCCAGTTACCCTTATTCCGTTCCACATCATCAATTACCTTTTCTAGAATTTCACCTTCTTCCGTAATACTTTCCTCCTATGAATTTATAGAGGTGTTCATAGCTCTACTATGAATATTTTCACCGTCAAATATTTTTGCAATTTCTCCAACCTCTAGCTTATCTAAAGTTACAATATACTCATATAAAACATTTAAGTAAGGTTCAGCTTTATACACTTCGCCTTTCATCAGGAGGTCCAAACATTTTTCTAACAATTTAATACAAATCTTCTGATTTTCTTTTGATATTTTTATTACCAAAGATAATATTATATATGAATGTATATGAGTATATCGGATTTGTAGCTTTGAGACAAAAATGGTAGCTTCTTAAGCACTTGCCGGTCGCCGGGGTTTACAGAACCTCTGAAAAGCAGGATGCGGCTTCTCTAAAACATCTATAAATAACAAACAAAACCCAATAAAAATAAGTCTATTTCTAATAAAAAAGTCTATAAAACTTTCTTTAATTGGTTAATTGTCTATTCACCTTGTCAAGTGACTGAACATTTCATAAATATATGTTTAAAATTAAACGCAAAATTTTGGAAGAGCATAAAAAAGACACAGATACTCAATTACGTATCAATGCGTCAAATTTAAAAGCAAGTAATAACTTGAATAATAACTCACCCAACAATAGTTTAATAAGAGTTTAAAATTGGTAAAGAATTCCGTTTTTAACTCCCTCCTTAACTGGAGAGAAATTTTATAAAAGTTTGAATATGGAAGTGATCTCTACGTGCGATAAATCTGAACTCTTCAAATATATTGAAGATAGAAAAGCACTGTTTTCAAAAATTGAAAGTTTTAGTGGTCAGTGCGAATTGGACAATTTATTGCAGAGTATAGAGGGCTTCCATGATTTGAGTAGTAAGATAATGAGCCTGAGTATGGATTGCTTCAATTTACATCTTATAACCCAGGATGTTTATTACGGAATCCGTAAGGAAACAAATGAAATGTACTCCCAGATAAAAAAGATTGTAAATAGAAGCCTAAGGGAAAAATGCCACGTTGAATGGTACGCCGTCTAAAAGTAGACACAAATACTTTAAATAAAACTTACTTTATTCCCTTGTTTTTTGTGATTAGGAATCTTGTGATTTACTTGTTCAGAATTAATTCTCCTCCGTATTCTCCCATGTCGGGGTACCATTTCGTGGTGAAGCCGAGTTTTATCCCTATGCTGGCTATTTTTCTATTTTCTGAGGATACATAAGCGTATAGTTTTTTTACACCCATTTCTTTCGCCACTTTGATGGTGTGTAAGAGTAAATTTGTTCCTATGCCCTTGTGCTGCCAATCGTTGTGAACCACAATGGCAATCTCAGCCGCCCCGGTGGACTTGTCCAGATAATATCGGGAATCAGCAACAACCTTACGCTCTCCCCCATTATCCACCACCGCCACTAGGACCATGCTTTGATCATAGTTTACGTTGGCCCACTCCTCCACAATCCATCGGGTGACCTTGCGATAACTCAGAAACCGGAAGTAGTTTTTCTCCTTTGAAAGTGTGCTATAGAACTGGTAGAGCATTTCCACATCTTCTTTGGGCTTCAGAGGACGGAAGACCACCTCGCGTCCATCATTCAACCGGTACACTGTTTCAAAACTTTTAAGAAGCTCTTCATCCACGCTCAACTGCATCCCACTTCCAATAAATAACTCGTCAACTAATATAAAAAAGAATACGCGCCCCTACTTAAAAATGTTTAAACACTTCTTGAATTAAGACATTATCATTACACTGAAGATTTTTTAACAGGCAAAAAAAGATAATAAAAAGTGGAAGGAGTGTGATTGCTTTTTTCAGGTTGCAATTGAGGTGATTAGGCCGATTAATCCACCGATAATTTCGAGTATAGCTGCAATAAGTGCTAGAAATGGGCCCCCAAACACACAAAGCAGCAGGATACCCCAGAAGAGTACAATTAGTGCATCCAACACGGCCAACTTGTCTATTAGTAATAGTAAGCTACAGATACACGCCACTACTGAGGCTACCATAACAATTAACGCATAAAATGTCCTCGGGTTAAACATGGTAATTATGTCTTTTTGTGTCAGCCAATTCCATCCGTAAAGGAGCCCTAATATTGCACCAATAATTGCAATTACGCCACTGACCACTACACCAGCTCTCGGCATTTTTTTCACCACCTTAATTATACATGGGATTTTTTCTTGTTTTTCCCCCGAACTGAATATAAATATTTTTAATGGCGTTACCGCTGTTTTCGCTAAATGACGAAAATATATCTGAGGATTCCTAGACTGTAAAGGAGACAAGGAACCCAGTGTGTTGACCATCTGGCGCGGCCTACGTTATCTCCATGACATCGCCGAAACCTGGCTATTACTCCACCCTCGCATACCCTCAAAAAATAGCGACGCCCTTGGATAATGTATGGCTGCTGCTCGCAGGCCCCCATTTTCCTAGAGCTAGCGCCGCACCCACTTAAACATCCCCGCTTTTATCCCTTAAAGCTTTTTTTAGCGGTTCTACTGCTCTTGCGTCCCTTTATCCTTCCAAGAGCCTCCGCCGCAATCCTCCGAACAGCTTCATCTTCGTCCTTTAGTGCTTGTGTTAGTGGTTCTACTGCTCTTGCATCTCCTATTCCTCCAAGAGCCTCCGCTGCCTCCCACCGAACATGCCCCGTTTGATCCTCTAATGCACGTATTAGTGGTTCTACCGCCCCTTCCCTCATCTTCACGAGAGACTCCACCGCATGCCTTCGAACATTTTCATCTTCATCTTTTAGTGCTTGTATCAGTGGTTCTACTGCTCTTGCGTCCCCTATCTTTCCAAGAGCCTCCGCCGCATTCCATCTGACAATTTTATTTTCATCTTTTAGTGCTTGTATCAGTGGTTCTACTGCTCTTGCGTCCCCTATCTCTCCAAGAGCCGCCGCTGCATACCTTCGAACATTTTCATCTTCGTCCTTTAGTGCTTCTATCAGCGGTTCTACTATTTTTTCGTCCTCTATCTTTCCAAGAGCCTTCACTGCACGCGTTCGAACATCACTATCTTCATCTTTTAGTGCTCGTGTAAGAGGTTTTATCGCAGGTTCCCCTAATTTCGCCAGCTCGTCCCATTGTCCCTTTGCAGTTAGGTAATGAGCCTTCTCTACATCCTTCACAGGCTTCCAGCCCAGTTCGTCAAGAACCTCCGCTACCCTCCGCCAAACAACCCCACTCTCTTCTTCTAACTCTCGTATTAGTGGTAATACATCCTTTTCCCCAATGTTCACAAGAGCCTCCACCGCATGCCCTCGAACCTTTTCATCTTTATCCTTTAGTGCTCGTATTACTGGTTCTACTGCTCTTGCGTCCCCTATCCATCCAAGAGACTCCACCGCCTCCCACCGAACAAACCCACTCTGATCCTCTAGTGCCCGTATCAGTGGTTCTACTGCTTTCGCTTCCCCTATCTTTCCAAGAGCTTCCGCCGCATATCCTCGAACATTTTCATCTTCGTCTTTTAGTGCTTGTATTAGTGGTTCTACTGCTCTTGCATCTCCTATTCCTCCAAGAGCCTCCGCCGCATTCCATCTAACATTTTCATCTTCATCTTTTAGTGCTTGTATCAGTGGTTCTACTGCCCTTGCGTCCCCTATCTTTCCAAGAGCTTCCGCCGCATTCCATCTAACAATTTTATTTTCATCTTTTAGTGCTTGTATTAGTGGTTCTACCGCTCTTGCGTTCCCTATCTCTCCAAGAGCCCCCGCTGCTTCCCATCGAACAAATTCGTCTTTATGTTTTAAGGCCTTTATTAAGCCTTCTGCGTTTTTCTCTTTTTCCATCTTTTTTATATTCGGCTTTTCCATACTTCTACTTCCTTAAGCTACTAAACTTGTGGCGACCGATCATATAGTATGTAATTTAGTGTGTCCGAATAAATTCGGGTATCCTCATAAATCGGGAGGTTTATTCGAACCATCGTTTCATTCCATATTTATCGATATATAGGGTATCTAGAGGATTTTTGTCTTAAATTCTTAGCGGCTGTACGAAGTGAAGCTAATACGCCCTCTAGAGATTCATTTGTGGGGTGATGAACATGACATAATATGTGTGGAACTTTTCGGTTTTTAACAAGTTTTATAAGGAAACTTCTAGATTTTGATATTATGAGTCTGGAGGAGTATAAGAAGAAGAGGGACTTCAGCAAAACCAAGGAACCACCAGGGGAAGTAAAAAAAGGTTATGGAAAGATCTACGTTATGCAGATGCATTATGCGAGCCACCTTCACTGGGATCTGAGACTGGAAAGGGAGGGTGTTCTTAAGAGTTGGGCGGTTCCCAAAGAGCCTCCAACCAAGAAGGGAGTCAGGAGGCTGATTATAAGTACCGAGGATCACCCGATTGACTACGCGGATTTTGAGGGTGAGATCGCTGAGGGAATGTACGGTGCGGGAAAAGTGGAGATATGGGACAGGGGCACGTACGATGAGGAGAAGTGGGCTGAAAATGAGATAATCATTCAATTGAAGGGTAAACTCCTGAATGGACGCTACTGCCTAATACGGTTCAAAAAGGTTGAAAACGGATGGCTGTTCTTTAGGTGTGACAAAAATGGAGGATGAGGAGAGAGCACATAAAGTACTTGAACTCCTGAGAAAGGAGTACCCAGACGTGGGGGGCACTGTCCTTAATTATAAGACTCCGCTGGATTTGCTTGTGGCAACTATACTCGCTGCACAGTGCACCGATGAGAAAGTGAACCAGGTTACTGAGCATCTTTTTAAAAAGTGTAAAACGGCGGAAGACTACGCCAACGCGGACCTTGGGGAATTGGAGCAGGAGGTTAGACCTACCGGATTTTACAGGAATAAGGCAAAGTCGATAAAAAATGCTGCTCAAATGCTTGTGGATGAGTTTAACTCTGTGGTTCCTAAGACCATGGAGGAAATGGTCAGACTTCCCGGCGTTGCTAGAAAAACAGCTAACCTAGTGCTTTCAAACGCTTACGGCGTTAGTGAGGGAATAGCCGTTGATACTCATGTTATGAGACTGGCCCAGCGCCTGGGATTTACCAAGGAGGATAAAAACAGAGACAAGATTGAGATAGATTTAATGGGCTTGTTTCCTAAGGATGATTGGTTCGAATTGACTAACCTCTTAGTTACTCACGGTAGGAGGATATGCACCGCTAAAAAAGCGAAATGCGGAGAATGTGCGGTGAATAAGTTTTGTCCTTCCGCCTTCAAAGTCTAGCGCCATACACGAAAGAGGAGAATGGTTCTTAATCAAGCATCAAGTTTAAGGAATACGATTGCTTAGATCCGCAAGATAGTCTAGTTTTCCTGAATCTTTTAACTATTTTTCATCTATTTCTGGGAAGTCTTATTTTTCTATCTTTCGAATATTGCTAACTCCTTGTAGAGATGTGGAACTAGCCGTCTAATTGTTGAGATTTTTGGTATTTAGCTCTTAAATTTTCCATTTTCGTACAATATATTCGAGAAAATTATTACTTTAATTTGGAATTTTCAGAAATTATATAGGAAGAATTATATATCGTGATTCATCTTTATAAACTTGGTATAATATGAGGTTCTAAAGGGAAAGCGAAAGAGCGAAATAAGCCTCATGAACTGAGTCGAAAGACCGTATATTTGTTTTAGCCTTTAGACATGACATAAAATGAAGAGGTGAAATAGTCGTGTCAAGATGGGATCCGATAGCCAATGTCTTGCTTTGTGGATCGTTACTGATTGCCTTGGATAAGATAGGAATAAAGCCCGCACTGGTCGGACGCCAGACTGCCAGAGTATTGACTCCGATGATGAACAGTATTGCCCAAAATTTTGCAGAACGAGGAGAGCTTGCAAAAACCATGGACCAGTTTATAATAGATTTCAAAACGGCTACAAAACACCTCAATTTTTTAGACCGAGAAAGTTTTGAAATGAATTACTCGAAAGGTGTTCTTAGCATGAAGGTGCCCGACTGTATGTGGCTCGACATGCTTAACTTCGGAAAATCCCAGGGGTACAAGACTTGCGCGTTATGTGGTGTCGGTATTATTACAACGGCTCTCATTAGCGCCCTGAATTTAGGTGAAGTTTTAGACATCCGAATAGATAACAATGAAAAAGTTTGCAATCTCAAATTTTCAATCTCTGAAAAATAATTCCCCTCTAAAAAGAGATTAATAAACTACGTATTTTTTCTCTTTTTTTTTCGAAAAATAACTACAATTCTCAATTTTACTTTCATTAACAAATGAAAATGGGTTTTAATCCTAGTTTGCATTTAAGCTAGTTATTCTCTATTTGGTGTTGAAAAAGTTCCATAATATTGCTGATTTTTCATCCTGAAATAATTAACTAACAAAAAATTTTAGATTTTCTTTGCAATTTTTCCCTTACTCGGAAAAATAAAGCCTACCCGTAAAAAGTAGCAAAAGCGGAAAGAGGTAGAAAAATCAAAACGAGTTTCTAGAAACTTATGATGAGAACTCGTAGAATAGGAAAAATTACATCCCGAGAAACACCTTATTAGACTATAACGTAGGAAATTCAGAAATTAGTCTTTGTGCGAAAAGAAAAAATCGCTTAAACCAAAAGAAAAATAGGAATGCGAAACTCGCCAAAATAACCTATTTTTTTCATTGTTATTTTTGATTTTTTTATCTTTATGCTGCATTTTTGGCAGTTTGTGGAAGGAAAAATATTAATAATTCGATAAGTTCCTTTTTTTAAAAAGAGTTTGTGGTATTAGTTTCTGGTTGCTGGTGGTTTCTTGGCTTCTGTTTTTGTGTTTGGTCTGCTGCCTGATTCGCCTGGTAAGACGCTTGTTAGTAGGGCTATTGTGCGGGGGTTGATTAACAGGGGCTTGGATGTGGGTGTTTTTAAGCCTCGTTCGGGTCACAGTTACTGGTATCAGTACGACGCGTTTCTGAAGTGCAGAGAGGAGGGTCAACTATTCTGCCAGGACATTATTGAGCTTAGGGAGGCTCGTGGTGGGGATACTCTGCCATACGTTTTAACAAATCCGGTTGATGCACTTATAAGTCCTCTCCGAGTAGACGACTATTTACTTGGAAAGGACTGGAACCAATTCTATATCAATGAGTACCAGACCTTCTTACATCTGGTGATGGAGAGATACACCATTTGCAGTTCAGATATCAGCAATATTATCTGCATAAATTCAGCCGGAATCAAAGATGTACTGTTTTCAGAGGAAACCTTCGTGAAGGAAGTTATAAGCAAAGCCTCTGAAACTATCCAAATCGACTCATTAGAAAAATGGAATCAAATATACGAGAACCTCTCATCCAAGGCAATACTAAGCTGTTACAGAAAAGTCTGCGAAGAACATGGGAATGTGCTAATTGAAGGATACAATGATGCGGTTTGCCCTAATCCGAGCCTCAGATACAATCTAGTTATTGGTGTTGCACCTGGTGTTGCGATCTTCTATGAGCCGGAGCGATTCACCCAGATTATCAAATTCATGAAAGACTCAGGGAAGGATCCCTTGGGTTTAAGGGCTGAAAACATACTAGAGTACGCTAGGGATATTAAAACTATCCGGGTACCTTCCCTAGTTTCAGAAGAAAAAAATGATACAGACACCCTCAGTCAAAAATTAAGCTCCGTAGTAGACTATGTCGAAGGAAGACTTGAAGAAGAGAATAACCGAGCCTTAGAACAGAATAAGTAAACGGAAAATAACTTTTGCAAATAGAGTCAGAAAGAAGAATTTTCAAAGCAACAACAATTACCCTTCCAAAAGATTTGCGCAGATCGGTTCCCCTATCTCTTTGAGATTTCCTTGGAAGAATTTAAGTTTCTTTGAAAATATACTAGAAAAAAAGAATGGTGGTGCGGGTTTTTTTAAGACTTGTTTACTGACATACTCCCCACCTTGAAAGGTTAGGGGGTTCTACACTTCTACGGTTAGAAGTGCAGGGTGTGTCACCACCCTGTTACTGGCTTCCGCACCCTTCTTCCGGGTGAGCATCCATGAAAAACCTCTGCGCTTTGAAGTGGAGGAGTGGCACCGGAGATGCTGCACTGCACTACACGTGGAGCTCTCTCATTTTTGGGGGAAGCTCTTCTAGGGCTATCCCTGTCCTGCT
>Ga0315314_1000194_pt1 | contig 80515 bp, 86 predicted proteins | sample TDP9_MG_FD_203631 | JGI IMG/M metagenome (GOLD analysis project Ga0315314, IMG submission 203631) | Freshwater sediment microbial communities from Lake Towuti, South Sulawesi, Indonesia - TDP9 | ecosystem: Environmental > Aquatic > Freshwater > Lake > Sediment | place: Indonesia: South Sulawesi...
TGTTCTTCATTATTTTCACGACGTCAAGGACCGTACAATTAAGGTCACAAGTCACCAAATCCTTAGCCATCACTTCTTCAACCTTAGATCGCCCCACCTTAACTTGCGTGTAGACAACCTTCGTCACTATATCCCTGAAAGTAAGCAAGCCATGCAAGATTCCTTCGGAATCAACGACAGGAAGACACTCAACATCGAAGTCAACCATCTTCTTCACAGCTTCCCCTACCACACTGCCAAGAGAAACAGTAATCAAATTTTTAGTCATAACTCTATTAACTTTCACACTAGCCGTAGTTAACTTCTTCATCGTAGACCCAGACGCTTCAAGAAAGCACAAAAATATTTAAACTTATTTCATGCGCAAGTCATTTAGCACGCGTGCATGCAAAAGGTTGCCGTTGCCGTCAGAGTAACTCTGAGATCTCATCCAACAATGTCAAGCTAATGCCTTCTCCTCATCCGGCAAAACTAAATAACCCACACGAAGCTAAAAATCATTTGCGCGCGCTGCAAACTGATACGGACTGAGAACCAAGGCAAACCAAATAAAACAATGATTGTTCTACATGGAGTACAATCAACAAAAAAGCAAATGGAGGTAGAGGAGCCTGTCTAACCGGGCAGAAACAACATTATGTCTAGTTATGTCACTCGATGGAAAGATAACCACAGGATCAACGGATAACTTAGATTCTGATATAGATTGGAAGAGAATCGTAGGCGTCAAAGAAGGGTTTGCGCAGTATTATAGAGTAGAGCAGTCGCTGGGACCTAACTATCTTAATTCTGGACGTGTGTTAGAAAAAGTGCGCATCAACGACAAGAAGACGGTGCCAGAAAAGGAGCAACTAAGATTTGTCGTCATAGACAGAAAACCACACTTGAACAAAAACGGAATCAATTACCTGTGCAATTGGCTTGAAAAATTATTCGTTGTAACAAACAACCCGAAACACCCTGCAATCGCATTAAGAAAGGAGTACAATAACCTTGAGATAATATACTATGAAACTGAGATTGACTTTGCCGACTTATTGGTAAAGCTGAAGAAAAATTATGCGACAGAAAAAATCACTGTCGAGTCTGGGGGCACTCTGAATTCCATGTTTTTCAGAAGTGGCTTAATTGACCACATAAAGATTGTTGTAGCACCACTAATTGTGGGAGGAAAAGACACATCCTCTCTGGTTGACGGCTTTTCCCTTACAGACCCAACTGAGCTGCACTTGTTGAAAGCGTTAAGATTGAAAAACTGTGAGAAACTTGAAAATTCTTATCTGTTGTTGGAATATGACGTGATTAATGACACAGTTGTAGAGTGATTGTGTTACAGACAGAGTTTAGATGATGCCGAGTTTGATGGCTACATCAACTGCCTTGTAGTCTGGGTGCAGTTTCACGAACGCTTTTTTTTCGCCCTTGGGCGTTGCGGTTACCGTGACCTTTTCGACTCGCACCTCGTAGAGCTCCTCGACCGCTCTTCTTATGTCGGCTCTTGAGGCTTTTCGGCTCACGACGAACACGAGTTTGTTCTCTGCCTCCAAGATGCGACTTGCCACCTCGGTCATGACAGGGTACAGGATAACGTCGTACGGGTCCAAAAAGCGTTTAGCCTCCTTCTCCGAACAATTGGTCGAGCTTTTCAAAAGCAGACCTTGACCAGACCGTGAGCCTTCCCGGGTGTGTTCCAGGCGCCAAGAGTTCGGCGTTCAGGTTGTTGACCGTCGAAACGTCCACGCCCAGGATGTTCCGCGCTGCCTTTGTGACTTCGCTGCTCTCAGCCACTACGAGCAGTGGTCCAACGGCGTGTTTCATCTTTCTTCCCCGCATCTTTCCCTTTCCCGACCTTTCCTTGAGGCTCTCTTTCACTCGGATGACGTCTGGCCAGACCCCCAGCTTGAGGAAGGCTTTCTCAACCTCACTCGTCTTTTTTAAGGCTTGAATCTCGTCTTCAACGACCAAGGGAAGGTCTCGAACGTCCTCAACTATATGACCCCTAGACGCCACTGCCTGTTTTGAAGCGGTTGCCGCCAGAGCTGAACGCAGAGCCAGCTGCATCTCTTTTTTCGGAATTTTTTTGGTGATTTTTTTCTCTGCGACTGGTGGAAAGGCTTGTCGTCCCCCGACGATGCCGACTGCGAATGCGGCTCGTTGTCCACCGCCTTTCAGCCGTGGCACGCGTGCCAGCCCGTGTCCTGCGCCCAGGGCTTCGACGCTCCTCCTCTTTCCCGCCCGTGGGTTTCTTCCCTGTGGCTGAAAACTGTGGGATTGGAGGGCGACGACGGCTCGTTTTATGACGTCTGGTCTGAGGGGTGTCTTGAAGACTCTTGGAATCTTGAGTTTGTCCACGGCTTTGCCTTCGAGGTTGAAAACTTTGGATGTAACCTTGCCCACTCTGTCTTCCTCTTTTTTATCCTTGAGGTGGTTCTAACGAGATTTCAGTTATTTTCGGTGGCGCCTCTGGGACGCGTCTGGGTGGTCGTGTTGGCGCTCTGAGGCGTATGAGGCGTTTGGCGGGTCCTGGAACACTGCCGTTTAGGAGTACATACGCTTCTCTCACGGGTCCGTATCGCAGGAAGTCGCCTTTGGGCGTTATTTCGGCGCCGTTTGCTCCGATTTTTAGTATGCGCCTGTTGTATTCGGTTCGTTGATGGTAGCCCATCTGCCCTGACCGTGGAACCGTGTATAACACTCGGCTGGGTGACCATGGTCCGAGGGTGGCTACGCCTCTTTTCATTTTTCGGCTCTTTCTGTCCCTGATTTTTACGCCCCAGCGCTTGATTACGCCTTGAACGCCCTTGCCCTTTGAGACGGCTATGACGTCTATGTACTGACCTTCTTTGAACACTTCCGTTATTGAAACGGTCTTGCCCAGAAGCTTCTTTGCGTATTCAAACTGCTCCTTGACCGATGCGCCGTCGACCTTGATTTCAAACAGTTCTGGCTTCTTTTTCGGAACCCCTGCAAGTCTCGGCTGTGTTGCGGCTAAGATGCGGAACTCGGCGATTTTGTCTATGTTTTGCTCGATTTTTTGGAAGCCGTTTTCTGGGTCGGGGTTGTTAGGTGGCGTAGTGAGGCGTTCGATGTCTTTTGGCGGGTTTTTCATCCATGTTTCTGTGAGTGTTTTCAAGCCGTATGGGCTGTGTGCGTATGCTCTCAGGGCGCACACGATGAGCGGGGGCGCGTCGATGACGGTTGCGGGTTTGGACACTTCTTTGCCGAAGTCGGGTGAACCTTGGCGGTCTTCAACCATGAAAACGTGGGTCATGCCAGCCTTGTAGCCTGCAAAGCCTAGGAGGGCGGGTCCTGTTTCAACGTGGGGCCAGAATCGTATTCGTCCGATTGGGCTTGCAGCGCGTCCCTTGGGCAGGTAGGACAATGAACCTCGTTTGGGAGCGTTGACTTTGCGATGACCCATGCGTAAACATCCGTTCGCTGTTTTTGATTAGAGGCATACCTATTAAAGGTTACGAAAACAGAGCCAAGGCTTACTCTTCTAGGCTTCTGGCCGCTTTCTTTACAGAAAGCCATGTGAGCGCTTTTAGTGGTCTACAACAATTAGTCCTTCGATATCATTGCAACCTTGCAGAAGGGCTAATTGGTTTCTTCACGACTTGATGGTAAGCATATCTAGTCATTGTTTTACCTTGATGAGGAGCCATTCATTCTGCTTCTGAGGTGTCGAAGTTGACTTCTTCAGCCGAACCAGAGCATAAATTCCGTAGAGTCTCCTTCCCTTCAACAAGAATTCGATCTTGTCTTCTGTCCAAACTTTGAGCTCATATGACCCTCTGTCCCACACTTTCACGATGCCTGCGCCATACTGTCCCTTAGGAATCGTTCCTTCAAACTCGCTGTACTCAAGTGGGTGATCTTCAGTTTGGACGGCGAGTCTTCTTACTCCAGGTTCTTCTGGGATGCCCTTTGGAACTGCCCAACTCTTTAGGACCCCTTCTCGGGACAGCCTTAGGTCGTAGTGCAGCCTCCTTGCATGATGTTCATGAACTACAAAGGTGTTTTCCATGTCGGTTACGACGCCTCCTGGGGGCTCGCCTGTCTTTGTTAGGTCTCGCTTCTCGGTGTACTCTCTTAGAGCGGTTGACACATCTCTCATAGTCTCTACGTGTTGAGAGAAGCCCTCTCCTTGCTGTCTGATCGAGGTTTTTCCTCTCTCCAAGGTTCTCTCAAAATCCAGGGTCTGTTTGTGCTGAAAGAACCCAGCCCAAGGGTTGGCTTCCCTCGTCAAAACGCTGAAGATGTTTAATTCCTGCGGCTTTACGCCCTCCTCGATTTCTTGCCACTCCAAGGGTGTGGACACTGTTGCGTGTTCTTCCGCTCTGAGGCTGTACGGGCAAACCATAGTCTTGAAGTGAGTGTTCTGTGTGTAGTCGATGAAGACTTTGCCTAGAACTCTGGACTGAGAGAACTCGGACACAACCAACTCGGATTCTCTTGCAAGGAATTTTCCCATCTGGTGGACGAAGACTCTTGTCTGCCTAAAAGCGTACTCTGGGATTATTGGGAGAACAACGTGCAGGCCCTTCTTTCCCGAGGTCTTCACATAGGATTTCAATCCTAAGAGGTCAAGTTTCTCTTTCAGAATGAGTGCCACGTGTATTGCGTCCTCGAAGTCAGCGGGGGGTTCAGGGTCTATGTCAAACAGAATCAAGTCTGGTTTTTCGTACGAGTCAATTCTGGACATCGGTATATTGATCTCTAGTGTTGCCAAGTTTGCTAGCCACGTTAACGTTGTAACGTCGTTGCACACAACATATTCTATGTCGCGATTGGCGGTCTCGGAGTATCTCCTGAACGTTTTCACCCAGAAGGGTTTGCCCTTAGGTGCATCCTTTTCGTAAAATCCTTCCTTGTTGATTCCGTCGGGGAACCTGTACATTGTGATGGCTCTGTCTGCGAGGAAGTCTAGCATGAGCGGAGCCATTTTTACATAATACTGGATTACTTGGTGTTTTGTGACCCCTAAACTTGGATACAGGACTTTGTCTAAGTTTGTGAATTTCACTCTAGTTGATAAGTGAGAGATACCTGAATCGCTAGTATCATCCTTCACGATATTCCTACCCTACTATCTAAAGCCCCAGCCGATGCCTAGCATGAACAGACAAGACAGAGAAATATCTTGCTACCTGCTGCTTCACCATCTCAACACAGACAACGTCAAACGTCACAAAGCGTGAAGAGAGTTTAGGGCGCCCCAGCTACTGACGCTTCTAGGATTCTTCTCACGATTTCCATTATTATGCTGAGTTGTCCGGTGTAGAGCCCAATAGTCAGAGAGGTTACTCCCAGAAGAAGTATAAGCGAGCCTACGACTCGTCGGAAGGACGCATCCAAGGTAAACCAAATGCTCCTCTTTAATCCTGTGCGAACTATGAATAACGAAGCTGCTTAAAAATGCCTCGGCAAGAGAATGCAGCCCAAGGCATGATTACTTACTATATGTGTTTCTTCAGTTTTTCCTCGATGAAGCTCTTTGGCACTGCACCGATTATTCGGTCAACTTCGTTTCCGCCCTTCATTATAAGCAGCGTTGGAATGCTCATCACTCCGAACCTGTTCGCCGTGTCTGGGTTTTCGTCAACGTTCAGTTTGGCTACGGTTAAACGACCGCTATAATCTCGAGCTAGTTCGTCGATTACCGGCGCAATCATTCTGCAAGGACCGCACCACTCAGCCCAGCAGTCGATGAGCATAAGGGGATGCTTGCGAACGACATCGTCGAAGGTGCTGTCGGAGAGTGTGATGAGGCTGGTTGCAGCGCTCTCTTCTTTCTTCTTCATTTTGGTCATCATCTCCCTGATTTTTCTTGTTCGTATCTGTTCAAGCTCGCTGTTCTCTTCTCTTTCGGTCGAGTCGTCTTCTCTCAATTCTCATGCACCTGTCCATGACAACTGTTAATCCTGCTTCCTCCGCTTTTTTCGCGGCTTCTTCGTTTACTATTCCCAGTTGCATCCAAACCACATAGGGTTTTCCATGTTTCTTCCTCAACTGAACGACTTGGTCCACGATTGGCGGCACTTCTTCAGAGGGGCGAAAGATGTCAACAACCTCAATTAGATTCTTCAAGTTTTCTGGCATGTCAAGCAGTGACTTGTAGCTCTTTTCTTCCAAGATGGCGTCCGCCGTGGGATTTATTGGGATAATATGATAGCCCTGCGACTTGAGGAATCGAGCTACTCGGAAACTATCCTTCGCAGGGTCTTTGGACAGACCGACAACCGCCACGGTCTTATAATTTTCCAGAATGCTTTCAATAAGAGTTTTATCGCCCAAGCGCTGTCGCCCTAAATCCCTATTGCCTGAAGCTTTCGTTTAATGAAGCTAAGAAGTTATGTTGACTAGAAGATATCTGTTGCGGTTTTAATAATAAATGCTCAGACTGTTATAGGGAGATGAAAAGGCTTCTTGAATTGCTGAGCAGGCTCCGCATCTGACGCAGCCCGCCTTGTTTCTCCTCGGGTCTAACCCGACTCTATGCAATGTTTCTGCAACGCTCTCGAAAAGCCTCACCATCCTTAAAGGCGAGGGTGGTTTCGCATCCTCAAAAAAGGTTCCCGCGATGGGTCTTAAGGGCAAAAGATAAGGAATCACACCCAGCCTTGCCGCTTCCTCGGAGCCTCGCAGGATGCTTTCATCTGTCTCGCCCAAGCCAGCGATGATGAATGTGCTGATTTGTCCTTCTCCAAAGAGTTCCACCGCAGTCTTCCAAGCCTTAAAATAATCTTTCACGCAGGGTTTTGCGGGGCACACGTCATTCAAGACTTTTGGGTCGAACGATTCGATGTGTATTCCCACGGTGTCCACTTCAGCTTTCTGAAGTGTTTCAAGGGATTTCTTGTTCTCTGGCGGCTCCAGCTGCGCATGTACTGACATGTCAACGTGTTCTTTTATTGCCTTGGTTGCTTCGGCGAGCATTAACGCGCCCTTATCCGTTCCAGGCGGCGTCCCTGTTGTCAGAGTGACGTGTTTGGCTACTCCTTCACGGAAGGCTTCCGCAGCTACTTCGTCAAGCTGGTTGGGTAGCTTCTGTATTATGCGGTCGCTGCGTGAAAGCTCGATGCCACAGAACTTGCACTGCCTTCCATCTAACCAATAGATGCATTTTGAGTACACAGTTGATGCCAGACAGCCTCTGCCGTGCAGGACTGCGACCTTCCACATGGGTGTGCCGTCTGAAGTTGTTTTCGCATAGAAGCTGGGTCTGGGCACGGGCTTCACTCTTGTGAGCAACTTGCTGCCTCGAAGAACACGCCAATCTCCACTAGTTTGAACGAGTTTGAACGGAGAGCTCTCAACGAACCTCCCTTGTAGGGGAATCTCAACGCACGTTTCGTCTGGTAAGAGGAAGCTGTATGCGCCTGTTGGTCCTGCGCCGCCGCTGCGTCCCTTGTCGATGCTTTCTTGTGTCCGAGCTCCTCTGCAAAGCAATTCTATTTTAAGGCGAGTGGTGTTCAGAGTTGGCACCTAGCCTCATTTTGTGGGCTGAAGACATTGTTAAACATGGAGTTCATAGGTTTGAACCCTCATTCCTTTCGCCTGCTCGTATTCTGGTCGCGTCTTATGAAAGCCCAGTTTCTTCAGTGTTTTAATTGTGGCGGCTTGGTTGACCAGCGTGTTCACGTAGACTCTTCTGCACTTGTTTTCTTTGGCAAACCCTATGAATTGATGGTACATGGCTGTTGCGAGTCCCAGCCCTCTGTACTCTGGGTCGACTGATTGGTGTTCCCCGAACAAACCGGTGTCGGTTATCCACGCCTTGTAGATTCCCGCTAGTTTGCCGTCGATTTCGATTCCGAAGTAGTGGCAGCTCTGTTGCATCTCGTCTCGAACCTGTCGTTCTGTGAGGATTCTCTTTGTTCTCCATTCTTCCGGGTACTCGTACGAGGTTGACCAAACTTTTTTCAGTAATGCTTCTATCCTGAGCGTGTCTTTCTCTGATAGCTCTTTCACTGCGTGCTTCTCTGTCCTTGACAATATGGCTTTTTCCTCTTTGAACCCAAAGATTGAATCCTCAGAAAGATTCATGAAAGTCTCGATTTGTCCCCGATACGAAATTCGAATCGCTCTTGTCTCTGTTATCCTTCCCACAGCGTTTGCGGTTAATCCGTGATTTTCAAGCAGTCTGAGACAGGCATGCGGTTTGTCCGTTGTAAGCACAAAACCAGTAGAGGGATAAGTCAAGAGCCAGTCTAGCAACTCCAGTTTTCTCGGCTTGGGTATCTTCTCAATAGATAATGACGCCCCGACGCGGCTTGATTCGCAGAGCATCCCGATTGTTCCGACGACGCCTGGACCGCTTATGTCTCGACAAGCGCTCGCCAGCTTCTCCTCAGCCAACGTGACGATAGCTTCTAAACGATTTAACACCTGCCTGCTAGACTTGAACATAACTGAATCGAAGGTTTTCACCCAGCTTCTTAAACCCGGGTTTCCGTCGAGGTCCACGGCGACGATGAGGCTGTCCCGTGGCTTTGCAGCAGCGCTGGAGAGGAAACTGTGTGTAGCCCCTACAACTGCGGCGTCGATTGCATCGTAAGACGTGTCTGGATGCGTGTGTCCCTTCAGAAATTTCAGCCCATACTTGCCTATGCCGTGCTTTATCCCTTGGACTATCTGTCTGCGAGTGCTCGGCGAATTCGACGAGACAACATGAACGTACCCAAGAGGGCGAGCTCCCTTGGCAACCACATCGTTGACGTTAACCACCACCGAGTAGAAGCCCGCGAGCCAAGGGTCATCTCTGACCAAGCCTTCAACTATGCCATCGGCTGAAACCACGATTTTGAGACCATTGTCGATGTCGAGCACGCCAGCGTCGTCGTAGACGTTTTCTCCCAGAATAGGTAGGAGTTCACCGAGCGCTGATTTGCGTGTTATCCCTTTGAACTGTTTTAATGTGCTTAGCAGTTGAGTGATTGTTGGCTGCTCCTGTTTTTGAGGGGGCTTCTTCAATTCTTCACCTATGCGCACGTTTTCAGTAACTTTAATATTCTTTTTGACACATTTTGGTTTCAAAGTGGTTCGAATTGGGTTACAAGAATCGAGAGCGCTCCGTAGCCTTCACAGTTCGCCTGCCTATCAGATGCGTAGAAATCATTGACAGGTTGATTGAGGAGGGAGTCTACTCCAGCCGAGGCGAGTGCATAAGAGACATAATAAGGTCAGCGCTGCGAGAAGGCTTCCACAAGAAAATGCTATCAGAATCATAGCGATGAGCTTGAATTGCCTGTCAGCAGTTTTTCGCCCAGCTTCCGAATAGCTGCAACCCCTGTGGATTGGTTCACGTATTTGAGCGGTGTTTCTCCCTCTCTGTCGGCTCTCAAAATCGCGTCGTCGTGTGGAATCAGCCCTAGCAGGGGGATTCCGTTCTGCTTGGCGAATTGCTCGATCAGTTCGCCTTCACGCTGACTCGCAACCTTGTTCTCAACGATGAAGCGTTCTTTGATGCCGATCTGTTTGGCTAAGCCGCACAATCTTTTGGCTGTCTCCATGGACTTTAGGCTTGAATCGGTAACGGCAAGCATGGTTTCCACGTGTTCGGCTGTTCCCCTTCCCATGTGCTCCAAACCAGCTTCCATGTCGGTCACAACCGCCTCTTTGCGTTTGACGATTAGGTGGTGGAGCAAGGCTCGAATCAAGGTGTTAGCGGGGCACATGCATCCCGAGCCCGCAGAGCGGACAGTGCCCATAACGAGCAGGTGGACGTTGTAGGGGGTTTTGACGCTGAAGTTTTCAACTATGTCCGCCACAGAGAACGACAGGTTGTAGACGCCGGGCATCCCAGTCGAGGTCTTCGATTCGACGAGAGCAGTGTTCTCGGAAACGGGAACAATCTTGCTCGCCTCTTCGGGTGGAACTCCCAGAGTCAACGCCAGGTTGGGCGTGGGGTCAGCGTCTATAGCCAAAACAGTAAAGCCTTTGCTGGCAAGATACTCGGCTAAGACGCCCGCAACTAGAGTTTTGCCGACTCCGCCCTTGCCGGAAACTGCTATCTTCAAGTGTTTTTCCATGGTTTCACCACGCTTTTCAAAGTTTATTAACGTTTCTTTAAAAAGCCCAAGCTCTTCCGCATCGTTATACAAAGTTCACTCATGCATATATGCGGTTCTTGTGGAGCCACCATTCGTGGGGGGGCAGAGCTGCGAGCACTCTTTGCGGGCTGAGAGGGTACAACACTTAAATAACCGTCTTCGGATGCAGTGTTCGAGTCCATCATAAGAGGGGTGCAGATTTGCCAGCTGTTTTAGAGGCTGCAGACGTCAAGAAAAGTTATCAGATGGGCAAGCTTACGGTCTCAGCCCTCCGCGGCGTGACTCTACGCATCGAAGAGGGCGAATTCGTCGCCATTCTCGGTCCTTCTGGAAGCGGCAAGTCAACCCTGCTCCACGTCTTGGGGGGTCTCGACCGACCTGAGTACGGTGAGGTCTTGATTGATAACATCAGCCTCTATGCACTGAACGACAGCAGACTCGCAGATGTGCGCCTACACAAGATTGGATTCGTCTTTCAGTTTTTTAACCTGCTTCCCAGGTTGACAGCGCTGAAAAATGTTGAGCTGCCGCTTACACTAGCCGACGTGCCAGAACATGAGTCTATGAAGAATGCAAAAGAGATGTTAGAATTAGTCGGCTTGGGCGACCGCTTAAACCATAGACCAACCGAACTCAGCGGCGGAGAGCAGCAACGAGTCGCCATCGCACGGGCGCTCATAAACGAGCCAAAGATTGTTTTGGCAGACGAGCCCACCGGAAACTTGGACACGACTACTGGTGGAGAAATAGTTCACCTGATGCAGCGTCTCAACAAAGAAAAGGAAAAAACCTTTGTTGTCGTTACACACGACCCTGGCGTGGCTGAAAACGCCGACCGCATACTGTCTTTGAAAGACGGTTTGATTCAGGGCGAAAAGAGAGGCACCGGAGATGCACATTCATGAGGCGAAAACAGATTTTAGCTATGGCCTGGGAGAACATGAAGCTGCGGCGGTTCAGAACGTCGCTGACAACACTGGGCGTCGTCATTGGCATAACAGCCATAATCGGCTTGGCTTCGTTAGGAGAAGGCTTCAGAGTTACCATCAAGCAGGAGATGGAGCAAGGCTTCGAACTGAACGTTCTCACAGTCATGTCTGGGGGCTTGCTCACTGGGGTAGGCAGCTACTTCACCGACGACGACGTTAAGAACATCAGTCAGATATCAGGCGTGTTGCTTGCAACTCCATTGATTCAGAAGAGTGTTGGAAAATTATACAACGACGGCGAGAACACAACGGCGCTGGTGCTGCTAGCCATAAACTATACTGAATTCAGGCAGATATACCCGGACAGATTAACAATTGAACATGGAGACTGGCCACAGACGGTCAAGAATGACACCGCTGTTTTGGGCTACAACGTAGAGCATCCAAAAGAAGGAGAAGCCTTCGCAAATACGGGACAAAACGTCACGATTGCAATGTCTTTCACGTCTCAGTTCAGCGGACGTTATTTTCATAATTATACCTTCAATATTGCGGGAACGCTTGCAAAGAGTGGCGCTGCGGGTTTCATAAACTTTGACGATGCAGCCTTTGCACCGCTCGACACCGTGAGAAAGATCTATAACACAACAAACTCAGACATGATTTTTGTGCGGATTGCTGATTCGAGCTATTCTCAGTCGGTCGCTAAGGCTATAGAAAGCAGGTTCGGTGGGGCGGGTGAGGTCAGGGTTCTTGTCCCTGCCGCCTTCATGGTTCAGGTTGAATCAATTCTCAGCATGCTACAGATTTTCCTCACGGGGGTTGCTTCCATAGCGCTGTTGGTTGCTGGCTTGGGCATAATGAACATCATGACGGTTTCGGTTATGGAGCGCACACGAGAGATAGGCATCTTGAAGGCTATTGGAGCAAGAAGCCGCACAATCTTAACCATGTTTCTCACAGAAGCCGCCCTAATTGGATTATTGGGCGGAGTGGTAGGTGTGCCCCTCGGCTACGCTTTGGCACAGGTTATGGGACGATTTCTATTCAGGTTCAGCGCAGAAGTAACGCCTCGAAGGTCACTCATAACAGGAGCCCAGACACAGCCGCTCACTGAGGTTTCGCCGATTCTTTCGCCAGAGTGGATATTCATCGCAATGGTCTTCGCCGTGGGTGTAAGCGTAATATTCGGTTGGTATCCCGCCCGTAAAGCTGCTAAGCTTGAGCCAGTGCAAGCACTGAGGTATGAATGATTTCAAGCTTTCTGCTTCGAGAGACTTATACACCACTTGGAGGATGAGTCCTTCTTTAGCTTTCGTTTGTTGGCACGAGTAGCAGCCGTTCTGTGTTCACGTCGACTTCGGTTATCTTGCAGTTGTTGAAGGTTTTGGAGACTCCGAGGATGTCTCTCACGATGACTCTGTTTCCGTCAACCTTGGCGTAGACCGCGTCTTTGAACACGATTTCTCCTTTTTTCAGCACCTTGAACTCGCACATGGCTTGTCCCTTTTCCGAATCTCATGAGAAGAACTGGGTTTCCTATAAGCCTTGTTTTCAACCTTTGGTCAGCCCTGGAGTAAGGGAGAACATGTTGTCTAGGGCTTTTCTAGCCTTCGCGGCTATGGATTTGGAGAGGGTTACGATGTGGTTTTCTTCCTTTAGTGAGAGGTAGAGGCGTTCCAGCGTGTTGAGTTTCATGTTGGGGCAGACGGCGCCGTCGTAGGCTAGGTAGAACTCTTTCTCCGGGTTCTCCTTCCTGAGCCGGTGTATGAGCCCGCTCTCGGTGCCTATCACGAATTTTTTGGCTGGGAGCTGCCTGGCGTAGCGGCACATCTGTGAAGTGCTCCCTATGTAATCTGCTGCTTCCTGAACCTCCAGTGTGCATTCTGGGTGAACAATCACGGTGGCGTCTGGATGCTGGTTCCTCAACTGCTGGATGTCTTCTTTCTGGAAGAGCACGTGGGTTGGGCAGAAACCCCTTTCGGGAATTGGGATTATTCTCTTGCCCGTGTGCTTCTGCACGTACAGGGTGAGGTTCCTGTCGGGTCCAAACAATAGGGCATCAGAGTCTACGGCTTTTATTACTTCAACAGCGTTTGCGGACGTGCAGCAGACGTCGCATTCGGCTTTGACCTCGGCAAGAGTGTTGACGTAGAGCACGACGGGCAGTTTGGGGTACTTTCGTTTCCATCTTCGAACCTCGTCTACGGTCAGCATCTGCGCCATCGGGCATCTCGCGCCCTCGCTGGGTAGCAACACCTTCTTATCCGGGTTGAGTATAGCCGCGTTTTCAGCCATGAAGTCTACGGTTGAGGACAGGATTATTTTGGCGTCTTTTTCGTTCATGGCTCGGCGTGCAAGTTCGATGCTGTCGCCCACGTAGTCGGCTGTGTCTTGAACCTCAGGGCGCTGATAATTGTGCGCCAGAATAACTGCTTTTTTCTCTCTTTTCAGCCTGAGGATGTCGTCGGTCAATGTCACTTGGTTTGGTCCCTTCACGGCTTGTTAAGGAGGAAGGCTAACCACAAGCAGAAATATAACACTATCTTCCGTGTCACACATATCACATTGACGAGCAATTTTTCAAGCATCAACATCCTTTACAACATGACAAAGGAAAAGCACATGCATTCTCGGAACAGAAGATTTATTTAGAGAACCCACACCATTGAATCGATTGCATCAATTTCAGACTCAAGAAGAGGAACCGAAGCGTGGGTTCGGTAAGAATTTTGATAAAAGGAGAGAAAGTTCAGGAGACAGGGTACAGAATATTCCTTCTTGAGAAGGCTCTGGAAAGCAACCTTGAGAAAATCTACGCGCGAAACCTCGACAAGGATAAAGTCGAATTGCTCATCAGTGACGGCGAAGACAAAATCAACAACTTTTATGGAGTTGTCAAAAAGGAAAGACCCAAAGGCGCAATTGTTAAGGATGTGAAAAGAGAGCGCTACGATGGCAAAATTCCTATCCCATCTATAGACAGATACTTCCAATTCTTAACTCTTGAACAATTAAGCAGAGGAAGAGAAGAAGTCCTCAAGCTCCCAAGGTTTGTAGGTGAAGCTCTTGGAACAGTTGCTTCAGCCGTGAAAGGAATCGACGAAAAACTCGGGAACCTAACGGACAGATTTGGCATATTCGGAGAATCCGCCAAGAGAATGGACAACAGACTTGCTGGCATAGACGAAAAGCTTGAAGCTCTTCCTAAAAGGATTGCTGAAGCCATAAATCCCAAAAAAAAAGAAGCAACAATAACCACAATCTCTCATCGTCGCTTCAAGAAGAAGACTAAAGGCGCTTTTCCCCTTCTTCTTCAGAAATTTACTCCGCAGTCCTGCATAATTAACGCAGGCTATCAAGTCGCTTGACTAGCAGAGAGAACACTGTGCGTTGATGGTTGGATTAAAAAATAAAAAATTGAGCGACTGTTTTCGAGGTTTTTGATGCGTAACGAATGTCTCTCTTGTTTAGGTTTCTTCCTCAGTTTCAGCTTCGGCTTCAGTTTCTTCTGTTTCCTCTTCTTCTGCTGCTGCTTCAGGGGCTTCCGCGGCTTCTTCAGCTTTGGGTTCTCCCTTACCCACAACCTCGGCTTCACAGAATCTTCGGCTTATCCTAGTTACGCGTATCTTGACCTTGTCGCCTGGCTTAGTGTTTGGAACAAACACAACTAATCCCTTGATTCTCGCTATGCCTTCGCCTCGTCGGCTGGTCTCTTGAATCTCTACGTCGTATTCCTTGCCGATCTCAACTGGCTTGGGTGGAAACCTTGGACCGAACCCTCTACCTTCTCTTCTTCCGCCGTAGCCGCCTCTTCGCTCTCGTCTTTCAAACTCCATCTTTTTCACCTCGCATTGCGGTTAACAACATTTTCCTCGACGCGGACCTCTTTTTCTGCTTGTTACTTGACAACGCTGAGTTTCCCGTATCTACCCACGTTGAGCTGGATTTCGCCTCGAAACGATGTGACGTAGCCGTTTTCTATTCGCACCTTGTCGTTCACGTTGACTTGGTCAATCTGGTCGTTCCATAGGGCTAGTTTTATGCTTCCTGTTCCGTCGCTGAGCGTGGCGTTGGCTACCCTTAACACCACATCCTTGTACCTAGACAAGACTTCGCGTGCACCGGTTTTTTCTATCACTGTGGCTTCAACTTCTACGCGTTTCATGCCATCTCTCAGGTCCTGTATCTTCAAAATTCTTTTTCTCCCTCTTTCACTGACTCGATCGCTCCGCGACCACACGAACCTTGACTAGACCGCTATTGCTCCTCCAAATCACGACTTATGTTTGCGCCTTCAGTTTCTTCTGCAAGCCCTTCGAGCATGTGTTTCCTTCGTCCTCGTCGCGGAAATGCGCCTGTCAATCGGAACAAACAAGCTTCGTCGGCAAAAGCCGCGTTTTGTGCTTGGCTCCGTTGAACTAAGCTACGGTTGAGAGGAACAGCGACGAGAGATATAAGCTTTGTCATGATAAGCGGGTCAGAAGCGGCTTCGTGAACACCTGCATGAACACTCGAAACCTGGGGACAGCCTTCCACTTGACCTTGAACTCCTCGAGTCCTGGTTCGTTGCACGCCCACCCAATGTCCAGCCACTTGAAACGTTTGTTTTTCCCGTAAAGAATCTCCTCATAAATCAAAAAGTCAGCGACCGACGGATAGTCTAGATAGAAGCCAAGAGGCACAGCCATGACATCGCTCAGGAAATCAACCACGTCGAAACCGATGAGCAAACCATCCGCAAACACGCTAAAAAGCAGTGGCGAATCGAATCGAGAAATGTACTGCCCGAGTCCTAAGTACAATTCATAATCCCAGAATTCGTAGCTCTTAGACTTCGCCAAATGATGAGCCATGATGTTTATGTGAGCAGGCGTAAGCGCCCTCTCAATGGCAAGAGAGTACCCACACCTTTTGGCATGGTTGACACGGTATCTCAGACTCTTGTAAGCACCACCTGTAAGATTTTCGTTAAACTGTTCAAGAGCAATCTGATAGTCCTTGTCTTCGTACTCTTTCTCGCATGCGAAATCTTCAATGTGCGAAGGCAGCCTTGAAGGTGACGTAACAATAACTCTGCTGGGTTTAAAATGCGATGTCAAATCCTTGAAACAGCGAGTTTTCTCCGCGTCACCACCGCTCTCTGAGTCGAGTCCAAACAGCGTGATCGAAATCGTCTTGCTTGCCAGGTCCGCGTAGACCAGATACTTGCCCCTGTATAGATAGGGTTCCCCGTACGCGATTGAGTATAAGGTTGCTAAGTGTTCGTCAAAGTACCCTCGATGCTGACACTTAACGACATCTTCGTCGCTTAATCGCTTCAGTCTCAAAAGATTGCCTCGTCGAGGAATCAAAACCTGTTAAAAATAAAACACTTTTGGTGCGATCACCCTCTCAGCTCAGTAGCCTTATAGAAAGACTTTTCATTCATGAGGGACACTTTAATAAATTCAAGACTGAGGACGTGACAAAAAAGAGATGCAGCGAAAGAATTTCTTGAACACCCCTGTGGCGCACATGCAAATCAAACAGGGCATGACTGTCGACCAGTTGGTACAGCAATTCAAGAACGCTGGCTCGTTCGGTGCCGGAAGACTGTCCACGGCTTGTGACGTGTTTGAAAACATGGTCCGAGACGAAGAGTGCACAGTTTTTCTAGCTTTAGCCGGAGCCATGGTTCCCGCAGGCTTACGCAGAACCATCGCTGACCTGATCAGGAGAAGGTTGATAGACGCTCTCGTCAGCACAGGCGCCAATATGGTCCACGACCTAATTGAAGCCCTTGGGGGGCATCACTATCAGGGGCACTGGCTGGTCGACGATTATCTGCTCTATCAGTATCACATTTATCGTATCTACGACGTTTTTGTGCCGGAAGAAGACTTCGTAAAGGCCGATGAAACACTCATCAAAATGTTTGACGAAATCTCAACGAAAAAAGAAGGACAACCTCTTTCGACAAACGAACTGATGTGGGAAATTGGAAAAAGACTGAAAGACCCGTATTCGATAGTGCGGTCAGCGTTCGAAGCGAAGGTTCCCATTTTTCTGCCAGCTATGCGTGATTCGGAATTCGCTTACATACACAGAGTGCACCAGAAAAGAAGCATGAAGGGGAAGGAAAATCCTTTGATGGTGGACGCCTTCAAAGAGGTCCCAGAATTGCTTGACATAACAAGCCGTTCTGAACGTTTGGGCATGATTGTACTAGGCGGTGGCGTGCCGCGGAACTCTGTTCAACACGCTGCTTTAATGACAGGAAAAGGCTTGGACTACGCGATCATTGTAACAACAGACAGACCTGAACCAGGCGGGTTGTCGGGCTCCACCATTGAGGAGACGATAAGCTGGGGCAAGGTGAAGCAGAAAGCCAATAAGGTAATGGTGTTAGGCGATGCACTAGTAGCGTTCCCGATAATCGTTGCATCCGCTCTTGAAAGACTTGGAAGCAATTTCAGCAGCAGGAAGGGAAATCCGTAAATCATGGGAGGGTTGAAGATGCCAAAGAAATCTGAACAAACACGCAAAGTCTGCGGAAACTGCCGATACCACAACGCCTATGAATATCCAGACCAGGTGTTCTGCTTCGATAGATTCGCAAACAGAAAGAATCCAGTGGTTTCAATTCTTTTCAGCTGTGAGGGTTGGGAAGAAAAACTCCAAGAATGTTTCTGCCTAGACAATTCAACGAGTAAGCCTAAGAAGAAGGCTAAATAATAGGTTTTTTCGGGTTAATAGTTAAGGAAAAGGCTGACCCTAGTTTATTGAGCTTTCTTCCTACGCCTTCGAACTGGTTTTTCTCTTGGCACTTCCTCTTCTGTGCCCTTCTCAGGCTGTTCTGGTTCCATTGCTGGAGCAGCTGGTGACGGAGTAGGCTCTGCTGGCATGGGTTCTTCAGAAGGCATAGGTGCCCGCGCAATTTCTTCTGCGGGTTGTGCTGTCTGTGCTATCGGTGCAACTGTAGGTGGCGTTTCCTCTTCCGCTACAGCAGGCGAAGTCTCAACCGCAATTGTCTCTTGAGGCGGTGGCATCTCTGTTGATACGGGTTGCGCCGTCGGCATGGCAGCCTTAGGTCTGGAGGAATAACCGACCACTAGTGATACAAGCCCAAAAACGATGAAAATGATTATTACAGATAATCCCAGAGCTTCTGCGGCTGGGTAACCCGGAACCGCGTTTCCAGCAAATATGCCTGCTATTATGAAACAAACAATGGCTATTGCATACAAACCGTAATCTGATCTCATTTTGTTTTTCCTCTTGTTCAGTCTCTTGTAGTTTCAACGATACAATCTTAAATAATTTTCTGACAATTGCGCACCATTCGGGCTGGATTAGGCGCGTGACTGAGCCAAAATTGATGTTTGGATGCATAAGACTATGCCTCTGTGTGCTCTAATACGTTCTCCATTTAAAGAAAATCTGAGCGATCATGCATGCAGTGTCAGTGGTGTCATTTTTCTCCAAGCATCGCTTCCCATATTCCAAATCCACCGACTGTTCCAGGAAGCTCCACTGGGTTGTACCAGCGTTGTTTATTGCCGATTCTCGCCCTCATCTTCCATCTAAAAGACTTGGGTTCACTTTCTATCCGTTCGAGGAGCCTCTGGATCTTCGCAGTGATTTCGTGCAGTTCTTCGCTTTTTAGATGGCTTGGGTCAATTCCTGCTTCTGAACCGTACTTGCCTATTTCTGAAACGAATCTGCTGATTTTCTTAAGGTTGGTTGTCGCTGTATACCAGAACCCCCAATCTTCCGCCAACAGTTTGGCTATGTAGCCAGCTTCTATGCTGTCTTTTGCGCCTTTTTCGTCAACCGAGTGCGTTTTGAGCAGGAGCAAGCAGTCTTTAAGGTCTTTCGCGCTGAAGGCTTCCCACATCTGCAGTTTTTCTAAGAGGATGTCTGTCACCGTGATAGTAGGGTAGTCTAATTCTAGCCTTCCGACGAAGTTTATTGGGTGATTTGCAACCAACAGTTTGTCGAAAAACACGTCGACGTAGAACCAGCCCCTTGGATGGTAATAGATTTGTCTTTCAGATGCGGCGGAGGAAAGTGTGGCTCTTCTCTTTGCGTATCCCATGCTGCTGAAGAGTTCTTTGACTTTTTCTCTGTACTTTCCGTAAGTCATAAAGTCTATGTCGCTGTATTCTTGGCCTTCGGTCATTTCAGTTCCTACTCTGCCAAGTTTTTTGGCGAATTCTCTGTGCTCTAGACAATGCAACGCCACTCCGAGTCCGCCTAGAACCCTCAGTGTTACACCTTTGGCTTTGGCTTCGTCAACGATTTTTTCCGCCTCTTTAAGAAACACCTCAGTAGGAACTATGCCTTTCCATTCTTCTGGTAATTCTCTCTTGATTTCTTTATCCAGCATCCAAGTCATTGGCTTAGGCTGGGCTCCCTTCACCCTTCTATTCTTTGAAGCTTCAGAATCTCGTTTCCTTTTAGCTCGATTAAGAATGCTCTCAGTATTCCCTCTGCGTATTCGCTGCCTGGGTTGACGCAGTGGGTTCTGCCTATCCTGATGGAACCCGAGGATTCATGTATGTGCCCGTGCAACCCCAGCAGCGGCTGGTACTTTTCAATCATCTTTCTCACAGCCTTGGAGCCCACTGGAACCATGATGACTCTTCCGCCCTGGATTATTGGGTTCAAATCATTGTCAAGAAGCGGAGCTTCGTCAAGCTTCGATTCGAAGGGTGGTGCGTGAAAGTTGAATATGGCTGAACTTTTATCTTTCACCTGCGAAATGTATTTCTCCAGTCTTTCTTCCAGTTTGTCGTCTTCTTCTTCTCTGGCTGTTTTCCATGGGCTCGGGTTCACCCAGCCCGTGCTCATCATCTCGTGCATGTCGTCGATGTTTATCACACGGCCTTCAGCGTTGATGACATCTTTGTGGTTTTTGATTTCGTCGTCTACGAGTGTTCTGTCGTCGTTTCCTGGACAAACAATAACTTGAGTTTTCTCTGGAATTTTCTGCCTGATGATGTCGAACCAGTTTTTGAGCGTTGAACTCATGACTTCGTGGAAGACCTCATCCACTTTTGCTGGGTGTTGCCTCATCTCCTCGTATTCGCTTTCGCTCGTCAAGTGCGGGTAATAGCCTATTCCACGGACATCTTTGAATGCTTTTTCCAACCCCTTCGAGTCTGTTGTGTGGGTTTTGCCCATGAGGTAGTAACTGTATTCTCCGTTTTTTCTCTCGATAATGGGAACAATCATTTTTCCAGTTAGGTCTCCACCGCAGATAGCCATGTCGGCTTTGAGCATGGCGGATGCGTTGAGGAATTTTCTCCATGTGCCCTCGGAGCCGTGCATGTCTGTGGCGAATAGGATTCTCGTAAGCTGGTCTTTCTTCTTTTTTAGGAGAAACGACAATCAAATCGTTCCTGATTTTGTATTTTACCATATTAGAAACATTGCGGAAATATTTAAGTTTAAAATTCCTTGGAAAGGCTTAAATTTGTTCAGAGTTAAGAAGTGAAGTTTTGGTGAATAAGCATATGGGTGAGGGAAAACCGGGACTGTTTGCTAGAGAGGCTACTGGACTAGTGAGAGAAGTAGGGTTCATGCTTGGAGTGATTGTCATTCTCACTCACGTCATCGGCTTGGGTTGGCAGAAACGAGCCTTCCAGTTTACTGGTCCTAGACCAATACCCACAGACTTGCTTCCACTTGGCCTTCCTGCGATGTTCTGGGCTTTCGTGTTCGGCGGCTTGGTTGTAATAATCACTGGCTACGTGGTAGGGTACGTTACCGCCGCTATGCCAAGGTCAGGCGGTGGATACGTGACCATTTCAAGAGTAATCCATCCCTTCGTCGGATACAACGCAGGCTGGCTAATGTTCCTAGCTGAGGCATTCTCCTACGGACTAATCGGAGTCGCGGTCTTTGAAGCAATTGGGATATTCTACAGCATTGCTCTTGCACCCGTAAGTTTGTCATGGGCGTTTGAGCCTGCTATCATCTTCGTTGGAGGCGTCGTCGTTGTATGGATTTTCGCCATACTTGCCTTATTCGGGGTCAGACTCTACGGCAGACTCTTGTCGGTGATGTTCTACATTCCAGCTGTAATCACAATCGCCTTCTTTGCAATGTGGATTTCAGGCGCGATGAACCCCGACGTTGTTGTGACTGGCGTGCAAGATGTGATGGGTGTTCCTCCTTCGACAATTATGAACCTTGCAATTAACACTGGGATGACAACTAACATCTCAAGTTTCTTTGACGCCTTCTCTTATGCGCTTCCGGGAGCGTTCTGGGCTTACATGGGCTGGTACGCAACCACATTCATTGCTGGAGAGGTCAAAGAGGCAAACAAAAAGCTTCCAAAAGTGGTCATAACTGCTGGCGTGATAATAATTATCGTGTATCTTGCTGCTTCGTCGGTCTCAGCGTTCTCGGTGCTCAACGTTGAAACGCGTAACATTGTTACAGATGGAGTTTCCCATCAGTGGAGTTTCTTCCAAGCATATTCTTGGCTAAGCTATGGCATATCCTCACAGACCTTTAACACCATAGTGGCACCTGCGATTCCTAATTTCCAGCCTGCATGGAGCACAGGAATAGCCTCGATAATTGCACGTGGCATGAACTTGGGATGGCTTTCATGGGTAATTGCGTTGGCGGGCGTATTCTGGCTTATGAACGACATTCCTCCATTCCTCTTGGTTGCTTCCAGGACATTCTTTGCCATGTCCTTTGACAGGATGTTGCCCGAAAGCTTTGCCTACGTCAGTGAAAAGTGGCATTCGCCAGTCTGGGCTATCATAGTCACGGGGGTTGCAGCGATGCTTGGGGCAGCAGCGGAGGCTACGTCGTCTCCGGCAGCCTTTGACATTGTGGGAAAGTACTTCGCGTTTGCAGGGGTAGTTGGAACTGACATATTCGATGCTCTCTTCCTTACGTTGTTCTGTGTCTCAGCGATGCTGCTTCCGCTGGAGAGAAAGGAAATCTTTGATCGAGCTGCAGTTAAACATTCGGTGGGCACGGTTGTTGGATTGGGCGCCTTAGGGACACTGGGTGCAGGCTTCTCCTTGTACATCTTCATCAGGGAATCAACATTCTTCATATTCCCCACATCTCTTGATTGGGTCTGGAGCAGCATAGGTTTCTTCCTATGCATCGGCATTGGAATACTACTGTACATCTATCACATGTACAAGAACACAACCAAGGGCGTTGACATGCGAACTCTCTACATAAGCATCCCACCAGAATAAAAACTACAAAATCATCCCCCCCCTCTTTTTATTTTTCAACAATCTAAAGACGCATGGTGTTTCCCCGTGCATGAATTGAATTTCATTACTGACCTAGTAGAAGAGAAGCTAGTTAGAGGAAACCTACTGTGGCTAGCAAACTTCACTGAAGTCCACAGAGACTACGCGATAGGTGACATAACTGTTCCAGTTTACGCTCTGGGAAGCCTAGAAGAAAGGGGGTTCCTGCTCTCCAGAATTTTCTCGGCTTTTGTAACGCCAAAGTACAAGATCCACTTTGTCCTCTGGACATCCAACGAATTTGACACAAAATCTCTGAGAAAAATCATTGTTGCATGCAAAAACAAGTTCGGTCCAGATGACTGGATCCTCATTGAACTAGTTCAGAACAAACCCATCGACAGACCTTTCGAAGGAGCTGTCAAAGGCATAGCTGATAGCAGGGTAGGCGTAGCCGCGTCCAGCCTCGCTTCAAAAGAGGAAGTCACATCTGAAAATGTTCTCGGAAAGGGCCTACGGAAGCAGTTGAAACTAACTGAACCAAAGTTTGAAGTGTTTGACATGGTTGACTACTTGAAGAGCTTCGTTATCGTGTTCTCGCTTGGCACACTGCTCTTAATCCTGCTGCAGTTGTTCTTCACAATACAGGCAGTGAATCCAATTACTCTCCTTTTAATGTTGATATTCTCAGTGATCCTAGGCTTCTCCATATACAAGACACGCTACCACACGGTCCTTAGTCTGAACGCAAAAGGATTTGAAGTTCGGAAGGGAAAGTCAGTGACCCAAGGCAAATGGGCAGAATTCTCAGACGTTGCCGTGTATATTGCCCCGAGCCATGAAACATTCCTCAGGCTTCATTCAAGAGAGAAGACGGTTGATTTGCCACTTTCAAGAGTCGGAATCTCTAGAAAGGACACTTATAACACTATCAGACAATTCGTAAAAACGAAATAGCTTTATTCAATAATCGGGGTTTCGACAGCGGTGTTCCACCATGGTTTATCCCATTTCTTGTCGACTTTGGGCAACACATCCAGAAGAGACTGAATTCTTTCAACAACCGTTGACACGTCGGGTTTCTTCAGCCATCTCGACAATGTTTCAGGCTTTTGCACCAGATTTTGAAGGTTAAGCGTAACCGTCAGAGCCAACTTTGTGTCTTTCTCTAAAGCCCTCTTCATGCGGTCTGGATTTATTTCTCCGCTTCCACTTCCAGTTGGGTGGTCCATGAAAATCGCACAGGTGTCTTTCACGTCTTTCTCTTCCATGCCCAAAACAAACATGTCTGCCGCATAGTGTTGGTACGGCAAGATTCTGTATTCGCATTCACACTTCCGAAGTTCTTCAAGTCTTGTCCGTGGAAAGTCCATGATGAACTGGGCTTTTGACAGTATCAAGTTCTCTAAGCCGATGGTGTAGAGGTTTTCTCGCTGTTTCTCAAATGCCTCTTTCACTTCAACTTTATGCCGTAAAGTGATAGAGTCACAGAAGAGGTCTAGAACAGTCACCGTTGGAATTCCCTGTTCAGTGACGCCGTTGATAGTTCTAATTCTGTACCTGTTTCCCTGCCTCATAGCGTTGAAGATCATGTCGCTCTTCGTCTTGAACGCCTTGAAACGTGTTCCAAACGCTTTTTCCATGCCCAACAAGAGCTTGTAGAAATCCATCCCCTGCTTCTTGGGCACTATGTAATCCGTGTCCTTAATGGCTCTCGCAAGGGAACCTTCGCCGTTAGCATGCTTGCAGCAGATCTTGACAGCAGCACCCCCAAAGAGCAGAACTGAAATTGGCTTATCGCTCACCTTTTTCTCGAAAGCGTTCGGATACCAGTTGTGAAGCTCGGGCGCGTTCAGAGAAGCCCATAGAGTGGCAACCGCATTCTGCATTGGGAAATATCTGAGATCAACGTAACTTGGCAAACCAAGCTTTTGACTAACCTCAGCCGGGTCGATCTTCGAAGTTAGGGGTAATTCAACCTCGTATGTTGCTCCATACGCGTCCTGATACAGAACTGCTCGTTCAGGCATATCTCTCTCAGGTTCTCCAGAAGCTGCTGTCTGACTGTTCGGGCTGCACACTGCGCTTTTTCACGCCTGCTAATATAAATAATGTATGGTGTTGAATCAGTTTAACTTAATGGATAAAGAGTCCCTAAAAGGAACCTGGATTTTTTTCGCAAAGGTTATAGGAGCCTTTGAAGATGTGCTGATAGTTCGGTAACGAAAGCAGGGTTGTCCTTGGTTCTCTGGGAAGACATCCAACCTTATCTAATCTACATTCAAGCCGCTCTGATAATAGCCTCTGCAATTTTTCTCGAGCGCTTCGTTGCTTGGTATCTAAAGCGAGCCTCAAGAAAGAAAGAATGGCCGCCTCACGTCATGAATGGCCTAGTGCTAGTCTTCCGTCTCTTGATCATTCTAGGCGCAGTAGCCACTCTCATGAGGGTCGGAGGCATACCTCCAGACTGGCTGATTGCCTATTCAGCCCTCGGCGGCGCAGCGATCGGTTTCGCCTCTCAACACACTCTTGGAAACTTTATAGCAGGGTTTTTTCTTTTTTTGGTTCGCCCCTTCAAGGTCAATGATTACGTTCGAGTTGACAATGTCGAAGGCGTTGTCGAAGAAATAACTTTTAACTACACCAAGATTCGAACGCAGAGCAACACAGTCGTTTTCATAAGCAACCTGAAGTTGCTGGACCAAAACATAACGAACTATCGACACTTGAGTGAAAAATCCCGCCTCTACTGCTATAGCATGTACCTAGGTTTTGACCACGCTCTTCCTACCCAAGAACTTGAGAAAGTCTTTGACAGCGTCATTGAACGGTATTCAAACGAGCTTCCAAGAAAACCTGAATACACAATGCAGGGGACCACCGCCTTCGAAAGACGCTACGTGTTCTACTTGTACGTAAAGAAGGCAAAAGACATCTTTACAATTCAACCGTCCTTCGTGAGAGAAATAACCGAAGCATGGGAAAAAGCCAAGAAATAATTAACAAGCTCAGTTTCTCTCAAACCACTGCGTGATTTTTGATTCTGTTTCGGTTTCGAAGGTTATGCCCATGGGTTGGAACGTCTGGTTGAGAGCCGTTGTCAGGTTTCTTATGTAGTCTTCCGCGTTGATCTCCAGAACGCTCTTGACGCGGTCTGCGGGTTTTACTGTGAACTGCTTGCCCCGGTAAATGAACGGTCTGACCTTGATGAAGGAAACCGTGTCTCGCTGCTTGACCTCTCTTCCAGAGTCTATGAGCTGAGCGGCGCACTGATAGGGTTGGGGCAGAACCTTGTCTTGAAGCTTCTCACGTGGATCATGGTACAGCTCAACCGAATAGATGAGGTCTTTGAGTTCGACTCTTCTGTCTTTTAAATCGTTGATAGCGTTCTTTACGATTTGAACTATTCGTGCCTTAGCTGATTCGTATTCCTCCACCTTGGTAACCCTGCTCAGTTCTTTGACGCATGTTTTGAACACGTTCTGAATGAAATTTGGTGCGTTCGACTTTATGGCTGTCAATCCTTTAAGGTCGGGCGTGCCGTCGGGTAGAATGCCAAAGTAAGCCTTCTTAGCCTTGGACAACACACATACTGAATAGTTTCTCTCGACGGTTAGGTCAAGGCGCAGTTTCTCCTTCACGGTGTTAATCAACCATTCAACCTTGTCTTGGGGTGCATTTTCAAGAAACACTGAGTCGGTGTCTCCGTAAATTGGGTGCAGCCCGTTCTGTTCGGCGATGTTCCATGTGGTTTGAAGAGCCCAACGTCCATAGCCCGTGATGGATTCGGCTAATGGTGGACAAGCTAGACCGTGGATGCGCACTGAGACGCCGTAGCTTGAAACCGTTAAGAGTTTGAGCAGCTTTGCCGTGATTTCGGCTTTGCGGCGTTCATTTTCGGGGAGCGAGTTGTCCTTTGAGCGTGGCTTGAACCAGTGGATGCGTAGGTCTTTGAGCGCGCCCACCAACGCTGCGAGGAACCCTCTTCTTTTCGTGCAAACGTGATGTCCAACCTCTTCAACCTTGTTTGCTCTGCATTTCTCATGAGTGCAGTCGACTGTTTCGTAGGATAGGTTGTAGCTGTCTATGCAGCTGGGGTACAGGCTTTCGAAGTCTGTTACCACCGTGTTGAAGTAGATTCCGCTCTTGGGAGTGATTGTGAGAGCGCCTGGAACAACGTGTGTTTCCAGTCCTCTGCGCAGTTCTTTCGAAGTCGGAATCAGCACGTTGTTTCTGCGCAGGTAGTCGTGTATCATGGACTTCAGCCAGTCACTCACTCTTCGGCTCGAGTAGGTAAAGGGAACTGGAAGGTTCGCTATCCGTGAAAGCATGAAAGCGTTGAAGTATTTATCGGAGTCAACTTCTCCGCTTATGCCCAGGATTTCAGGTTTAACCTCTGGCACAGGCTGGAGAAGCAAACTAAACCAGCGTTCAAGTTGAGTATACTTTAAGGAATCGGCATACTTGATGTGGGCGAAGTCTGCTTCAAACTTCGCTCTGGCACTCTGAGGAATGGTTAAGACAGGCGTGAAGCGGTTTTCCTGGGTCAATATGTGTTCTGCGCCGAAGATTAAGCCATGGTCGTAGGCGTAGCTGTGGTTGAACTCGATTTCGCTCTCCCAAGCGTTCGCAAAGTCTCTCTGGGCTCTCTTAATGAAGAAAGGCTTGTACACCTTGACCTTAGCTACTTCCCTGACCTCGTTGGAGTACAGGTCGATTTTTTTGACTCTTTCCACTTCGCCGTTAAGCCTGCGAACTTTTCCCTCGTCTGCCGGGGTGAGTGGATAGGGAAGGAAAAAGTAGGGTTTGTAGTCGCTGTCTCTGAACTCCCTCAACTCATTTGATGAAGGGTTGAAGAACTTAAGTTTCACGACGCTGCCTTCGGCTGTGGCGTCTAGCAGGTGCCAAGCGTCCAACTGTTATCCTTCTCAAACTGTTTCTTGATTTCGTCTATTTCATCTGGTGAAGGCTTTCTTGGGTAATTGTACATTGGTCCGCCTGGTCGTTCGTTGTAATACGGGCGATTGCATTCAGGGCAGCCAGACGTACGGAACGGAGTGCCATCCAAAACGACCTGCTTCAAGTTAGCCTCTGGTACACCAAAGTCTATTATCTGCTCTTTCTCGTCGAACCTCATGCTCTTAAACCTGGTCCTGCCCTGAACTATGAGATAGCGTGCCAGTTGAACTCTCCGATAAGTCTCAATCTTTGGTTGCGTCGCGCTTTCTAGAGCGGTGCCTGGAATTGGTGTAAATGCGAAGAGGCTGGGGTAGGCGCCGGAGTCTGTGCACCACTGGATTGTTTCAACGATTTCTTTCTCGGTTTCGCCCAAACCCACAATGAGATGCGTGTAGACGTGGTTTTTGCCGAAGATTTCAACAGCTTCTTTTAACGCTCTCTGGTGTCGTTTCCAATCGTATGGGCTCTGCGTCGACTTGCCCTTGACCTTGTCAAATATTCCTTCAGTGGCAGCGTCCAACGCTATGCTAACATGGTCGACTCCCGCCTGTTTCAACTCTCTCATCTGTGCTCTTTCCAGTGGTTGACAAGATACTGAAATAGACACTTCTGAGCGTGAATGTAGCATCTGAACCATGTGCAAGATGTCATCGAAAACTTTTGGATAGTTCAGAGCTTGGATACAAACGCGTTTAACTCCGCCTCTAGGGGCTAGAGACACGATTTTTTCAACCACCCGCGTTAATGGGAAAGCTGGCCACGTGACCCTTGCTAACATGTCGACTCGGCTGGTGCTTGTCCGGGCTTGAGGGCAGAAGCCGCAGTTGGCGAGGCATTTCTCGTCTCGATAGGTTAGCAAATAGATTGTTGTCGGCGGCGCGTCTAAGATGCCCTTTAACAACCCTAGCACCATGGTTGAGCCTACTGAAACACGAATTTTCTGTGGCAAGCTTTGTCTTTGACTCATGTTTCGCCTCGCCATGATTCAGTGTACAAATTCATACAGGGTGACATACGGTTTATTGATGAGGTAATTTGATTTAGAACATAAATAAGTTGTTGTTTAGCATGACGGCTTCTCTATTTAACGATTAACAGGTGCGCCTATCGCGGGCAGATTTTACGTGGAAGATATAAAAGGAGGGTGTCTTATGAGAGTTTTCTTCTTCTGAGTTTAATGAAGACTGCTGTTCCAAGGAAAGGAATGATTAATGTTAGCCATACCCAAGGAGCCTGTAACCCTGGCTTGAAAGCTACTTTGCCTACTGGAATTTCTTTTCCACCAACAGCTGGTTGAGGTTGAGGTGATGTAGGCGAATAGGCACGTATCCAGTCGAGATAATTTGTGTTGAAATAGTCACCCCCGAATACCAGAATGGGAAGTAAATCATGCGGTCGAAGTCCAGCGTCGAGCGTCGTTACATTTTTGTTGTCCTTATAGAACTCAACAAGGTTAGTTGAGCCATCATACTTTATTTTGAATGTGTGAAACTGATGGTCGTTCGCAGCGTCCTCAACATGCACAACGGGAGACGGAAAACCTGCAATGTACCATATATCGTCAGTTAATCCTGGATTATCATATGGTCTATGGCCCCAGATTTCAATTCCAAAATAAGATGGCATAGACTCCCAATTATAGTCTGATTGCAACGCGCCAATGCCAATAAACATGTAGTCCAATAACTCTCCTTCCCCTTGTTTGACTCTGAATTCTATGATTATGCTTTTGCTAATGCCGAGGAGCGATTTGGACCAACTACCTGATCGTTGCCAATAATCCCCTTCTGTGGAGTAACCCCATTCATCTTGAAAACTTGGATCTTGAAATGTTGAGGGTGGTGGATCGCCGAAGTTATTCCATTGGACCAAACCCCCATCAAAGTCGTCAGAGAATAGAATCCTACCGGCAGTTACGCGTGCGGTTTGAGATTGCGCTGTCTTGTCATCTGCATCTGTGACTTTTAGGTACACGAAATAAATGCCGCTCACTGGTGGTGTAAACGTCCAACTGCTTGAAATTGCGCTTGGAACAGGGTTACCGTTAAGATACCATCGATAATTATATGGCGGGATTCCTTGTATCACCGTTGATGAGAACGTTAAAGAGTCTTCTACGCCGATTGATGCTAAAAGCGGGCTTATGGAAACTGAAAAAGGCGGTTGGGCAACGGTAACTGCCCCGTCTGTAACGGTGTCAAAATTGTATTCATTTCCATAATAGTTTATCCAGATGGGCTTTAAGGGGTCGGTCTGAGCTTCAGGTGGACCACGAAGGTGAATCGCAGAATTTCCAGGCGCCTTGGCTCTGAAGATAAACGTTGCAATTACTCCACTGCCAGTCGCAGTCAATCCTGTAAGAGACCCACATTGCAGCGCTTCTAAGTAGCCTTCTTCTTGGTCAATTCTTGTCCATACAAAGTGCGTGGAGCCGGTTTGGCTTTTAACAAACGATCCTTCAATCGGCTCCCCAGCAAGTTCTAGGACAACGGGGTTCCAACTTACGCCGAGCACCCACATGAACAGCTGGTTAGTGCCAACGTCGACAGTTAAGTTGACTTGAAAAGTGTCTCCAGGCAGTAAACCTACTAGAACTGCTGGTTCAACTGCGATTGTTGTTGGATCTAACGCTTTTATTGAGTGAATATTGAATGCGAATGTTGACATGCTCACAAGGAACAGCATTAAAATCATTCCTAAAACCGTTTTACTTTCCATTTTCCTCCTCCCTCAATCACGTATCAAACGCTCAAAAAAGCGTTAAACACAGTTTAACTAGGGACATTTTCAATATTAATGCCTTTCTAAAACAATCTCGAAAAAAAATAAAAACACTGTGCTAAAGTTTCAGACATGAAGAATTGGATTAATGGTGATTTTCCAATTTTGCTTTGGTACAGAAGACATTAATTGTTGAAGATTTCTATCATTTGTGAAAGAGACGAGTAGCAGACATGTCAAATTGGCGAAATAACATTCAAGGCTTCGTTCATTCAGACAAAGAAACACTAGAACAAGCCTTAACCGAAGCTCGTAATATAACTTGGAAAGGCTTTGGCAAGAGAATCCGCTTCTATGCGCCGAGTTTCATGTATTACAAGACTGATCATTTTTGTTCGTCGCCAGCAGCCTTCCCCTCTGTTTCGGTCACGGGTTCGTTCTGTGCGTTGGGTTGCAAGCACTGTGGCGGCAAGATTCTGAACACGATGCTGCCCGCGCTTACGCCTAAGCGTCTCGTCGAAGTGTGCGCTGAAATAAAGGCGAAGGGCGGCGTCGGCTGCCTTGTAAGCGGCGGCTGTCTCCCAGACGGCTCGGTTCCCTTGGACAGGTTCGTTGACGCAATAGCTGAAGTGAAAAAAAGTTTAGGTTTGACGGTTGTTGTGCACACTGGTGTGATTGACCTTTCGTTGGCGAAGAGGTTGAGAGATGCAGGGGTGGATGCGGCTTTAATCGACATTATTGGCTCAGACGATACGATTCGCGAAATCTATCAGCTCAACGTTTCAGTGGCAGACTACGACAAGTCCTTGCATGCACTGCATGAATCCAAGATTTCCTTCGTGCCTCATGTGCTCGTTGGGCTGCATTATGGCGAGTTGAAGGGCGAGTTTGAGGCGTTGAAGCTGATAGCCAGGTATTCTCCGAGCGCTGTTATTATCATCGCCCTGATGCCGATTCATGGGACGTTGATGGAAACAGCCGCGCCTCCCAAACCCACCGACATCGCAAGGGTGTTAGCTGCTGCCAGATTGATGCTGCCTGAAACTCCTCTGGTCTTAGGCTGTATGAGACCCAAGGGAAAGCACAGGGCGGAAACCGACGTGTTGGCGGTTAAAGCCGGAGTAAACGCCATCGCATTTCCCTCTGAACAAGCCATTCACCTGGCTGAATCCCTGCAGATAGAAACTTCGTTTTCGTCGCTTTGCTGCTCTCAAATCTTCGACGACCTGAAACACGCGGTTTGGAAACCTAAAGGCTAAGGAACAGGAACGAGGACAGAAGAAGAAGGCGCTAAGGCAGGTTGACAACTCTTCTTCCTAAAAATATTCGCAGCCATCCAGCACTGCAGCAACAACGTCTCGAAAGTTCACATTGAAGCCTATTAGAAAATGCATGCAGAAACCTAGAGGAGGTTAGATTTTTCTTCGCCACATCAGTCAAGTCAAAAAAAAGGCAAGGTAGAAGAAGGCATAAGTGAAAGGGCGCCTTCTTCTTTTGAAATTACTCTTCCAGCAGTCCAAGCAATGCTGAATGCTGGCGCATTAGCACTTTGCTATGTTCACTATGCACTAAACAGTCTGCAGTTCCGTGTTCAACTACTCCTGTTCGCAGAGAACCCCAGTAATGTAGGATGGTGGTGGTACTAGGAACAATTTGCCACTACCACCACACACTGCTTCAGCGTCACAACCCAAACATAACATAATCCCAAGCGCAAATCGGCTCCAATATTCTTAAAATGCAGAAACTCAGTAGAGGGCTAGGGTCAACGCGGAAAAGCGCTTTAACAACGTGTTGTGAGGCGTTCTGACGCCGGTAACTTATTGCTCAGTTCAGGGCTAATCGCGCTTGGGTTTGGGGTCCACCTGTGACCAAGCTATTCCGTAGACAACTATCAGAACCAAGAAAATCCAGAAAAGTTCGACCAGCATCATGGTGGCGTTAGCCGACACGTCTTCAAACAATTCTTACTTCACTCCTCTTCCTGTCCTCTGAATTGTGTGGTCTTCTCCTTTCTCTCTTTTTGCTCAAGAATTAAGAAAGCACTACATCTCTAATAAGCAATGTTTCACGGTTGAGGATGTTACAGAAGCGAGAATATTACGTGCCAAGACAACGAAGCCTGTTTTTGGTCGATTAATTGAGAATACAGAAGAGAGTATCGTAAGACTTAATAGATTCGTCACCATCAATCTTCTGTAGAAGCGTATAACACCTCTGGAGCCACCAACAGCATGAGCGCCACCCACAAAGTCGACGCAATCTCAGCCACACTCCTGCAGAAAATCAAAGAATGCCTCGACAGCCTCAACGAAAAAATGGAAGTCATGATCGAAATCCAAAAACACGGGCAACACCCAAGCCCAGATGACATACCCAACGTACTAGACGTCATGACCCTCCTATCCCTACCAGATCACTTGCGCAAAACAGCAGTAACCCTCTGCAAACTCGACCACGCAACAGCAGACCAGGTGGCAGAACAAACCAAACGAGCCAGAGCGGTGGAAAGCGGATACCTCAACCAACTCGTCCTGATGGGCTACGTCAAAAAAGAACGACGCGGACGCAAGGCATACTTCTACATAGAAAGGGAAGAAAACCAAAACGAAAACGAGGCGAAGGAACCATGGGAAAAATAATAGCCATACACTCATACAAAGGCGGAACCGGAAAAACGCTACTGTCCATAAACCTAGCCGCTATGTACGCAAACAGAGGCAAAGGCGTCGCCCTGCTCGACCTAGACTTCCGAGCACCAAGCCTCCACGCCATATTCAAAGTAAACAACAGCGAGTACTGGTTAAACGACTACCTCAACAGCGTCTGCGAAATACGAAAAGCACTCGTAGACCTAACAGAAACCCACACAAAAAACGGTCGACTCCTAATAGGCTTAGCAAACCCAAGCACAGAAGCCATACGAGAAATGACCGCAAAAGACAGAAAATGGGAAATGAAAGCCCTAGGCCGACTGCTTTCGCTGAAGACATCACTGCTCAGCGAAATGGGCTTAGACTACGTGATCTTCGACACCAGCCCAGGATTACAGTATTCCTCAATAAACGCCATCGTCAGCGCCGACGTAGTTCTGGTTGTGTCCGGCATGGACATTTCAGACATAAAAGGCACACAACGAATGATAGACGAACTCTACGAACTCTTCGAAAAGAAAACAGGTCTGATAATGAACAAAGTCTTCGCGGACGTACTTTCTTCCAAGACACAGAGAGCCGACCTAGCTAAGAAACTATTGAACAGCTACACTCTACCCATGATTGAAATGATTCCCTGTTTCTGCGACGTGCTTCGAACCGGCAACTCCACTATATTCGCCCTTGAAAACCCAGAACACCCATTCATCAAGACCTTGGACCGCGTAGCCAACACAATAGAGAATCTTTGACTCCGGAACTTACACTGCTCGTAAAAACTTCCAACAGAGTCAGAATTGCTGACAGCTAACTGCTCTATTTAGCCTCTGACCGCGTTTTCTGTGCGTATTTTTTTGCTCGTTGCAGATAATCCTGCAATCTCTTTGTCTCGATTATTTTTTCAGGCAGAGTCTCTGGGGCGTACATTAAGGGAAGCACCGACGCGAAAAGAAACAAGCTGGCAAGAGAGAAAGCTGCGCTTGCTGAAAGGGATGTTATATATGAGTCCAAGAGCAAAGGTGGAATGCTGGCTAATGAGAAAGGAAGGTTACCTATCACGTAGTATTCTTCTCTTTTCCCAGGAGGAGACAAATCTCCCCAAAGGGTCAGGATAAACATTACCCAAAGTATTCCCGCAGCGACGCTTTCCACAAGTTTGAAAAAGTACCACGCAATCGCTGATGCAGGGGCTATTCCTATTGCTCCGTAGCTCAAGCCGAGCGCGATAAATCCGTAAATCACAATTCGTTTTCTTCCAATCGTGTCTGCGATCAGACCGCCTGCCAAAGCAGAAATACCTGCGATTACGGGTCTTAAAACTAGGATTTCATTGTAGAAGTCTCGTCCAACGGTTCCCAACAATGGAGTTTCGACTCTGTCGACGAAGGCAAACAGAAACCAAGGAATAACGTAAAGAACGAAAACTCTGTCGTTGAATACGCGGCGAAAAGCTGCAGTTTTCCTAACCTCAAGGCTGGTTTTTTCTTTAGGTCTCAGTGCATAAAATATGAGAAAGCCAACAGCTCTCCAAGCCGCTGCAGTCAATGAGTATGCAGGCAGACCTAACTGTGTTGAGAGAACTACGATTGGGATGACACTAACGTTTGTTACAAGGAATGTTATTCCGCTCAGGCGTCCTCTGTTTTGAACTGTGGTACAGTCAGCGAAGTAGCCTAAGCTAGAAGGCATACCAAACCCAAACGCGAAACCGAGCAGAACAAGAACGAGAGATGCGTTGACGACCGTAATGTCAAACAGAAAGACAGGAACTATGGAAGAAAATGCCCCAATAATCATCCAGAGGTAAAGAAAAAGAATTCGATTAGCCCTTCCTTGGAAGGCTACAGCACCAATGACACTGGAGATCGCTACCGCAGAATAGTAAACCACCCAGAGAACCGGCGAGAGCCCAGGATTAGCTAGAATGGAGTCAATTTGCGTCAGTGTCGAATAATACCATGTGAAGGTGTTGATTAAAAGAACAAAAACTAGAATAATGTCTCTCTTAGAGCAGCCTAGAGCCTCCTGCCAGCTTCCTTTAAGCATCACATATGCACGGCTCAGAGGTTGACTTTAACAAAAATGTACTAATTGAGAATTATGCAGAGAGAATTAAGATTTGAAATTGTTAAACGACCCGTTACAAAAGACACATCTCACGGAGCAGATCACTCCAGATGCTCATTCAATGCAGCGTGGTCCCCCCCGTTTATGTAAGCTACTTGATGCATTTTTTAATCTCTCCAAACCTCAACATCTTTTGTATAGGTGTACAACAAAACTTAAAAGCATACTTGTTGAGCGTATATACACCTAATAGGTGGTCTGAGTTGAAGAAAAGGGCAAAGGTCCCGGTTAGAAGCTGGTGGTGGTAGACTCCACCATTTCGATGGATGGAATCATAGCTTCTAAAAGTAGTTGCAAATCTTTAGTATTGTTCTTTATCTTTACCAATTCTATCTGAGCCTGTCTCTTCAAGTCATTCACGGTTTTCATGAATCTGTTCATCCCTCTGCTCTTCTTAGCTGCTTCCCAGACTTTTTGAGTATCTTTTGTCGATAATTTTCCTTTCTTTAAAATTGAACTTATCTCGCGTTTAGTCTTAGGATCCTGAACCGCATATAGCAGGGGAAAAGGCAGGCTTTCGTTTCGGTATCTTTGTTTAGCTTCAGCAAGATCGATCATGTCTATCCAATCGTCTCTTAAGATGATTAGCATGCCGAGTAATCGACCATATCTACCCAAGGCTTCAACTTCGGTTTCCGCAGCGTCGCCGAGCAACGCGCTTATTCTAGTGTGAGCTTCGACATCGGCAGCCTTCTTATAAACAATTTTCATGTAGTAGTCGGGTGAGACATCTAAGCGTCGTCGAAGAGTTGTTTCCATGGTTTCAGCGTCGCCGAGTTCAAAAAACATGTTCTTCACGATGTCGATGACGACGCTTTTCTTAGCTATTGGAAGGTCGTTCATTTCAGTTTTGCTGAGAAGGGTAAGCCCATTGAACAACAACGCATCACCGACAAGCAAGGCGATATCCCTTCCATATTTTCCATAAACCGTTAGTCGTCCGTTTTTGAGTTTGGACTGATCAATAATGTCGTCATGTATGTCTATTGCTCCGCTTATTAGTATCATGGGAACAGCCACAGAGGTGGTTGACTGCGGGTTCCCACCGGCGGCTTCGCAAACCAACGACATAAGTGATGGCCTTGCGTAATCGCGCCAGTATCTGGTTATAAAATAGTTTAAGGCTTCACGTGCCTCTTTGCACTCGATTTTTTGTTCTAGCGCTTCTTTTTTTGCCATTTCAAAGGCTTTTTTTCCCATTTGCTTGAAGATTATCTGAACTTGCTTCATAGCTTGCTCGGGGCTGATGTCTGACTTTTTCATTGTGTTTCCTTCCGTGTTTTTTGGTTCTTTTTTGATATCTGTTTCTTCAGAAAATCATGGTATGTGTCAAGGAGTTTTTTTCCAGGAGGCGTTATTTCGTATATTTTTCGGACGCGTCCCTTTTCCAGCTCTTTTTTGCTTCTTATAAAACCCTTGGTTTCCAAGGTGTTCAGCGTCGGGTATAAGGCGCCGTGGCGAAGTCGTATCCCGTATTTGCGTTGGGTTTCCTTTATGATTCTGTATCCCCAAACTGGTTGAGCTTCAACAAGCTGAAGTATGAGTAAGTCCAGGAAGTCCTTGATGAATCTGCGTTCTAGTTCCTTAGCGAAAACCTCAACCTCTGCGTTGCCTTCCATCTTCAAGTTTCCCTTGAACCGCATCGCCTATCAATAATCTCGAGGCTCTGCTTATTTGGTTATGCATGGTTTTTGACGGAGTTATGTGTTGATATGCCTCCAGTATGCGCGAACGTTTATATCGGCGTTTGGCTACTATAGAGACTTGGATATGTCTAAAAATAGACATATTGTATCTGTGTAAAACCGAACAACTGTATGACAAAAATACAAGAAAAGGGGCGAAAAAGTTGGGCGGACCAAAAACGCGGGAGGTTCAGATGAAGCTCATGAGGGGCCTCCTTGACTTGGTGGTCCTACAGTTTTTGAGAGCCCAACCCATGCACGGATACCAGATAATCACAAGCCTGCGCAAGCAATTCGGCGTATATTTTGGTCCGAGTACCATCTATCCATTGTTGTCTCTGATGGAGGAGAACGGATACATAAAGAGCCACTGGGACCTTGAAAACGACAGACCAAGAAAAGTCTACGGCATCACACCCCAAGGCGCCGAGCTGTTGGGCTGCACAGAAGACTCGCTGACTCACATATACAGGAAATTGGCGATAGGCACAGGCAAAATTCCGTTCAGCGGCAACTGCCTAGGCACGAATGGCTTGACAAACGGCAAGAAACAGATTAATGGGCATCTCTTTGACCTGGAAGACAAACAGCATTAAAAAGCACAAGAGAGTCTTCCTCGGTGTCCGTGCATGGGTTGGTCGATAACAGAGAACTCATGACTTGGGCGCTTCTCTCATTTTTAGACACCCTTGAAAAATCAGACGCTTAATTTATCGCATTTTAAATAGCACACGTTAATACAATAGTGCTGCTGGGGTTCGCTTGGAAGAAGCAGACGTCCTCATTCAAGATTGCACCATACTGACCATGGACAGCAAACAACCCACAATAGAAAGAGGATTATTGGCAATCAAAGACAGACGCATAATGACCCTGGGCAAAAAGACCAAGGCGTCATCTTCGATTAAGGCGAAGGAGACAATAGACGGCGCTGGGAAAGTAGCCATGCCAGGATTAATCAACTGCCACACGCACGCTCCTATGACCCTTTTACGAGGTGTCGCCGAAGACAAACCGCTTGACACGTGGCTGCGTAAGACCATATGGCCGCTAGAAGCCAAGCTAAAGCCAAAACACATCCACGACGGTGCTCTCCTTGGCTGTTTGGAGATGATTAAGAGCGGGACCACGTGTTTTGCCGACATGTATTTTCACGAAGACCAGGTAGCTAAGGCTGTTGAGAAGGCGGGACTGAGAGCAGTCCTAGCAGAGGGCATTATTGAGGCAGGAGATAGCGCACGCGGAGAGAAAATGCTAAACGCAAGCATAAACGTCGCTAAGCGGTTCAATGGTTTTGCTGATGGCCGAGTCGGTGTTCGTTTAGGGCCTCACGCTCTGTATTCGTGCAGCCTTAATCTGCTCAGACGGGTAAGAGAGGCAGCGCTTAGATTCAAGGTGGGGGTTCACATCCATTTAGCTGAGTCTTTGAGCATGGCTGAGACGTTGAAGTCAAGGTATGGATTAGGTGAAGCTGAACTCCTGGAGCGAATCGGTTTATTAGACGGATTGGACACGCTGGCAGCCCACTGCATTCACCTTACAGACAACGAGATGCAAATCTTGGCAAAACATTCCGTCAAGGTTGCTCACAACCCAGTTGCCAACATGAAACTCGGAATGGGCGCAGCTAAGATTAACAACCTCTTAAAGCTAGGCATAACAGTTGGGCTTGGAACAGATGGGCCAGCCAGCAACAATTCGCTTGACATGTTTGAGACCATGAAGGTTGCAGCTCTGTTTCAAAAGGCATCTCAACGAGACCCGACTATTTTGCCCGCTGAAACCGTCTTGCGAATGGCTACGATTGATGGCGCTCAAGCTTTGGGACTGGATAGACACATCGGTTCGCTCGAGGTGGGCAAACGAGCTGACATAATCCTCATCAACTTCAAACAGCCCCATTTGACCCCTATACATGACCTCGTGGCAAACATTGTCTATTCTACCCGTGGAAGTGACGTGGACACTGTTATTGTCGACGGAGACATACTAATGGAAAACCGAAAGGTGCGAACCCTCAAGGAAGAAGAAATTATTGAAGCGGCACAGCGGACAGCTTTCAACTTAGTTTCCGGCTAAGAAAACAAAACTCGCGGACGACACAATTCATTCAGGATGAGTTGAGGCTCGAACAGTATTAATACGCGTTCAACATTGGCTCTGTCGGTGAAACCAGTTTGACTCGTTTTCGCCTCGGCTTGATCATACCCTCCTCAAACACAACCATGGAACAGGAATTTCATACAATGTTACCAAGAAATGTATCAACACATACTGCGAGAATTCGCCTTCAACAGGTTGCGGTGGCTGAACTGCTTCTCATGGAAAAAGAAATCGAAGCTGAAGTGGTGAAACTGGCAGATGAAGATGTTGACGTTATCGGTTTCGGGTGCACCTCTGGAAGCCTTGTTAAGGGGCTGGGTCACGATGAGGAAATTGTGAAGCGAATTAGTGAAGTCGCCAAGAAACCGGCAGTTGCCACAGCCGGTGCTGTTGTAGAAGCCCTTAAGTCGCTCCGATTGTCAAGAATCGCTGTCGCCACCCCCTACACCCAAGAAATAAACGAGTCTGAGCGCAAGTTCCTGGAACAAAGTGGTTTCTCAATCGTTAAGATGTCGGGTTTGGGCTTGAGAGACAACCTAGAGATAGGCAGATTGGAACAAAGAACGGTTTTTAATCTTGCCAAAGATGTTGACTCACGCAAGGCTCAAGGCATCTTCATCAGCTGCACCAACATGCCAACAATTGAAGTAATCACAAGACTGGAAAAAACCCTGAAGAAACCTGTGATTTCCAGCAACACGTCTACTCTGTGGGCTATGTTAAAGAAAATTGGGCTTTCCATGCAAACTGAGAAATACGGAAAACTCTTCCTCTTGCCTAGGGCGTAATTTGTCCACGTTGAAAATGAGTCAAACTATTCATTGAACAACACATTCATTAAAGTTACCTCATATGTGTCGATGCAGAACCTGCCATAGCGGGCCTAAAGGAGAAATCGGCTGAAAGAACTGCGAAACCGATGAATATCTGTCAACGAGGCTCAAACACCTGAACTCTGCAGAAAACTTCCGGGCCTTCATATCGCGTAAGATTGCCCCTTCTCCACAATTTTGACGTTTAAATGCTTGAATAATTTTTTGAAAAGTTCCGGATGCTCAGTGTGAATCGGCATCAGCAATTTGGGTTGAATCTGATTTATTATCTCTGCCAAGTCTTTCGATGGGCAGTGTCCGGACGCGTGTATTTGATGGTACCTTAAGCCGAAGTGAGTCAGCCATCTGTTCATTACGTCTTTGTCAACGTCTTCCTCGCTGAAGGGTTCACTCATGGAATGAATAAAGTGGCCACCAAGCGCAGGTTTCACGTCGATCAGTTCCGTGAATCCCACCAAGTCGAGGTTGAAGAGCACTTTCTCCTGATTCTTGTGAACGTAGTCAAAGCTCACCGCCTTGTCGAGGAAGGGTCGCTCCCAAGAGTAATAGTCTGTCTCAGCAAATTCGCCTGTCCTTTTTCTCTTCTTATAGAATAGGACGTCTTCATCTTTCATGACGTCGGGAATCTTGAGAACCGAGTCGTCTTTCAACTTCCACAACAGATGCGCCAGTTTAAGGGAGATCACGAATCTTCTGTTATTGTTTTTGGCGATCTCGTAGAAGGTTTTGAATCGGTCTATGTCACGACTGTAAAATGCCACAGTCACGAGCTTAGATGTGCCGGCTACAACCGCGTTACTGTCAGCTTTCACCCTGCTCTCCGAATGCGCAACTTGGCTTTCTACAGGGCAGACTCTAGTGCCTTCAGAAGCCATTGCAACTGGATCGCTTTCGCACGCCTTTTGGACGAGGTCCCTGGTCATGTGCGCCATCGGTCCATGAAGCCGGATGTCGCCGCTGTAGATAACAGAACCCTGAGAAGTGTGAACAATGAACCCGTAAGCGCCCGGGACAGAGTGGTCCACATGCACGGGCTCGATTTCAAAATCGCCGATCCTTATTTTTTTGCCAGTTCTGAAAGTGTGAAACTTGTGCTCACCTAGATTGATTCTGCCCGATTCTTGCATGGCATCCAAGATTGTCTTTGTGCACTCGCCGCAGTAGATTGGTATGTTTTTATCGATGAATTGTAAGTAGCCTACATGGTCCATGTGGGGATGAGACAAAATCACAGCGTCGATTGAAGGCTCTGTGTATTTTATCTCAGTGCTCTTTATCATGTCTTTTGCGTAGAATCCGGTCAACTTTGGCAGCAGGTCGAATTCGAGGTAGTCGCCGGTGCCGTTGACGCCTCTGGGCGTTAGGTAACCTGAAAAAAACTTGGATTCCCCTGCGAACGACATTCCGAAGTCGAGGAAAACCCTAGTGTATTTGTCTTCTAAGAGTACTTTGTTTCCACCGATTTCGCCGATTCCACCATAAAACGTGAGTGCGGTTTTTTTCATTTTTTGTGTGCCTTCCGACAGAGGTTTGATATGGCTAGTATTACGTGAGGTTGAGCGAAGAGGCTGAATACTTTGGTGTATCGAGGCGATGCTGCTTTCCTGATAGTATCCGTGTCGCCGCCTGCCTCAACGTATCCTCCGATGAACGCTTTTGTGACAAGTTCAATCCTGTGTGTGGATGCGAGAGGCGGAACATAATGTCCAGAATAATAAAGAAACTCGGCAACATCCCATGTGTAGTCTCCGCCTCTCGAAGCCTGCTCTAAATCGACAAAGCAGAGTTTGCCTTCATTAGTGACAATTATGTTTTCGGGCTTGCAGTCGCCCAATCCAACGCCCAGTTTGTGTGCTTTCGCAATTTCTCCTGCCGCCTCTTTCACTAGTTCCAGTTCTTCTTGCGCAGGGTCCTTCGTAGAAACAACCCTCTTAATGGTGTCAGCTAAGGTTTTTCCCTCCACAAACTCTTGGAAAATTAAACTTTGTTTTGGGCTGATGTACAACACTTTAGGCACCATTAAACCTTGATTCTGCAAATACTGGTTGATCACATATTCGCGCTCTAACCTAGACTTGCCAAGCACGGCGAAGGATTTAGTGCCGAACGACCACAAGGCTAGTGGAAACCATTTGAACCCCGTCCAGTCCTTGAATTTTTTGACCACTATTTTTTGTTCATGCTGGTTTCTCTTCAGGGCGAGCTGATAAACCGAGTTCAAGACGCCGCCCAGTTGTGTTGCTTCAAAGTTTAACACGTCGCCTCCTGGAACACTTTTCCTGACGAATTCCTCAATGGTTGTTGTGTCTGAAAGCGGAACCCGTCCCAACGGTGTTGACAAGAGCAGATGTTTTTTGGGGTCTTCAAGTTGTGAAGCGAGGTCTTCATGTTCATGCAGGTTGCCATGAGTTCTGGTGTATAATTCCTCTTCAACGCCTAGCGGCGTCATCATTTTGGGCAAGGCATTGAAGATATGCACTAGCGCTGTCCGCTGAACTGACCTCAAAAAAACTGGAACTCGAATCTTTCGGCACAGGACTGCTTTGACGAGTTTGGGCGTAACCTTAACCAACCCGTTTGCCAGGGTTATCCATTCCTCTTGCGATAGTTCCTCTAAGGCTTTCCTGTAGCCTATCATCACTGACGCGACGTTCTTTTGTTTAAGGTCATCTCGCATCATATTGAGAAAACGATATGCTATCGGATGAAACAACCTGACCCGTTGCATCTGGGTTTCATACATGAAATATTCCTGTTCAATGAGAAGTTCCTGTGAAAGCTCAGGAAACTCCAGAACTAAGGCTTCCAGCAACTCCCAGACGATTCTTTTCTTCAGAGCAATCTCTTGCTGCCAAAGGTAATCGCTGCCAAACAAAGGCTCATATGGTACCATAAGCTTGTCAGCCGCGATTTCACCCAGCCAACCAGCCGAAACATCTTTCTGAAAGGTACCCTGGTCCACAACGAGAACAAAAGCGTCTCTTTCGCCTACAGGTTTGCGGTAGGTCTTCAGCCTAGTCTGAAATTTGCTGAGGACAAGCAGAATGTTGACTTCGCTCTCTCCGTCTCCATATCCATTTACTATTGGTCCATATTGACAGGCTGCCACAATTTGGCGGTTGCCAGCAATGCGACGATAGAGATTTGAGAGCAGGTCACATGAACAGTCTGCTGGAGCTTGGGACATAGTAACTTTCCTTTTGCACGGTGAATTTCTTAATAACTAATTGCTTAAACAGACATAAATAGCGTTCTTGCATATCAGAGGCTTAGATGCCCTTTATGAGTTTGGACGATGTGAAAAATGAAGTGTCTGAACTGCGCGAGAGAGTTGTAAAGCTTGAAACTAAAATTGAAGAGATAAACAGGCGCGTTGACGGCGTCTCCAAATACCTAAGAGAGCTCTACGACTACCTGCAGAAGCAAGGATAAGAAAAGAAAAAAGGTGTTATGAGGGTGGTGGCGTCGCACCGCTGTTTGGTTTCCGAATAATCGCTGGTATGCCTCCAATGAATCTGAAGATGTTTGCAGTGATTATGGACATAATCAGAACAGCAACTCCGCATTCGAGTTTATTGACTTTCACAAAAAGAAGAGCAACAAGAAAAAGTAGCCTCACTAGTTCAAAATAGTCTCCGCAACTTGCACTGCGAAACATCGGAGAAAGAACTAAGCCTTTTCCCCCGAAAAGGGAAACTTTATATCGTAATCTCCATGTTAAGCTCTGAAAAAGCTTTTATAATGAATCGTAAGAAACTGCTGTGCGAGGATTTCAAATGGATCTGGGAACAAGCAAAAATCTAGGCGCCGTAGGAGCGCTATTGGTCTTCATCACCCCCTTAGCTTCTATGGTTCCATACGGAGGCATCCTTGGTCTAATCGGATTAATATTGCTACTAATCGGCTTGAAGGGACTCGCAGACTACTACCAGACAGGAGGCATATTCAACAACGCCCTATACGCTGTGATCGTAGCTATCGTAGGAGTGGTAGCCGCAGTAGGAACCGCTGTTGTTGCATTCTTCACAATCTTGGCAGCCTTGGGCATCGACTTGGCCAACTTAGCCAACTTGAACCCGACCACACTGTCATCTGAGCTCATAGCCCAACTCATGAACTTCGCGTCCGGTACTTTCATTACCCTCATTACGGCTGTTGTTGTTATCTTAGTGATACTCCTTGTGTTTGCCATCCTTGCAGCGTTCTTCTTCAGAAAATCTCTGAGCCTGCTCTCCTCAAAGGCAGGAGTCGGCTTGTTCGGCACCGCAGGACTACTAATGCTCGTAGGCGCAGTCTTGATAATAATCGTTGGAATAGGTTTGATACTAATATGGATAGCTTTCCTACTGGCTGCAATTGCATTCTTCCAAATCAAAGCACAACCTGCACAACCAGCTCCACAGCCGCCTCAGTAGCAACTACCTCAAAATCCCTTTTTTCTTTCAAACATCAGTTCCAGTGATACATGCGTTGTTCTTGTGATTAGAAAACAAACCAGGTTTTCACTCTTCCTTTCTCTCTCCGAAGATGACACCTCCATTCAAAGAGAGCCTTGATTCAACCTAGAACGATATTAACGACACTTAGTTGCGATAAGAAACTGCGTTAATCAGCCAGTCACAACTGTCCCTGCAGCACCACTACTCTACCGCGACAGGCTCGCATTACTGTCAAGCCCAAAGGAACCTGATAGTTTGACCCAGTCCTCAATTTGAAATGGCACTTCACGGGAGGCTTGATGCGAATGCCGCTGTATGTTTCTCTCCCAAACAATTTCATGAACTTAGTGTCTTATACGCATCAGTTAATGAGGTTTTTCAGCAAAACCTTGCTCGCCTTCCATAACTTCTAAGCGCTCTCAGCGCTCTGGCTGCCTTTTCTGGCAAGTTGTAAACAGGGATGCTTGTGTCTCTCAAAACTTTCCGCACCAATGTGAAATCTTCTCCGCCAGCTGGGACATCGACAACTGGTTTGTTTCTGTGTTTTTTTGCGGTTTCGACTATTGCCTGCGCGTCTTCGGGTTCGAAAAATGTGGATTTGAGCATGTTTATGACCACAGCGCCGTCAACATTGTGATCGGACAAAACCAAATCCAACACGGCAGAGTACCTTTCCGTTCGGGCGTCTGCAATCAAATCAATTGGGTTGACGGCTTCAACTCCTGGAAAACGCTTTTCAATCTCCATTCGAGTCTTCTCTGAAAGCGTGGCGAGTTTCAACTCATTCTTGACGACTGCGTCTGCAGCTAAAATAGCTGGGCCACCCACGTTGCTCACGATGGCTATGTTGTCTCCGCTTAATGGAGGCTGCTTAGACAACGCCACAGCAGAGTCTAGGAGTTGTTCGACATCTTCTACTCGAATGATTCCAGCCTTTTTGAAAGCTGCATCAAACACCACGTCGGAACCAGCTACTGAGGCTGTGTGGGAAAGAGCCCTCCGAGCCGCTTCTCTGGTTACTCCTCCCTTCAGCGCTATAACGGGCTTTTTTTTCACAATTTCTCCAGCTACCTCGATGAATTCACGGCCGTTCTCGATGCCTTCAATGTATACGCATATCACTTTGGTGCTCTCATCCTCTTTCAAGTACCTCAATAGATCGACGTCGTCCACATCCGCTTTGTCGCCCATGAACGCAAACTTGCTCACGCCGATTTCATAGGAACAGGTCCAATCGAGCAGGCAAGCTCCTACGCCTCCACTCTGAGAAATGACTGAGATGTCGCCCTTAGGAGGCATAAGATCTGGCTCAAAAGTCGTGTTCAAACCGTTAACCGTGTTCACAACACCCATTATGGTGTTAGGTCCCAGTGTTCGAACGCCGTATTCTCGGACTATGCCCTTTAACTGTTTGCGTTGAGGATTCTTGAACCCGCCTGTCAACAGGACAAAGGCTGGGATTCCTTTCTTGGCGCCGTTCTGCACCTGCTCCAGCGCTAGATGGGGGGGAAGCATGATTACTGCTAGCTCCGGCGCGTGACGCAGCCTCTCAAGTGTCTGCGGGCCTTTTTTTCCTTCTATGTCTATGAGGCGTGTTTCGCCCTTGAAAAACTTGGTCATGTTGTAGGCGACGCTGTCGAACATCTGAGGCGAAGTCATTCCGATTTTTTCTCGTATTCTGCTCGACCCTATCAACGCAACGCTCTTGGGCTCGAAGAGGGACTTCACTCCATTCATCGCATTCAACCTTCAGTTGACGAAGAAGCAAGTGGCAAGCTGGCAGTTTATAATGTTTCCCACGTCTATTATCAATGGGTTAATCCTCACGGCTAATGCCTCTGGAGTATCTTAGCGTATGCGTAGGTTCCCAGCAGAGCGAATACAGCAGAGAAGACTGCCACGTTCAATAGCATTAAGGGTGAAAAAACGTACTCTGGCGAGTCGAGGAGAAAGGAGCGAATCAAGTCTGAACCGTTAGTTAGAGGGTTAATCTGGGCAAAAGTTACTAACGGTCCCAGTCCACTCGTGTTTAATATCTGGATGACAGATAACGGATAGAAGACCGAACTGCAGAAAAACAGCAAGTAGTACACGACTCCTCGGGCGGTCACAAATTTTTCAAAGCTGTTGGTTGACACCGCGATTGAGATGCTGACTCCAGAGATGCCGATGGCTAGCAAAAACAGCGCCAGCAGAATCAACGAAAGTTGAGGCAGAGTTGGAAGACGAAGAAAAATGAAATTCGTTATGAGCAAGGGTGTCATGTAGAGCATGCCCCTCAACCCGCCTGCCAACACCCTTCCAATCGCCAGCTCATTTCGTGTCATCGGCAAGCTTAGAAGGTAGTGATGGATTTCTCTGCGAACCTCCATGTTAATTTCTCTGCCAATCATGAAGGCGGATGCGAAGAGCCCAACCACGGCGAGACCAGGAGCAAAGAACCTGAAATAGTCCACAATAGTCGTCATCTGGGTGAACACAATGGCGCTGATGAATAGATCAGCCAAGTTCATGGCGATGAGGCCTGCGATGAACCATCGGTAACGGAAGAAGTTGGTGAAGTCGTACTCGATGACGTGCCAGATGGCTTTCACCTTCACTCCCAGCTGCCTCCCTCGAGCCGTCTCTCGTAGAAAACGACGCCCACAAACGTGAAGGAGAAGAAGAATATGAAGAGCGCTAAAACGGCGACAAGCGGGTTGAACTGGAGAGCGCCCTCAACTCCTGTGCCCCAGCGGAACAGGTCGGACGCGTAGGTGAGAGGGTTGAAATTTGCTATTGCAGCGTAGGCGGGCATAGCTCTTTGCATATACAGCGTCGGGTACATTGTAGTGCTCAACCGAACAATCAAGGCGTCTAAAACGCCTATGAGTATGTCGTACTTGTCGCCGGATTTCATTGCAACCGCTATAGTAATGCTCATACCCGAGACCCCGAAAGCGAAGAGGAACATCGACGCTAACGCGACAAGCAGGTAGAACGGGTTTGAAACGCCTAAGATCAACAGTACGACCAGGAGCAGGGGTCCAACGTACACGAAGCTGCGTAGTCCTCCACCTATTGAGCGTCCTAAGACGAGTTCTCTTCGGCTTACAGGGAGGGTGAGCAGGTATTCGAACACGCCGTGTTCGGCTTCCTCAAAAATGTCGTATCCGATGAACATGGCGGTTGAGTACAGGGTTATTATTGTTACCCCTGCTACGTAATATTGAAAGTAGTTTATGCCCACTTCTGTGGCTGCTGTCTGCACCATTGTGTTGACGACTAGCCCAAACAGGGTTATTTGAGCCACGAACCAGATTCCACGCATTATGAGGAGGAACTTGTACTGCAGGAACATTCGCAGGTCGCGTTCGACCACGAACCACAGTCTCTTGAAGCCCAAGGTTTGTCTGTCACGCTACCTTTCTTTTTGTGCTTCTTCGAGGGTCAAGCCTGTGTAGTGTGCGAATACGTCGTCTAATGAAGGCTCGCTCATGTGTATCGAGGATATGCGCAGGCTGCGGTCATAGAAGAGGCGCATTATTTTTGGGGTCACCGCCTCCACTTGGTTTAGGTACAGCCTAAGCTGTGAAGAGCCTATTTTTTTGACTGTGACGACTTCCTTGAAGGCTTGGAGTTCGTCGAAGACTTTGTCTGGTGCCTCTTTTTCCAATTGAACTTCCATGACGTCGCCTCCGATTAGGCTGTCTTTCAACTTCTTGGGCGTGTCGCACACCAGCAGTTTGCCCTTGTGCATTATGGCGACTCTGTCTGAAAGGATGTCGGCTTCTTGGAGTTCATTCGTAGCTAGGATTATGGTTGAGCCTTCGTCTCGTAGTTCGCGGAGCATGTTCCAGGTTCTGTGTTTTCCGACGACGTCGATTTGGGCTGTCGGCTCGTCCACTATGGCTATTTTTGGTCTTTGAATCAGGATTTTTGCCATTTCTACGCGTTTTTTCATTCCGCCGGATAGGGCGTGGACGCTCTTGCGGCGGTCATCCCACATGTTCATTTCTTGGAGTGCCCATTTGACTCGTTTTTTGCGTTCTTGTGTTGTGAGTCCGCAGACTTTGGCGTGCCAGTTGAGTACATCCCATGGGGTGCTTACCCAGAGGAGTTTTGGTTCTTGGAAGCAGACGCCGATGAGTTCGCGTGCTTTGTGGGGTGATTTGCATACGTCGAATCCTGCTACTGTGGCGGTTCCTTGGTTGGGTCGGAGAACTGTGGTGAGCATTAGGATTGTTGTGGTTTTTCCGGCGCCGTTGGGTCCGAGCAGCCCGAAGATTTCGCCCTCGTTTATGGTGAGGTTTAGGTGGTCGACCGCTGTGAGGTTTCCGAATTTTTTGGTTAAGTTAGAAATTTGTATTATGGGCGATTTGGACACTGTTTGTCTGCACCAGAGTGGGTTGGAAAGAGACATTAGGATTAAGCAAGGCTCTTAAACATATCGAAGTCGCTTTAACTTTTCAGATTTAAGGAGCTAGCCCGTCGAGTTTTTGTATTTCTAAGAACATCAGCGCCAGATATGTGCGCTTGCACTGTGTTGTGTTTGGGTTAGGAGGAGGCTGTGGCTGTGTGTGGTGGTAGTGGCTAATCACGCTATAGTGCCATTACCATCCCACACTGTGGTGCTGCGAAGTAAATTTCAGCAGAAGAAGAAGGGGACAATTGCCTTTAGCCTTCTTCTACCATGCTATTATTCCTGACTTGAATGGAGAGGCAAAGGATGTTGCGTTTCTGAATTGCGATTTTAAGCAATGGGATTGAACTATTAAAAACACTTGGTGGGATAGCAGAAGTAACAGGTTGGCTTGATGGGAAGAGCTGAAACAAGAAACTAATGTAGTTAGGTTCGGTTGTTTGATTGTAGTTTGCTGTAGTGTGCGAGTATGTCGTCTCTGGGCACTATTTTTCCGCAGCCCAGGCATCGGCGCTCCTCGTCTTCGTTGATCACCAGCTTGTTCTCAAACACTGGGTGATAGTTCGCGGCTCCGCACTCACAGTAAATCTTCAAGAATTGAACGGGCGTGCACATGCCTTTGCGCTTGGCTTTTTCTATGCCTTCTTCAAAACCTTTTTCGTAGCCTTTTTTGTAGCCTTCGTTGAACCCGTCTCTGTACGCCACGCGTTTGGTTTCGTCTGTTTCGTCAAACAAGGATATGGTAGTCTCCTTTCTCTCTACTATAGAATCTGACACACGGTTAAATAGGCGTTATTGAAATAACTTCTATATTTTACTAACAGTACTATTCTCGAAAAAGACACGTTGACAAACGTAAATATCTATTCAATATCAATTTTTTTCTGTGAAGAAGAACACCTATTCCCGAAGAATAAGCCGATTTTAAGCGTTTCTGATCAACCATACTTTGCCGTGTAGTCGTCAAATTCCTTAGCTGTCTGCTCAAAACTTCTTCCCACATCTTTTGAAATTCTTTGCTGCCAAAGACTAAAACTAGATACTAATTTTATTGCACAATCTGCATCTTCTCATGACGAAAAGGGTTTCATAAATGGGTCTCCACAAAAGGTTAGTCCTCTGCCGTAAGATGGCATAAATTGGCTTGGAATATTGGTGCACATGAATTGAAGTGCCAATTTCAAACGTTCCCTTTTGCGTGTCAAACGCTATCGCTGTAATACAATTCTCAAATAGCAATCCTTTCCAATGGACGCGAACATCTGCGCGTCCGTGCGTTGCAAAAACTATTTCGCTTGGTGAAATCTTTGCCTTGACGCCATTATAGTATAATAAACCAGAGAAATGAATTATGCCTTTTGCGATACGTAATTTCAATAGTATCTTTCTTGATTTTGTTCTTAATATAAGAGCTTTAGCCACTGTGTGGTAATCGATATCCCATACCATGCCACTTAAAGAACACCACTCATTATCTTTTATATACGCTAAAAGCTTGTTTTTTTCATCATAGAATAGGGCGTTCAGCAAAAGTTCATTTTCTTCTTTTGTCAGAGTAACTATGTTCTTGTCATCGACAAACAACAAGACTGACGTGTTCTTGAAGGTGCTCGTTCCGGCTTCAATTATGGGCACTTCACCGATTATATTAAATGTATCTTTGACATCTCTTCCTCTGTTAAACGGATTTGACTTAAAATTTCTTATCTGGTTCTCGGATATCGCGCCCAAGTCATATTTCGTATGACAGGTGGGACAAAGGGTTACAAGGTTGCTTGGGCTGTTGTCGTGAGATATTTCGTAACTAATTATGTGGGCGTACACAATTAATGGGTTGCCGCAAATAACACAACCGAAACAAGCCTCTCTTCTTACTATTCTTTTTGTTAGTTCAGGTATGGATTGTCTTCGACTCATCGTATAATTCCTGTGGATACAATTCTACATATTCCACCATTATAGAAAATTTTTGGTGTATCCAAATAGGAGTGAAGACTTGGCTAACCCAAGTTCCAAGAGCATGGTAATTGAAGTTAGAATGTTGTCAATTGGATATGGAAGTTATCAAAAATCTGCTTTCAGAGTCAGAAAGGGATTTAGTGTAGTTCCAAGGCTGCCTTAATGTCCTCGGCTATCATCTTTCTTTTCGATTTCTCAATCAGGTAGCTTTTCCCCGTCTGCAAGTAGGAGGGGAAGACTCTGAATTGCTTGTAAAAATACTTCCCCTTTCTTATCTTGTACGTAGAGCCGCTGGGAATTATCCTCTTGCCAACGTTTCTCTGGGCGATGAAGTTCATTGACTTTATGGCAGTGTCGCCCATGAGCAGGAAGGATTTCGTCTTTGGGAAGAGGCTGATCTCTTTCTCCATGATGCGGACAGAGCAGTTGTCTATGCTTTTAGGAGATATTGAATAGGCGGTCTTTGCACATTTTATGGCTGTGGTAACATAAACACCTAGGTTCAGTATGTCTTTCATGGAGGCTACCTTAAAGCCTGCATCGTTGAACGCCTGCGCAGTTGTCTGAACGAAGAAAGGGTTACCTGACGCATAAAAGTAATCGTCTAAGTCCTCAGGAGGCGCTTCCGAAACCATAAAAATCCTAACCTTGCCAGCGTCAACGTCAACACCGGGAATCATGTAACTTTTCTTGTTCACATCCTGGCATGGAAAGTCTGGGCATTTCACAAACTCGCTAGGACGCATTCCAATCTCCTCCACTTCTGTATCAAGCTAACCTGCAATTCTGATACATCACCCTATTCTTATTGGTTTCCTTCACAGCACAAGAAATTCGTACACTGCAGAATCCTTATATCACGCTGCTAGTCCATCACCATCACCAAACAAGACTCTTCAGTGGTCATGTGAAGTGGAAGCCAAGGCTTTCAGAAACGTAAAAAATCAAATCGGCTACTGCGGACTCTGGTGCGGAAGCTGCATCGTAGGCAACGGAACCCTAAAAGAATTAACGAAAGGATACGCACACCTCATCAAGGGCTACGGCATCGACCAATGGGGCATCAAAGAATGCGATGGAAAGGAATTCATGAAGGGACTAGCGTCGATACAAGCCCTGCCCATATGTCAAGGGTGCCTAAAAGGCGGCGGCAACGAAGAATGCAGGATTAGACCCTGCGCTCAAAGCAGGAAAATATCGGATTGCATGGAATGTAATGAGCTAACCACATGCAAGAACCTTGAGGCACTAGAGAAGGTGCGGACTGGCGCCTCAGCCGTTGGTATGCTAATGAAAACAGAAGATGACAAAAATAGTCAACAACAGCTCGTAGAGAAGTGGACTACAGCAATCAGAAACAAATTTCCCAATTGCGTCATTGACATCTAAACTTGTTCTTCTACGCTGTCTCGAGTGGTTTCTATCTGGGCTGGTTTGGCGAAGTCGTCTTTTTCGAATATTGTCTTCAGCTGTAGCCTCATGATTTTTAGGTCGTGGCTCAAGCCGAAGTAGTCGGCGAAGAACTCCGTAGTCCTCACGACCTTGCTTCGTCCAACCCTCTCACGTGATATAAGGTCCAGATCTTCTAGTTGTTTGAGATGGTCGTAGACGTGTTGCCCACGCACGTCGATGACCTGAGTCTGCGAAACGGGTTGACGATACGCAATGTATGACAACGTCTTAAGCGGACCAATCGACAACAGTGGTCGAAGCGCCAGGCGTCGAACCTCAGGTGTGTACTCGGGCTTCAACTGCAAGACGTATCGCTCATCCTCTAAGGAGAGAATCTCTATAGCCGTTTCCCTGCCCTTGTATTTTTCAATGAGCTCCTGCGCCAGTCTCTGAACCTTCTTCTTTGAACGAGTCCTGAGAACCGAAGCCAGCGTTCTGAGGTCCAGCGGGCGACCAGCCACGTAGAGCGCTGCCTCGAGCAGGGCTATGTCTCTTTTTTCTCCTCTCTCCTCCACTGACATGGCTAAACTATCCCAACCGCGGGTTTATCACCGGCTAAACCGTTGGACACAGTTATGTAGATGTCGCTCAGGCTCTCGTCCTGCCAAAGGAAGACGTCGCCCTTCTGGGCTAAAAACAGTAACACGATAAACGTTTTTATGGCTTCTAGTTTGTCCAACCCTTCAATAACCTTTGAGAAGTAGGCGAGCTTTCCTTGGTTCGCGTGTTCAAGCAACGTGTGATGCAGCTTGTCCATCTGCTTTTCGATTTCCATGAGGTACAGGTCGACGGGCGGCAGAATCTCGGGTGGAGCCGGCAGAATCGGCGAGGTTCGTGGCTTTAAGGCAAAGAGGTGCTCTCCCTTGAGAACGTCGTCTAAGACCTTCAACAACTCCTGAACCGTGGTCGAAGACAACTCATAGCGAACGGGCAGAAACAAAGGTGGAGGCACGAAGTCGGCTGGAGCCTTCGGAGGCGCAGGAGGCTCTTCAAGCTTCAACAGCAGCCTTGATTTCATGAGATAAATAGTCGACGAAGAGTCTAACGCGACTCCAGACGCTCGAAAATCAACCTCTCCTCTCTTCTCCATCTCACTCAAAAACGTTGAGAGCAGGTAGGCAATGTTCACGTCCCAGGGACGCAGGTTGGCAAGCTTGTTGAGTTCGAAAAGAATGTTCCATGGAGGCAGATAAAAGAACGGCTTTTTCTCAGTTAAGGTTGAAGTTGAAGTCATGGCTTAGGCTGCCTCTCTCTTGAACGTCGGCGACACAACGTGCGAAACACCCTTGTGCTCATACACGCCGTAGACACGTTCAGCCTTGTTCGCCATCTCGGGCTTCAAGGTGATAACAATGAATTGCGACTTCGCCGATTCCTCCACGAGCAGCTCGCCCAGCTTAGCCACGTGAAAGGCGTCGAGATGAGCGTCGATTTCATCAAACAGGTAAAACGCTGCTGGCATGTAGTCCTGGATGGCGAAGAGAAACGCAACCGCGGCAACCGACCTTTCACCGCTGCTGGCTCCGTTCACCAGAATGGGAGGCTTGCCTGGAAACTGAACAATCATATCAGCGCCGCCAGCGAACGGCTCCTCCGGGTTCTCGAGTTTGAGCGAGGCTTCTCCGCCGTCGGTAAGTTTTAGGAAATACTTGCTGAAGTTGCCGTTGATCTTGTCGAACGCCTCCATGAACACTCGACGTTTTTTGCGTTCGATTTCGTCCATGAAGGCGATTATCGACTGTTTTTCTCTCTCGAGCTCGTTCATGCGGATGGATAATTCTTTGTACCGCCCAATCTGCTCGTCGTAGTGCACCGAAGCCAGCTGGTTGACCGCGCCCAATCGTTCCAGTTCAAGGCGCATCAGCCTCAAGGAAGCCTCAGATGCCTCGAACTGCTCAGGTGTGATTGTTAAAGGCTCGTCGTAACCGAGTCCCCTCAGCTTGGCGCTGTGCTGGTCAAGCTGCAGTTGAAGCGATTGAAGGCTGAGCTGAAGCTGGTTGAGCAGGCGATCTGCGCGCTCGTATTCGTTGTCTGTTCTCTGCAGTTGCTTGTCAATGTCGTCGATTTTGTCTGTAAACTTCTTCGACTCCTTTCTAGCGGTTAGGACCGAGTGGGTTAGCTCTTCCTTTGTCTTCTCTAAGTTCTTCGACTCGTTTTCTAAGGCGATTTTTTTCTGTATGGCTTCTTTCACCTCATCCTCGAGCGTGCCGAGTTGGCGTTCAACTTTTCTCAGCTGAATCTGGACGTTGTAGTGCCCTGTCTTGAGAACGTTGTCCAGCTTAGCCTGCGCCGTAGCCAGCTCTGTTTCTACCCCGCTCAATCGTTGCCTCAGTTCGACCAGTTCGTCGCCGAGTTTTCCGCGTTCAACCTCCAATTCCTGAATGTGAGACGGGTCCACCTTGCGTCGTAAACCAGCCAGCTCGCCTCGCAGTTTCTGCATTTCCAAGCGCATGGCGTTTCGCTGAGCCTTCTGCACGCCCATCAGTGTTTTTTCTTTCTCGAGTCTGCTCTCAACGTCTTTTATGTTTCCTTCTATGCGCCTTACGTTGCGGCTGGTGACTTTACCGCTTCGTCGTAGCCGCGCAATCTCGTTTTCCAGTGTAGTTGCGGCTTCGGTGAGTCGAGCGATTTCTTCACGGGTTTTGTTTATCTCCTCTTCGAGCCCCCCAATGTCAGAGCCTCTTTTGGCCAAGTGCTCTCGCAGCGTGCTAACGGCGTCTTCAAGGCTCTTTATGGCGTTGTCTCTGGGAATGAGGGCTGAGAAATCGATTGGCGCCCGGTAATAGCCGCTTTCAATGGCGCCCCCGGCTTCGTAGAGGTCTCCGTTGACAGTAACCGTCCTGTGTCCTTCCTTGCTGGCTGTCAACGCGGCTTTTTCATCTTTTGCGATTAGGGTGTCACCGAAGACAAAGGTTACTGCGGGTTCATACTGTTTGGAATACTTGACAAGCTGAGAAGTGGCGCCGCTTAGACCATCGATTCGAGGTTGTCGAACAGGTTTGATGTTCATTAGTTCTCTGAGCGGAATTATCTTGATTCTGCCCAGCTTGAGGCGTCGAAGGGTTTCAGAACACGTGAACGCTGTCTCGATGTCCTTAACCACTATCGAATCCAGCCAGCCTGCAGCAGCTGCTTCCACAGCGTTTTGAGCGCCTTTATCTGTCTTCACCAAGTTTCGGAACCGTCCGAGCACGCCGGGTATGACCCCCAACTCGCCCATCTCTTCAATGCTTCTAAGCGCCATTTCTTCACTGGCAACCGTTTCAGCCAGTTCTCTTTGGGTGGCGAATTCTACGACTGCTTCACGAGCCGAGTCTGCGATTTTTCCCGCGTCTGCGATTTCGCGTTCAACAGCCTCTTTCTGCGCGATTCGGCGTTCGAGCGTTTGTTGCAGGGTCTTCAGCCGTGTCTTCTGTTCCAGTTGCACCTCGCCTAGGTCTGTTAGGGACTTTTCGAGTTCGCTGAGGCTTGAGGCGAACCTTTGTTTTCGAGCTGTTAGGTCTTCGAGTCGACGAGAGAACATTCGCACGGTTGTTTGGCTCTGAGCGTGGGCGCTCCGGAGCGCTATAAAACTCTGGTAGAGTCTGTCCAACCGTTGTTCTATCTCTCGCATTCGCTTGCTGTTTTCACCGAGGTTCGACCATAACTGGGCGGTTTCGTTCACCAATTCGTCGTGACGTGTCTGCTTACCCATGATTTCTTTTGTGAGTCGGTTGTGTTCTCGTTTGAATTGTCCGAGGTTCTTGCGGTTCTGGGCAACATCATTTTGTATGGCTTGAAGCTGTTGAAGACTGTTCTCTCTCACCTTCTTAAGCCCTTCAAGGCTTGCTGAACTCGCGCCTATTTTCGTGGCAAGCTCCATCAGCCGCGATTTCACCTCGCCGATTTCTATTTGCACTTCGAGGACTCTGGTGCCGCCTTCCTCGACTTTTTCAGAGCTGAGTTTCCTCCATTCTTTCTCTATCTGGTGACGTTGTTCGCGTTGTTCCTCTCTTATCAGCCTCAGCTTCTCAACACTGTCAGACGCTTCTCTAATTTGAGTTGATAAATCAGCGTTTTTGGTTTGAGTCTCACCGATGTCGTGACTGATTCTCATGGCTTCAAAGCGCTTAATCTCGTCGTTAATGAAGTTGAAGCGCAAGAGCTGGTTGCGTTCTCGTTCCAAGTCGTCTACTCGTTTTTGAACCTCGTCTATTCTACCCATGGCAGTTTTTATCTGTGTCTCAGCCACACGCAGTTTTTCCTCAGCCTCAGCCTTCTCCGAGTCGTACTGCGCTATACCAACCATGTCATCAATTATCTTCCTTCGCTCGTAAGGCGCGATTTCTGCCATGCGGGTGATTGTTCCCTGCAGCACGACGTTGTGTCCAGAGGGGCTGATTCCCACCATAGACAGCGTGTCAACAATGTTGGCTCGAGACATGCGCCTGCCGTTCAACCGATAGACGCTCTGTCCATTGCGATAAACCTCTCGAGAAATAGTAACCGTGCTCGTGTCAACAGGAAGGCGCCCGTCGGAGTTATCGAACTGCATGACAACCTTCGCGGCTTTTGCCTTCTCCAATTCAGCCTCGGGCGAACCGTGAAAGATGAGCTTGGCAAAGTTGTCCGCTCTAAGCCTTCGAGAGCTGAGCTCCCCAAGCCCGAACAAGACGGAGTCTATTACGTTTGTTTTTCCGCTTCCGTTTGGTCCCGTTATCGCCGTGAAGCCTTTCTCTAACAAAATAGAGGTTGGTTTACCGAATGTTTTGAAGCCTCTGAGCTCAATCTTCTTCAAGTGGGGCATCTTATTTCAGGCGCCGTCCTTCACCTCTCTCGCATACACTCTGCTTGGACAGACCCATGGTGAATTCTTCTAGGCAAACTTTCTATAATAAATGTGACTATATCAGTTTTAACTGTTTTGCAAAATTTTGCGGTTACAGCCGCTTTTCTCTTCGAAGCTTTTCGCCAGTTTTCTGCACAAACAGCTTGAGCTTCTGTTCATCGCCGTAAACCAGCATATAACCATCTGCCTGCATCTTGGTCGACAACCCAAACTCGGCAGCCAACCTTCGAATCTCATTCTCCGGCGTATCAGGTGAAACTTGAACCCTCAACCACTTCTGGTCGCGTGGCGCTCCTGGAACAAATTTTGAGGAAGAGGCTTCTGGAGTCTCTTCAAATCCTACAGCGTGAATGGTCTTTCTGGCTTCACGCAGCTTTTGCATCCACGCTTCAGAGAATTCGGCGCCGAACTTCTGTTGACCCGTAAAAATCAGGTAAGCCTCGACGTTGCCCAAGTACATTTCTATCGACGGAACGTTCTCAGCGCGTGTTGGGTCTGCCTTTAAGACCTGCATCATGGTTTTCGCTGCACGCAGGTCTTCAATCACGTTGGCTGGGACGTTTTCGCCTCTCTTTCGAAATTCGATTATCAACTCGTCGAGTATTTTCCAGATTTCTCCATAGCCCATAGGGCGACGCCTTCAACTGTCTAATGAAGTCTTTAGTTTAATTTAGGTTTCTGACACCTTCGCAAGACTTAAAGCGTTTTATGCTCTACTCTGAATAGCAAACCTGAGAAGGGATATCTAATGGTATTCATCAAGGTGGCTTCGGCAAAAGAGCTCAAGCCTGGAGAAATGAAGGGGATCGAAGCAGGTGGCAAACAAGTTTTGATAGTCAATCTAGAGGGTAAATACTACGCCATTGGAAACGTTTGCACTCACATGGGCTGTATGCTCTCAGACGGAACGCTCACGGGCGAACCCGTTCAATGCGCATGCCACGGCTCGGTTTTCAATGTTAAGACTGGCAAGGTCGAAAAAGGACCTGCGACCAAACCTGAGTCTGTGTTCCAAGTGCGGGTGGAAGCAGACCAAATCCTAGTCAACGTTTGAAGACCCCAATCAAAGAATTGCTGGAACGGCGCGGCGCAGTTATTTGCAGTCGTTATTTTGAATTAACAAATTAGATAAGAGTTGGGTGATTCAACAAACGAACGATGATGTGAAATGGGGATAGTCTGGACTAGGTCGTCGAGGTTTTCAGCGCTTATGAACGGCGTGTTCGTGGGTGTAGGCATAATCTTCCTAATCTGGGGCATAACAGACATAGCGTTTCCAATCGCAGAAAGAATGAATGTGGCAGTCTTCGGCCTAATGCGAATCCTCTTGGGCATCGTTTCACTCAGCGTGGGCATCGGAGTAGAAGCCGTTCAATGGGCAAAAATCGAGAAAGAAATCCAAGAACCTAGCCCAGAGGAGCCAACAAATCCACAAGGCTCAGAAACGACCCAGCCACATCAAACGACTCAAACTCAGGCTCAGCAGTGACCCCTTTCTACGAAGACTTTCTCAGGCTGCCCGCAGTAGGTTAAGGTATTTATCAGAGGGCTTAATTCGTCACTGTTTATTTACTCGGGCAACAAAATATTAATGTCAAGATTTTTTGAAGGTGTGTTCTCCGTGGAAAACGGGTACGAAACGATAGAGTTGGAGATTCGCGATTACATTTCTCCAGAGTGCTCTTGCAAGATAGAGGACATGGTCAATAAGGTTCCACATGTCGTCGATTCCGCCTTTGACCCGATTAGCAACATCCTCAGAGTCAGAGTGCACAGGGGGATGGCTACAGCGAAAGACGTTATAGACGAGCTGAAACGATGCGCAGTCCGCTGTGAGAACCGCAAGCCAGCTCATGAAAAGGCGCACGTGGAACACGAAGCAATGAAAATGAAACACCCAGCGGCACACGACCATCACGCGATGATGGAGGCTGAAATGAAGAGACACTTCCTAGTAGCAGCGGTTTTCACCGTTCCAGTTTTGATTCTTTCGCCTTCGATTCAGCTGTGGACTGGTTACAGTCTGCCACCGTCTCCTGTGTGGGATGTTTTGCTCGTTCTTGCAGCTTCAGTCGTCGTTCTTTACGGGGGTTTAGTCTTCTACAAGGGTTCACTTCAATCCATAAGGATGCGCAGTCTTGACATGAACGTGCTGGTCAGCATCGCTCTCTTGTCAGGATACCTCTACAGCGTCGGAGCAACCTTCATTTTCGAGGCGCCAGACTTCTACTGGGAAATCAGCACCCTAGCCGCATTCATACTCTTCGGCCACTGGATGGAAATGAAGGCTCAGAGGAGCGCTGCTGGAGCCTTAAAAGAGCTCGTGAAACTGATTCCGCCCACAGCCAACCTGACAAGAAACGGTGAGGTCGTCGAGGTTCCAACATCCGAGCTTAGAGTGGGCGATACTGTGCTCGTGAGACCCGGCGAAAAGGTCCCGATCGATGGCGTAGTGCTTGATGGAGAATCCTCAGTTAACGAAGCCATGGTGACGGGCGAATCAAAGCCCGTTGGCAAAATGATGGGAAGCGAAGTAATAGGCGGAACCATAAACATCGAAGGCGCTCTCAGGGTTCGCGTGGTGAAAACGGGCGAAGAAACCGCAATCGCCCAGATCATAAAGCTCGTTGAACAAGCCATGACGTCCAAGCCTCGGTCTCAAAAATTAGCAGACCGTGCAGCCAACTATCTGACGCTCATAGCAATCTTCGTGGGCGGCGGAACGTTCCTCTTCTGGCTCGGCATAGGCGCCGGAAGCCTCTTCGCCCTTACATTAGCTATCACAGTTGTTGTCATCACCTGTCCACATGCCCTAGGCTTGGCTATCCCAGCCGTGACTTCCATATCCACAGCGATGGCTGCGAACAGGGGAATGCTCATCAAGAACGCCGACACTCTTGAAATAGGAAAAGTAATCGACGTTGTTGTCTTCGACAAGACAGGCACGCTGACCAAGGGTGAATTCGGCGTCACAGACATCGTCAAGGTAGGCGAGTGGAGTGAGAAAGAAATCTTGGAAACCGCGGCTGCAATCGAGGTTAACTCAGAGCACGTGATAGCCAAGGGAATAGTTAGGAAGGCGCAGGAAGGAGGACTACAAAGCAGAAAGGCTGAAAAATTCATGGCTATCCCAGGCAAGGGAGCCAGAGCCGTTGTTGGCAGAAAGGAAGTATACTTAGGCAACGCAAACCTGCTCAGAGATTTGAACCTGAACCCTGAAGAGCGGGGAGAGGTCGTGTCGAAACTCTCGTCGGAGGGAAAAACCGTTGTCTACGTGGCGACTCGGAAGAGGCTTCAGGGAGTGATCGCCATGGCTGACCTCATTAGGGATGAGTCTCGAGAAGCGGTCAAGTCTCTGAAAGAGTTAGGAGTAGGAGTAGCAATGCTCACAGGAGACAATAGACAGACAGCAGCCTACGTGGCAAAAGAGCTGGATTTGAGTACATTCTTCGCCGAGGTTCTACCAGAACAAAAAGCGAACACGATAAAAACGCTGCAGGATAAGGGCAAGAGAGTAGCCATGGTAGGAGACGGAATCAACGACGCCCCAGCCTTGGTTCAAGCAAACGTTGGCATAGCAATCGGCGCCGGCACAGACGTAGCAGTGGAGTCAGCTGACGTGGTTTTAATCAAGAACGATCCGAGAGACGTTTCAAGGCTAATCGCGTTGAGCAAGCAAACCATGCGCAAGATGAATGAAAACTTGGTTTGGGCAACAGGCTACAACGTGGTTGCGATTCCAGTGGCGGCTGGCGTGCTTGTTCCGTTTGGAATAGTTCTGAGACCTGAGTTCGGCGCCGTAACCATGTCTGCGAGCTCGGTGAGCGTGATTGTCAACGCCCTCCTGCTAAAGAGGACAAAGATATGAGGACAAAGTGATGTGTTGTCTTTTCAGGCTGCTGTCAGGAAGGCTGTCAGCGACTATAACAGGTACAGGAGTCCCGAAGCCGCAGCCACACTGGTCGAAATTGGCGAAAACCAGTTGACAGTAGACTTCGGTGGCGCGTTCTGCCTAGGCTGCGGCGTGGGCGACTACTTCGAAGGCTTCATCTACGAACTCAAGAGATACGCAAAAGTCAAGATGACGGTTTCAAGCTTTGAGCAGATAGAGCCCCTTAAATTCAGGGTTAAATTCTCGTATTCTCTGCTTCGCGGCTAAGCTATTCTGTCTTCTTCTGAGACAACATTCGAGGCAGGTGCATAGGGAGGCCATCACCTACGTGGATTGAGCGTCATGAAAGGAGTGTGACATCCTTTTTCCTTTCAGAACTCTTCCAGCTCCAAGCAGTACTGGAAGTTCTTCTTTTATCTCAATTCCCGACTTTCTGAGCAGGGTTTCAAGGTCGGATTTCATGAATTCCGGGTAATATCTTTCATAGAGTTTGACAAAGTGATAGATCAGGAATCTCCAGACCCTGTTTTTTGGCACAGCGTAATCAACAATCACTATAGTTCCTCTTGGTCTGGTTACTCGGACCATTTCTTTCAGCGCTTTTTCTCTTATGGTCGGAATCATGTCGTGTAAGGCAAAGGACACGCAAGAGACGTCAAAGCTTCTATCTTCAAAGGGCAGATCAGCAGCGTCAGCGTGTTCGAACCTCACGTTTTCATATCTGTTCTTCTTTTGGGCTACTTTAAGCATGTCTTTGGACAGGTCTATGCCGATGATGTCGTAACCCTTTTTCGCAAACGCAAAAGCCTGCTTACCTGTTCCAGTAGCAACGTCGAGTATTCTTGAACCCGTTCTTGCGTTTGTGAAGTCTACGACTGTACCCCTTAGTCGTGACATGAAGGCAGTTCCGGCGTCATAAAAGGGAGCCAGGATATGGAAACCCTTTCTTATCAAGTCATAATATTCCTTCTCCTCAGCCATGATTTCGCGGTTTCCATTTTTGACAGCGAGGTTTTTGTCGGTTCTTGGGTTGCCGGCTTTTTTGGAGGAGGATTCCCAAGGTTTTTGTGCTTTATACAAAGTGAACGTGCCGAAGATTGTCATGTATCTGGTTGTCTGCTCAACACACTCAAAACCAACATCTTGCAGCATTTCGGGCAGCAAACCCTTTACCAGGTCTGAGGTTTCTTCAAAGCGTCGAATTGCCAGAGATGGTAAATGCATGAGGGTGTTCTGTGGTCTGCCAAAATCTGCAACGTGCAACTCTCCTCCTGGTTTGAGGACTCGACATACCTCTCCCAGAGCTCGAACCTTGTCTTCTCGGCTGAGGTGATGAAGAACCATGCTTGAAAACACATGGTCAAAAGAGTTCTCCGAGTATGGCAACTCCATTGCTGTTCCATAATCCAGACCGATGTCTACGCCTGCCTGTGCAGCTTTCGACTTGGCTATTTCGAGGATTTTTGGGTCGGTGTCAAGCCCTCTCACTTCAGCTTGAGGTTGTGTCTTCTTGATTAGAATGGTCAGAGTTGCTGTGCCACAACCCAGATCGAGCACCCTGTCGCCCTTCTTTATTCGTGCCTGCTCCACCAGTTTAGGCTTGAACACGGCTTCGCGTGCTGCCCATTTCATCATGAGGTCGTAAAAAGGGGTCAAAAAACTGTGACCAAACGCGGGAATGTATGCTCTGCTGCCAGGTTCATGTTTCTGTTCAAATTGTTTAGGTCTGAGTTTGTCCAAGGCTGCTCTCTCCTCGAATTTCAGCAGCAGCACGAGTGCCCTGAGTGCATTGAATGTCCCGAGTGTTCGCTTGAGCCGCTTGCGTATTTCATCGGGTTCTTGTCGAATGTTGTCTTGCACATTTGGCTGCAGAAGTAGTAGGTTTTGCCCATGTGCTCCGACTTGAACTTGGCTGTTTTCTCGTCCACCATCATGCCGCAAATTGGGTCTTTAGCCATTCTCACTTTCACCTCCCTCATTTCTTACTTTTCTTTAGCTTGGTCTCCAGCTAAGCGCAAAGGCTCCGCCGACTATTCCAAGTATGGCGCCTATGAAGAACCCGCCTATGCCAACGAGGCTGATTATCGAGAATACAAGGATTATCATGCCCCAGGCCGTGTGCTCTGTGGGACGTGCATTTAGCATTAGTGCGCCGACTATCACGAGTATCCCAGATATCAACCCTATGAGCGAGAGACCAGCCATGAGACCGAAGGAAACTCCGAAGCTTCCCATCATGCTTTGGTAGCCTCCCATCATGCCTCCAAATCCGCCCATCATTCCGCCTAAACCTAACCCTCCAGACATAAACCAGAAAGATGATATCAACCCGCCAACTAGCATCAGTATTCCTCCGATTAAGGACAGGATGAATGCAGTTTCAGGTTTCCCTTGTAGACTCATTGGATTCACCTCCGCTCAGGCATACTCCTCCATTCTCACAAATTCACCATGCCAACTGTGGTACCAGACGCTACCGGTAAAGCCGTTCACACTGAGCATACCCAATAAGCGACTCTGATTCGAGACATCCAAGGTGTAGTACCCGTAGAACGGCTCTGGCTCCTCCGTCGTTGTGCCAGGGATGTTCTGGTCCAGCCACGCTTTGGCATATCCGGAGGCTTCCTGCCCACTTATGGGCATAGACGCTGTGGGGTTGTCCATTCGTCCCATGTGTCCGTACTTGGTGTTCCACATCATGCTTGGTCCTGGTTCATAGAATATTGCTCCAGTGTTTCTGTCTACCAAGAGTTCGAAGGCATTTATCCCTGTGCTCTCCTCCTGAACCATGACGTAGAAGTGATTGGAGAACTCCATGATCTCCTTAACTCTGAAATCTGAGCTCAGCCTCGATAAGTACTCGTCGGCTAGTTTCTTAGCTTGTTCAACACTGTTCACGGACCTTGCCGAATAGAAAATGGGCGTGAATGAAACTAAGATTACTGCAACGATTGCGATTAACCCGAATACAAGAACAAGTGCAGCAGTTCTTGGAAACTGTTGTCGAGTGGTCATTATATTTTCATCCCTTTTTCTTAATCATTTTCTTTTAGTTTGAGAAACTTCAATGTCGCCGAGTTGCTGACCACGAAGAGCGAGCTAAACGCCATGGCTCCCGCAGCTATTATTGGGTTCAGCAGACCAATGGCAGCGACGGGTATGGATATCGTGTTGTATATGAAAGCCCAGAACAGGTTGGAGTTGATCTTCTTCATCGTCACTACGCTTAGTCTTATGCCCAGAGCTACATCCGTCAATTTGTCCTTGATCAGGACTATGCCACCCGTCTCCTTTGCGATGTCTGTTCCACTTCCTATGGCAATGCCAATGTCAGCCTGCGCCAGAGCCGGAGCGTCGTTGATGCCGTCACCAACCATAGCAACCACTTTGCCTTCGCCTTGCAACTTCTTTATGACGTTGACCTTTTCCCATGGCAACACATTGGCTATGACCGTGTCGATGTCCAATTGGCGAGCGATGGCTTTTGCCGTCCTCTCGTTGTCGCCAGTGAGCATGGCAATCTCCAAACCCATGCCTTTCAGTGTTCTTATAGCCTTGATGGCATCTTCTTTCGGAGTGTCCATTGCTGCCACTATTCCAGCAACCTTTTCGTCGACTGTCAGGATCATGGCTGTCTTGCCCTGTTCCTCTAGCTTTTGGAGGTCGCCTTCAATCTTATCAGTGCGAACACGGTTTTCTTCCATGAGTTTTCTGTTTCCAAGCAGAATCTTTTTGCCGTCGCAGGTGCATTTTACGCCGTGTCCTGGGATGGCTTCAAACGATTCGGCGTCTGGAATTTTTGAATTTGAACCTGGATTTGTAGCCGCGTTCATTATCGCTTCTGCTAGGGGGTGTTCCGAGCCTTTCTCAGCGATTGCTGCATACCTGAGCACTTCGTCCTTTGTGTGCCTGTCGTAGGATACGATGTCCGTGACGGAAGGCTCACCCTTCGTTAAAGTTCCCGTCTTGTCGAACACTATCGTGCGCAGTTTTCGTGCCTTTTCAACGTATTCGCCACCTCGGAGCAGTATTCCGTATTCGGCTCCTTTTCCAACGCCAGCCAGAATCGCGGCAGGTGTGGCGATGCCCAAGGCACACGGGCACGCGATTAGCAAAATAGCGAGCAGGACAAGGAAGGCGGCGTTGAAAGCATAGGATACAGAGCCGGTAGCCCAAAAGTTGGTGAGGAACCAGTATACGAAGGAAATGGTCGCTATTGAGAACACGATGGGCACAAACTTTGAAACCACACGGTCAGCGAACTTCTGAACGGGCGCACTTGAGGCTTGAGCTTCCTCAACCAAGTGCACAATCTGGGAGAGGGCGGTGTCTTCCCCAACCTTTGTGACTTTCACTTTCAAGAGTCCGGTTTTGTTTATTGTGGCTCCTATGACTTCGCTGCCAACGTTTTTTTCCACGGGAATGCTTTCGCCGGTGATTATCTTTTCATCAACCGAGGAATAACCAGCGATTACCACTCCGTCGGTGGGTATTTTCTCGCCGGGTTTGATGACCAATGTGTCGTCCACTTGGACTTCATCTATCGGGACTTCTACCTCGTTGCCGTCTTTCACGACTCGTGCGATTGTGGGCTGAAGCTCCAGGAGTTTTCTTATTGATGCAGCTGATTTTCTCCTTATGGTTTCTTCTATGTATTTGCCGAGCAACACGAAGGCGAGGATGGCGATTCCGATTTCCAAGTATCCGCGGCTTCCACCCGCAATGTCTGGAACGAAGGCTAAGAGCATGCCCCAGGCCCAGGCGGCTATTACGCCCGTTGAGATGAGCACGTCCATGTTTATTGAGCGGTTTCTAAGAGCTTTGAATGCACCGTAATGAATGCCCCATCCTACATACCAGACTATCGGCGTTGATAATATTATGAGAGCGATGTCATAGGCGGATATACCGAAAAAGGGGATTGTCATAATCACGGCTGTAAGTCCCAGTAGTGCCAGGACTCGTAACCCGGCGACTGTTACTACGCCTGCTAGCACGAGGGTGACTCGGCGCTTCATCTCTTTCAGTTCCTGTTCTGGCTGTTCATAGGTTCGTGCGCATGATTCGCTGCAGAAATAGTACATGCGGTCTCCTATCTTTCGTTTGATGGCTGTTTCTGCGTCCACGACCATGCCGCAGACGGGATCTCTTGGCAATTGCTTTTCACTTCCGCTCTTGTTCTTCAACAGAGTATCTGTGGGCGTCTACGATATAAATGTATCTTTTTTAGATATATCAGAAAAAGACACAGAGCTCATCCTCGTCCCGTTTTGTGCTTTGCTCAATTTTGGGGATAAGAGGCTTTCGCGGTGGCATTCTCGGAGAGAGGAGAGAAAAACGGGCAGTAATCTGTGCGAATGCCTCTTACCCTCTCCAATGATTTCGTTGTTCCCTGTGGAGTGGTGATAGTGTATATAGGAATATAAATGTATCTATTTAAGATATATCTCTGCCGATAATACTTATATGCTTCGCAGACAAATATACACTTGGCGCGTACGAATGAAGACTGAATCACAAACCGAAGCGTTCGAAGACCTCGTCTCAGACTTTTCACGATTTTACATACTGACGATTCTCTACGAAGGCCCAGCCCACGGCTACAGCATACTCAACCGATTCAAGAAAAGAGTCGGAAAAGAAGTGAGCCCCAGCCTGGTCTACCCGTTTCTCCAACAACTCGAAGAAAAAGGATTGGTCAAGCACACCATGAAGCCTGTTGGCGAGAAAGAAAAAAAGGTTTTCGAACTCACCAAAGAAGGCAGAGAACTCTGCACCGGACTGTTCAAACGCTTCGCAGGCCTGGTTTCCATAGCCATAGAACCCAGCCTCTATGTGTGCGCCCACTGCGGCTGCAAGGTCTACGAGGGAGGCTACCGAGAGGTCATAGACGGAAAAGAAACAACCTTCTGCTGCACGCACTGCGCACACTCGTACAAGGAAGAGAGAAGACTCTTAAAAACCCACGCAAGAGGCGAACAACATGGCTAGAGATCCAGTCTGCGGAGTGGAAACAGATGAGAAGACTACAGCATACAAATCTATCTACGCGAACAACGTTTACTATTTCCACTCCCTAGCATGTCAAGAAATGTTCAACAAGAACCCAGAGACATACCTGAAAGAAACAGGCGCACAACATCACGCAACCCACTACGGCGGCTACTGCGGCGTACAAGGATGCGGTCCGCCGGCTCGAGGCACCGCTTGGTACCTCTACCTCGGGCTTCTAGCCATGCTGCTTTCGGTATTGCTTCTCGCGCTTCTTTTTGCTTAAAGCTGAGGAATAAGGCATGAGTGCCCGAGCGGGCTCTAGGTCTAGTGATACTTATGCCTCGCTTAGGGATGAGGCTGAGGTTCGATTTGACCGTGTTGCCAAGTTTTATGATGCCTTCAACTTCTTCATGGAGTTGTTCACATCGAGGCACCGCCGGGAAATTTTACACCGAGCTAAAGGCAAGATTCTTGAAGTGGGTGTTGGAACGGGGAGCAGTTTCCGAGACTACCCACCTAACAAGCAGATTGTTGCGGTTGACATAAGCAAAGAAATGCTGCTACGCGCCCGAGAGAAATTAAAGAATTACGATGGCAGTATAAAACTTCGCCGCGAGGATGTGCAGGATCTCTCTTTTGAAGACGAAGCCTTTGACACCGTGTTCACTTCGTGGGTGTTCTGTTCAGTCACTGACCCAGTTAAGGGGTTGACGGAACTGCGCAGGGTTATGAAGAAAGACGGGCAGTTGCTTATGCTGGAACACGTCAGAAGCGAGGGTAGGATACTGGGCTACGTTATGGATAAACTCAACCCTTTAATCGCCAAGGTTGGACTAGATAACATTAACCGAGACACGGTGAAGAACCTTCGTAAGGCGGGCTTCAACGTCTTGCAGGAGAGAAACCTCGCCTATGACGTCGTAAAGGCTATTATCGCGGTTAAGCGCTAAGCGCCAACCGTAAGGAATAAATACGATTACTCGTAATATTTTCTACGAGAATAGAGTAAACTCTCAACAAAGGTGCTAGAAAGGTGTCAGTCAACACAGAAGTTTCATCCACCATGGAGGAGTACTTGGAAGCAGTTTACAAACTGCAGGAACGAAGCGGAGCAGCCAAAACCACTGAACTAGCCAAACAGCTGAAGGTAGCATTAGGCACCATAACGAACACAGTCGAGAGCATGGAAAGACAGGGTTTGGTTGTCCATCAGCCTTACAAAGGAGTGAAGCTTACAGGAAAGGGTCAAAAAATAGCTCTGGATGTTATCCGGCGACACCGCCTCAGCGAGCGCCTGCTTGTCGACATATTAAGAGTTGAGTGGAGCAAGGCACACGACGCCGCCTGCAAGCTTGAACACGCCTTCTCTGACAAAGAATTGAGCCGACCACTGGAAGAAGCCTTGGGACACCCAAAAACCTGTCCACACGGCAACCCCATCCCCTCAGAGTCGGGAAAACTCTCTGAAGAGCAGTCGGAACTCTTAGCTTCCCTAAAAGCCGGCCAAAAGGCTACGATAGTCAAGGTAACAGACGAACGCCAAGACATACTGCAATACTTGGGCAAGCTCGGACTCGTGCCAGGCGCAGTGGTTGAGGTGGAGGAAAAAGCGCCGTTCGACGGTCCAATCATGGTTAAGGTAGGCAAAGCAAACTACGCCCTAGGACGAAACGTCGCCTCGGTAATCTGGGTAAAGAAGAGTTGAACAGACAAAGATGATAGCCCAGTTTATACTGACCCTGAGAGAAGGTCTAGAGGCGGCGTTAATCATCGCCATAGTTGCTGCTTACCTGAGAAAAATCGGAAAGAATGCCTTGACCAAATACTTGTGGTTAGGCAGCGGACTCGCCGTTTTAGTTAGCGTGGTTCTTTCCATAATCTTCTGGACTCTGTACGGTTTCGCTGAGGGTTTAGCTGGTCTGTGGTTTGAAGCCTTCGCAATGTTTACGGCAACGGCTGTGTTGACCTACATGATTTTTTGGATGGCAAAAAACGCTCGTAAAATAAAGGGTGAGTTGCAGGAGAGGGTCGATGTTGCTATTTCTTCTGGACAGTTGCTGGGAATATCCGCAGTAGCCTTCACGTCGGTTCTAAGAGAAGGCGTAGAAACCATACTATTTCTATCGGCTGCAGCTGCGCTTTCATTCACGGAAACAGCCATCGGCGCCACTCTGGGATTGATTGTAGCAGCAATTGTGGCAGTGTTTCTCATGCGGGGAACGGTCAAGCTTGATTGGAGAAAGTTTTTCCTCTACACCAGCATCCTGTTGCTTTTGTTCGCTTCTGGCATAACCATGCATGGAACCCAAGCTCTGCAGGAACTCGGAGTTTTGCCACCCATCATTGAACACGTTTACAATGTGAGCGCGGTTTTGCCTGAAGACGGCATAGTGGGTTCTGTGCTCCATGTGTTCATTGGTTATCATGATGCACCGTCTCTGCTGATACTTCTGGTGCAGATAGCATACTTAGCAGTCTTCGGAGCTTACATCACGAGAGTTTACAGACCCTCAGCCACACCGACTCAAACGTCAGCTGCAACTTCTAATGTCTGATAAGAAGCAGGGGCAGGGGAATTCTCATCTTCGCAGTGGACTCGGTAGCGGAACAAGAAATCATTCAGTGTCCCCAGTCAGTGTACCTCGAAAGGTTCATGATATGCTGAAGAAACTCGTGAAAATAGTTCAGCGAAAGAGGAACTTGGATGCCTTCTCAGGCGAAGTATATTGGAAAAACTTGACTTTCACAAACGTTATTAGTGAATTGTGTTCTCTCTCTACGAGAGAGTTTCATACAATGCCCGACATCAACGTTGGAATTGATTCTTTAAAGGTGGAACTAGGTGCAAAACCGAACATATTTGAAGGATTGCTTGGAATAGCAGTAACTTGTCGAGATGAAGAGGGATTTATAAAAGCCTACAGACAGTGCATGTCTCAGTCTTTGACTCAGGCAAAAATCAATACCACCAGAATAGTCCTGAAGGCATACGATATCTCTCGGCTTGTTGAAGGGCAGGAAAAAAACTTTCTCGTCTCTTTCTTGGACTCCATGAATGATGTGATTGAGCGAATAGACATTTTCTACACACGTTATAACCCAAAAAAATTGCCCAAAATATCTATGTATGGAGAGGATCAACCGATAACGAAGAACCCGGTTGAGTTCTTGAGAACTATAGCCAACAGGTATCCACATGCCTGTGGTTATTGGTATTTCTCAATCTACTCCTCGCAAAATGTGAGCCGAATGTATTTAGATCATTTTGATACATGTCATACACCGGCGTGGGAATCGCTATCGAAATTTAAGAACTTGAGTGTGTTGTATAAAGGTTCAAACTGCAACTGCCTTTTGTCCTTAGCGGATCTACTTGCAAGGCTGACTGCAACTGAAGTGAAAACGAAAGGAGAAGACTTCAACAGAGAAGGATTTGAGCGAATTCATTCTGCTTTTCCCTGGACCAAGAAGGTAGTAGTCCACGATCTTGGAGGTAGCACACAAATCCTCAAGTCTATAACGCCAAAGAATAGGAGATCGGTTGATTTAACAGATTACATCGCAAGACCGATGGTTTTTGTTCCGTTGGAATCATTGGTAGGTCTTCGTGGCGCCAATGAAGAGAGAAACATGTTTGAAAATCTGCCAATATTTAACGACTTATCAAATTTCCTCTTCTTTACCAAGGGCAGTTTCAAATACTTTGAACCATCCGAAGATGTAGGTAGAATCAGGAAAGGGGATTTCCTGCTTGTTCTTGGGAAGAACAGTCAAGACATGTATAAATATCTAAAACAATGTGGTTCGGAGCTAGAAATGCTCACACCTTCAAGGTTAAAGAAAGAAAATAGCAAATTCATTAACTAGCTCACGAGACAAGTCCTTTGGTCTAAGAACCTGCTCAACCAATTCTAAACATAATTAGGTAAATAAGCCTTATGGAGTTTTGTTCTACCTTTCTCCAAATGTATTCATGAAATGCTTTCGATAGCCTCGAAAGAGGGAAAGCAATTCACACTATTGGACTCAGTAGCGGAACAAGACATCATCTCGACGTCCCCTTTCAAACTACCTCGATTCAATCATCGTCCAAGAGATTCCTTAGCAAAGGTGAAAATTAGAACCTTTTGGTCCTGCTCAAGCTTTCTCTCGTCGTTCACAAAGGATGAATTCTTCTGGGAATGAAAAACAAGTGCCATGTCTTAAGCATGGAATCTATCTTCAGTTACTTATGCGGTTCATCAACATGCCATTTTTGTAACACTTCTTTTGAAAGGGCAATTCTAATGTCAAATACTTTTCCGACATCGACGGGAACTTTGCTTCTTAACCCGCCTTTAGTAGTCGGAGTTCCGAAGTAGAATCCCACAGTCTTCTTTCCTGCATCTTTTATCGCCTCAATCATAGGTATGAAATCTCTGTCACCTAGAAAGAAGAGCCCAGCATCATAGTGGTTCAAATAAGCCTTTGTCAGAGCATCCACAGTCATCAGAACATCAACTCCTTTTTGTCTTAATTCTCCACTATCTAATTTGACTAAATGACCCAATCTAGGAGTGTAGAAAAAGTTACGGGTTACTTTGGTGAAGTATCTTCTTTGTTCGCCATGTTCCTTAGCATCTTCATCGACAATGGCATCATAGAAATACGCCCTAATGAGGTCTCCCCGGAAAGGGTTAGAAGGAATAGCCTCATAGTTCCTGAGTAGGCAATTCAGGAATCCCTGATAATCTATATTGTCATCTCCAAACAGATCTCTGTAGACTTTGCGAACATAACCCCCATCAATAAAAATCATGATCCTCTCAGTTGGCTTTAAAGGAGCGTAACCTATTGTTGGCATAAATCACATTCTATCGTTTTTAAGGAAAAGGCTTTCCTTCCCTAAATCAGAACGTTCTATCTGAATCCTTTTAGGAGATCATATAGTCATTCATGGCATTTCATCTGCAATTGCTGCCATGCTAAGCATTTCTCGATTTCCTCATCGTCCAACAAAAACTAAGCGAGCTAGTTGTTAAAAACATTTCTAAGCGTCTAAGAGCGGCAGTTCGATTTTCATGAAGTCTTCAGCAACGTCTGTGTTCCTAAAAATCTTTCTGGCGTGCTCAACCAGCGACGCGGCGCTCTTGTACCTGGAACTCAAGTGCGTGATAATTAACCTCTTGACCTTGGCTTTCTTCGCCGTCTTAGCTGCCTGACTCGGTGTCGAATGCCCGTCTTCCTTGGCTCTTTCGAGCAAGTCGTCGTCTAACGTGGCTTCATGCATCAGAAGATCAGCGTCTTCAGCCAGTTTCACCAAGCTTCTAGTAGGTCTCGTGTCGCCGGAATACGCTATCTTTCGTCCCTGTCTGGAGGCGCCCACAACCTGCTCTGGTCTTACGGCTCTGCCGCTGGTAGTTCTCACCTTTTGACCGTGTTGCAGCTTTGACCACAACGGGCCTTCGGGCACTCCGAGCACCTTTGCCTTCTCTGGTTTGAACCTGCCCGGTCGAGGCTTCTCGATCAGCGCGTAGGCTAGGCTTGGAACAACATGATCTGTTCTTGCTGCGTGTACGGAGTATTCTTTCTCCTCGCAGATTACACCCTCATTTTCTATTTCATGGATTTCCACGGGAAATGTGAGCACAAACTGAACGGTTTGTTGAATCGACTCGATAAACGCCTTCATCCCCACTGGTCCGTAGACCTCGAGCCTCTGGGTTCGGTCCATCAGCGACATTGTTTGGAGCATGCCGGGCAAGCCTAAGACGTGGTCGCCGTGCATGTGGGAGACAAAAACCTTCATTCTTTTGTGGAAGCCCACCCTTGCCTTAATCATTTGTCTCTGCACGCCTTCGCCGCAGTCGAACATTATTATCTCGTCTTTGCGTTTGACGACCACGCTGGGCAGGGCTCTCGAAACGGTTGGAACGCTGGCTGCTGTGCCCAAGAACACAATCTCCATACTCATGATGGTCTAAGCTCGCTCCAGCACAGCTATCTCTCTTGTAAGGCTTCGGTGCACATAAGCTGAATGCAATTCGAGACACTTAAAACCCGATTTCTGTGCAAGCTCGGCGATTCCGACGCCCTTGGGCGAGGCGATGCATATTCGTCTTCCATGTCGAATGTATCCCTTAGCAGTCGACAGGAAGTCTTCAACAATCTCTCTTGTCTCTCGACCGAGCGTGGTAGCCGACCTTCCGTAGGGCGGGTCTGTCACAATGCAGTCCACCCCTCTGACCGGCGGATACCTCGCATCTGCCTTCAACAAGCCTTCGGGTTCAACGCCGTAATTGCGGAGGTTCAGAAGACTGCCTCTAACCATGCGCTTCTTGACGTCAAACCCCACAACCCTGCAGCCAATCAGACCCGCTTCGATGAGCAGGCTGGCTGTTCCACAAAACGGGTCCAAAACGACGTCACCTGCCCTGGGCTGAGCCAGATTCACCATGCACCGGGCAAGTTTGGCAGGCATGGCGGAGGGATGAAAGAAAGGGCGTTTGCGAGGGCGCCTAAGGACAAAGGGTTTTGCGGGTATCTCAGCCAGTCTGGGTCCAAAAATAAACTTACCATCGGTCAACACGCCGAAGAAAGTCACGGCGGGATTCGTCAGGTTCACTCTGGCTCCTTTCACCCTCTCTAGGATTATTGCGCCGATCCTCTGCTCAATGTCTTGGGTCTTGACTTCGGGAGCGCTCTCGCTTATCCTTCTTACTCGTACCGCGAATGTTTCGTCTTTCTTAAGCCATTTCTCAAACGGGACAGAGCGGGCCTTTCTGAGGATTTCTGAGGTTGCCGATTGAGTGAGAACGAGCTCCACGCACGCTACTCGGGTCAAAGCCGCCCTACGAGCGATTGATTCAACGCTCTTGACATCAGCTTCCACTTTCATAACCTGTCTCAGCATGCCCAAAACCTTGTACTCGTGTCCCTCCGCCTCCAGAACCGCCTTCAACTCCGAAAACGGCAGAGTCGGATGTTCTCCGGAGAGCAGGAAGAAAAGCCTAGCCACGATCGGGCATCTCACTTCTTCAAGGCTCGGGCTATCAAAGGAGCAACCGAGACCACGCTCACGGGACTGGGCACTGTGTCCGTGCCTACGATACCGTCGGCGCCGCTGTTCAGAATCTTCTCCTTAGCATCGCCTATGAGCAGGGGGTGCACACACGCGGCGTAGATTCTTTTTGCGCCTTGTTCCTTGACCCATGCCACTGCCTTTATCATGGTTCCTCCGCTGCTTATGATGTCGTCGAAGATAAGGACTGTCTTGTTTTTTGCTGGCAACGGTTTCTTCTCGATTTTTACGTCTCCGGTCACTCGGTCTCTCTGGGTCGAAACAACTCCGTGTTCACTTTGTAGCACTATACTGGCTTCTTTGGCGGTTTCCAGCCCTTTTTTGCCCAAGGACAAGGAAAATGTGTTTCTGAAGCCTTGTTTCTTGAAGTATTGGGCTATGAGGCTGATGGCAGAAAGGTCTTCAATGGGCAGGCTCAGAGTCTTCAGCATGGCTGGGTTGTGAGAGTTAACCGTTAAAATTCTGCTCACACCACAGGTTTGGAGGAGCTTCACTATGGTTTTGGCGCTGAAAGCCTCACCAGGTCTAAACCTCTTATCCTGTCTAGCGTAAGCGAGGTAGGGCACCACGGCGGTTATTGATTTTGCGCCCAGGTCTTTGGCGCTGTCAGCCATGAAAAGTAGTTGAATCAGGTTCTCGTTTTGAGGTGGACCAGTGGTTTGAACGATAACCACGTCTTCGCCCTTCAAGTCGCCGTTGAATCGAATGTAGGACTCTCCGTCTGGGAACCGTTTGAACTCGACTGGCACAACTCCAGCCTTCAACAGTCTGGCGATTTGTCTGCCCAACTTTTCAGATGCTGGACCTGGGATTGTAATCAAGGTTTTTCACTTCTGTAGGCTTTGCCTCGGAGCAGAGAATATTGGCTCAAGTGATGTTATAATTTTCCCTTTGCCCTGTAGGCGTCAACCAGTTCTTTGGCACGGTCCAGCCTGATCTTGCGCTCTTCCACCATTCGCTCAACGATTAAATCAACTAGGTCACCGGTGGCGCCTGCTGAGATTGCCACGTTTCTTGCGTGCAGCCTCATGTGTCCTCTCTGGATGCCCTCGTGTGCCAGAGCTCTCAACGCACCCAGATTCTGAGCTAAGCCCACGGCAGCCAACACCTCGCCGAACTCCGACGCTGTTTTGACGCCTAGAATCTTCAGGGCAATCTTTGCGATCGGGTGAACGCGCGTCGCGCCTCCAACGATGCCAACTGCCATAGGCAGCTCGATCGAGCCGACAAGGTCTCCGTTTTCGTTCTCTTCCCATGTTGAAAGCGGGCGATAGCCACCTCCGAAGGCGGCGTAGGCGTGAGCCCCAGCCTCAACGGCTCTGTGGTCGTTGCACGTTGCAATAACGACCCCTACTATGCCGTTCAGAATGCCCTTATTGTGAGTCGCAGCGCGGAACGGGTCGGCTGCAGCGAAAGCGTAAGCTTCTACGATGCCGTCGACGACTTCCTCGCCCCCTACAGCCTCTTTGGGCACGGTGCACCATGCCCTAGCCAGGCGTTTGGTTGCGAGGTTTGAAATTATGCGAAGGTAGACTCGACCGCTCGTTATTCTCTCAATGAGCGGTGCAACCGCCTCTGCCATCGTGTTGACTGCGTTGGCTCCCATCACGTCTCGGCAGTCTACGTGCAGCTCTGTTATCACCATAGGACCTGTTTGAGCCCTGATGACTTTGACTTCCAAGTCTTTGGCGCCTCCTCCTACAGAGACAAGCATCGGGTCCTGTTCGTTGGCTTTCTTCAAAATCTCTTCTTTGGCAGCCAGAATCGCCATCTTTGCCTTTTCTGGGTCCTTTGCGCCTACCATTTGAATCTGTCCAATCATGATGGGCGGGGTGCTGTTGGTGAAGAAGCCGTCGCCTTCGCGAATCATTTTTGCGGCGTTGCTGGCAGCCGCTACAACTGACGGCTCTTCGATAGCCATGGGAATCAGGTACTCTCTTTTGTTTATCAAGAAGTTTACGGCTATGCCCATGGGCACTGGGAAGGCGCCGACTACGTTTTCTATCATTCGGTTGGCTAGGTCCAAGTCTAAAGAGCCAGTTGTCTGGAGAAGTTTGACTTCTTCGTCGGTTAGGTCTGCATACTCTTTAACTAGCTGAACTCTTTCTTTGGGGCTGAGCTTGTAGAAGCCTGGTAACTGCGACGTTTTCTCCTTCATTTTCTCAGCTTCCTGCATTGGTAGGCTTCAGTCTACTATCATGAAATGACATAATAACTTAACTCTAACTCAGAATCGCCCTCTTTACGAAGCCTGATGTCAAAGGATGAAATCGGAGTTGTTCTTAGTCTCCGTTTATACCAATGCGCCTTATTAACGTGGGCGGGGTGAAAGAAAGCCCGAGTCTTCGAAGATTCTCTCTGATAGCAGTTGGATTTTCCAGCAGAAACTTGATACCCTTCTTGTGAGCTGCTCCAACCAAAGCCAAAATGCAAGGTGTATACCCCTCATTCAAGCTTTTAGTCGAAATCCACGCCAACCTTGCTGCCATAAGCGTGTCTCGTTCATGAAGTAGAACACGCCACGGAGCATAGGGAAGCTGTGACTGCAGTCTCTGCGCAAACTCGCGTTTTGACATGTCAATCAGCCATATGTTGGTGTCTCTGTTTTCAAGGGCTTCAACCGCCCCGATGAATTCACACTTTCGAGTGCAGTCTCCGTTCTGCGGGCATTGGGCGCACTGATTGTTCAGGATTCTGTATCGTTTCATGTCTAGTTCGATGGCTAGGTCGGTGGGCTTCAGCTGTTCCACCGCTCGATAGGCGTCGTAGAGACTGCGTCTGCTGAAGTGGGTGGTGCCCAAAACGTGCACTAACTTGTTGTAGTCGATGTCGTAGATTTCTGCCTGCATGACCTGTGCTTATCCTTCACGGTTTTTATTCGATTTTTATGGTTGCCTTTGATTCCTCGGTTGTTGCTCTCTTTGTTTTTGGTATGGTTACTTCTAGGACGCCGTTCTTGTAGTTGGCTTTCGCTTTGTTGATTTCTACGTCTTTTGTTGGTAAGTCAATGGTCTTGTGGAAGTTTTTTGCCTTGACTTCGGCGTGTCCGTCGGTTATATTGAGTTGAATGTCACTTTTCTCTACTCCCGGCAGTTCCACGTATAGTTTAACATTGTCGCCATCTTGGAACACGTCGGTCAAGGGTTCACGTGTTTCTTCTCGGATTTGTCTGGGCAACGTCAACGTTTTAGGCATTGGTTTGTCTCCGAACTGGAAGCGTCCACGAGCAACATAGCCCTTAACTCCTGGCTCTTCGATGGGTTTGATGTCCCATTCGCCTTCAAGCTCTCCGCTTCGAACAGCGTCTTCAATATCTCTCATTTCCTTGAACATTCTCTTGGCGAATCTTTGGTAAATCTTGTCAACATCATCGAATATGTCTTGAAAATCGTCTGACATCCTTTTTTCACCTCCTACGGCTGAAGTTCCTCCATCGCCTTGAAGAGGCGCCTCAGGGCGAGGCTGAGCATGAGAAACTCGGCGACACCAGGCTCGGAGAAACGATACCTGCCGTCCTCTGACTTAACCAGTAAGCCTCCTTCCTGCAGCTTCCGTGTGCTCTCCCAGACGGTCTTCGGGTTCAAGCCCAAGTCGCGCATGAAGTCGCCGAAGCCTACAGTCAGGTCGGGGTCCTCTAGGAGCCGCTTCATCATCTTTAATCGTGTTTCGTGTGACAGGGCGTCGAATAGCTTTGAGAACCTGTCGAGTTCGCGTCCGAAAGAGGTTAATTCGTTTGTTAGGCGGGTTTTGGTCCAGTCTTCTGTGGATAAGGGTATCTCGTAGAGCACTTCGCCGTTTTTCTTTAGTAGGAGTTTGAGTTTCATCTTCTCAGCCTCCATACTCGAAGTTTTTCTTTTCTACTTACTTTTTAGTAATTACTAATTACCTATTACTAAAAGGTAACTTATAAGTTTTCCGCACGCTGACAATGCGCTAATCTATTAAGTTACATCAATAGATAATTCCTTGTAGGTAATGGGCTTGCAGAATGAAAGAAACGTCAAATGGATTTTAATCGTCTCGATCATTATGGTCGGGGTGACACTCTATTCTGGGCTGGTTTTTTCAGCGCCCTACTTCACTCAAAGACCTTGGACCATAATTGACCACATTGCTTGGTGGATTTATAGAATCAACGCACTCTTCTTCATAGCAACTATCACAACCGCCACCTTGGCAACGACAGGTTTTGGAAAAAAAGACATGATGTACAGGGTTGCTCTCTATCTTTTCACGATTTCCATGATACTGCTGTTCATAGGCATAGTGCAATGGATGTTCAGATTTTAAATGGCGAAACCAGACGAACTGACCTTTCCAAAACAACCACTTCACGAAGCCATGCTCTATTCGCCTCTACCAGAGAAGAGAGTGCGCTGTTACCTATGCGCCCGCGTATGCACCATCCCCGACGGAGCCTTGGGCTTCTGCCAGGTCAGGAAGAACGAGGACGGCAAACTCTACGCGTTGGCTTACGCGAAAGCGTGCTCGATCGCCGTAGACCCGATTACTAAGAAGCCTTTGGCACATTTTCACCCGGGCTCCTTAGTCTTGTCTATAGCCGCAGGCGGATGCAACTTTCGCTGTCAATTCTGCGACAACTGGATGATCAGTCAGGAGAGGATTGCGGGCACAGACTTCCCCCCTGAGGACGTTGTGCGCGCGACTAGGGACAACGGGTGCCAGGGCATAAGCTACACGTACACTGAACCGACGATCTTTCTTGAGTACGCCTACGACACGTCTAAGCTCGCCCGTCAGGTGGGCTTCTTCAACACCTTCGTGACAAATGGGTACATGACCCGAGAAGCAGTGCACACGATAGCGCCCTTTCTCGACGCAGCCACAGTTGACTTCAAGGGTGGAGCCGACCCAGAATTCTACAAGAAGTTTTCGGCTGTGCCCTCAGTCGAGCCGATCTTTGCGTCTCTGTTGGAGATGAAACGCCACGACATCCACTTGGAGGTTACAAACCTTGTTGTTCCAAAAATCGGCGACTCATTGGAGCGCGTTCGCGACCTGGCTACGTGGATAAGGGACCACTTGGGCAGGGACACTCCTTTTCACGTCCTGCGGTTTCATCCTGAATACAAGATGACTGACACGATTTCTACACCTATTCAAACGCTCGAAAAAGCCTGCACCACGTCGCGTGAGGTCGGACTCAACTACGTTTACATCGGAAACGTGCCTGGGCATCCCTACGAGAACACCTACTGCCCCAACTGTCACGAACTGGTTGTGAAAAGGTTCAGCTTCGAAATCGTAAAATGGAATCTCGCGAAGGACATGAAGTGCCCAGCCTGCGGCTATAATATAGCCATAAAGGGTAAGTTTGAACCCTCAGGCTTCTCCCATCCATACTCGTTGATTTAGCTCTTCCACCCTAGAAGTTTGATACTCATGTTTTTCTTTGAAGTCTGAGGCTTTACTTTCCGTTTGAATTATGTCTTTGCTCGATTAGGACTTTTCATTAAGGATACGGTCTAGCTACCAGAAGCCGCCTTTCGTAGTCACGGTCATTTCAGCTTCCAATGACCCGATGCCGATCATCCTTAACGTAGCGTTGTAGTGCCCGCTTGCCAAGGGAATCCAATCGCTCGTGTACGTGGTCTGACCGCCTTGCGCTGCAGTGTGGCTCCAAATCGTCTGGTCACCCGACCAAATTCTGGCAGACCAGAGGGCGCTTCCGGTTTCAACCGTTACCCTCACCTGCGCAAGACCATGCAGAAAGGGCGCCTGAAACCCCTCTGTGCGCACACTTGTCCCAACAGTAAACGAAACGGAAAAACGAACAACGGTCTCGGGATACGTCCAAGCTGCAAACACCGCGAAAACCGCCACCGCGAGTAAAACAATCGCCAAAACAGCCTTAACTTTTCTCGAAACCATGATACAACCACACCAATAGCAACTAGTCGCTATATACATTAGCAGACACTGAACATAAAAGCCTGAGCCATCAGGCTCCATCAAATTTCAAGTTGTTGAAACTGTCACGCTTTAATATCTGGTCTATGAGATAAGAACCGATGATTCCCATGTCGAGGAGGTCAAAACCATCACCAGATCTGGCGCAGGTAGAGTCAGAGTTGAAGGGCAAAACCCTGCTGGTCTACTGGCACCTCTTGAGGTCGTCTGGCTCCCGTGTAGGCGTACGCGAAATTCAGCGTTCTCTTCATTTATCAAGCCCCAGCGTCGCTGCGCACCATTTGGAAAAGCTGGTCTCGCTTGGCTTGGTTGACAAGAGCCCAACGGGCGAGTACTTCCTCTCGCAGGAGGTTAAGGTCGGCTTGCTGCGTTTCTTCACTCGACTCGGACGCTTCTTGGTGCCCCGCTACCTCTTCTACTCGGTTTGGTTCTCCACCATGCTGTTTGTGTACCTAGCCTTCTACGGGCACGACGGGAGCGTCCACAATCTAGTCGCCCTCGTTTTCGGTATCTTAGCCAGCCTTGTCTTGTGGTTTGAAACCGTTCGGCTGTGGAGAGAGAAACCGTTCTAGCTCATAGACAGGGTGTTCTAAAACGTAGCTTTAAAAGACCCACACAATCCAAAGAGAATTGATGAAGGCGGAGCTAAGATGAACAAGAAAATAGCCTTGTACTCCCTGACCGCCGTCATTCTGGGCTTTGCAGTTATGATGCTGCCTCTAGCCATAGAAACTGGACCGCCCACATACACGCCTCAACCACAGTTCCCTGGTGCCTTGAGAACTAGCGGCGATAGTATGACGGCAGAGGATGGTGGAGCGCAGTCGTTTTCACAGGGGCTTTTCAGCCAGCCTTCAAACCTGTTGCCTACCAGCCTCGTTTTGATGTCAGGAGTGATTGCTGCTCTTGGCATGTATATCATGGTACACAAGCGAATGGGCTAGTGGGTATTTTATCATGCCAGCCTATTTTCCACACGTCAAAAACTCAAGTTCAGACCTCGGAATCGACTCAGACAATCTAAAGTATTAAATACGAATTGAACATAAACTGAAGGCTTTGATGGAAGGGGAGAACAAAATGAAGAAAACATTAATCCTAGCTGCGATTGCGATTGCACTGATTGCTTCTTCAGCGTTTGTCATAACGCCAGCAAAAGCAGGAATTCAAGACCGAGCATGGCTTGGCAGCATATTCTCTTGGGGAGTGGATGATTACTATGGAGGGACTACTGGAGTATATGGTTACGAGGAAGGCACCAACGCCACACTGA
>Ga0315314_1000195_pt1 | contig 80503 bp, 70 predicted proteins | sample TDP9_MG_FD_203631 | JGI IMG/M metagenome (GOLD analysis project Ga0315314, IMG submission 203631) | Freshwater sediment microbial communities from Lake Towuti, South Sulawesi, Indonesia - TDP9 | ecosystem: Environmental > Aquatic > Freshwater > Lake > Sediment | place: Indonesia: South Sulawesi...
AGTATTTCGAGATTCGGATTTCGAATTTAACATAATTAACACAACTTTTTATACAACAGGAAGTTATCAGTAACGAATAGATCTAAGCAGCGCTGTAGTACTAATTATAGTTAAAAATTGCCGAAAAAATTGCACACTATACTTACTGGAGGGGTCTGGATTCCTGCTTTCGGGCTTGTTGAAAAAGTCGAGATTGCTTCGTCGCTCGCCCCTAAGGGGCAAGCTCCTCGCAATGATAAAAAGTGCATTTTCAGGTCATTGAGAGCGATTTGAAAAATCGCGTGGCAGTCTCAGAGCGTTGCTCTTGGTCTTTTTCAACAACCCCCTTCGCAGGAATGACAAGGTCGGGTAATCGGCAATCAATAAATAGAATTGGTATTAAAGGTGACATACAGCCTCGTTTTATTTTGACAATAGTTGAGGGGACTTGCGGTGACTTCTTCTTCGTCACGGTCTTGCTCTATATTCCCTTGCTATATCGTTGTTCCGGATTTCTACAGTTTCTGTCCGAATTCTTAATTTGACATACGATTAGATTATCGACTGTGTCCAGAGTTATAGCAATCTTACCAGTATTCTTAAGGTTAATCAGATAATCAGCCGCATTTTCAGGCGGCATATTCGCAATTTCCGGATAATCGGCAGATATGGTCTTATATCAACGTATCAGGTAGTTTCTCAGCACTGTCCGTGCTATTTTGTCTATTGTTTCTTCGTTCATTGTGCTCTCTTTTTAATCGACCGAATCGCTTCTTCAAGCTCTTGGGCCTTTTGAGAACCTATTAGCAGTCGCTTGCCGCTTTTAAATACGAGCTGCACGCCTTTATTACCACTCACGTTATATGCCTTACCTTTTCTGAGGCCATATCTGATTCCCCAGCCACCATATTCCCTTATGGGATTGTATTTACGGGCAAAATATTCACTCAAATCATCCGCATTAAATTTCTTGAAATGAATGTGAAAGGGGAAATAACGTACATACAGACCGTCCGGTCGAACTTCTGTTTCCAATTTCAATAGCCAAAAGAGGGCCGCTATTATTATCGGGACAAAGACGCCGGCCAATATGAGCAGGATAATTGGCAGTATTTCGGGCGGGGCTTGCTCAGGAGGCGTTTTGATTAATGGGAAGATGCTAAGCGGCGGTATCCAAACCATTGACAGAACAACCAGCCAACGAAGCCACAAGGCAAATCTCTGCTCTTCACGAAAGATAAGTTCTGTTTCTCCAATCATTATGCCTATTCTGTTAATTTTATTGGACAGCCGTTGTGAGCAATGCTGGCTTTGTTGGTTACGTCCCAGCCTAATTCTTCGAAAAATGGGTCTGTAAATTCTCTGCGAAGCTGGGCTTCTTTATATAGCAGTGAGGGATATGCCTTGACATGCTGATAAAAAGTTTGGATAATTTCCACAACTCTGTAAGGTACACTACTCATCAAGCAATCTTCCCGTCATTACGCCATTTCCCCAAAATAACCACACGTGATGCAAGTCTCTCAAAGGTTTAAAAATACCAGGCCGGAGAGGGAAAATCAAGGGAATTTTATGAAGAGAAGAGAGAAAACGGTTATGGACGAATGACGATTGAGGATTGACGATTTGAGAATTGGTGGGGCAAGCCGATACCCTACTACTAAAAGACCCCGAAGCGGGCTTCGGGGCTAAACAACCCGCCGTGAAACGGCGGGCTAAATATAATCCTGCGCTAACACTTGGGGGGCGCTGGATCCCTGCGTGCGCAGGAATGACAGACAGATGACAGAATACAGAAGGCAGAAAAGAGAAGACAGAAAATAGACATTGAATGAATATCGAATGTCGAACAAGGAATATCGAATGTCGAACAAGGAATATTGAATGTTGAGCCCCGACTGAAACTTCTGCGGCAAGCAAGGAATGTCGAATGGTGAAGGGTTTTAGGTGAGGCCGAGGGCGGGCTTGGCGAGCAACAAGTCGTGAAGGTGACAATTACTTGTCGCGCCACATATCCACGGTCATATCCTCGGCTCTGATGTACTCGGAGTGCCAGTCGAGGAACAAGACATTGCAGCCTTCTCTGTGCCGCTGGCGAGCTATTCTTCGTCCATCGTTTATATGCGTGCTGTCCGAAAGCGGCAAATGCGTACGAATAAAGATATCACAGCGTATGATTTCCCGGCTGTTTTCGCTCTCGATAATAGGACGCCAGAAGCCGTCTTCGTTGTCGGCCAAATATATTGTATAGGCCGGTCTTTTGAATACTGTAAGCTTGGTGGGCCTTCCAATGCTGGTTCCGGACTCGTCGGTTCTGCTTGAAAAAGTCCAGTCATTGATGACGTAACAGACAGTCTGTCTGGAAGTGGGAATGTTGTATAAACCCTCACCGGTTCTAGGAAAGCTTTTGCAGCGGTAGATATTTACGCTTTTGTAATCGCCTTTGTTGTTCTTTTGGCCCACGTAAGGCAGGAAGTCCATAAACCAGATGGAACTACTGCCGGTAGAGCCGCGAGGGATGAACAAATCATAATCTTGTGCGTAGAGGGTTGCAGCCAGGCCAATCTGTTTGAGATTGCTCAGACAGCCTGTAGCCTGTGCCTGCTTTTTGGCTTTACTCAAGGCGGGCATCAATATACCCATAAGCAGCGCAATAATGGCGATAACCACCAGCAACTCTATCAGGGTAAACCCTGTTAGAAGTGCCGTCCGAAACTCTGGCACTTTCTGAACCCGACTTATTTCTAACGTGGTAAATGCTCTTCTTTGCCGGCTCATAGGTATTCTTTCCTCATTTGATAAATTGTAGTACTATCATTATACGCCTGTCGGCGCGCAAGTCAATAAAAACTGGTTTTGAATCGGCTTTAGGTGAATTTCGTTTTGATGTGCAAGCCTACTGCTGATATGCTTTAGCTTGAGTTTGGTTATTTTAGAGGGACATATTCGCTTTTAGAGGTGGCTTAACGGAAGAACTTGATGTGGTCTAACCCAATAGTTGGGAAAAATAACTTGGCGCGTTTGCAGTTGCGGATATAAAATCTGCCGAGAGCCGCAACCTTGACTGAACGTATTTTTAATCCAGATTAAGTAATGTTAATCTTCTTTTTGAGGAAATCATAATGGCACTACAGAACTCCAAATCTCTAAACAATCCAACGCGTAGAGAATTTTTCGGAACAGGAATCGGGATAGCAGCCTGCGCGTCAACATCATTGTTTATGTTACAGAAAACACTCGCGGCCGGGAAAACGTTACTGAATGAGCCCCAGCGCGATGCAACTGATATCCGGATAAAATCAGTTGAAACATTTGTCCTTGCCTTCGAAACTAAAAGTCCGATTCGCGATGCGATTCATACTTTTAGTGACCGAGGCGGGGTGGTGACGCGTATTCATACGAACATCGGAGTAACAGGACACAGCTACACTTATTTCGGCACGATTCCCGGCGGCCCACGAGTGGTCGCTCAAATCATCAACGAAGAGCTATTCGAGGTGATAAAGGGAGAAGAGCCTTTCTTTGTCAAGAGGATACGCGAGAAGATGTGGCAAGCGACGGAATATCACGGCGTTACGGGAGTGGTTCAGTTCGGCATAGCAGCGGTAGATATGGCTGTGTGGGACATCATTGGGCGGGTGCTGGGAAAGCCTCTGTACAAGATTCTCGGCGGATTTAGAGACCGTGTGCCTGCCTACGCAATGGTTGGCTGGTACTACGAGAATGAGGATGAATTTACGCGAAGCTGTGCAGCGGCGATTGAGGAAGGATTTCGTGCGGTCAAGATAAAGGTTGGATTAGGTAGTCTTTCTGACGATATTCACCGGATAAAAGCCGCACGCAAAGCAATCGGAGATAATATTGACCTGATGGTTGATGCAAACCAGGCGTTCACTGTTTCAACAGCACTCGAACGTGGAAAGGCTTATCAGGACCTTGGTGTGTTCTGGTTTGAGGAGCCTTTGCCGCCGCATAACCACGACGGCTACGAGGAGCTGGGAGACAAGCTGAGTGTTCGCATAGCAACGGGGGAGAATGAGTACACAAAATATGCTTTCGCCGACCTGATAAGACGCGGTGGTGTGGATGTGGTTCAGCCTGACAACCGCCGAACAGGTGGGGTAACGGAGTGGATGGAGATAGCGGCTTTGGCGGATGCTTTTCATATTCAGGTGGCCAGTCACGGAGGCGGACCAGGTAATCTTAATATGCTGGCAGCTATGCCAAATGCTATCTATCTGGAATCAGGCAGTTTAAAAGGCGATTCGATGTACGAAGTGAATTTGAAGATGGAAGATGGTGAAGTTTTAGTTCCGGATGTTCCGGGTTTAGGTACGGCAGTGAGGGACGACTACATCAAGAAGCACCGCATAGCTTGAAGCGGGGCAGAAAGAAGGTGAGAAGCGATGCAAGTCTGTTTGGAAGTGTTGTTGTATTATTTATTACCAGTCTTCTATGCAGACGAAAGGTAGTATGAAATTTTCCCCGCAGTCCGGCAGAATTGCCGGATCAAAGACCGCCTTATGCTTGCTACGAGGCGTAGGTGTGGTTATAGAGAGAAGGAAATCCTAAACGATTTTGTCCCCCAAAAACATTTTTGGTGAGGGCCGATAAGATTTTTCATATCTTCGCAAAATGCCCATAAATCGCTTCTAAGATGCCTTTTTGCCGTTTTTTGGTTGAATTGAAAACGTCATTGGAGTAGAATAATATAGTAAGTTTGTAAGTTGATAAAGGGGGGTTTTATAGCAGCATAGGGGGACAAGTTTGCCGATTTTGGTTTCTGAACAAACTCGTTTTGGCCTGCTGGCGGCAGCTTCTCAAGAATCAAATTGGAGCGGCAAAATGGCTAAAAAGAGAATTGGACAAGAATTCAGGGAGTTTTGTCTTTGGATACTGTTTCTATCTAAACAGTAATGGTGCGAAATTTTGGGGGTGATGCCAGATGAAAATCAGAATGTCAAAGTCAGAAAAGGGATTAGCACTTGTTGCAGTGATAGCATTCACTTGTATCTTTACCCTTTTGGGTTTCTCCATGCTACATCTGGCGGCCACTGAGATATTACTTACTCAGAAGGAACTGGACTCGACAAAAGCATTTTATGCGGCTGAGGCAGGATTAGCAGATTTGACCACAAGGTTGTACAATAAACAATTTGCAAGCATTGCGGATACGGCCTTAGGAGAAGTAAGCTACCAGGTTGATTTTTACTACGATAAAGACCCTCCATATGCTATTTCAACCGGCAAGGCAGGAGCGGCAGTGAAAAGAATAAAGACAGAATTGTCCTTTTTGTCCCCTCCTTATGAATGTAGTATATATGCCGGCAATTCAAGAGGAGAGAAGTGGATGTTTACGTTAAGGGGGCAAGGCGTTCCCCAAGCCTTAGTAGGCAGAGAGGTCGGTGGGAGAGACATAGTTAACGGGAATATATATGTTAATGGGGACGCCACTTTTTACGAAGAAAGCAGTGTTAATCCCTCGCCCGGCGTTAATCCATATGCTGGAGATGTTGATTCCACTGGTAAAACTAAATTATTAGACAGTGCCTCTGTTTCAGGAACAATTAGCGAGGGTGTCGCTCAGGAGGAGAATCCCGATTTAGCTGGCATGAATTACGAGGTGAACAATACACACAATGTGAGTAAAATCTTTGCAGATGCAGGTGTTGATTGGGGCTGCCTTCCATCAGGCAATGAGTTATACAATGTGATGATAAAGAACCCAACCGACAGGTTGAATGAGTGTGCCACCACTGCCGGCGATGATTACTTCCTTGAGCCAAGGAGCATATCAGGAGGGGGTGGCCAAAAGGATGCAAAAACTCCTTTACACCTGGGGGACAACAGGATTTACTACGTGGACGGCGATGTGTGGGTTCACAACAAATTAACCTATGGATTTTTGGTCGATGGTAAAGTGACCATTGTAGCGACAGGAAACATTCATCTTTCTGATAATATCAAATATGCAGATAGCTCAAGCCTTTTGGGTCTGGTAGCTCTCGGTAAATACGACGATGCAGGCCAGCTTATAAGCGGTGGGAACATTTACTTTGGAGACCCTCGTTACGGGACTATGTATACGGTGTCTGCTTTAATGTTCGCTGCAGATAGCTTCTTGTACAACACGGATTCCGTTACCAATGACGCAGCAGAACCTACATCTGGTTTTTCGGTTTATGGTAATCTTAACGCTCTCAATCAAGTTTCCATTGAGCGGGATTGGTATAATGACGAAACTGGAAATGCGAGGCCTGCATACTTCGATTCGAGCACCAGTCAATGGGTAGATATGGAGACCAGCGCTATACTGACAGCAACCGAAGTTAGAAGTCTCAGACATTATCAGATGACGATAACTTATGACGATAGGGTCCGGACCCAAGATACACAGCCGCCGGGCCTTCCAAAAGGAAAGGGGACCATTTTTGGTGGACTAAAATACTGGGAGGAATTGCCATCAAGCTGATGAAAGATGTATCCTCGTTATTGGGGGCGGCACGGCTTAATTGACATACAATCAATGATGATTGGGACAAAGATTATTGAGGGCAGCGAAACTGCGAATTTTACAGCGAAGAATTGAGTGACCATTTTAGAAGGGGATGATTTTATGATGCCTATTATTCTAAAATCGAAGAATGGAACAAGTCTTGTTGAAGTAATGATGGCTGTTTTAATCTTAACAATTGTAATGTTTGGAGGCTCTTTCTTCCATGTTGCGAGTACCAGCCAGATTAATCTACGAGAACAGTATCGCGTGGCTTCACAATTGGCTGCTCAGAAATTAGAGGAGTTAAAAGCAGGTAATTATGATGCCATAGCCATAGGTGAAGCGAAGGATAGTCTTTCTTTGGACGGTTTATCCTGTAGTCGAAATACAGTCATCGAAGATGTCGGCTCATTTAAACAGGTTAGAGTTACTGTTCAATGGGGACAGGTTGGTAGGGAACGTAATGTAAGTCTGGTTACTCTTATTGCTCCTAAATAGGTGAATCTGATGAAAAGAAAAGTGCAAAAAGGTTTCACTCTTATAGAACTAATAATTGCGATGCTCATAGGAGCTATAGTGGTTGTAGTCGCCGGTATGATTCTGTTTTTTAGTCAAAAGAACTGGAATAATGCCTGGCAAAGGGTAAAACTTCAAAGGGACGCTTCCTATGCCGTGCTGAGAATGAGCCGTTCTGTTAAAGCGGGAGCTTCAGCACAAGTGGAGGGCAGTGGTGAATGTCTAAGGATATACACTGGAGGTAACTGGACGAGATTTTATGTTGCACCTGGACTTGAAAAGCTGGCGCTTAAAAGCGAAGTAGGAGGTAACTCTGAGACTATTCTTGATGATGGGGTGGAAGCTTTGCAATTTAATGTAGCAGATAATACGATAAGGATAGAGCTCAAGTTGAGAGAAGATAACTTACAAGCACATTTTGTCTCAACAGTAATGATGCGAAATTTTGGGGGGTGATTATGAAAAAATTGCTACAAGCAAAAAAGGGGGGCTCTACCATACTGCCGACCGTAGTTGCGTTTTTAATACTGCTTGCAATGGGAGCAGGACTGCTCAGTATGTGTCTGAAAAGCCGAATCTTTTCCCCACGAGTTGCTTCGGATATTACAGTCTGTGCGTCTAAAGGCCCTTCAGTTTCTCCCCCGTCGTCCAAGGCCACACAGAAAGTACTCATAAATTCTATCGTTTACAGTGTAGATATGGCCTCCATCGTAATCGATGATAGAATATTCCATGAAGGAGATACTGTTGGCGGCGTCACTGTTGTCAAGATATTTGAAGACAGAGTATTATTTGAGAAGGAAGGCACAGAGGGGGCACTAAGGTGGACGCAAAAAATAAGGGAGGCACAAAATGTACATTGGGAATAAACTTGCCGAATTTTGGGCTTTTTGTTTCTTGATACCGTTTTCGGTTGCAGTATCTGATAGGCATAATTAAAAAAGTCTCCTAAAAAGGGGGGGTGAATATGAAAAGGATGTTAGAAGCGCGAAAGCGGGGCTTTGCCGTACCACTGGCTATAGTTGCGCTTTTAATACTGCTTGCAATGGGAACAGGACTGCTTAGTCTGGGTCTGAACAGCCGTATTTTTTCCACACGAACCGCTTCTGATATTACAGCGCGATGTGCCGCCGACGCAGGATTGGCGATGGCATTGTTTAGAATAAACGAAAAACTACAGGTCAAACCCTGGGACGGCAGCAGCCTGCCCCAGGCAATTGATTCAGACTTGCCTAACTGTGACGCAACATATAGTTACACAATTACGGGGGACCTCACGAACGGCTATACTATTAAGTCCGTTGGAAGAGCTGATGAGGCTGAAAGAACAGTTAGCGCCACTCTGCGATTGAAGGGTTTATTTGATAGTGCAATTTTTGTGAAAGAAAAAATCGTAGTGGAGCAAAATAATAAGATTGTTGGCTATAACTCGGATACAGGAGAGACAAACTTAAATGTACAAATTGGCACTAATAGCACAGCGTCCGGCAGCATAATTTTTGGGAGCGGCACAATCACCGGGGATGTTGTCATAGGCGTTGGCGGCGACCCCCAAACTGTAGTGCGGAGCGGAGGTACTATTACCGGAAGAATATATGCCCTCAGCGAGGAGTACGAGCTGCCAACAATAACTCCGCCGGCACTTCCCGATAAAGGTACGATAGATGTCCAGAGCACAACCGTAATCGGCCCTTCAGACAGCGGAAGATATGCTAACATCACTTCACTCAATGGCGGGATACTTGAAATAAGCGGGGGAGATGTTGTACTTCACATAACCGGCAATATTAATATGGCCAACTTCAGTGAGATTCGGATAAACGATGGCTCGTCTTTAACCCTTTACGTGGATGGAAATATTACTTGCATCAACGGTGCGGGAATCAACAATCCGAGCGGCAAATGTGCAGACTTCACACTGTATGCTACCGGAACGGCCCCCCAGGTCTTCGAATTGAAGAATAACAGCGATGTGTTCGGGGTTATTTATGCTCCGAATGTGGATATCATTCTCAAGAACAATGCAGTTTTGCACGGGGCTGTTATCGCTAAGAATTTTACGATGAAAAATAATGGTGTTTTCTATTATGACGCAGCTTTGGGCGATGCGGATATAAGTGATGAGGGCGTACGCTTCGTAATAAAGCGGTGGCATGAGGGCGAACCTAAGTAATCAACTGCGGATATATAGCCTGTGCCTGATGGAGCAGCAAGATGGTTAAAAAGACAATTGGACAAAAATTCAGAGTTTCTTGTCTGTTGATATCGTTGTTGATACCTTCATCCGGTATAGCGGTTTTAGCATACCAAAGCTTTTGTTGGCTGAAGGACGGATACTGGAAAGCCCTCGGAACAAGGATAGTCCTAGACAAAGTTCTGCCAAGCAATTTTTTCCAGTGGCTTCATAATCCCCAATCCTGGTTTGGCTTAAACAAAATTATATCTCCTATTTTCAACTCATCCCTCGCTATGTTTCTGCTCGTGTTCGGTCTGATTGCTCTGCTGCTTGTTGCCAAGATTTTTGATTTATTCTTGAAGCCCGAAAAGGAAGAGCAGGCGAGAATAATAAGATGGCGTTGCTTATAGAAACGGACGCAAATTAGCCCGCAAAACCTCGTTGTGCTTTTTCCCTCGGCTTGGCCCGTAATCCGGCAGTCCGGCCGGACTGCCGGACCAAAGACCTCCTTACGCCGTGAGTCTTGTTTGCGGTTATGATGAGAAGAAAAGGCAAATCAAGTCTATTTGTGGGAACTCGCAGAACATCCATCAGCTTTCAAATTGCTTTGTTCCGGCAGAAAATGCCGGATTGCAAGATGTCATTGCGGGGCCCAAAGTGCCCTGGCAATCTCTTTCGTAGCAGGCAGAAAAAACCATCGTTGCGTTTGAGATTGCTTCGCTTCGCTCGCAATGACGACCTTTTGCCCGATGTTTTCTACAGAGCATTTTTGAATTAAATCGCCTCGCAGGTCAGTTAAACGGCGAACTCGTCGTCCTGAGCCGGTCGGCTCGATAGTAGAATTGTGAAAAAAAACGTTACGTTTAGTATCTATAGTGGCACATAGTTACAGCCATTGTTGTTTAGTTTTCCAAGGATGGAGGTAGTGTGGTGTAGGGAACAGCTTCATTTGAATAAAGAGTCTGGGGCAAAAAATCGCTGTTGGGACTTCTATTACGTTCATTGTAGAAGATGAGTCAGAAAAATTACGGCAAGGTGACAGATGCGATTTGAACTTTTTACAGAACAGGATTATTTGGATAGCGGATTTTTGCCGGTCGGAGACCTTAACGACGTCTCCTCGTTGGCTTGCCGCAGGACGAGAGATTTTCGGATAGACGAATATGTTCCGATAGACCAGATAGATGGCGAAATTCTTATGTTAATTGACCCAGACCGCGAGAGGCGAATACAAGAACACACCAGGCGAATCCAAAGAGAACTACGAAGACGCAAATCCTCGGTTGCTTAAGCTCCTGCTTTGTTTAATCTTCTCCTCCGCAAAGCAGGGGCTTTTTATAAATCGTTCCGCTTTGCAAAACGTTAATCTCTAAAGCCCTCTACGCTCTTAACCCGCTGTATTGTCAATGACTGCCTTATATTACAAGGCCTGGGGCGGAGTAGTGGTGAAGTTGAAATTTGCAGATACAAAAGGGGGGACATTTCTTTTGATTTTCAGAGATAAAAAGCATAAGATGGTTAGAGTTATAAGAGCATAAGGGCACAAGAGCAAAAAGAGATTGGTGGGTCGAAGGCCACCTACAGCTTATGAACAGACAAAGAGGATTTATTCCATTAGAAATAAGAATCTCCAATCAGGAGAGCGGGAAATTTCTCCCAAAGGGGTACCCTTCTCTCTCAAAGGGATACTCTTCGGTCGTAACTTGCCCCATTAGAAGAAACTTTTCTAATGGGGCGGGGTTTACTCTGATAGAGTTGCTGGTGGTGATTGCCATCATTGCGCTGTTGATGGGAATATTGTTCCCTGTACTTCGAAAGGCTCGGGAACAGGGCAGAGATGTTGTTTGCAGAAATAATTTGCGGCAGATCGGCTTAGCAGCGAACTTTTATGCGGACCATTACGGTATGTACATCCCACGCTCTGCGGAATGGGGAGGGAATATAAAGCCCTGGTTCCAGCTTTTTATGCCTTTTTTGGCACAGAAGCCCATTGAGGATGATTACCGTAATGTCAAGATATTTCGCTGTCCGAGCTATCCAGACAAAGAACAAACTGTTTGCTATGTCGTGAACGGCTGGGGAGGTGATAGTAACAACGGCTGGCGAATGCAAAGAGTGCCGACCAAGCTGACCGACTGCCAGAGCCCTGTTACTACTATTTATCTTGCCGATAACGAGGACGGGCCGTGGCGGACTATACTTAAAAATGCGACCGACCGGGACGTTACTCGATGTGATGTGTTCCGTCCGAGCCATCTGCCCAGCTCTGATAGTCAGGACATAGGCGGAGGCAGACGTGTCGCAAGGGCCCGGCATAAAAACGGCTGCAATTGTCTGTTTCTCGACTGGCATGTCGGTTGGATGGCGGCTGAAGAGATGACCGCAGAGATGTGGAGCTTTAAAAAATAACGCTTTTGAGAGGACAGAGGACAGAAGACAGAGGACAGATGATTGGCGAATAATTCGTTGACTATTGACTATTTGCAATTTACTATTGAAGTGGATTGTTGGTCTTCTTTTAGGTATTCAGTCGAATGGGTATTATTATTCGAAAAACGGCTGATATAACGAGAATAAAGGGCAGACACATAGGCCTGCCCCTACTAATCGCTTTATTGATAGTTAGCTGTGGTGAGCAGGACAGAACAGGTAAGGGCACAACGGATCTTATACCTACAGTAGATTTAGGCGCCACAATAGGGTCATTGGCTGAAATATCCTGGCCTGAATCAATACGACTTGAAGGATACAGCCTGGTAGCGGGACTGAGGGGGACAGGTTCGGCGGAGTGTCCGCCACAGATTAGAGCGTATCTTACACAACATATCTTAACTCAATTGCCCGGAGACAAAATAAATGTTGAGAAATTTATCAGCAGTTCTGATACAGCAGTGGTACTGGTAGAGGGGATAATGCCGGCAATAGCTTCAAAAAATGAGTATTTCGATGTAAGAGTAACTGCCCTGCCGGGTACACAAACGACTTCACTGGAAGGGGGCTTGCTGCTTGGCACAGAGCTTAAGACGGCGGGGACCTTCGGTATAATAACAAAAGTTGCAGCCGATGCCCGAGGGCCGGTCTTTATTGATAAAATCAGCACATCCGAGATAAATCAAAGGACTGGATATGTCTTAGGTGGAGGAAAAATCCTTGATGAGTACACGGTAAGTCTGGAACTACACAAGCCTGATTTTAGAACCACAAACAATGTTCGCAATCGCTTAGACGAACTTTTTGGCGATGGTACAGCTAAGGTGGTTTTGCCCGGCAGGCTCGAAGTAAAGGTGCCGGTTAAATATCGGGGGCAAAAGCAAAGATTCATTTCAATAATCAAGGCAACATATCTTACCCAGAGCGTGGAAATTACCAGAGAAAGAGTAAAGATATTTATTAGAAAACTTGCTGCTTTGCAAGATGCGTATGAGAGTGAAATTGCTCTTGAGGCCATAGGCAATGAGAGTCTTGGCGGGCTGAGTGTTTTGCTGAATGTGTCTAATGAGCAGGTACGGCTGCGAGCAGCGAGATGTATGCTTAATCTGGGCAACGATGCGGGTTTGGCGACCCTAAGAGAGATAGCTATGGACAGAGGTTCGGCTTACCGCGTCGAGGCCCTGGAGTCAATAACAACAGGTGCCAGACGCAACGATGCGTCTGCGATATCGCGGAGATTGCTGCGTGACGATGATTTTCATATCAGGCTAGCTGCGTACGAACAACTGCGGAAATTAGACGATATTGCCGTATCAGACGAGCATATCGGCGATAATTTTGAACTGGAACAGATTGCACAAACACCGCACAAGACGATTTTTGTTTCTCGCAGCGGCCAGCCGCGAATTGTGTTGTTCGGAGCGCCGATATATTGCGGTGATGGAGTTTTTGTGCGTTCCGACGACGGTAATCTGACGATAAACGCTCCGGCTGGTCAGGAATACGTTACGATAATCCGCAAACATCCCCAACGGCCCGATGTGGTAGCGCAACTGAAAAGCACCTTTGAGCTTGGTGATATTATCCGAACACTCTGCGAAAAGCCGCTTAAAGAAGGTGAGCAAGGACGTGGAGGTTTAGGCGTTACTTATGCAGATGTGATAGCTCTTTTGAAGCGGATGTGTGACAAAGGTGCTGTAAAAGCGGAGTTTTGGGCCGGTCCCTTACCAAAAATCGGCTAATTATCAAGAAATGACAAACCCCCGGCCGATAACAATATTGCATATTGTTAATAGTAGTGTGAAATTTATAAAAATAGTTACCGGACGTTAAGAGCAGGATAAGAGATGAGACTTGAAAAGATTGTTCTCAATGGATTTAAGAGTTTTGCGGACAAGACAGATTTTGTTTTCGATTCACCTATAACCGCTATTGTGGGACCTAACGGCTGTGGTAAGAGCAACGTAGTCGATGCGGTAAAGTGGGTGCTTGGCGAACAGAGTGTCAAGAGCCTGCGAAGTGACCAGATGGCTGATGTGATATTTAGCGGAAGCAGCAGCAGAAAGCCTCTCGGAGCGGCTGAGGTGAGCCTGTTTATATCCAACCCTGACGGGAGCGGGGCACGACAGCTTCCAATCGAAGCTGATGAGGTGGAGATATCACGAAGGATATATCAGAGCGGAGAAAGTGAGTATCGGATAAATAACAGAATCTGCCGGCTGAAAGATATTCGGGAATTGTTTATGGACACGGGTGTAGGAACGCGGGCCTATTCGATTCTCGAACAGGGGCAGATTGAGCATTTAGTGAGCGCATCGAAAACCGATAGAAGGTTCATATTTGAAGAAGCGGCGGGTATAAGCAAGTATAAGGCGCACAAAAAGGAGGCGCTTCGTAAGCTGGAACGAACGGAACAGAATCTTCTTCGGCTTGCAGATATTTTGGGGGAAGTTGCCAAGAGGCTGCGGAGTGTAAAGCTGCAGGCGGGCAAGGCAAGAAGCTATCTGCAATATACACAAAGGCTCAAAGAACTGCAGGTGAACTACTCGCTGGTTGAGTATGCTAAGAACTACATGCAAAAGAAGGAGAAGGAAACCGCTCTCGACCAGTTAGGCGAACAGTTCGGACTCTTAGCGGCGGAAGTAGCAAGACAGGACAGTCTTATAAGCAAATTAGGCGAAGAGATAATAGAAACGGAGCATAAGCTAAACCACACTGATAATTGCCTTGTGTCTGTTCGGAGCAAGATTGAGCAGCAGCTCCAGCGAATTGATTTTTTGCGAACGAGAATTTCGGAACTACAGCAAAGGAAGGATTCGGCGAGAGAGAAAGTTGAAAAGCTCCGGGAACAGAAAAACCTCTTTGAGAACAATTCGGCACAATACAACAGTGAGCTGGCAAACTGTGAAAAGATGCTCGATGAGAAAAGCAAGGCTGTCGAGCAAATCCAGAAAGCTATCCAGCAGATAAATGCCGAGTGCGCCTCGCTCGATGCGCATCTGGAGGATGAGAAATCAGGTATAATCGACATGGTCAGACGGACGGCACAACTTCATAACGAGGTCCAGAGCATTTCGGTTTATCGCAACAATTTATCCTATCAGAAAGACCGTCTTGCCGGCCGTGCAGAAACCGCCCATGCAGAATTAGAGCAACTGCTGACTGAAAAAGCGCAGCACGATGCACGCCAGGGTGATATTGAAAAAGTGTTAGGTGAATTGAAGGAGAGCTTAGAATCCAAACGCAAAAGAGCTGAAGAACTCGATGATTCTTTAGCAGTGGACAATAAGCGATTGGCCCACAGCAAAGAGGTACGAAGCGCGCTGAACAGCGAGCTGACGATATTGACAGATATGGAGAGAAGGTGCGAGGGTCTAAAGGCGGGTGTTAAAAGCATTTTGCAGGGCCGGTCAATTGAAAATAACAGGTTCGATTACGTCGAAGGGATATTAGCGGAAACGATAGAAACCGATGTCAATTATGCGAATGCCGTCGAAGCGGTCCTTGAGGGGCAGACCGATGCACTTTTAATCAGCAGCACAAGCAGAATGTTAGCTGATATAGAGACAATTCAAAAACTTGACAGCAGAGTGAATTTTATATGCCTTGATAAAATAGAGCCGTTTGTGGACAAAAAAGACTGGTCGGAATTTGGCCCGGCAAATACGTTGTGCCGGGTAAAAGGCAGGCTTGTTGAATTTGTAAAGTTCGACAGCAAATACGCACCGTTGGCCTGGAAGTTACTCGGCAAGACGCTGGTTGTTGACACTATACAAGAGGCAGCCGGGCTGGCGGAGAAGGCAGGAGATGAGTTTAAATTTGTTACTTTGAACGGTGAATTTTTAAGTGCCGACGGGACGGTAAAACTCGGGCCTTTGGGCAGAGCAACCGGCTTAATATCGCGCAAAAGCCGACTGCGTCAACTACAGGAAACCATCGCCAATATTAACTTGGAAATTTCAGCGATTGAAAGCCAAATTGAGAAAAACAACCAGACGAAAACACATCTGAATGAGCTGTGCAAAGACCTTCGGACGGCCATTTATGAAGCGAACACCGAAAAGATGCAGGTAAGCTCGAAACTCAGCGTAATAGAACAAAATATAAAACGGCTGAGACAAGAAGAGCCGTTAATAGCCAGTGAGATTGACCTGCTGGCCGAACAGATTGCTCAGTCCGTGCAAAAGGAATATGACTCGAAGCAGAAATTGCAGGAGTTAGAGGCTGTAAACAGCCAGAGGACGGCGCAGATAGAAGAGCTTGAGGCGAAATATGCCGAGCAGAAACAACAACAGCAAACGTTAGTGAATAGACTTACTGATTTGAAGGTGGCTTTAGGGCAAATTACGGAGCAAAGTAAGGCATTGAAACAAATAATTCTGAGTCTGCAAAGCCAGATGCAAGAGAACCGGACGGCTGCCGGTACAGCCCGGGAGGAAATTCAAAACTGCGGTGTGCAATTAGCAGAAGCTCAAAGAGACATTCTTAACTGCGAAGCCGGCGTATCGGGGCTGTATGTCGAAAAAGAAAAGCACCAAGAGGACGGCCGACTATTGCATAAAGAGATTGAAAGACTCGTCGAGGAACGAAGACAAACAGAACAGCTTGTCCGGCTCAGGCGCGCCGAGAAAGAAGAAACTGAGCAAAAAATTAACGAGCTTAAAATAGAATTGAGCCAGTTAGAGGTAAAACAGCAGAACCTGGTCGAAAGGGTGCAGGAACAGTTGCAGATTGATTTGGCCAGGGCTTATGAAAATTACAGGGACGAAAAGGTTGACTGGGAGAGAATAAAAGAAGAGATAGCAGAACTTCGGGGTAAGATTGAACGGCTCGGTAACGTAAATATTGATGCAATAGATGAGCAGGAGACCCTCGAAAAACGACATAGTTTTTTAAGTAACCAGGTTCAGGACCTCAATTCCAGCAGAGCACAACTGCAGCAATTGATAAACCGCCTTAACAAGAAGAGCAGAGAAAGATTTCAGCAGACATTTGAGGAGATAAGGGGACATTTCCAGGAGATATTCCGCAAGCTGTTCGGCGGCGGCAAGGCCGATGTAATACTTGAGGACGCTGAAGATATTCTCGAAGCGGGGATAGAGGTAATAGCGCGGCCACCCGGCAAGGAGACAAGAAGTATATCGCTGCTTAGCGGCGGAGAGAAGTCGATGACGGCAATTGCCTTGCTTTTTGCGGTTTTCAAGGCAAAGCCATCGCCGTTCTGTTTCTTAGATGAGGTTGATGCGGCCCTTGATGAGGCGAACAATGAGCGTTTCAATATGCTGCTGCGGGAGTTTCAGAAGGATTCGCAGTTCATAATCATCACTCACGCCAAACGCACGATGAGCATTGCAGATGTTATGTTCGGGATAACGATGCAGGTACGCGGAGTGAGCAAGAAGATAAGCGTCAAGTTCGACGAGTATGAAGAAGAAACCGCTGCGGTGGCTTGAAGCTTCACCGAGCGTATTGTTGGACATTAAATTGCGTTTAACACCATAGAGGAACTATGGAAAGCGAGGAGACTGTGAGCAGTGATTTTTTAAACTTGCCTGAACGACTTGCTGGTGCAGGTGTGGTATTTTTGGGTAAGAGTATTTGGTCAGAAGACTAATTCTTTGCTGTTGAAAACGGGGCCGTCTTTGCAACACATCTTGTAAACAGTTTCGGTTGAGTTGCTTACTTTGCATTCCACTGCGCAGCTTTGGCACAGGCCGATGCCGCAGGCCATTGTACGTTCCATACTGAGCTGGCAGTCGATATTTTTGTTTTTAGCAATTTCGGCTAATTTTGCCAACATCTGTTCAGGTCCACAGCCATAAATGACTATGTCCTTACAGCTTGGACGGGTTCTATCAAGCCATTCGGCAAGGCAGTGGGTAACGAGTCCGTGATACCCTGCTGAGCCATCATCTGTTGCCACAAGCGATTCTATGCCGTATTTTGCAAACTCCGGCAGTGAAAATCCCAGTTGTTGTGAAATTTCATCCAGCCGGCTCTCAAAGGGCAGGTCTTTAGCTGTTTTTGCACCGGCAAACGCAATCACTTCGAACCTTGTGGCTCGAGAATCCGCCGTGAGGTGCTTTGCCAGATGCAGCAGTGGTGGGACGCCCATCCCCCCAACAATTAAAAGGGCGGTTTTTTTATTATCAGGAATGCTGAAACCATTTCCCAAGGGTCCAATTACACTGAGAGAATCGCCGGCTGATAAAGTTGTCATTCTCAAAGTGGCCGGCCCGACAACACGATAAAGAAGGTCAGCGAAGGTTTTATCTCCCTTGGCGGTTACGTCAGTAAAACTAAAAGGTCTGCGCAGTAATATATTGCGTCCGGCGGCATCGTGGAGGTCTTCGGGTATGGCTTCCGGGGGCGGCAGGGCAGTGCCGGAGAGGTCTAACTCTGCGAATTGTCCCGGCTTAAAATCAGCAAAAGCCTTCGCAGCATCTGCTGAAAACTCCAATCTTAGCCGATAGAATCGCCTGCTTTTGCGGCTCTGGTCGGCAGACGAGGCAGCAGGCTGCCCAATCTGTTTGTTGGAAGAGACCGTAGCCTCAAATACACCTTTATTTGATGATGTGCATCTTTCTGATATCATTAGTGCCGATGTTTCTGTTACAACAGACCTTCAAAGACCCTGATGCCATCCACGATTTTGCAGACGTGGGAGGCATATTTTTTTGCGAGGTTGGGCCAGCTGCGGGGGTAAGCTGTGTCAACGGCCTGTCTTACAGCATCGACAGATTCGGCCAGGACTAAGGCGCCGGAGGCCCCTTTGTCGCCGCCTCCCAACATTCGCTCTCCCAAGACGCCCGGCACGGTGCGGACGATATCACACATTGCTTCCAGCTCCGGTCCGGAAATTTTGTAATCATCCCGCAGTCCGATGCCATCTTCTCTGAATAACCGCCCGACAGTTTCGATGTTACCGGCTTTCCAGGCTTTAAGCATTTTATAGAACCGCTTTTGAGCGTTAAAAATATATTTTAGCCGGTCGCAGAAATCCGGGTGACTTTCACCGAACTTGCCTATAATCTTTTTATACACTGTCTGGTCCTTAATATCGGCGAGGCAGGATATATCATAATTGTTTTTTTGCAAGATTGAAACGAGCTTCTCACATTCGGCTCTGCGGACGGCGTATGTTGATTTTTCCAGGCCGGGGCGTTCCGTGCCGGTGTCGAGGACAACGATACGAAAATCACTCGCGGCGGGTCCGATGGGTATATACTCTATCGAGCGATTCCTGGGATTGTAGTATGTCCCCATACCCTCGCGGGCGAAGAGTATCATAGTCTGGTCGAGCTTTCCGCAGGGAGAGCCGATATAATCATTCTCGACTGCCTGGGCCAGGTCAACGATTTTGATTTTATCTTTTACCTTGATACTATTGGCATCGAACAGCGATAAAATCAGATTCAAACTTAAAGATGCTGACCGGCTCATTCCGCCGCCTGGGATGTTTCCGTAGATAACGCCGTCAATTCCCTGTGAAAGTTTGTAGCCTTCCCGCCTTAGGATATATTCGACCCCGAAGGCAAATCGTCCCCATGTCTGGGCTATGTCGGGCGACTTTGGCTCAGGGACGTTTCCCAGCTTAAATTCGATGACTCCATCATCGGGGAAATTTTCGCTAAAGAGCCTGAACCTGCCTGTGCCGCTTGGTTTGTAGGCCGTCCAGATGAACATGTCGGTTCCAACGCCGAAAAGCTCGGTGCCATTGTAATCGCCATGCTCGACTCCCAGGCAGAAGCGTGATGATGTCCTTCTAATCTTGCCGCCCTTTAGATTGATGCCGTTGTCTTTTGCAGACTTCAAGATTTTATCCAAAGCCGTTTGTCCTTCTTTGGTTAGTTCCATTCCACAACTCTCTCTTTAAAATTGTTCGCAAATTGGACTATAGCCGACCTAACAACACCTGCAATATATCCGACCGGGACGGAAACATCAAGCTTCAATCCCGCACCAATTGAACCCGGCCCCTCTAAGTGAAAAGAGGGGCGGGGTGAACCTTAGCAGGTCCGATACAAGTCGTTCGGTCGAACAGGGCTTTCTCGAAGGGACAATTGTTGCGGGGGGCCCTTTGCTGTGTGTCAAAGGGGCCATCTATGATAGCTCTTAATGTTCCGGTGTCAAATTACAAGAGGCTTCTGTTATTTTGCCAGGCCAATCGGGCTGAAGAGCACGTAAAGAGTCAGCGTGATTATCACCACGATAATACCGGCCACTTTGGCACCGTTGGAGGATTGTAGGTTTAGCTTCGACTGTTGCTTAAACTCAATCGGCTCAGATAACGGCTTCAGCAGTGTGATGATTGTCATTACAACCAGGCACAGCCCGAAGCAAATAGCCATACGATTGAGAAACTGAATCTCCGGTCCGATATTGTAGCGTCCAAGCAGGTACATTCCGCCGTAGGAGACGATATTTGTGAGCAGCCCAACCACACCTGTTATCGGCGGGGCCTTGCGTACAATCAGGCCGAATACAAATACCGACAGAATACCAGGGGATATCAGGCCCTGGCTCTCCTGGATAATGGTGAAGATGCTGTTTCGGATGTTGGGATTACCCAGCCGAGGGGCCAGCAGAACAGCAATGACCGAAAACACGACAACGCATATCCGCCCAAGGAGCACGACAGTTTTCTGGCCCGCCCGCGGGCTGATGTACTTTTTGAAAATATCCATACTGAAAATCGTAGAAGCCGCGTTAAGCATCGCAGCCAATGAACTTACAATCGCCCCCAACAATGACGCCAGAACGAAGCCCACCAAGCCCGTCTTCTGAGGCAGGACACTGCTCAGTAGTTGTCCCAGGGCCGTGTCATATTTATAGGCGATAAACATCTCACTTGTAAAATTGACCTTGGCCGCCGCAGCCGCATCCATAACCGACTTGTTGTACGACTGCAATTCCACCGCCAGCTCCGGGAACACCGCCTTCCAGGATTTGTCGTCCGATTCAAACACCGTGTACTGAGCCACCTTCAAGTCATTGAGCTTGGCCTGGGTCAGGGGAAGGACGAAGGGATTCTTTGTCTTAACGGCTTTGAGAGCCGCATCATCGGGATACACTGCAATCATGAACTTGCCTCGTGGCCAGCTTGCGACATCCTCTTCGCTCGGTGCCTGCACGACTTCAACCAGTTGAGTGTTCCGGTTAGCCATCATATACCTGGCAACCACCGGGGCATTGTCATTGACCGATTGGTCCTGCATATCCTTCGCGTAGAGATTGAAGGCTATGATACCCGGAAAGACCACAACAAACGGAATCAGCAGCTTCATAAATGCTGCGAACATAATACCCTTCTGTCCCTCAGCCAATGATTCCGAGGCCAGGGTGCGCTGGGTAATGTACTGGTTCAGGCCCCAGTAGTAGAAATTCGGTATCCACAAGCCAAGAAGAAGAGCGGTCCACGGGACCACCTTATCATCCTTGGGCAGGAACATATTCATTCGCACCTTGTTCAGCTCCAGGAAACGATAGATTGTTCCAGTATCCTGAGTAAAGTTTTTTAATCCCACTGCGCCGGTCTTGACATTTTCCACAAAGGCAAGCTCGTCCGTAGTGGCGCCAAGCTTTTTGAAGGCGAAGAGCATCACAATCGCTCCGCCGAGGATTAGGGCGCTTCCCTGTATCAAATCGGCCCAGGCACAGGCCTTCAATCCACCGGCTGTTACATAGACCATAGCTATAATACCTATGGCTAATGATGCTGTCGCGATTGACACATCGTATCCCATTTTCCCTGCCATTGTGTTGACCGTCAGTGCTCCGGAATATGTTACCGAGCCCAACAACACCATATAGATGAGCAATGTGGCGACTGCCATGATAGTTCGAGAGGCGGCGTTATAGCGGTACTCTAAAAATTCCGGCATCGTGTAGATGCCTGCCCGCAAAAAGTAAGGCAGAAAGGCGAACGCCACCACCACCAGGGTAATCGCCGCCATCCACTCATAGCTGGCAATCGCTAAGCCGACATGGCTGGCGGCGTTGCCGCTCATACCCACCAGTTGCTCTGAGGAGATATTGGCGGCAATCAGTGAGAAACCGATGAGCCACCATTTCAGGCCACGACCGGCCAGGAAATAGTCTTCGCTGGTTTTCTCGTGCCGGCTCTTCCAAAGCCCGATTGTAATCACCGCGGCAACGAAGCCAAGGAATACTACAATGTCGATAGGATTAAATACCATAACAAATCCTTTTCTTATACTCTCGCCCTAATTCGTTCCTTTACTTTGATAATATCAAAACAGCCGCCATTATAGCTGCTTTGTCATACGTGGCAACAAAATAAAAATCCCCGTTCTCTTTTGCAGATGACTGAACAGGCTCGGCGATTTATGGGGATTGCACGGGGTGATATCCAGGGTCAAGGCCGACTGTGGAAAAGAAAACGGCGTGGTCAAAAAGGTGCAGAGACTTTGTAACTTGGTGCACCTGTCTTCGATGTGTCTTAGTCTCGTTGAAGAAGTAATCATGTTCGTTCATTCGTCCTTGGAATGCTTCTCTATTTGGAAGATGAATGAATTGCCGTTTTCCTTAGGCTCAACCCATATATCCCCTCCGTGCTTTAGGATAATTTCCCTGGTAATAAACAGGCCGAGTCCCGTGCCCTTGATTTTCTTATCTTCAGCGTCTTCCAGCCTCGAGAATTTTTTGAAGAGCTTTTCTTTTTCCTCCTTTCTAATAGGCCTGGAGTCATTATAGATTTCGACCTGCACTTTGTTCGGGAGGTTCTCAGAGCTCAGCACTACTTTTCCTTTTTCCAGACCGTAGTTAATGGCGTTGCCGAGGACGTTATTTGCTGCGATATGCAATAAGGCAAGGTCGCCCTGCACCTTGATTCCAGGCGCAATGTTGTTAATAATTTCCATATTCTTCTCAGCTATCTGTCCGCCAAAAGTTTCCAGACATGGGTCGAACACATCTTCTTTGAGGCGCAGCTCTGTTCTGTTCACCAGAAGCTCGCCTTTTTCTATTCTGCTCAAATCAAGGAACTTCCTCACAGTTTCTCGTAAATAGTGTAAGTTTTTTGTTATCGCCTCAAGTGAGAGTTTCTGTTTGGCGTTTATCTCACCGAAGAGCCCGTCCCGCACGGCGGCAGCGTTCATAATGGTTGTAGCCACTATCCCCTTAAGCTCATGCGAAACAAACCCGACCAGGTCGAGGTACGTTTTGTTCAGGGCGTTCAGCTCCTCGTTTATTTTCTTTAGGGTCTGCTCCCTCTGGCGAAGCTGGGCCGACATCTCGTTGAAGGAGGCCGCCAGAGCATCTAATTCCATCGTTCCGGTTTCTGTGTCCACTTTATATCCAAGGGTTCCCTCTGAAATTTTTTTGGTTGCTTTGAGCATGCGCTCCAGAGGCCGAGATATCGTTCCTGTCAGGACTATCTCAAGTGTTGCTGCCAGTGCGGTAGCAACTATGACAATGATGAGAAAAATGATGAAGATGTTTCTGGCCATATAGGTAAAAGGCTGCTCAAGGATGCCGACATAAAGTATTCCGATGATACGGCCATCTATATCTCTAATTGGTTCATACGCGGTTTTGTACCAGTGGTTTACTACAAAGGCTCTGGCCACCCAGGGCATACCTTTTACAAGCACTTGTTCATATACTTCCTCGGAGACACGGGTTCCAACGGCGCGGGAGTTGTCCTGCGTTTTGACATTTGTAGAGATTCGCAGGTCGCCCTGGAAGATAGTGGCTGTTCCGACATCTTTTCCTTTATAGGTTTCTCCTTTATAGACAATGTCTTTGACCTTATCTACGATTTCATAATTTTTGTTGAGCAGCTTGCCGCCGTAGAGCACGCCAAGCAGCTTTCCATCATAACCGAATACAGGTGCGGCAGCTTTTATCATCATCCCGGAAGTTTCTTGAGTTTCTGTTCTTTGCTTTGCCTTTGGAGTGGAGACAAAACTTATATGTGCTTGCTCGGCCAGGTCCTGGCCTTCCTTTAAGAGCTCCTCTCTGGGTACTATAACTGTTCCGGTGATAACTTCTCTGTTTGAGAGCACTTTGCTGACCATCTGGTCATTTGCTTGATTATCCTGCGTTACCGACGGATTTCGGCTGCGGTTGATGACTTTTCCAGATGCATCTGTAAGAGTCAAGATATCAAGGGATTCCGACTTCCTTATTTTATCCAGCTCCAAATTCAGGGTCTGCCTGTCGTTGTCGGAGATAGCATCCTTTATAAAAAACCTCAAAGCTGTGAACCGGACTTTATCTTTGACGTTTTCGAGCTCCTGGATATAAATTTCTCGGGCGGAGTTCAAATCGTTTTTTACCTTTGTCTGGGCCCTATTTATAACCTCCTTTTCTATGACGTAGTAGCCTAATATTGCTACCAATATCGAGAAGGCCACAATGACAATGTCGAAGGAGACCAGTATCTTTGTTCTGAGCTTTTTGGTTTTCATTTGTATGCCTTCGGTATTTTGCCAGTCTGTGGTTGACGTTTTGAGTATGCGGGAACAGGGTCGCTGATTTTCAAGACGCCGGCAATGTAATAAGCCCTCACATTTTCGCTGCGTCAGTTGTAAACCTTTCGGAAAATACTTTTACCTCTCGTCTTATTGTGCAACCTTTCACACCAAATTATTAGTCCTTTTAAAAGCCTCAGGTAATGTATCTATTATATCGGTTGTTATCAGGCTGACCTGGCCGATTTTTTCTGCTGCGATGTCGCCGGCCAAGCCGTGGATATAGACGCCCAGAACGGCGGCATCGAAGTCGTTTAGGCCCTGGCCTGCGAGGGCGGTTATGACACCCGTTAAGACGTCACCTGAGCCTGCTGTGGCCATACCGGGATTGCCGGTCTTGTTGATATAGACTTTCTCGCCATCGGAGACGACGGTTCCTGCTCCTTTGAGGGCTATGACGGTTTTGGTCTGCTGTGCCAATTGGGCTGCTTGTTGTTGGCGGTCGGAGGGCAGCGTTTCTCTGAACAGGCCTGACCATAAGCGTTTGATTTCGCCGGGATGGGGCGTTAGAATCAGCTTTGCTTTTAGTTCAGTCGGCCAGTTTTTTATGCCGGCCAGATTATTTAAGCCGTCGGCATCTATAATCAGCCGGAGATTGTCCTGCCGGAGGAGCGTTTCAAGGATTGAACGAAGTGCATTGCTGGTGCCAACGCCGGGGCCGAAAGCCACGACGTCGTTTTCGCTGACGGCTTCGAGGATAGGATTGATTGCTTTTGCCGATATTCGGCCGAGGCTGTCTTCGGGCAGGGCGATAGTGGTAAAGGACGGCTCTATCGAGGCGACTATCGGCAGAATGCTTTTGGGTGTTGCCACACGCACAAGGCCGGCACCGGCCCGCAGTGCACTTCGGCCTGCAAGGGCGGCGGCACCGCTCATTCCGATACTGCCGGCAATGATACAGACCTTACCGAAATCGCCCTTGTGGGCATCAACCGCCCTTGGTTTTAGCTTTGGAATTGTCTCTACTATCTGCATACAAACTCGTTTCACGCAGTGCCGTAAGGCATGCTGTGCATAATATTACAAACAATAATGGATATGGTCAATGAAAGATTTGACAAGCAGACAGAGATGTATATAATGATGTTTGTTCCGCAAGCGTCTTATATGGAATCAGATAATACATAGTTGAGCTTCATAGATTTAATAACGAGGCTTATAATTGAACGAATACGTCAAATGATAAAGGTCAATGGGCGAGGATGCTGGATATTATTTGATACAGGTGCACGGAATACGTATGTTGTTCACTCAGTGTCCTCATTATTGATAACTTCAAAAACTAAAAAACCGTTTCATTCTGCGATAGGTGGACAAGTTAAAGAGACAACTGAAACAGCACTTTTGGAGGCTGAAATAGAAGGACGACGAATATCCACCCACGCGATGGTTATCGATGAAATTGGAAATGATGAAAACGGAACTCCCATTGAAATTCTTTTTGGTGCATTGGCGATGCAACAGTGGGGTATAAGGCTGATTCCTGAACAAGAGAAATTGGATTTGTCACATTATCCAGAAGAATTTATTGAATTCTAAATCTCGGTATAAATAATTAAAAGCCGGAATTGCCAAGGCCGAGCTGCGCCACGCGAATTAACCCGTATAGCAGACACCAGCGAACAGGGCAGATGTATGTTAGGCCGCAGTTCTGCCTCCGAACAAGAATAAGTAGAAATCATATATACATTGTTAGGCCGCTTGACTACATCGAACGACGCAATATCAAAGGAGAGAAGATATGAATATGCCCAAGATTCAAGCACAAGATAGCGTGTTCAAACGTATCTTGTGGCTCTATGGACTTAACACGCTTCTATTCAACGTCTGTTTTGTGTTTGCCTATTACCTCCTTCCAGAAGGGTTCATGCGTGGAAGTCCGCAGATGGCTGCCGGTGAGATTGTTGCCAAAGCAGAATTTTTTTGGCCTCAGTTTGGCCGGACCCTGTTTTTCAACTTGGGCATCATGACAACCATCGCGATTGTGTGTAACTTCAACCAAATCAAGGGTATCTCAGTTGGGTATTTAATCCCGCTAGTCCTGGGAGTCACTGGTGGTTTGGTCGTTGGAACCAACTCATTTGTGGCCGACAATCTGGATCGCTATTCAAATGTGCGTGAAGCAATGGCTCTTGGTCAAACCATAGGTGGGTTAGAAACGCTCGGCTTTATCTTTGTGATTGCTTCAACCATCAAGTACGGGGTCTATCAATACCGAAGTTGGTGGAGATGGAGCGGGGAGTGGAAACCGACGAAAGTGATGAAGCTACGAGATGTTAGACTGTCCAAACAGGAAAGTGTTTATCTGGTCTTTGGGATATTGCTACTGATTATCGCCGCTTATCGAGAAACAGTGATGGCGATGAATTTGTAGACAGGGTTATCGAATTCAGGCAAAGGGAAGGCTAACCAGCGTTTGCGGCCGACCGTCTTCGGCACGCGTTGCGTGGCGCAGTTTGCCATCAATCGTTATGATTAGTGTGGCGAGTCTTGACAGAGTCGGCGGCTGAACCGCTGGCCATTAGATGCTATGCTAAAAACTCATCAGGTGACCCGCTCTCTTCTTCGCCCTGCGTAGCGGGCTTCGCAGAGCAGGGCAGGCGAACGCCGCTGCCACAGCCGGATAGCCTAATGTGAGATGGGGATAATATCGTACCTATCACCCGGCGGGTTGTTAGTCTTTGGTTTTGAGTCTGAAATGTGGTGTGTTTGTCATTTCGACCGTAGGGCTGCGAAGCAGCCCGAAGCGGAGAAATCTATTAAAAACAGATTCCTCGGCTCCGCTGCGCTTCGCTCGGAATGACACAAAAGAACCCACTGCGCTCGAAATGACACATTGATTATTCACAATCAGTATTATTCGTACCAACCCTGACTCAGGTCGTTCCACTGAGGATTTATCGAATCAATAAGCGATACCTTCTTTTCACGCCTCCATGCTTTTATTTGTTTCTCACGTTTAATGGCTGAAATAGGCTCATTTATTGTTTCAACGTAAAGAAGCCGTTCAACCCTATATTTATCTGTAAAATCGGGAATCAAATGATTCTTATGCTCAAACACTCTTCTTTTAATATTGTTAGTTATTCCTACATACAAGGTTCCGGTTTTGCTTGCCATAATATAGAGGTAAAATGTATTATTGTTCAACATTTTGCTTATTTCAAATTCATGATAGAGCAGAAATATTTTAAACAGATTTCTCGACTCCGCTTCGCTCCGCTCGAAATGACACAAAAACGTTGGCCACACCTCGAATGGAATGACGACTCACAATGTTCTATACAAAACACTTTGTTGCTGTTTCCTGTCTCCTGTTTTCTAACTCCTCTCTTCTATTTTTCTGTTTATAAGCGTTGCGGTGACGGCGGCGGAGAAGCCGTTGTCGATATTGACTACGGTGACGCCGGCGGTGCAGCTATTGAGCATAGTTAAAAGAGCCGAAAGACCCTCGAAGCTCGAGCCGTAGCCGATGCTGGTGGGCACGGCGATAACCGGGCAACTAACAAGCCCGCCCACGACACTGGCTAACGCTCCCTCCATTCCTGCAACAACGATAATCACGTTGGCCTTTTGCAGCTTCGGCAGATGTTTGAACAATCTGTGCAGGCCGGCAACGCCAACGTCGCAAATAAGTTCCGTGCGCTGGCCCATAATCTCGGCGGTAACTTTGGCTTCGTCAGCAACGGGTAAATCGGCGGTGCCAGCGGTAACAATAGGCAGGACGGTCTTTGAGGCCGGAAGGTCTTTCTGTTCGAGGACGATTGCCTTAGCTAATTTTTCATATCGGGCATTTGGGAATTTGTTGGTTTTGGCCAGCTCGTCAAAAACTTCCTGCTCAGCTCTGGTAGCTAAGACGTTGTTGCCTTTTGCTGCGAGGGTCTCGAAGATTTTGATTATTTGTTCGGTGGTTTTGCCGGGACAGAAGATGACCTCTGGAAAGCCGCGGCGGATTTGACGATGGTGGTCGATGCAGGCAAAGCCTATATCCTCGAATGGCAAATGGCGAAGTTTCTCGATAGCATCCTCGATACTAAGCTTGCCGTTTTTGACCTGCTTTAATAATTTTTTTAATTGTTCAGCCTGAATATGTCACCTGCCTTGTGAACTGTCATTCTGAGCGTAGCGAAGAATCTCACTTGCGAAGGCCAGATGCTTCGCCTTCGGCTCAGCATGACAAGTGCTGTATTTCAGCCGGTTGCTTTTGGCTCAAGAGTCAAATCTGCAAAAAGGCCGGCCTTGAATTTATAATACGCCAAAGAGGCTACCATAACAGCGTTGTCAGTGCAATATTGTTTTGGGGCGACCAGCAGTTTTTTGGGCGGGACATCCGAGTCGCAGATTTGTTGTAAACGGGTTCGCAGTTGGTTATTGGCTGCTACACCGCCGCCTAAAAGGATGGTTTTTGCGCCGATTTTTTTAGCGGCTCGCTGCGTTTTTTTCAAGAGGACATCAATTACCGCCGCCTGGAATGAGGCGGCGATGTCGGCGATTTGCTGTTCGCTCATAGAATCGACCTTATTTTCTCCTTTCATATCCTGGCCGCGACAGTAATACAGGACGGCTGTTTTGATACCGCTGAAAGAAAAGTCCAGCGAATCGCGTCCGAGCATTGAGCGGGGGAATTTTATTGCGTTTGGATTTCCTTTTTCGGCTGCCTTTTCAATACTGGGTCCGCCGGGATAGGGGAGCTTGAGGATTGTTGCAACCTTGTCGAAGGCCTCGCCGGCGGCATCGTCAATGGTGGAGCCCAAAAGTAGAGGCTCCAGGGGCGAATTGTAATCGTAAAGACAGGCGTGTCCGCCTGATACGATTAGAGCAACTGCCGGCAATTTCGGATTATCCTCGGCCAACATCGCTGATTGCAGATGGGCGTGCAGATGATTGATTGCTATTAGGGGCTTGTTCCAGGCGAAGCTGAGGGTCTTGGCGGCGGTAACGCCGACGACCAGGGCGATGGTCAGGCCGGGCTGATTTGCGACAGCGATGGCGTCAAGAGCATCTTTGGCAACGTTGGCCTGTGTCATTGCCTCTTTTATAACAGGATATATTTTTTCGATATGTGCGCGGGAGGCGATTTCGGGGACAACGCCACCGTATTTTTCGTGCAGGCTGGTTTGGGAGGCTATTACGGATGATTTAACGATTATGCCATCGGCGACCACAGCCGCGGCAGTCTCATCACAACTGGTCTCAATGCCAAGAATATTTATGGATTTACCCTGCATAGAACTGGATATTAGTAGAATTGGTAGTTTCTGTCAATGCCACAAGGATTTGGACTTGGTTTAGAAACATAGAAGCATACAGGATTATCTTGCCTCCGGTACTGTAATTTGGTATGCTACCGAAGTCCGCCCTGGGAATTAAGTTTGGGACAGATTTACAAAGAGACAGCACAATGAATGACACACATCCTGATGTTGCTATTCGATTTCGAGAATTAATGATGCGCAAATCCGGCGAGGAGCGTTTGGTTATGGGCTGCTCTATGTATGATACCGCCAAACGGATTGCGCTCAGTGCTATTCGTAATCGACGGCCGGGGATAACGGATGCGGAAATTAAAAAGGAGATTTTTTTAAGATTTTATGGTCCGGAGTTCAGCAAGGCTGACAGGGAAAAGTTTCTTTCAGCACTGGCGTCGGATAGTGGATAGATTAGCTTTTGTCGGAATGGAGTTTTTTGATAGCGGCTTTTGCGAGGAGTAATATTTGTTTGCAAATGCTTTTGCAAACGTGCGGGAGTGAGAAGCGGATTGGAATAAGTGTCGGTAGCTGGAAGTCCGTGCATATACTTTGTGGGAAATCATCGCCGGCGATTTCAATCCTGGCTGAGTCCGAGCAGCCGAATCCGATTTGCATTGCTGTCTTGATAATCGGTACGTTTTCCGGTTCGACACCGACCAATTTGGCGCAGATGGTTTCACAGGCGATTGGGTCTGTACCGCCGATGAGCCAGCCGAGGGGTCTGGCTCTGCCCTTAATTGGGCCGGGGCCATCCATTGCTACAACACCATCAATGATAGTCAAAGCGGGATTTAAAAATTTAAATATCTCGATAAGTAATTCACAAAAATCGTCGGCGTTTTTGCCTTTTGCAAAGTGCCAAAGTGCCTTTCGCTTGCCGCTGACACAGCCGAACATATTTTTAACGGCAAATGTAGCTACTAATTGCTGATGCGATTTGAACTTTGGCAGATTTATGATGACGTCGGCATTAAGAGCGACAGAACTTATGCCGACTATGATGTTCTTCGTTCCAATCCGGCACTTTTTTGGTTTGTCGAGCTGTTTTACGGGCACAGACAATTTTTTCAGCGGTTCTTGCAGCTTTAGTGCTTTTACGCAGGTAAAGACGTTGCCCCAGGCGGGTGAATCGCCGATGAGAGGCTTTGCGCCGAAGTCTTTTAAGAGCCGGGCGGTCTCGATAATAACTGTCGGATGGGTCTGTGTGGCGTGACGGCGGGACCTTGGTGCGATGAAATTCGGCTTGAGCAGAACGGTATCGCCCGGGCTGATGAATTTTTCCATTCCGCCGAGAAGCTCAAACTGTCTTTGTAATGCTTCGGAAATTGCGGGCGGGCTGTAATCACTGCATCGAGACAATATTACTATTGGATTGGGCATAGGGCGGTCAATAATTTGTCCGGGTACAAACGAGCAAGAATATTCTGACGGCAGGCTTAAGTTCGGGCGGTTTGCGTTCGGTTTCGCTGAAGAACAGGCTGCCTTCGGGATTGCTGAAGAAAAGACCGGCTAAAGCTGTTTGGTCGCTGATGTATTCTTTTGGACCGAGCAGGATAAAATCGCCTGGGCTCATTTTCAGTGCGAAGGCGGCAGCGCTGAAGGGGAACTCGCGTATTTTTGCCTGTTCTTCTAATTGTGGAATTGCACCTTTTACTATCGGCGGGGAAAATACGGGATAGGCAGTAACGTCGCAAACGCCTCTTGAGCCTGGGATTGTTTGGGCTTTTAGCCGCAGGGCAAGGATACCGGGCCCAATATTTGCACCTTCCCTTGAGCCGTAAGTTGATGTGAAGAAGATGGTTCGTGGGCCATCTAATGCGGTGATGGTAATGGTCTCGGCCTGGCCGTCAGCTAACATCAGCGAAACTTTCGTTAATATTTTGCCGCTGGCGGCAAGCAGCAAATTATAGATTTGGTCCAACATTCGGATTTGGCCGAAACAAACTGAAAACGAATTGGCGCTGAAGGCGTGAAGACTGTTAAATCGCAGAGGCTTTGTGTACAAATTTTTGCGGGTATCATCCAATTTGTCGATGTTTTCGGCTGGTATTTCAAAGATATGGAGGTCGAAATTTATCGTTTTTATCAGCCGTGCCGAAGGCGGTTTATCGCTGCGACGAGGGGCCAGGTCGCCAATTTTGACTTTCTCCCATATCGGCTCTTCCTCAGGAACATTACAGCCTATAAGGCAAAAACACAGCAATACAGAAGAAAGAAGACAGAAGACAGAGGACAGATGTTTTGCTTCTGGCCTCGGGAGACTGGAATCAGATACGACTGCAATTTGAAAAGCACGAATCATAAAAATTGTCCTTGTGCAAACGGGGAATAGATTAGCAATTGTGCAGGGAGCTGTCAATAAGCTCGATGCTCACCATCTTGTAGAATAGGGTATCTTCTTGACCTGCTTTGTTATTTTGTTTTTAATAGTATGGTTGGTTACGAGTATCTGACAAAAAACGCTCTTTCAGAGATGTCATTCTTTTTGTTAGAGACATTGAACAAAAGAAGATTCGATTTTGAGAGGTGCAAAGGAGATGAAGGTCAGTAAGAGAGCTCAGGATGTGCCGCCATCGGCGACTATCGCTGTAACGGCGCGGGCACAGGAGTTAAAGGCTCAGGGCGTTGATGTGGTTGGATTTGGTGCGGGTGCGCCGGACTTTGATACGCCGGATTATATTAAGGATGCCGCTATCGAGGCGCTGAAGGCAGGTAAGACGAAATATACGTCCACAGCCGGCATAATTGAGCTGCGAACTGCTATCGCCGAGAAGCTGAAAAAGGAAAATGGTCTCGAATACAGCCCGAACCAAATTATTGTCAATATCGGCGGCAAGCACTCGGTCTATGAGGCAATGCAGGCGGTGCTTGACCCGGGTGATGAGGTTATTCTGCAGACGCCGTACTGGGTTACTTATCCGGAGACGATAAAGCTTGCCGGTGCTGTTGATAAAATTATTCGAACCGATAAAGATAACGACTACAAGATTACGCCGTCGCAGTTGGAAGAAGCCGTCACTGAAAAAACCGCAATGCTGTTGATTAACTCGCCGAATAATCCGGGCGGTTTTACATATACGCCTGAGGAGCTAAAGGCCCTTGCGGAGATTCTTGAGGGGACAAAGGTGATGGTGCTTTCTGATGAAATCTACGAAAAGCTAATTTACGGTGATACGAAGTTTGTGAGCTTTGCCTCTTTGAGCGAAGATGCCTACAACAGGACTTTGACGCTCAACGGTTTTAGCAAGACTTTCTCTATGACTGGCTGGCGTCTGGGGTACACGGCGGGTCCGTTGGAAGTCATAAAGGCAATGGGGCGGCTACAGTCTCATATGACCTCGAACCCTGTAACCTTCGGTCAGTACGCGGCGATTGCGGCCATGGGTTGGCAGGCCGGGCAAGCCATAGAGAAAATGAGGAGTGAGTTCGAGCGTCGGGGCAAGTATATGACCGAACGGCTTAACAGCATCGAAGGCGTTGAATGCCCTGAAGCTACCGGTGCTTTTTACTGTTTCCCTGATGTTTCAAGCCATTATGGCCGAAGTATTGGTGGTGCGAAAATTAACGGCAGTATGGATTTTGCAGAAGCACTTTTAGAACAGGCCAATGTTGCTCTGGTTCCGGGTCTGCCGTTTGGCTGTGATAATAATGTTCGCTTGAGTTTTGCCTGTTCGCTCGAGCAGATTACTAAGGGATTAGACAGACTGGAAGAATGGTTAAACCGATAGAAGTCAGAGGTCAGAAATCAGAAGTCAGAGGTCAGAAGTCAGAGGTCAGAAGACAGAGGACGGTTATCCTCTGTTGTTTGTCGTCTGTCGTCTGTTTTCTGGCGATGTTAATTTTTACCCTACACGCCTGCGTGCACATGGTTGCAGCAGGCGATACATGGGTTGCGCTGGCCTGCGGGCGACACTTTGTTAATCACGGAGTCGATACTGTTGAGCCGTTTAGTGCAAACTCACATAAAGCAGGACCGACAGAAAAAGAGGTCGAGACCTGGCCAAATTGGGCACAATGGATTACGGATAAGGTCGGCATCGAGACGGTCAGATACTGGCATCCGACCGGCTGGATAGACCAGAACTGGCTGACGCACGTCATTTTCTATTCGTTGATTCCCAAATCATCATACTCAGACGGTGTGAGTTTTTCTTCCAATGCGCTGGTGTATTGGAAATTCGCTATTTACATATTAACTGTGATTTGTGTTTATTATACGGGCCGGTTATTGGGGGTTCATCCGTGGCTTTGTGCGGTGTTTTGCTGCTTTGCGATGTTTACGGGGCGTTCGTTTCTTGATATTCGACCGGCGGGTTTTTCGAATATGTTGGTGGCTGTGTTTTTGCTGATACTTGCTTTTACTACATATCGGCACGTGTTGTATATATGGCTTGTGGTGCCGGTAACGGTTTTCTGGTGCAATGTACACGGCGGATATATCTACGCCTTCATAATGCTAATCCCGTTTATAGGATTGCACCTGCTAACCAACCTAAATAGAAAGTGGACTGCGATTTTATATAATGTTACCGCCTGGCCGTTCTTATATTTTGTCCTTTCCAAGGCTGGCCTTAAATTATCCACATTTTTGTTTTTAATCCTGGTGATATTTCTGGATTTTGTTCTGATATTTTTCAAGAAGAATCTTGTCTGTATTGGATGGAAAGGGGTGTATCATACAATCGCTGCTTCTATTGTTGCTTTTTTAGCTATGGTTTTGTTCAATCCTTTTCATTTAACGAATCTGACTCATACCTTTGTCATCAGTGTCAGCGAACACGCTGCGAGGTGGCGTGACATCCACGAGTGGCGACCTGCTTTCGACTGGGATAATCCAGTGGGTACCGCTGTTCCTTTTTTAGTGATGTACATTATTGCCTGGTTGGCACTTGTGACCTGGGCTGTTATCCAGATGCAAACTTCCAAATCTGTCAGGCGGCAATCCAAGCGAAAAACAACTACTCCTGAGGAGTATCAATGGCCGAGAATTGATATACCACTAATGCTCATTGCCGCCCTTACGATTTATATGGCCATTCGTTCCCGCAGGTTTATACCGATAGCGGCTATTGCAGCCTGTCCGGTTATAGCAATGTTTATCGACCAGCTCATTCGTTCAATTTCAGCAGCGCGTAACTTCAGGAGAAACAATCGTCTGATTGTTTCTGTTATGCCGTATAATCTGAAATTGTTTTTTACTCTTAGTGGAGCCGTAGTGGTTTTGTTTTTCGGCACGTGGTGGGGTTTGAAATTTAAGTATGTTTATCTGGATAGCTGGCCTCGCGACCCAAAATTAACTTCGATATTTATGCGGATGACCGACTCCGGGCAGAAGCCGTTTTACGCCTGTAAGTTTATAAGAGATAATAAGTTGAAAGGTAAAATGCTTAATTACTGGACGGAAGGAGGCTTTATAGCCTGGGGTCAGGAGCCCGACCCGAATACGGGTCGCACGCCACTGCAGTTATTTATGGACGGCAGGGCACAGGCAGCTTATAACCGCGAAGCTTTCGATGAGTGGTCAGCTATAATGGCCGGTGGTGAGCTTACAGGCCAGATAGTTGCACGTGCCGAGGCCAGAAGACAGAATGTAACCAGTGACGATTACGTAAAGATAGGCCAGTGGATGGATGAGCAGTTGCGAGAGCGTAATGTTTGGGTGGTCTTAATGCCCCAGGCAGAGTATCGTATCCCTCCGCCGGAGGAGTATTATCAAAAAAAGTCGTATCACGCCATACAAGGTCTTGAATATAATCCCAATTGGCCTGTTGTTTTCTTCGATGACAAACAAAAATTGTTTGTTGATATAAGAACGCCGGAAGGTAAAGAACTTTATGAGGGCATATTTAACGGTAAAACGCTTTACCCTGACGATTATCACAGGGACCTTATTTGCGCCCGTAGCTGGCTTTATTATCGTCTGGGGATGGCTGAAAAAAAGAGGGGATTTGATTTTGCAGTCCAAGCCTTCAAGTTGGAGCCATCGCCAGCCCCTATGCGGGAAATAATTCTTGTTGCTTCGAGGTTCGATGAGATAAAACCTGATGTTAATGAGTTTTGTGAAAATTATGTTCGCGAATTTACAGAAAATAGAGCAAGTTGGGCTAGACAGGATGGCTATCGCGACAGAGTTGAAGCAGCACGGTTAGCATGCTTTTATTTGGGGGACGTTGCCCGTACACAGCAGGACACGAAACTCGCGAACTTTTACGCGGCTCAGGAGAGAGAATGTTTGGACGAATTGCTCAGGATGGCTCAAAGCAAGAGGTGGTAATTATATAAGAAAAAAGTGCGAAGCACAAAGCAATGAAAAACACGAAGCACGAAATTCTAAATTCGAAACAAATCCGAAGTTCAAATGTTCAAATTTTCAAAACTTACTGTTTGGGATGTTTGAATTTTGGTCGTTAGATATTTTTTGGGTTTTGATATTCGGATGCCTATTTTGACAGGCATAAGTTTAATAACGTAATTTGTTTTTGATTATGACTGAGCTGGTAAACAATGTTTCTATCAGTGTTTTTTTCCCCTGTTATAACGAGCAGGATAATATCGCCCGCGTAGTTAAACAGGCACTTACCGTTCTGGAAAAGCTCAACGCTGACTTTGAAGTAATAATCGTTGACGACGGCAGTACCGACGGTACGGGGCAAATTGCCGAGGAGATTGCCGGCCAAAAGGGCAGAGTAAAAGTCGTGCATCATCGTACTAATCTCGGTTATGGAGCAGCCTTGCAATCCGGCTTCAAAGCGGCGACAAAAGAGCTTGTCTTTTATACGGACGGGGACGGCCAATTCGATATTAATGAAATGCCGCCGCTGCTTCCTTTGATGGAGCAATACGATATTGTGAGCTGCTATCGGCTGAACCGTCAGGATAATCTCATACGCAAAATCAACGGCTGGTGCTGGACGAAACTGGTTTGCCGTCTGTTCGGGATGAAAATCCGCGACATCGATTGTGCTTTCAAGCTATACAAAAGGGAAATTTTTGATAACATTAAACTGGTAAGTACCGGTGCTCTTATCGATGCTGAAATCCTGGCTCGTGCTGTTCGCAGAGGCTACCGCATAACTCAACGAGGTATCCATCATTATCCACGGACAGCCGGCTCGCAAACCGGTGCGAAATTGCGCGTAATTCTTCGTGCGTTTAAAGAGCTATTGAAATTGCGAAACCAAATCCGCGAGGGAAGTTGATTATTGAAATGCAATAATACGACGTATGAACGAGGGAAAGGTCAATCTGTTCATCTACGGCTCGCTTCGGGACCGCAGAATCTTCCAATCGGTCAGCGGCTTAAGTTTTACCAAAAAAACCTCTAAAATAGACGACAGGACCCTCTGGGCCGAACCGGCATTTCTCCCGCATTACCGGAAAGTTAGCCCGGACAACGTCTATTTCTATGCCGTTGCGGCACCGTCTTCAAGGATTGAAGGGATGGTAATTTATGACGTTCCCGCCTGGGCAATGGCAGAAATCGACAGGTATGAAGGCAAGCGTTATGAAAGAGAGAAGGTACGAATCAATACGGCCAACGGTCTGGTCGATGCACAGGCATACCTTGTATCTCACAGTTCAATGGAAAAGCATTTTGGTGACAGGTTCCACGTTAATCTGATACACGAGCTTTGGCTTCGAAAACGGATTGAGAAGTTTATCAAAAGGCACACCCGCCCCGGTGAGCGCACGGCAGATGCGGAATCGGAGCGTCGAGCCGACCGGGAGCTGCTCGCGACCACAGAACGCGATCTGGTTATGAGCCATTATCACAGCGACGCCGTTAGTGATTATTATCTTGAACACGAACTCGACAGGCCCCGTCCGAGCATAAAGCATTTGTACAGCGACCCTCAGGCCAGGCCGTTTATCAAGAATTATTTAGCTTTGGTGGTAAAGCAGGTTCTGCTCAATCAGCTCGATGAACAAGTCCAATCCAAGTACCGCTTTGAGCTTGAGCATATGCGTATTTCAGAAAGATATTTCAAGCGGTCGGTTAGTTTACTTGTAGCTTTGCAAATCGTAAATGCAAACAAAGAGGCTGTCGATTTGATTGTTAATAAATGCCTTCAAACAATGCCCTATGATGAACATGACCTCTTTGATTATGTTAAGTATGCGGTACGCGCAGCGACAAGTATGTTTCATGCTCGCATAGTAGAATCAAAGCTGGCACAAATTCGTTCCAATCTTCAGCCCGGTCTGGTTCCACTGGGGACTGAGATTGAATTGAGTAATCTTGGTCCTGCGGCAGTCGAACCTCAAAGAAGCATTCAGAGAAAGGTTGACCCTGTATATGACGGATTTAAGTATTTCTATGATTTTCACCTGGATGTTTTATCGTGGAAACTCGGCGGCTATATCGACGACCACACAGGCTCAACCGACCAGGCACGGCGGTGCGGTTTTTTGGAGCTTGCTCCCGGAAGACTGAATATCCGCGGAGAACTTTCTCGACCGGCAACTGCGGACCCTTGGCTTCTTAATCAATTGATACATGAGATTGTCAATTTTTATGATGTTCGCCCACATAGTGTGCATTTATCTTTCCAGCTTCGAAAAAAACAGCTCGGCAATCAAAAAATTCTACCTTTGGGTTTTGTCAAGTGCCTGCTTGTGCTTGGGGGTGGTACGGAACTAAAGAGTACCGGCAGACTGTGGATTTCAAGGATGGGCTACGATGAGATAATGCAGTACCCCAATGCTGCATTTGGCAGCACCGAACATCGCGATGAACCCCGCCCGTCGATGACGGGCCGGGGTGAAGAACTCGTATTTGCCAGAACGAGCAAGCGCAGATGGTATCTTGGCGCAGATGCCATTGCAGATAAACCCCCGGCACAGGCAACTACGTATGTCCAGCAATATAAATTTATTCGTTTGGAACAAAGGGCTAATTATGAGCCGTTAATCTTGTGTCTTAAGGGTCTCCAGTTGGCCTATAATCCGGCGGATTATTTGACAGCCGAACAGTTAAGGAGCAGCCGAAAATTGCAGCAGCAGTACGAGGAGTTAAAGCAGTGGGCTGCCGTGCCAACAGAAATCAGCCCACAAACAATAAGCAAATTCTTAAAGACGGTCCAAAGCGGCCTGATGAACGAAGGACACCACCGGCCCGTTCACACATTGCATTACATAGATTGGGTCCTAAGCGCTATCGATGTACAACTGCGCATGTTTAACAAGCAGGTAAGACTCAAGACCTGAGACTTCAGTATTATAAACTCGAAATTCGAATATGGAATATCGAAATTCTCCGAAGGACACCTATCAGGTTAGCAGGATATCAGGTTAACTTTATTTTTTCCTGGTACCCGGATTCCTTGATATTCTGCACCCTGATTTCCCGATATCCATCGGGGGTAAAGAACAGCGGAGCTATTAGCGGTCGGTTTGAAGCTGCCTTTGGTCAATCTTTTGCTTTATGAATTTTGCTGTGTGCCAGGCGGCATCCTTGCCGAAGTCGATGCACTTGTGTATCCCAGTGTTAAAAGATTTTACGAACTCCTGACTATTAGTCCGTGACTGGTGGCCTGTGAGCTTGGCAACGAGCGACGGGTGATGGGTGACGTTGTACTGTGGTACGGGTGCCAGGGTATAAATCGCAGTTGCAAAGCCGGCAAAATAGACTATCAATATAAAAACGAATTTAACTCTCCAACCTCTCATAAAGATTCTCCCTTCCTAAAGACACATTTTATAGGCCGTTACCCCACCGGCCTTTTGGAATTGCTCTATGTAAAAATTTAACAAAAAAAGTCGCAAATGCCAAGTGCAAATTTGAGATTTTGTTCTTAGTTTTTGTTGTGATTATATGATATAATTTTGCTGAGAGGAGAGGATGGATTAAGTTTCTGGACATAAAAAAGCGTAATGGATACGAAAAAGAAAATGGATAAAAAAGTTATTGAAATAGCAAAGCTTTACGCACAAAAGGTAAAAAGCTATATGCCTGTCAGTATGGTAATACTTTACGGCTCACACGCTGGAGGAACTGCCGGTAAGAACAGCGACATAGATATAGCTGTAGTAGTGGATAAGTTTCGCGGAGATTACCTTAAGACAAGCGCTGAATTATTTAATCTTGTTCGCTCCGTTAATAAACGCATAGAACCTGTGCTTTTATGCCGTGAAACCGACAAAAGCGGGTTCTTAGATAACGTGCTAAAGCATGGCAAGATTATTTACAAGACGAAAAATTAATCCTATTTTTTTGACGCGGTTTAACGCGGATGCCGTCCCGAGCTCAGACGAGGGATTTACACTGTTTTAGATAAGGATTTATCAGCAGTTTTTATGAGCAGATTTTTTGAACTTATAGCGGAGAAATAGAATATAATATAAGCATAACAACAGTAAAAAGAAATAACGATTGAAATAGATGTTTTTATCTGGTTCGATCTTGAATCTAAGCGTTTTGTATCATACGGGGCTTTTAAAGCAGATAATGATAGTTTGTGCTTTTAGGGATTATAAATATGGTCCTTCAAACTTTAACCCCAAATAAAATCATCAAAGAAATCCCTTTTGAAAAGTATGTTCCGAAGAAAAGTGAATGCGAAGACATAACCAAGAGCTGTAAGGATGTTTTTGTTGCGCAGATTGAAAAGACGGATAAAAGGGAAGAGCAAATCGAAAAGGCTCTGCACTTTATCAAGACTTTATGGATAAAGTATGACTGCGAACAGGTAGCTAATATTTACGATAAATTTGTAAAAATGGAAGAAGCTCTCTTTGGATTAAAACGGCAAGAGGAGAGTGGAAAGTATTACCGAGATCATTTTGTTCACATGTTCAATTGTTTTGTTTTTGGATTACGGATCATTTCTTCAATACTTAAACAAGTGCCCACTCCTACTTCAAAAAACTTGTTCAAAGTTGAGGATGAAAGCCTTAAGAAGGTAGGTTTACCTTTCGGAAGCGACTACAAATACGACCAGCGGCTATTTTATTTGTGGACATTAGTATCTACGTTCCATGACATTGCAATCCCCTTTCAAGAATTGGCTAGTCTTGGCAAAGGGATCAGTCGATTCGTTGAAGAGTTTGGATGGGTGTTTACTGATCCGCAAATCTCAATGCACAATTTTGACTCTTCACAACTCTATTACTATTTCAATCTTATCAGTTCTTTATATTCTGGGCAACTAAAATTGATTGAAGATGGGCGCAAATATGACAGGCCTGAGAATCAACCGTACTATCTGACAAAACTATTAGGGAGAGAATTTGATCGAAGAAATCACGGAGTTCTAAGCGGTTTCTTTATGTGGAAAACGATAGAGGAGATATTCTTGGTAAGCAGGTCGAAGTACAAGTTTAACATAGACCAATTCAACAGATACACTGAATATGTTCTGGAACAAGATGTTGCTCGAGCTGCCTTGGATATTAGCCTACACGGTATCGATAAAGACAAGAAATCAGACGAAGATCCTAAGATATTCCCAATATCTTTCACATCATATCCTTTGGCGTTTTTAATCATTTTGTCAGATGAGTTGCAGGAATACCTCAGATGGGAAGGGATGTCTCTGAAGAAGCAGTTGGGGGCGTTCAACTACCATCCTTTGTTAGACATAAAGTTCGATAAATCAAATAACACGATTTGTATTAAAGTTTGTTTCTCACTTAATAGCTCTGAGAAAGACACAATCATCGAACGAGTTAGTCATATTGCACGTTTTTCTGGGAATGATATATCTATTTCTAAGATTGACGAGGCTATAACCCAATTAGGAAACTTGATTAAAAAAAACCTTGAGCGAAAACTTGAGATAGGAAAAAGCTTCAAGATTGAACTTAATATCTATAAAGACTGGAAAAAGAAATGCTATAGTGAAAATCTCATTTCATCAATTTAATGTTTTTTGTTCCTTCTCAGAATATGGGAAAAAAGTTACATAAAAAAGCGAGAGCTTGTGCTATGTTTTCTTGATCTATTTAACTTAGGTAGGTATATGAACATGATACATAAAATTGAAGATCGTCTTTCAATTGTAATTTCTGGTTCTTTCAGAAAGCACTACAAAGATATTTGTGTGATGATAAGGAATTTTGAGAACCAGGGAATCGAAGTTCTGTCTCCAAGGCATTCGACTGTCATAAATCCTGGAGAAGATTTTGTGCTTCTCGAGACCGATGAAACCACCTGTCCAGAGAAATTGGAACGAGAACATCTCAACGCAATCTGTCAGGCAAGTGCTCTATATCTATATAATCCTGATGGCTATGTTGGTCTCTCTTCAGCCATGGAAGTTGGGTGGGCGCTCGCATTGGGGAAGCCAATATATGTTAATGAGGTTTGTGAAGATGCAACTTTACGATACTTTGCAAGCAAAACTGCCAAGCCAGAGGAAATCAGAGTTCAATTAATTGATAAACAAGATAATCTTGCTGATATACTCAGTCCTCAGTTGTCGCTTGTGGCTCTCCAGTCTTATGTCCAGAAAATTATTGATAAACGCGGTTTTGGCGAAGAGACGCCAAGAGACAAAGTTCTTTTGATGCTTGAAGAATTTGGAGAGTTAGCCAAAGCACTGCGAAAGTATGTTGGACTAAAGATCGACAAGGAAAGAGAGCAACAGTATGCCGATCTCAAATTTGAATTGGCAGATATCCTATTTTATCTGCTGGATTTGGCTAACACGTGTGGTATTGATTTGTTTGAGGCTTTCCGAGAAAAAGAGACAGAGAATGCAAAGCGTCGATGGGGCAATGTATAAATCAAAAAGATAATCAATCCTCTTGGGGATAAAAATTTTGAATTTGTAAATTCTGCACGTGCAATTTTTGTGCATGATAGATCATGATCCGGTTAATTCCTTCTCAAGAATTTCTTTTAGTATACTGCATACGATTGCGATTTGGTCTTTGGTAAGATTATTATAAAACGGCAGAGCGATAGTGCTTTTAGAGACAGCTTCTGTAACTGGGAAATCGCCTTGCTTATAGCTGAATTGCTCGACCATAAAGGGCTGCAGATGCACGGGTGGGAAATAATTGCCGACCTGGATATTCCGGCTTTTCATAGCCTGCAAAATCCGGTCGCGCTGCTCCAAAGTAAAACCATCTGCAAGCCGGACGACAAAAACAAACCAATTGATGTCACAGCCGTCCGGCTCGTTGGGTATTATTAGCCTGTTATCATCAGATAAGATTTCCTGATACCATTTTGCAACCTGTCGGCGTTTGGCTTTGATTTGGTCTATTCTCGAAAGCTGCACGATGCCGAGCGCACAATTTATGTCACTGAGCCGGAAGTTATAACCCAGCCTGTCGTGGCCCAGCCAACTGCTATCCTTACCTCTTCCCTGATTGCGAAGCGAAACGCACATATCGGCCAGATAATCATCATCGGTCACAATCATTCCGCCTTCGCCGGTGGTTATCTGCTTATTAGGATAGAAGCCGAATACACTCATCGTGCCGAATGTACCGACCTTTTTGCCATTTAATGCGGAGCCAAGGGCTTCACAACTGTCTTCAATTACCGCCAGATTGTGTTTTTGAGCAATTTCACAGACCCTGTCAAGACCGGCAGGATTGCCGAAAACCTCCACGGGCAGAATGGCTTTTGTCCTGGGTGTAATGCGGTCTTCGATTTTAGCTGGGTCGATATTTAGACTTGCCGGGTCAATATCAACAAAGACCGGCCTTGCCCCGGCCATCATAACAGAAGCTGCCGAAGCAATAAAGGTAAAGGGTGTTGTAATAACTTCATCTCCCGGGGCAATTCCCAGAGCTAACATACACAAGAACAATCCGCTGGTTCCACTATTGACAGCGACAGCCCGCTTTGTGCCGATGTAGCTGGCGAAGACCTGCTCGAATTCCGCCAGTTTAGGGCCGAGCGAAAGGTTGGGACTGCGAAGCACTTCACAGACAGCCTCAATTTCTTTCTCGGTTATGTCCGGCCGAGACAAAAATATCTGCATAATAAAATCTCCTTGGCGAAATTGTACTGCCACGGGCTGATAAATCAATTGGTATTTGGTAATTACCCGACCCTTTAACCAATAACTGTTTAATTAAGTACTTATGGGACGTGGTACGGACGGGATAATCGTTTATTTGCTTATACTGCTTGGCTTTTGTGAAGCAAAACGGTGGAGGTTTGAAAATTACATTTGTATGTTAAACAGCCTTCGATTTAAAACCGAATAAATATACGGTTTGAATACATATTAGCGGGAATCTGGAAATGGCAAAAGGCAAAAACGTACTGACAACAGGCGACGTAGCGAAGATTTGTAACGTCGCTCCTCGAACAGTTTCGAAGTGGTTTGATAACGGCCAACTGAAAGGCTATCGCATACCCGGCAGCAAGGACCGGCGAATACCTGTAAACGAACTGATTCGCTTTATGAAAGTGCATAATATGCCTACGACGGCGCTTCCGGTCGGCAAAATCCGGGTACTTATAGCAGACAGCAACGACAAAACTGCCTCAGCTCTGGCCGATGTTTTGCGAAGTGAGGGAGACTACGAAGTCCAAACCGTCCAGAGCACTGTTGGTACAGGCGCAATCGTTCAGAAATTTGCCCCACATGTTCTGCTGGTTAGCCTTTTGGCTGAGGGCATAGATGCGATGAGCATCTGTAAGTTCATTCGTAGTAATGATGATTTGCGGACTGTTAAGATTATAGCGCTGGTGAACCGGTTAAGCGATTCTGAGTCGGTGGCCCTGCTGCAGAAGGGCTTTGATGGTTATGTGCCTTACTCTGCTGACGGCACTGAGGTCATCAAAAGGATTGAAGAAGCGACTGCGATAATCTATTAGTAGTCTTTGAAATGCCTCATCCACTCGGGCCAGTCGCCCGGCTGGACGAAGCCGGCTCTCGTCCAGGGGCCTGAAATGTTGTAGTCGGTGTTCCACTTCAACGTCCATAATTCTTTGAGTCCGACCTTTCTGGTAGTCCAATCCATAAAGAGGACATTTATAAATCCATCGTGACGGTTGATGCAGAAGATGCGCATTTCATCTCCTGTGACGCCAACTCCTGTACGCGGCTGCCCGTCAAATGCCGGAGGCTCGTCAACTTCGTATGGCTGGCCGTCGGCGCGCCAAGCACCATCACCCATAACCGGAATGTTATTCAAACCTTTATGATTAGTATTTCTCCAGTACTCCTCGAGTCTGCGGCCATCACTTGTATCATCGCTGTCATAAATCCACTCATTTAGTGTATAGTTGCCGCCGGTTTCAAGAATTGAATAGCGGACAGGGGCCTTTTCAGCAATGGTTTTATTTACGGTCATTGGGCAGTAGAGCAGTTTTTCAGTGTTTGAGTAATATTCCATAAGATTCTGCATCCAATCACCGCCCATATAGTCGGGGAATTTGCTGTGGTTTTCCTCTGTGTACATTGACCAGACAAGACCCCACTGTTTGAGATTGGACTGACAGGCAATTGTCTTTGCCTGTTTCCTTACCCGCTGTAGCGAGGGCATCAATATAGCCATCAGCAGCGCAATGATAGCAATTACTACCAGGAGCTCTATTAATGTGAATCCTTCTCTTTTTCGCATAATAGTATCTTTTCAAAAATCTTTAACCAGCAAGAAAGGCCAGCTCTGAAAGACTGGCCTTTTATTGTTCAGCAGATATTTTATTAGTAATCTTTAAAACGTTGCAGCCATCGTGGCCAGTCGCCCGGCAAGACGCCTCCGGCTTTTGTCCACGGGCCTATTGTATCAAACGCCCTGTGCCATTTCAATGTCCAGTTTTCCTTGAGTCCTACATGTCTGACGGACCAGTCCATAAAGAGCATGTTAATAAAACCGTTGTGCCGGTTGATGCAAAAATGGTTCATTTCCTGCGTTGTTCCCTGGTCCATTATCCCGAAGGCGTCAGGATGTTCCACCGGCTGGTCGGTGTGACGTGGCCAGCCGTCATGCCAGGTGGAGTCACCGAAAACCGGTATATTGTTTATATTAACCGGTCTGCCAATGAGAGTTCGAGTCCCAGGTGCTACAGTTGTATTGTTCTGGATATTTTTCCAGAACCATTCTTCCAAACGGTCGCCCCGGTCTCCGTGCATATAGTTGGTCCAGGAATTATCGCTATAGCTGAAGGTATAAAGGTAGGACCCGCCTCCGGGCGTGGCAACATTTCGCTGTGCGGCCTTGAATGTGCCCCAGTCGGCTGCACTTTCCATAACTCTCGTTGCGGTGGGGCATAAGAGCAAATTCCAGTTATCTTTGTAGTATGGCCGTAACGCATTCATCCACAACGTTGTCTCACCCACCCCCCATCCTTCGTTGAAATAGCCGTCGTGGTCGTCGGTGTATAACTTAAAGATAAGGCCCCATTCCCTTAAATTTGCCTGGCAGGCAATCGATTTTGCCTGTTTTTTCACGCGATTCAGGGCCGGCATCAATATCGCCATCAATAGCGCAATGATAGCGACGACTACCAAAAGCTCTATCAAGGTAAACCCTCTTCGGCTCCTCATGATAATACTCCTTGTATTGTGAATAAATAGGTTTTTCGAAAACGCAACCTTTACTCAATTATTCTACCATATAACCGGCCTCGATTCAAGCGGTAAATAGCCGATTTTTTCTGCTGCAATGTTTCTTATTTCGCCTTCTTTTGCAGCATTCTGGTTAGCAGTTGTAATAACTCTTCGGTGGTTACTTGTTTTTCGCGTCCATCAATGAACATTACTTCATAGGTACCGTAGTCGAGCTTACGCTGCATTAGCACGTCGTTGCTGTCTTTTGGAGAAAGGCGGTCGCCGTACCAAACAACGTCTTCTCCGCGTTCAAGCAAATGCTCGTATTTTGACCTGCCGGCCGATATGGCGCTTGCATCGGCAGCCCCCAGATATTTTATCAATAGCATGCTGTCCTGAAGCACACTGCCGCCTGTTGAGTCCCGACCGCCGAGGAAGGTAGCACAAAATATTATTGTTATGATTATTGCCGCTGCGGCGGCAAGTTTGTTTATTCTAAAGTCGATTATAATGTTGATAGTGTTTATTCCGCATCTGTGTGGCAAAAGTTTTTGGGGGATTTGGCGTTTTATGTCGTCGGCAAGACCAGGGCGAACGGGCTCTGTCATCGCAACCGGTAATTTGTTCAACAGCTCTTTCAGCTCTTCTTTTCCCATTGTGGCTTTCTCTTTCTCTGGTAGCCTCTTTAAGTAACCTGCTTCCTTAAAGCGGCTAATGCTCTGTTGAGCCTGCTTTTGAAGGTTCCTTCCCTTATGCCTGCTGCATCGGCGGATTCGGCGATAGTCAACTGCTGTATGTAATGTAAGACGATGGTTTGCCTTAATTTTATGGGCAGCCGTGCGAGGGCGTTTTTCAACTGCTCCAATTGTTCGTTACGCTCAACTTTATCATCCTGGTCATTGGTAGTGTCAGGGACATCAAACCCTTCAAGTGTGGCCGTTTTCTTGCCCTTGTGCTTACGCCAGTACAGTTTTGAGACATTTCCCGCGATACGATACAGCCAGCCATTTAGCGATTTGCCGTCACTCAACTGGCTTATATGGTGCCAGGCGTTGAGAAAACTTTCCTGCGTCAGGTCCTCACTGGCCTGTCGGTCATGGCCGAGCCTTCTCAAAAACAAATAAATCTGTTTATAATATATATCAACAAGCTCGACTGCTGCTGCGTGGTCGCCGACTCTTAGTCGCCGTGCAAGCGAATTTTGCCTTTGCTCCGGGTGGTCCTTCGGCTCGTTGAGCTCTCGCAATTTATTTATAGGATGCGCCAAATCGAAATCTTGTTCTGTTAAATTTACCTTTTTTACGGTCATTTTTGGCTCTTTTTTACTTGAAAAAACAATATACCTTAAGTTCGCTTTTTCTGCAATAATATTGCGTGTAATAAATTGGTACAGGGGGTTTTTAACCGGCAGGATTGCGGAAAATTGTTAAATTAGGGGGTTATGCTATAATTGTTCTAAATGGACCTATGATAGTTTATTGAATGCAATGCGCAATACAAGATTATGACGTCTTTGCGGGTTAATATCGGTTCGTTTAGTAAGCCCGTTCAGCAGTTGTGGGAAGATATGAATCCCTGTACAGTCTGTCCTCGCGGGTGCAAGGTCTATCGCGGAAAGGGTCAAACCGGCTTTTGTGGCATCGGTGATACGCCGATAGTTAGCTCTGTGGGGCCTCATTACGGCGAGGAAAGCGTCCTTGTCGGGTCTGGGGGCTCCGGCACCATATTTTTTGCCGGCTGTAACTTAGGCTGTGTTTTCTGTCAGAACTTCGATATTAGCCATCACCGGCATGGGCGGGAAATGACGATTGAGCGGTTGGCTCAATCTATGCTCGATTTGCAGGATTACGGATGCAGCAATATTAATTTCGTTACTCCGACTCACGTTATACCGGCTATTACGGCAGCTCTTGAGTTGGCCCGGAAGGGGGGCCTGACGCTGCCGACAGTCTATAATACCGGCGGTTATGATTCGGTCGAGACGCTCAAGCTGCTCGAAGGGTTCGTGGATATTTATATGCCGGATATGAAGTATTTTGATTCCGAAGTTGCTGAGGAGCTTTCCGGGGCGCCGGATTATCCGGGGGTGAATTTCGCTGCTGTTAAAGAGATGCACCGTCAGGTGGGCGACCTTCAGGTGAAAAACGGCTTAGCTACACGCGGGCTTTTGGTCAGGCATTTAGTTTTGCCGGAGAATTTGGCGGGCAGCTTCGGGATTATCGATTTTTTGGCAGAACAGATTAGCACTTCAACAACAATTAACGTTATGGACCAGTACCGTCCCTGCTATAAAGCCTCCTCGCATCCGAAAATAAACCGCAGGCCGACCCTCGAGGAGATAGAATCCGTCCGCCAATATGCAAATGAAAAGGGTCTAAATGTTCTTTTGTAATTCGTGGCGGTTGGAATCCTCATACTTCGTTTGGGTCTTACTGAAATTGCTGTTTTAATTGTTTTGCGTTTTTAATGGCGTGGGCGTGGGCATCGTTGTTGAAATAGACGTAGATGCCGCGGGCTTGTTCGGATTGCTCTTTGAGCCATTTGGCCCAGTTCTGTAATGCGGAATGTGAATAGCTGCCGGAATATCTGCCTGTTGTGCCGTGGAAGCGAATGTAGATTGTGTCGGATGTGACGACGTGGGGCGATTCTTTGCCGGGCAAATCGTGGATGCAAAAACCTACTTTCGATTTCCTGAGTAACTCGAAGGTATCTTGCGAATACCAGCTTTCGTGCCTGAATTCAAACACGGCAGGTTTTTTCTTTGGAAGGAGTTTTATAAAACTTCCGAGCAGGTCGAGGTCCTGGTGCAGGCTTGGCGGGAGCTGATATAAGACAGGGCCGAGGTTTCCTTTCAAAATGTTGATTCTTTCGAAGAAACGCTCCAGCGGTTCAGAGATATCTTTTAACTTCTTGATATGAGTTATATATCGGTTTGCCTTTACGGCGTAGAGAAAATCTTTGGGGGCGAGTTTGTGCCATCTCTTTACAGATTCGGCTTTCGGGAGGTGATAAAAGGTGTTATTGATTTCGACAGTGTCGAAATGCTGGGCGTAGTGCTCGAACCATTTGCTCTTCGGCAGCTCGGCGGGATAGAATAGCTGCCTCCAGTGGTCGTAATACCATCCTGAAGTGCCTATTCGAATATCACAGTCTGCTTTGCTCATAGAGGGTATTTTAACATTTTGAAACTTGGTGAAAACTCTTATAATTTATTAGAAAGAGGTTTTAAAAGTAATGGGAAGAGTATGGATTTTGGTCCGCAACAAATCGGTAAGTGGTTAATCACAGCAGGCGGTATTATTGTTCTGCTGGGCGTAATTGTAATTGTGCTCGGTCGAGTCGGCTTGTTTAAGCTGCCCGGTGATTTGGAATTCGGCTCCAAGAACTGGCGGATTTATTTTCCAATAGCAAGCTGCATAATAATCTCGATTGTCCTGACGCTCATCCTGTGGCTTATTAATTATTTTCGTCGTTGAGGCAGGGTATTATAATGCGGCGGGGTGTGCTTTTAAGGTTGCTCGGGCGGCTCGACATTTTCCTGCTGTTCCTCAGCAGGGCTTTGTTGCTGCTCGATTATCTTCTGCAGCTCCTCAATGGTTACTTGTTGTTCTGCAATAGTTTTTTCCTGGTTTTCGATAACCAGCTCAAGCTCTTTAATTTCTTTTCGCAGCGCCCCCGTACTTTCGACTTGCTCGTTTAACTGAGCGGTCAGGTTTGTGATTTTTTCTTGTGCTTTTTCTGCTTCGGCAATCGCAATGTTTCGCTCCCCGACAAGCGGCTCGGCCTTCTTTTGAAGCACATTGTGTGTTTCCTTAAACGCTTCCAGCTCCTCCTTTAGGTCGGCGATTTGGCTTCTGGCGCTGGTTAAATCAGCCATAGCTTTGGCCAGCAACATTCTGGCCTCCGCAGCTTCTGCGAGGGCTTTTTTCTTCTCCCCATCATCCTCACAACCCATAAGAGCCAGCGAACAAGCCAACACAGTTAGGAATCTAACCAGCCGTGATGAGCCGGCGGCTCGGCAGGGTGTCAGTATGCTTCTGGTCATATCCATATTCCTTTCTTTTTTCTGCAAATGATTATTCAAAAATCTTGTTCCATTTTCTTTTCCATCTGCCTTCCCAGCCTCGCGCGTGATATACATAGCTGATTATTAACGGCAAAACGGAGGTTGCCTCTGCATAAACCATCTGCTCGTAAACAGTATCAACCTTGCCCCACGAGGACGCTTCCTTCAGGGTAGAGCTTGAACAGGCTCCATCTCTGACGTCGGCGACAGTAATCTGCACGGCGTATTTATGCATATTTGTCGGTTTTCCCAAGACTTCGGCACAGACAACTGTATCCTGTGCAAAATTCTTGGGCACACCGCCCCCGATTATCAACAGTCCTGAAACAGGGGATTTTATTTTAATCTCCGTCAGCTCCCTGAAATCCTTTACCGAGTCAATAGAAATATGGCTTTCCTCATTTTCGGTCTGATGCTTTACTAAGCCGAAACCCGCACTCGAATCTGAAAAAGCAGGACAAAATATTGGCACATCATTTTCATAAGCCACTTGCACTAAAGAATCCGGTTTTTCTGCGTTGTTAATAAGATACTTGCCCATTTCTTTGATAAATTCCCTTGAAGAGTAAGGTCCTGGGGTGAGTGAATCTGCTATTTTTTTTATAGTGTTGTCGCAGACCTGCAATTGCTCTTCATCGATGAAAGTGTCGTAGATTCTGTCGATATAGAGCTCTCTTAGCCTTCTGTCATCAACGAATGAGCTGCCTTTATAATGTTTAAAACCTAAAGCCTCGAAGAAATCCATATCGACGATTGAAGCCCCCGTGGCCACTATCACATCAACCATATTGTGCCTGACCATATCGGTATAAATCTGCATACACCCTGCGGCGCTGGTACTGCCAGCTATACATAAAATGATTGTGCATTCGTCATCGCTTATCATTCGATTAAGAATATCTGCTGCTCTTGCTGTGTCTCTTGCTGTAAAAGACATATCATTCATAGCCTCGATTATTTCTGTCGAGTCAAAAGATTTTATGTCGATATGCTTTACAGCATCTTTTAGAAAATCGTTCTTTTCCATTTCAGTCTCCGAATTTATAGCTCAGCAATTTATAAATTAGCTTTGCGGCCATAAAGTCGGGGGCCTTGTTTCTGTCATCCGGACACAGCTCCACGACGTCAAAGCCCACGATGTTTTTTTTATCAGAAACTGCTTTTAGTAACGCCAAAACATCATACCACAGCAATCCCCCCGGTTCGGGTGTGCCGGTGGAAGGCATTATAGACGGGTCAAAGACATCCAGGTCTATAGTTATATAAACATTATCTGAAAGATTGGAAATGACCTTTTTAATCCAATCGGTGTTGTTATAGATGTCTTCTGCGAAGAACGTGCGGGTCTTGTCCATAGAATCTTTTTCGAGAGAATCCATACTTCTGATACCGACCTGGACCACCGGGCAGGACTCTTTAATTCTGGCCATAACACAGGCGTGATTATATATTGAACCATTATATTCTTTTCTTAAATCCGCATGGGCGTCTAATTGTAAAACAGTAAGATTCGCATAGTGTTTTGCATGAGCCTTGACAGAACCAATACTGACCGAGTGTTCTCCGCCTATAACGACTGTAAACTTGTTTTTTTCGAGATAATACTGAACTGTTCCATTAGTTGCTTCAATCATCTCTCTGGTTGTAATACCTCCGGTGATGGCGTCTTCGGTGTATATACCTTTTTTATAAACTTCTGAATGGGTCTCTATATCATATAACTCCATGTTGGCTGATGCTTCTATTATTGCTGCTGGGCCTTTGTCAGCACCTTTTATCCATGTGCTCGTTCCATCATAAGCAACAGGAATGATGACTATGTGTGCATTTTCCGGATCAGAATATTCTTCAGGTAAATACCCGAAATTGATTGTTTCTTTCATGACGTGTAAATCCCATCAACAAATTCAATCAAACAAAAACATTGCTATCGCTACGGTCGTTGTCCAGAGGTCTTTCTGGCCTTTGGCGGTTTGGGTGAGATTGGTTGTTTTAATAAACAGCCCGCTTGATTTATAAGCCTGCTCTTTTTCCGACCAGGCTGTGTCAGGGTCAAGCTCCATCCCCAGGGTCGTCCCTAACATACCGGCTGCCAAATCTTCAGCCAAATCTCCGGCCTGCTGGCTATTCATACCGTGGCCGTGTACCTCGCTGAGATAACCCCATTGGGTGTTGTCTTTAGGAATAGCAACTCCTACAGAGGATGCAACAAGCCTTCCGTGCTCATTCGTATCGGCTCTGGCTATGACACAATAACATATTTGGCCTGGGATCAGTTTTTTCAAACCATTTTTGCAACTGATGATTTTGCATTTTGGCGGCAGAATTGAGGATACCTGTACGAGGTTTTGTTGAGCCACACCTGCCGCTCGCAGTGCCTGTTCGAAAGATTTCAGTTGATACTTATGCCGGCCAACCCCCTTAGTTAAAAACACTCTTGTGGGAACAAGGCTATCCATTTACGCTCCTTTATCTTAATTAAGTTTCTTTTGTAAATCCGTTTGACAAACTATTATTGTTTTAAGTCCTGTTTGCACCAAGGACAGTAGCTCCAAAAATCGGAATCTTCACGTCTTACCTTATGCCAGTCGCTTTTTTTCTGCTCTGTTACTTTCAAAGCCTTTTGTTGACTTTTGGGCAAGGTCTTAATCATTGCGGCCAGCATTTTATCGGCGTTGGGAAAACGTTGCTCAGGTACAATCGACAAAGATTGGCGGTATTTACCAAGGCGGTTGCCGCTTTTAAGGTGCAAGCCGGCATTTTCGAGATTTGATACCTTGTTCGTATTCATCCGGCCAATTATTTCCTTCTAACCTACGGTTTAATCGAGCTATTAAGATAATAATATTTTTGCAAAAGTCAAATTTTTTATTGAACATTTGGTCAAAACTGATTATATGGTCAGGATATGAGTGCGAAGACGCTGAGGACTAAGAAGGCCCGGATGCAGAAAGGAGTTAAGAGTACACGAAGGAAACTTAAAAAAGCGGTCTTAAATTTTTTTACTGAAAGAAGCGTTGACGCTGTAGCTGTAACGGTTGAAGAGATTACAGAAAAAGCCGACCTGGGCAAGGGGATGCTTTAACCAGTATTTTTCGGATAAAAGGGAGATTGTCACTACGCTGGTGGAAAAGGCGATAGGGCATTTAATTGAACGGAACTGTTCATACGATTGTGAGCCCGAAAACCTGGAGGATATGTTAGAGAATTTATAGAATGCCCACTATGAGTTTTCCGTTGATTCAAAAGAGGAATTTATGCTGTTCTTCCAGGGAAAGTTATTGCCAAAACTTGAGTTTGAAGCACTGGAAGCATTGAAAGAGTTAGATGAGCCGTATTTGCGTTATGAAGAGATTGAGAATAAGGTCTCAATATGTTTATCGCCCGGAATAGACCATATAAAATACGCAGGTTGGCCTGTGCAACGGCGGGGTTTGTTTTTGGGTTTTACCCATTTGCTATGATTGGTATGAACTGTGGATGAAATGGAAACAAGCGTTCAGCCGCTTAGGAGGGTTTTTGTTGGAAGTTTATGCGCATTTCCTGGGCGATAATCTTTGCTCATTAATGTTTTTTAGGAAAATGACGACTCTCTCAAAAGGTCATAAACCCATTTGTGAGCTCCCGAATTTATATGACAAATGAAAAGACGAACAAAAGCGGTCTAACACCCGAAGAAATAAAAGAATTCAAAGCCTTATTATTGGCGAAGTTAGACGAGATATTGGATAACGTAACTAGTATGGAAGAGGAGACGTTACGAAAGCCAAGGACCGATTTATCGAATTTGCCGTTTCATATGGCTGATGCTGGTACGGATACTTTTGAGCTTGAAAATACCCTTGGGTTGATGGATAGCGAAAGGAAGTTGCTTAAGGAAATAGAAGATGCCCTCGCTCGTATCGAGAATGGTACGTACGGAATTTGTGAGGGCAGCAACGAACCTATCCCCAAGGAACGATTGAAAGCAATTCCGTGGGCTCGATATTGCGTTGCTTTTGCCAGCCTGTTGGAGAAAGGTCTCGTGAAAAAAGAAGGTTCTGTTGATGAAGCGGAGTATGATTACGGGACCGATGAGAGGCAAGATGAAGACTTCGACAATTTTACGAACGAGTAAAACGGCTATGAATACAGAGGGGATGTTACGGAACGCAAAGAACCACTGTTTTTTTATCGGTTTAAATGATAGTGGCGCGGAGTTGTGTAAAGCTAATACCGTCTATGGCATTGCGGGTATTCATTATGTTCAAAATCAACTTGATATAAGCCCAAATGCTACTTTTATTTCCACGCCGGATATGACCATTACCAGGAATTCGAGCCGATGGGGGAGCGGATTTGGCTATGGTGGAAAGATAAGCTGGGGAGCGGGAGACGATGACCTTATCGTTCTTGATGTAAAACCTAATGCATGTGGAATGCTGGTGGGAGGCCTGGAGGAGCTGCCCGATATTGAGAGGTTAATTAAAAAATTATCTGAATTGGAGACGAGCGTAATAGAGATAGACGGTGTTAGGGTAACTTGGGACTTTTACAAAGGCAACCATTTTATAGATGTGTTTCGAGTAAAACCTGTTGTAAAACTGGACCAAAATTTGCTTCCATACGCTTTTATAATACACGGAGCCGTCGAGGAGTTAAAGGGGGATAATGAATCGGGTTTCGGAATATATTATGACAAAAGTAAACAATTGCGTGAGATGACAGAAGACGTTGATACGCCTTTTGGAAAGTTTCATATTCTTACAGGTAGTAGTGCTAAAAAGTATTTTGAACAATATCAACGTGCCGAGAATCACTCTAAGAAAAAAAGGAAAATAGCCGCAGGGTTTTTGTTTGGAAAATTCAGAGAAATTTCCAATGAGACACATCAGGGGCTTATAAATATGAATGAAATAACGTTGGGTTGTCATTATTTAAGGAATCAGCCTACCCTTTTCCCGCTTACCTTGAGAGCGGATTTACCCGCATACCTGGTTAAAGGTAATCCCAATATGAGCCCTGAGAGCATAGAATTGTCAGGATTTGAAAAAAGGGCGAAAAATCTTGGGCTTTATGAGAGGCTTTTAAATGCCAATATTATCCCACACGGTGGAGGATATGTTTTGCCGGATATTCTAACCGTAAATAAGGTAACACAAGTTAATGGAAAGAGATATTTTGAAGTTGAGATGCAGAATGACAGGGGCAAAAAAGTTATACGTGAAGTGCGGGAGTTACCTTATGAATACAGGGGGCGAAAAGTCGTTTTGCGTACTTTGGAAATTGGTTCGATAGAGATTATAGCCAAGCTGACCCCAGAATATGTTCTGAAGATATAAGAAGATGGTTAATAGTTTGGGTCCTGAAAAACTATTTGCTATGTAATCGGGTAAAATTTTCATTGTTTTCATTTTCTGCTGAAAAGATATTGTAAGTAATTAAGATTCCAGGGAAGAGCGGGTTAGAAGATTAAGAACCCGCTAATTAACCATTACTTTTTAATTTCACGGAGGTATTAAAATGGCAAAAAAGAAAACAAAGAAGAAAGCGACAAAGAAGAAAACAGCGAAGAAAAAATAAACACTCGATAATTTCAAATTATCATAAAGCCATCGGTGTAAGCACATTGATGGCTTTTTTGCTTTCAATAGCAAAAGGCATACTAACCTCGGTTGACCTGACAGTATTCCTATGGACTTGGCCATCCCTAACGGGAAAGCGAGAGCGGGGGGCGGCTCTCCGTAAGTCCACAGTCCTTGGGAGGCCTTACGGCGGAGTCCTTAGGACTATTTTAGAGAATAGCATACGTTTTTTGTGATTGGTATTACTCCATTAAAAAGCGGGCTGTTTGTTGCTCTACAAACAAAGAAATTATCATTTTGATTTTATCCCCAGCGAGATATAATCGGTCTGGTTAGAAATTTGGTGAAAAACCCCAAACCTGTAAAAAGACAATTTCTAACGGGGTAAACCTTATGAAAAATGCCATTCTGAGCGAGCTTTTTGATGAGATGGCCGATGTTATGGAGATACTCGGCGAGGACCGTTTCCGCATCGGCAGCTATCGAAAAGTCGCGCGTGTTATTGGCGATATGCCAACAGACGTCGAGACACTGCTTGTATCAGGGCAATTAGCAGAGACGCCCGGTATAGGGAAATCAAGCCTTGCTAAAATTGAAGAGTTTATCAAGACAGGTAAGATAACCGTCCATGAGGAGTTGCTGAAGAAAATCCCGCCGACGTTATTGGAACTGCTCACCATACCCGGTATGGGGCCAAAGGGTGCAAAAGCGGTCTATGAAAAACTGAATGTAACAAGCATCGCTGAACTGAAAAGTGTGATTAAGAGCGGTTCGCTTGCTACACTGCCCGGCTTTGGTGATAAAAAGGCAGCGGCAATCGTAAGAGGCATCGAATTTCTGGAAAAGTCCACCGGCCGAATACGCCTTGACCAGGCAATGGAGGCGGCGGAGCTGGTTACTTATTTGCTCCAGGAGCTGTCCGGCACCCAGAGAATTCAAACAGCCGGCTCGCTGCGACGCCGAGCTGAGACTATCGGGGATGTCGATATACTCGTCTCTTCCGGTAAGAGCAAGAAAGCCTCTGAGCGGATTGTAGAAGGATTTACCAATGCAGAATTCGTTGAGGAGGTCCTTGCAGCAGGGCCGACAAAAGGCTCGGCGATTATCCGAACAACAACCTGCCCCGTTCAGGTTGATGTGCGTGTCGTGCAACAAGAGAGTTTCGGCGCTGCATCGCAATACTTCACGGGCTCAAAAGAGCATAACGTGCGATTGAGAGAAATCGCTATAAAGTCTAAGTTGAAGCTGAATGAATACGGTCTGTTTAAGGCGGAAAAGATGGTTGCCGGCCCTGACGAGGAGGAAATCTATCAGAAGCTCGGACTTGATTATATCGAGCCGCTGCTGCGCGAAGACCGTGGTGAGGTTGAGGCTGCAAAGACTAATTCTCTGCCTGAGCTGATTAAGATTGGTGATATCAAAGGCGACTTCCACGTACATACAAACGCATCCGATGGGGACTGTGATATATCTTATATTGCCCGGGCTGCGAAAGAGATAGGTTATAAATATATTTGTATTACGGACCACTCGCAGTCATCGGCAATCGCCAATGGTCTGTCGGCCGAAAGATTGGCTCAGCAGATTAAGGAAATCCGCAAGCTCAATGAAGAACTGAAAGGTATAACCATCCTGGCTGGAACAGAGGTTGACATCCACGCCGATGGGTCTTTGGATTTCGATGATAAATTACTGGCTGAGCTGGATTTTGTAATAGCTTCTATACATTCGGGCCTTGCCAGCTCACGTGAAAAGGTAACAGTCCGCACATTGAAGGCGATGGACAATCCCTATGTAAATTGCATAGCTCATCCGACGGGCAGACTCATCGGCCAGCGAGAGGCGATGGACCTTGACATATCCGCTGTTATCAAGCGCGCTGCTGAGACTCATACGGCCCTGGAGGTTAATGCGAATCCGTGGCGTCTGGACCTCAAGGATATCCACTGCAGGATGGCAATCGAGGCAGGAGTCAAGCTGGTCATTGGGACCGATGCGCACAGTGCTGTGGGTCTGGGCCTGATGGGCTTTGGGGTGGCAACTGCCGCACGAGGGTGGGCAACGAAGGCCGATGTGCTAAATACTTATTCGGCTGCTAAAATTAAAAGCTGGGCCAAAACTAAAAGACCATAAGAAGTGAAAAACACAAAACACAAAGCACAAATTTGTAACAGGTCAGTGGTGAGTGGTGGGTGGTGAGTGGTGGGTGGTGAGCATTCAGCTCACTAATTAACCACTCACCAATTAACCATTGTGGTTATGTCGTCGAAATCCGCTAAGATTTTGTTAACCGGACTGCCGGGGTGCGGCAAAACAACCGCCATAATGAAGATTATAGATGCTCTGGGATGCGAGAAAGTAGCGGGTTTTTATACGCAGGAGATTCGCGGGGGCGATATACGTAAAGGTTTTAGCTGGAAGCGCCTCGATGGTGCAGAAGGGACACTTGCTCACGTTGACATTAAGGGGCGTTTTAAGGTGGGCAAATATGGTGTGGATGTTGCGGGCTTTGAAGAATCAGTGGTGCCGATTCTGGATGCTGAGCGAACCGATGCGGAGTTGTTTATCATTGACGAGATTGGGAAAATGGAATGCCAGTCCAAGAAGTTCGTCTCTGCGGTACGCCGGCTCTTTACCTCTGAGAAGCCGGTATTGGCCACTGTGGCGCAGAAAGGTACAGGCCTTATTTCTGAAGTGAAGAATTATCCCAACACCCAACTATTTAATTTGACCCACTCCGGTTGTGATAAAACCGTAGCCGAAATCCTACAAACCCTGTCATTTTTGAAAAAGACTTCGTGATATGCTATAAGGGTTCTGAATAAGGTTTATCAGGAGGTTTTTAATACGATAAGAGAGCCAAAATCATTTCAGGTCGCAGGTGTAGATGGATGTAAGGCAGGCTGGTTCGTCGCTATAATATCAGCAATGGAAATGGATACTGGCAAAGATAAAACTTGTGTCTATGCACTGCAGGAGTTTTGGGTGGCACATACTTTCAACGAAATACTACAAAAGACAAAACAGTTTGAGTTGGTTTGTGTTGATATTCCTATGGGTTTGAGTGACGGTGAGAAGCCCCGTGAGTGTGACCTTGCAGCCCGTGAGATTCTTCGTGGTAAAAGAGCCAGCAGTGTATTTCCCGCACCAATAAGGGCATGTTTTACAACGAACGAATATAAGGTGGCTAATGATATTTGTCGCAAGTTCACTGGTAAGGGCTTAAGTAAACAAAGCTTCGGCCTGCTGGATAAGATTCGTCAGGTGGATGATTTGATGACGCCGGCGCTTCAACGACGGGTGCGTGAAATTCACCCTGAGATTTCATTTTGGGCACTTAATGGAAAAAAGCCGGTTCATCAAAATAAAAAAACTGTTCCAGGCCAATCTCATCGGCATAAGCTGCTTCAGGAAATTTTTACAGATATGGACAGTATTTTAATGGAAGCTCCTATTTATGGTTATGCAATAGATGATGCTTTTGACGCCCTTGTAGCGGCCTGGACGGCCGGTCAGACAGTTATTGGAAAGGCCGGGACGCTGCCGCCGAATCCTGAATTTGACAGCAAAGGTTTGAGAATGGAAATTCTTTGCCCGGTAAAGTAAATGCCTCCTTTATATAAGCCGGTGCAGCATTTGAATCAAAACAGGTAGAAAAACCAAAAATCGGAAGGAAATTCCTTTTTCGTTTTTTTTCCGTAGTTGAAGGGTACAGACTGGAATGTCAGGGAATTGGGCTGAAAAGATAGCAGAGCGGCTTACAAGCAGAGATTTAATGAGTTCGGGCATCTGTCTTATTCTGGGCGCTGCGGATACCGGCAAAACCACTCTGGCAGCGGCTCTAAGCGGACGGTTGGCTCGGAGCCGAGCCGTTGGTATTATCGATGCGGACATAGGCCAGTCTCATATCGGGCCGCCTACAACGGTCGGGTGGGTCGTTGTTAAAGAGCCGAAAGTTGATTTATCGCAGATTAGGCCCGATGGTATCAGCTTTGTTGGCGATGTAACTCCGGTGGGACATCTTCTTCAGTTGACTGCGGCCATTACTCAATGTGTTCAGCAAGTATCCAAAGTTACCGATTTAATCATAATTGACACGCCTGGTTTTATCAGCGGTCCGGCAGCGAGCGCTTTGTGGTGGACGGTGCAGCGAATATTAAAACCAAGATTGATTCTTGCAGTGCAGCGCGATAGTGAGCTAAGTGATATACTTGCTGGCCTGCAAAACCTCGGCTCGCATATTGAGCTTGTAAAAGCACCGCCGGAGATACCGACTAAATCACCACAGGCCAGACGCAGGTATCGACAGGACAAATTTAAGAGGTACTTTCAAAACCCTCAACTTTATAATGTCAGCTTGAGTAGCATAGCGATACAGGCCGACAGGAATTTGAGGAGCGAAAGTCTGATTGGTCGGCTGGTTGCTTTAAGAGATGAAAAAGGAATAGATATAGCGATAGGTATAATAAATGAGCGGTGTGATGATAAGGATATAGTTGTAATTAAGGCGCCACAGCTCGATATTAGTCAAGTTCGTTGTCTTGTTGTAGGAGATGTAAGCATAGATATTGCTGGTGAGTAATATGGAAACGGTATTCATCGATGGCAGCACCGGCGAGGGGGGAGGGCAAATACTGCGAACGAGCCTGACGTTGGCCTGCATAACCGGCAAGAGTCTGCGTATCGAAAACATACGTGCGGCCCGCCGCAATCCCGGTCTGGCCAAACAGCATTTAAGCTGCGTTCAGGCCGCTTGTCAAATCTGCGACGGCCAGTGCCGGGGAGATTCTCTGCGCTCACAAGTGTTGGATTTTCAGCCGGGGCCTGTTCAGGGGGGCGATTTTTCTTTTAATATTGGTTCGGCCGGTTCAGCGTCTTTGGTCGTTCAAACCATCTTGCCCGCTTTGTTTTTAGCCAATGAGCCTTCGATGGTTACCGTTACCGGCGGGACTCACAATCCGCTGGCCCCGCCGTTTGATTTTCTTCACGAGACATTTATGCCCGCTATCGGCAATGCAGGTTTTGAGGGCGATTGCAAACTGATAAAGCACGGCTTCTATCCTGCCGGTGGAGGAAAGATAACTTTTGACATCAAGCCTTGGCAGAAAGGCACAGAGCGAATAATCAGTATTTGTGAGCTGAGCAGTGAACCACGAATTTATGCCCGGATATACATTGCTAAGCTGCCTTCCCATATCGCACAGCGACAGCGGACACTATTGCTCGAAAGCGGACTGAATATTCAGAACATCGAACATATTGAAGTAACGGATTCTGATGGGCCGGGCAATTGCGTGATGATTCGGCTTTGCAATGGCGGAAGAACGACCGTATTTACGGCATTTGGGATGCGGGGCAAACCCTCACAGGAGGTAGTTGATGAGGTCGTCAAGTTAGCCAGGGATTTCTTAGCGAGTGGTGCTGCCGTTGACCGTTTTTTAGCCGACCAGCTTTTGATTTATATGGCCGTTTCAAAGGCTGGTTGCTATACGACTAATGAGCTATCCACCCACCTTTCGACAAATATGGAGGTAATAAAGAAATTTCTGCCAATTGATTTCGATGTGGAGCAGCAAGGTAAAATCTATAAAATTTCCTGCCAATATGAGTAAAGTCCACTGTGTTTTGATATGCCTGGTTTTACGATTTTTGTGTTAATTACCGGTTTTGCAATATGCAACAAAATATAAATCTTGGCGAAAGAAAATCTTGCTATATTTTATCGGAGAGGTTAAAGTTTTGCGAAAATATTATTTCCGGCAAAGCAAGTTTGAGGCAGGGCAGCCCATAGGTCGCAAACTGCGAAGCTATTAAAAGCACCGTAAGGTGTCCTGTGGAGAGCTAAAGGAGAAATGCAAAGCGAGCTTGAATATCGAACCTTAATCGACCTTTTTAATGAGTCCCTTCGTAAAATCAAATCTTTAGATAAAGAGTGTCTGGAAATAATCAGGACAGAACGCCAGGAAAGTCTCTCCTTCGGACAATTAAAAACAAGGGCGGAAGACTTTGCGTTGTGGCTTATTCAGGATAGGAACATCCAAATAAATGACAAAGTAGCGGTGTTGGGCAAAAATCGTGCAGACTGGGATGTGGCTTTTTGGGGGATTATTTTAGCCGGTGCCGTGCCAGTGTTGATTGACCCGGAAAGGCCGGTCGAGGGGTTGCAAAATCATGTGCTTCATACCGATACGCGGCTAACCATTATGGCCGACGATTATCAGGATGCTGATTCCCGGCGGGAATTAAAAGAGTGGGCATCTGGTCAAGGCATAGGTCTAATCGAGATGACCATTTTTGAAAAAATCGGCGTTATCAGTACTGAAAAGGCCGAATTATTTGGAAAAATTCGGGATGAGGTGCAGGCTGACGACACGGCTGTTATTTTATGCACATCCGGCACGACTGGGGACCCGCGGGAGGTTGAGCTGACGCATACCAATTTTATTGCGAACATTCAGGGTTCCGTAGAAAAGATACAATTAACATGCGAAGATACGCTCGGACATATTCTGCCGCCACATCACTCTTTTGGTCTGACCGTTGGTAAATTGCTGCCTTTTTCGGTTGGTGCAACGAATGTTTACACCAACCAATACCGCCGGGTATCTGAGCTTATAAGGGACAAAAGTATAACAATTTTCATTGCTGTGCCTGCTCTTTTTACGGTTCTTGCAAAGAATGTTGAAGAAAATCTTGCCAAGCAGAAGCAAAAAAGCCTGCTCGTTAAATTGCTTGACCGCTGCTTGCCGAAGCTGGTTGGAAAGGGAATCATAAGTAGATTAGGCTGGGAGAAGCTTCGATTTTTCTTGGCAGGCTCGGCACCGATGCCGAGGTGGGTGCTGGATGTTTTCTGGAAGAGGGGTATACTGTTGTATGAAGGTTATGGCACTACTGAAAACTCACCGGTTTATGGTTTCAATGACAGTCCTGGAAAATTAGGCTCCGTTGGTAAGCCCATCGACACCCTATTGGTGAAGATTGTCAATGAGGAAGGGCGAAGTCTCCAGGCCGGTGAAAAGGGCGAGATTGCCCTCGGCGGGCCGTGTATTATGAAGGGATACTACAAAAATCCCAAATCTACTCAAGCGGTTGTTAAGATGGACAACAAAGGCGTCCGGTGGCTGCTGACCGGCGATTTGGGCTACCTGGATGAGGATGGGAACCTTTTCATTACCGGCAGGAAGAAATACCTGATTGTGCTGCCCGGCGGTAAAAATGTTAATCCTGAGCTGGTTGAATCGGCACTTTCGCAGGCTCAGTATGTAAGAGAGATATTGGTGGTTCCAGATTTGCGAAGAGACTCTGTCGGCATAGAACAGGAGATTATTAAGGCAATCGTCCGACCGGACTGGGACGTAATAGAGGCCAATACAAGTTTTTCATACTCTGATTTAATAAAACAACCACAAGTTCTCAAGACACTCGTTTGGCAAAGCGTCAATGAATGTCAGCAGCAAAGCCGGCAGTTGTCTTCTTTTGAAAAGGTGTCATCGCGTCATCTTGAAATTAGAATAGACGAATTTCAGAAGACCTCTACCGGAAAGATTAAACGAGAGGTTTATATGAAGGTATGATATTAATGTCCCATTCAGGCAATGGGAAGAAACCTTTCGCTTTCAGACGAGGAACTGGTATTATAAACTCGAAATTCGAATATCGAAATACGAAACAAATTCAAAATCCGAATTACTAAAATTCAAAACAGCGCATCATGCGCTAATGTGTTTTTGTTTTGAAAATTTGTTTTTAAATATTCGATATTATTTCGTATTTTGGATTTTGTGCTTTGGATTTTCCTGGCTTTAATAAGTTTACAACCTGGTTTACAGATTACCGCTTTAAGGCGTTAGTAGATAATTTTTATTCCTTTTAGGAGGTTTTGCGATGCAAGTTTCTGTTTCCCGTCGTAAATTTTTAAAGACTGCTGCGGCAGGCAGCGCTGCCTTTGCTATGTCGGCCACGAGTTACTCCCGCGTCATCGGTGCCAATGACCGGATATCTATCGGTATTATAGGCTGTGGCGGGCGGGGTCTTGGCGCCCATATGCCGGGTGTGCACAAATACGCAGAGAGCGAGAACATCGAAATCACGGCGGTGTGTGACCCCTGGCGGCTTCGTCGGGAAGACGCCGCAGCGCAGGTGAAAGAATGGTACGGACGCGAGGCGCGAAAATTCTCTTCTTACCGGGACCTGGTGTCCCTTAAAGATGTGGATGCGGTTATGATTGCCTCTTGCGACCACCAGCACACGACGCACCTTAAAGCTGTCGCCGAGGCCGGCAAAGATGCTTACTGCGAGAAGCCGTTGGCGAAGAGGCTTGACAGACTGCGGGATGCCTGCGATGCCGTGAAAAAGGCGAAAATCGTTGTTCAGATTGGCACGCAGTTGCGAAGTCTTCCTACCTTTACGGGGTGCCGGGAGCTTTACAAGAGTGGTATCCTCGGCAAGGTGGGACGTATCGAGCAGTGCCGAAACGGCGAGCGGCCTTACTGGTATGGGTACATCAAGGATGTCAAGGCCGAGGACGTGGACTGGAAAGAATTTTTGATGGATGCTCCTTACCAAAGGTTTGACCCGGTGCTGTACTCTGGCTGGTATGGTTACAGGCAGTTTTCCGATGGGCCGATTCCGGGGTACGCCAGCCACTTCATCGACCTTGTGCATTATATCACCGGCGCGAAATTCCCAACCAGTTGTGTTTGTCTGGGCGGCAATTTTACCTGGAAGGATGAGCACAACTTTACCTGTCCCGACCACGTTCAGGCCTTATGGATTTACCCGGAAGGATTTATGGTGAGCTACTCGACGAACTTCGGCAACGGCAGTGGAAACAGCTTTAAGATATTCGGCGACCAGGGCGTGATGGATATGGTTGACTGGAATGCGCCGTTCCTGAGTTCCGAAGGTGTAGGTAAGAGCAAAGGTGAGATACCAGGCAAGAAGCCCGTCGAGGAGGTCCAGCGGCCGGACCATTTCCTCGATTGGCTACAGTGCCTGCGAAGCCGCAATGCGCCCAACGCCTCCATCGATGCCGGTTATCAGCACGCAATAGCCTGCATAATGGCGATGCAGTCTTATGACACCGGACGGCGAACGATATACGACCCGGAGAGCCGTGAAATTCGCGAGGGATAGAGCACGCGAGGCGTTGTTGTTTTGAGGAATTTGTATAACGAGCAAAAACAAGCAAGGAGAAGATACGGATGAACTCTTTTGAGAAGTTGACTCGCCGACGATTTCTGGAACGGACACTGAAGATTGGTGCTGCTGGTCTGGCGGCCTCCTGTACGGGGGCATCCCGCGCAGCGGCTGCGATGGGGTCTGCGACCGATGGTGTCTGGCAGGTTGGCTGCTATACCCGTCCCTGGGCCAATTACGATTATCGTGTGGCGCTCGATGCTATCGCCGAGGCGGGTTTTAAATATGCCGGTCTGATGACAACCAGGTCTAAGACCGGGCTTGTAATTTCGATATCCACTATGCTTGAAGAGGCAGAGCGGGTCGGTGAAGAAGCAGAGAAACGCGGCCTGGGTGTACTGTCGGCGTATGGCGGTGATATTCCAGTGGCAAAGTCACTTAAGGCGGGCATTGAGGGATTGAAGAAACTCATAGATAACTGCGCCGCCTGTGGTGCCAAAAACTTGTTGATGGGTGGGACCGGCGATGAGAAACTTTACAAGGTGTATTACAAGGCTATTGCGGAATGCTGTGATTATGCGGAAGAAAAAGGGGTTGGTATCAGCATTAAGCCGCACGGCGGCCTCAACGCCACCGGGCCGCAGTGCCGCAAGACCATCGAGATGGTAGGCCACAGAAACTTCCGGATATGGTACGACCCGGGTAACATCTTTTTCTACTCGAACGGCGAACTTGACCCGGTTGATGATGCCGCCACTGTGGATGGGCTTGTGGTTGGTATGTGTGTCAAGGATTACAAGCACCCTAAGGATGTCTCGGTGACGCCCGGAACGGGGCAGGTGGACTTTCCTGCGGTTCTTGCACGCCTTAAGAAGGGGGGCTTTACGCACGGCCCGCTCATCGTAGAATGCCTTGACGAGGGAGATGCCGAGCAGACACTCGCACAGGCGCGGAAGGCCCGGACGTTTCTGGAAGGTCTGACCAGCCAAAAGACATCATCTTCAGGTAAGAGAACTGTTAGTGTTCCTGAACTGACCGCGGGTCTGGCAGTTATTGACATCACGCCGCCGATTCCTTATCGCATGAGCGGATATTTTAATGAGCGGCTGAGCACGGGTATTTTAAATCCTCTTCGTGCTAAGGCCGTCGTTCTTGGTCAGGGCGAGGAACGAGCAGCGTTGGTCTTCTGTGACATTATTGGTCTATCGTCCGATGTTTCATCAGGTGTTCGTCGGCAGGCGGCGGAAAAGACGGGCATTGCGGCTGCGAATATACTCATTGCCGCGACTCACAGCCACACTGGGCCGCTCTATTTTGGTGCACTAAGAAAGCACTTCCACGATGAAGCGGTGGCTGAGCATGGGAGTGACCCATACGAAAAAGTAGATTATCCGTCTGAACTGGCTGCGAAAATTGTCAAGGTCGTAACAGAAGCCGATGCGGCGGTGAAGCCTGTCAGGCTCAAGGCAGGAGTAGCTGAGCAGCAAGGTTTATCGTTCAATCGGCGATTTCACATGAAGGATGGGACCGTCCGGTTTAACCCCGGCGTGTTGAATCCTGATATAGTCAGACCTGCCGGGCCGATAGACGCCGGGGTCGGTATTGTGTTTTTCGATGATGCCCAAAGCGATAGTGCCACTGCAGCACTTGTGAACTTCGCCCTTCATCTGGACACTGTCGGCGGAACCGAATATGCAGCCGACTATCCTTTCTACCTGGAGCAGTCGCTCCGCGAGAAATATGGTGAGCAGTTTGTTTTGATGTTTGGTACAGGCACGTGCGGTGACATCAACCACATAGACGTTACGAAAAAAGAGCGATTAAAGACAGACTATATCGGTGAGACGCTGGCAGAGACAGTGAAGGCAAAAGCGGGGTCTCTGGAGACCATCATCAAGCCCACACTTGCGGTGCGAAGCGAAATTGTCGAGGTGCCGCTTCAAAAATATGGGCCTGAGAAAGTTGCCTGGGCCCGTGAGAACATCAAGAAGGTTGGTACAAGAGAACTGTCGTTCCTTGAACAGGTCGAGGCGTATAAGATATTGGCGCTCGAGATGCTGGGCGGTCAGACAATAGGGCTTGAGGTCCAGGTTTTTCGGCTGAGCAGCGATGTGGCAGTAGTTGGCCTGCCGGGTGAGGTTTTCGTTGAGCTGGGCCTTGCAATCAAGCGCGCAAGTCCATTTGCGACCACACTTGTTATCGAACTGTGCCAGGATTCACCCGGCTACATACCAACGAAGAAGGCGTTCGCCGAGGGCAGCTACGAGACGGTCAACTCGCGGATTGCTCCAGGAGGCGGTGAGATGATGATAAAAGCGGCTGTGCGGCTCCTGAAGGAACTTGGAGCACCATAGGTACATGCACTAATAAAAGTAATACTGTAGCACCGGCGCACCGGAATTAGAATTGTATATCTGTCTCTGGAGATTACAATGGAGCAGAGATGTCCCGGTGTATCGGGACGGAGACTCGAAAGGTAATCAAATAAAAACAGAAGAGCAATAGCTTTTTATGGCTTATTCCCTTACGAAAGGAGGACTACAAAATGTCGAAAAAACAAAAAACTTCAGTTTTAGATAAGATCCCTGAGGGGATTACTCGTCGTCGGTTTATGGCGGGGGCCGGTGCGGCTGCTCTGTCGTTCACGGCAGTCAAATCACAGCTTGTCCGGGGATACGCCGCCAACTCAAAAGTTGATTTAGGTATAATCGGCTGCGGCGGTCGTGGGACCTGGATAACTGGTCTATTTAAGGAGCATGGCGGATACAATATTGTTGCTGTATCAGATTATTTTCAGGACAGGGTTGATGATTGCGGGGGGAAATTTGACGTGCCGCAGACACGCCGTTATACAGGCTTGTTTGGTTATCGCAAGCTCATTGAAAATGTGGACGCAGTAGCGATTGAGAGTCCGCCTTATTTTCATCCGGAGCAGGCTGCTGCTGGGGTAGATGCCGGTAAGCATGTATATGTTGCCAAGCCAATCGCCGTGGATGTGCCGGGCTGCCAAAGTATCGGTGACAGCGGCACAAAAGCCACATCTAAAAAGCTTTGTTTCCTTGTGGATTTTCAGACCCGTGCGGACGAGTTCTACCTCGAAGCGCTTAAACGTGTGCGTGAAGGTGCTCTGGGAGAGTTTGTTTTTGGTGAGGCTATTTACCATGCAGGTTGTCCTTTCCAGAGCAAATATAAATATCTCGAGGATGACCCAAATAATGCCGAGAACCGGCTGCGGGCGTGGGGACTGGACAGGATACTATCCGGTGACATTATTACCGAGCAAAATATTCACACGCTCGATGTGATGAGCTGGATTATGGATGCCGAGCCTGTTTACGCGGTTGGGACGTGCGGCCGGACGGTTCGTCCTGTCGGAACCTGCAACGACCATTTCACGCTTTTGTTTGAGTATCCGAACAAAGTTGGTATTACGTTCAGCTCAAGGCAGATAGAAGGTCACGGCACTCAGCCGGAGGGGATAAGAAATCGTATGTTCGGTTCTAAAGGGGTGCTGGAGACGGAATACGGCGGACAGGTGATTATTCGGGGCGAGAACTTTTACCGCGGTGGTAAAAGCCCCGGCATTTATCAGGAAGGCGCCGTAGCCAACATTAAGACATTCTACACGAGTATAATCGAGGGCAAATATGATAATCCAACTGTCGAGCCGAGCGTTCGGAGTAATCTTATAACAATTCTTGGCCGAACCGCCGCATACACAGGGCAAAAAGTAACCTGGAAGCAGCTTCTAAAGAGCCAAGAGAAGCTCGACGCCAACCTTAAAGGTGCCAAATCGTAGAGGATTGAGCGCAAAAATATCGGAATGGTTTTCTTTCATATATTTGTGGAGATATGCAGATGAAACACTCACGTATAACTCGACGGCGGATGTTGGCTAATGGCGTGCGGGCACTGGCTGGATTGGCTGTGGCTTCTTCGTGCAGACCCCTTTCTGAAGAGGCGGCGCTTAAAGAAACAGCTCGCGGCTTCAAGCTCGCGGTCTGCGACTGGACAATAGGCAAGATGGCTGACCCTGCCTCACTTGAGATGGCCAAGCGGATAGGGCTTGATGGCGTGCAGGTGGATTTCGGAAGGGGAGAAGATACTTTGCCGTTGCTCGATGCAGATTTGCAGAGGCGTTTTCTTGATGAGGTGCTCAGACAGGATATAGAGATTGCATCACTGGCGATGGGTGCTCTCAATAGTGTTCCTTATAAGAGCGACCCGCGCGCGGAGCGGTGGGTTGCCGACGGTATAGATGTCTGCAAGACATTGGGCGTCAAAGTTGTTCTCCTGGCCTTTTTCGGGGAAGGTGAGCTGCGAAATGATGAAAAGGGTATGAACGTTGTTATTGAACGTCTCAAGCGGGTGGCACCGAAAGCGGAAAAGGCCGGGGTGTTTCTCGGTATCGAATCCTGGCTTAATGCCGAGCAGCATAAGGAAATCATCGACCGTGTCGGCTCACCGGCCGTGAAGGTTTATTACGATGTGGCTAACTCCCATAAGGCGGGCTATGACATTTACAAGGAGATACGCCTATTAGGCCAATACATCTGCGAATTTCACGCCAAGGATTACGATGATTTGTACGGCAAAGGCTCGATAGATTTCGAGGAAGTTCGCCGGGCGATGGATGACATCGGCTATCGAGGATGGATTGTGATGGAAGGGACGAAGATGCCGTTAGGTGTTGAGGAAAGCTGCCGATACGATGCTCAATATTTGCGGGGTATCTTCCCGCCTAAAGTATAGATGCAGCAGGTGACGGCTTTCGGGCCGGGCAAAACGAAAGGGTAGATTATGAAATCAAGATATAAATTTGTAATTTTGGTGCTTGTTCTTGTCGCGGCTCAGTTCGCTGTCGGGACGCCATTAGATGATTATGTTAAAGCGCCTGATGAAAACTACAGTTACAGTCTCGTGAACACTATCGCAGGTGTAGGTTATACAGCTTATGTTCTGGATATGACCTCGCAATCCTGGCGAAGCAAGGATGAAGTGGATAGAACTTTCTGGAAGCATTGGCTGACGATAATCAAACCTGATAATATTCAAAGCAATAAAGCTCTGCTGTGGATAACCGGCGGCAGTAATGACAAGCCTGCTCCGACGAAAGCAGACTCAATGGTGGCCGGCGTTGCTGTTCTTACCAATACAGTAGTTGCGGAGCTGAGGATGGTGCCGAATCAGCCTTTGAATTTCCCTGACGGTGGCAGGCCCCGATATGAGGATGCAATTATCGCTTACACTTTTAATAAATACATTGAAACGGGTGATAGTACGTGGCCTCTGCTGCTGCCGATGGTCAAAAGCGCAGTGCGTGCGATGGACACGATTCACAGCCACATCTTATCTGTCAGTGAAGGCAAGCTCGATATAAATGAGTTTGTGGTTTCGGGAGGCTCCAAGCGCGGCTGGACGACCTGGCTAACCGCAGCGGTCGATAAGCGGGTGATTGCGATTATCCCGGCGGTCATCGACGTGCTGAATATGGCCGAGCAGATGAAGCACCATTTCAGCGCCTATGGCTTTTACTCCGATGCCATCAAGGATTATGAGGAAATGAATATTTTCAGCAGACTCGATATACCGGAAGGCAAGAAGCTGAGGGAATTTATAGACCCGTATGAGTATCGCAGCCGATATACGATGCCCAAGTTTCTGGTCAATTCGAGCGGTGACCAGTTCTTTGTGTCGGATTCGGCCCAGTTTTATTTTCACGACCTACCGGGGCCAAAATACCTTAGATACATCCCCAATACAGACCATGGGCTTAATGAAGATGCAGTGGGGAGTCTGTCGGGGTTTTACGGGGCCATATTGAAAGGTTCGTCGCTGCCGAAGTTTAGCTGGAAGGTCAGAGATGATGATGTAATAGAGGTCAATACACAGACGGCGCCGATGGCTGTAAAATTATGGCAGGCGACGAATGAGAATGCGCGTGACTTTCGGCTTGAGACCATCGGGGCAGTCTGGGAAAGTACGGACCTTGGTGCCCGCGGTGAGGGGACGTATTTAGCGAAGATTGCCGAGCCGGAGAAAGGCTGGACGGCCTTTTTTGTGGAGCTGACTTTCGACAGCGGCTCGCCCATTCCTTATAAGTTTACGACAGAGATACACGTGGTCCCACAGACTCTGCCGTTTGCGGATAAGCTCGAGAAGGTATCGAAACAGGCCGAGGGTTCGGGCGCAAAGCTACCGGCAGAGAAGGTATTGTATGCGGAGCTGACGCCGCAGGAATTTCGAGAGAGGATTGCGGCTGCGCCGATTGCATATCTGCCGTTAGGGACGCTCGAATGGCATGGAGAGCACCTGCCGATAGGCTCGGATGGGCTACAGTCTTACGGTTTTTTTATTCATCTTGCCCGTGAAGTAGGGGGTATTGTGCTGCCGATGCTGTTTTTAGGGCCGGACCGGATGGAGGAAGTGGATGGAAAAGAGCTTTATGGAATGGATACCCTTGGCGAGGGTATGGCGGAGGATAAGCGCTATAAGAACCAGCAGCTTGCGGGCAGCGCATATTGGGTGCCGGAGGAGACTTTCAGAACGATAATTGAGGCGACGCTCAAGCAGCTTAAACGGGCGGGCTTTTGTATTGTTGTTGCACACGGGCACGGGCCTTCGACGAATTTCTTTAACAGGCACGCGGCGGAGTGGAAGGAAAAGTTCGGCCTTGAGACGTTTGTCTGCTGGGGCAGTGAGTACGACCGGCAGGGGATGGGCATCCAGGTGGACCACGCTGCGATGAATGAGACTTCGCTTGTGATGGCGTTAAGGCCGGAGCTGGTGCAGATGGACAGGTTGTCTAAAGACCGCTGGCCGGTCGGCGTCAGCGGCCGAGACCCGCGCAAATTCGCCAGCGCTAAATTAGGCCGGGAGATTATTAAATTGCAGACTGAGAGAATGGCGAAGATATTGAAGAGCGCACTGGCAAAATTGAACAGATAAGCTGTTAAATATTTCGTAGTTTTGAGCCATAGGTCAGAGGGAGCGGAAAATGGCCTATGGCTTTTTTTGTTTACTTTTTGCATCAATTTTACCCTTTCGGCAATCCGCCTACGTCGGACAAGATTGGGTTTGATTGGGCTTGTTTTCACCAATTGTCCAATTGGATTTATTTTCATAAGAGTTTGTATTATATGGGTTTACGTTCATTTGGGCATTCTGGAAATTGGGTTTGTTTTGCATAAAAAGGGCTGATTTGTAGAAGGTTCTCGACAGATGTAGTGCCTTATAGGCACGTAAATAACTGGATTCTCGATGGTTGTGATTGGTTCAATAGTTATTTTGGTTAATACGGGCAATTTGGGTAACCTCCTTATGTCTGTTATTGGAAGTCAGAAATCCGAAATCTTAAGCACTATCCGCCTACGTAAAGACTACGGCGGACAAGAATCCTAAACAAATCCAAATTACACAAATGTAAATGTTCAAAACCTTGTATGGCTTGATAGAAAATGCTTTTGACGTGTATCTGCTGATACGAAAACGTGCGGCTATTCGCAAAACTGTCGCCTGCCGGCGGTTTATGTTAGCCTGCTGGCTAACATTTGCGTATTGTAACATATTTTCAAACAAAAGTCAAAAAGAATGACCAAAATTTTGGCAATTTTTGGCCGCCCTGGCCTCGAACTTTTCAGTCGGCCTCATTAGAAAATAAACAAAAGCTAATCTGGATCCCCGACTACAACATTCGGGGACAAGCTGGCTAAAACCAGTTATCCGGATAAGCTTTTAATCACACACTTGTGCTTGTGAATGGGGGTATCCGCAAATATTTCCAAGATTGCTACCTTTAGGCTGTTGACCAATAAGGGTCAATAAAGATTCCATCTCTTTATTTGACAAAGTTAGATAGATGAACAATAATTATATTTATGTGCAAAAGGATGGAAAAGTACTTAAAACGATACTGAATTTCAGGAATTCCTCAACAGAGAGTTTAATAAAATTGCTGTCGATGCCACTATAGAGGAACTTGCAGAATTTATTTTTGGCAGCATTGAAGATGCGATAGATATGTTTGAGAAGCAAAATACAAATTGAGAAATCAAGGTGGTTCAGAGAGATGATGCAGAAATATTTAAACAAGGTTTTTTAAAGGATGTTATGGAGCTCTTGAAAGAATTGCCTGATAAGAGCGTTGATATGATTTATGGTGATCCTGATTATAATGTTGGGGTAAAATATGGTGATAAATCTTATACCAAAGCTTTCGATAAGTATATTGAATGGTATATCGAATTAGCAAGGCAATCTCTGAGGGTACTTAAAGATACTGGAAATATGTTTTTAATAAACTATCCAAAACAAAATTCTTATTTACGCGTTAAGTATTTGGATAGCGTATGCTATGAAGTTTTGGATTACGTTTGGGTTTACAATACCAATGTGGGGCACTCTACTAAAAGATTTACGACTGCTCACAGAAGTATATTGCATTGCCGGAAAACAAAAGATAACAATTTTTATAAAGATCATGTGGCTGAGCCCTATAAGAATCCGACAGACAAAAGAATTCGAAATAACTTGGCTAACGGTTCAAAAGGTAGAATGCCGTACGACTGGATGTACTTTGACTTAGTGAAAAATGTTAGTTGCGAAAAGACTTTTCATGCTTGCCAAATACCACAGGCTCTTTCGGAATTATTGGTCAAGTCTTGTACCAAACCTAAAGATGTTGTGCTAGTTCTGTTCGGTGGAAGCGGTGCCGAGGTTGAAGTTTGTAGGAACCTTGGTCGGCAGTTCATATCCACGGAGATAGATCCAAAGTATCACAGGGTTATAATAGATCGTTTAAAAAAAGGGAGCGTGCCAAAGGAACATCGTCTTTTGACCCATATGAAGGAGAAACGAACAGTAAATGTCAACCAAATGACGCTGTTTTCCCGCTGAAATAAAATGTGGTAAATTCAGCATAATTGCACGAACACTGAACGCTGGCGGCACAAAGCCATAAGCGACAAGTTTTATCTGATAATGCACGAGCATTTGTCCGTCGATGTGGCGCCGGATGACACATTCGTGTTTCGCAAGCCGGAGGTGGGGGAGGAGCTTTCACGGCTGAAATACAGCCTTTTAATTGACTATTGATTATTTACTATTTACTATTGACCACTGATTTCAACTCGTGCTTCGTAGCGAACTTCACAGAGTAGCATTTCAGATTACAGATTTAAGATTTCAGATTTCAAATAGCTTGGTAGATAACATTGTAGAATTAATTTCGAGCGAGTCGAGAAACCTATTTTTGAATAGATTTCTCCACTTCGTGATGCTTCGCATCACTTCGGTCGAAATGACAGAGGGGATTTCAGATTTAAGATTGGCTATTTACGATTGGCTGTTTTCACGCTACTTCCAACCCTTATAAGAAATTTATAGACACCGCCATTGTAAAGCGGTAATTTACTGGCAAAATCCGAAGGTTGAGCAGTCAAGAGTCACTCAATTAAGGTTTAAGAGATATGGAAGAAAACGCAGAACAAGCCAACGAGATAACAATCAAGAAGCCGCCGGTCGGGCTTGCAGTCTTTGCGCTGGTGGGACCTTCGATGGTATGGGCGGCTGAATATATCGGCTCCGGCGAGGTAATCCTGGCGACACGCACCGGCGCCATCTTAGGCACGACCGTACTGTGGGCAATTGTTATCGGTATATTCCTGAAGTGCTGGATAGGTATGAGCGGGGCTCGCTATACGGTCTGCACCGGCGAAGGGATGATTGATATGTTCGACAGGATGCCGGGGCCGAAACACTGGGCGGTGTGGATTGTATTGGTGGCGCAGTTCACAAGTGCGGCCTTTTCCATAGGCGCTCTGGCCACGGCGTCGGGGGTCTTTGTCAACAGTATCGTACCGATAGGGGCGAGCCTGAGCGGCTGGCTCGTTACGTTTATCGCCGTCGGTATAGTGTGGTCGGGTGTATTCGATGTCTTAAAAATAGTAATGAGCATCTTTGTTCTGATTATTATTTTGGGTGTCCTGTATGTAGCCGCTCACGTCTTTCCCGGCTTTACCGAAATTCTGCAAAGCTTAACTCCGAACGTTCCGCAGGTTCCCGAGTGGGCGAGGGCGATAAAAGGCGTCAGTGAGAACCCTTGGAAGGAGATATTGCCGCTGTTAGGCTGGAGCGCGGGCGGCTTTGCCAGCCAGGTATGGTACACGTACTGGGTGCTTGGTGCCGGATATGGTGCGACGGCTGGCAGGGGATACGGCAGGCCTGCTGATGTAGCAAGCCTTCGGCAAATGAGCCTCGATGCGGCTGAGAAAATCAAGGGCTGGTGCCGCGTGCTATATGTCGATTCAACTCTGGCTATGGTAATAGGGATTGTGGTTACCGGGGCGTTTTTTATCGCCGGTGCTGGTATTCTGGGGCCGGCCAAAATAGCCCCTGAAGGTCCGCGGGTGGCTATCGAGCTGTCGAATCTTTTCTCGTCGAGATGGGGGGCTGTCGGCGGATTTCTGTTTATGCTGGCTGGTGCGGCGGCATTGATTTCCACGCAGATTGGACAATTGGCCGGCTGGCCGCGGTTGCTGGCAGATTCCTTTAGAATTTGCATCCCAGGTTTTGGAAAAAAATTTGCCTGGAAGACGCAGTTCAGGCTCTTTCTGCTTTTCTTTATTTGCACGAATATGATTCTTGTTTTCTGCTTTAAAGAACAGCCGGTATTCCTCGTTCAATTCGCCGCGATACTTGACGGCTTAGTGTTGACACCGCTGCAAGCCATCTGGGTTGCAATAGGATTGTTTATTGTAATGCCGAGATTGCTTTCGAGGGAGGCGTTTGCGGTTCTCAAGCCGAACCGGGTGTTTGCGGTGGGATTGGTTATCGCCTTTTTGTTGTTCGGCTATTTCTGCATCTTCCGAATACCATCTGCTTTGTCTGCTCTGTTTGAGGGTTGAGGTAAACAGACAAGTTCGCCGAATAGTGTCAGCGGGCTGGTTTTTATGATTTTTACTTTTGCAAACTGACCTGCCAGTGACATCGGCCCGTTAAAAACAACTATATAGTCTGTTTCGGTTCTGCCGACTAATTGCGGATTGTCACTACTGCCGGCAATATTGCGGTGGGGTTTTTTACTTAACCCTTCGACGAGGACTTTCACTTCTTTGTCCAGAAAGTCCCTGCTTAGCTGGTCGCTTATTTTCTCCTGCACCGCGAGGAGTTCAACAATTCGTTTTTGCTTTACTTCGGCGGGTACTGTGTCTTGCAGTCTTTTGTCGGCTATTGTGCCGGGCCGGGGCGAGTACTTGAAGATGAAAGCGTTTTTGTATCGTGCTTTTTTGGCCAGCTCTACAGTGTCATTGAAGTCGTCTTGGGTTTCGCCTGGAAAGCCCACGATAAAATCGCCTGCAATGGCAATGCCTGGAACGGCGGCTCTGGCCCTGTCGAGAAGCTCAAGATACCAGGCGGCGCTGTAGTTGCGATTCATCGAATGCAGGATTTTGTCCGAGCCGCTTTGGGCGGGCAGATGCAGATAGTTGCATACCTTTGGCGAATCGGCCATAACCTGCAGAATCTCATCGAAGAATTCTTCAGCCGGATAGCTGGTTACGAACCTGAGCCATTCGATGCCGTCAATGTTACTTGCTGCGTGTAGCAAATCGGCCAGAGACCAGATTCTTCCACCTTTTTTGTATTTGTACGAATTTACCGTCTGGCCCAACAGCGTAACCTGCTTTATGCCGTTATCCGCTAATTTTTTTATCTGCTTTGTTATCGCTTCAGGCGGCCTGCAAACTTCCGGGCCGCGAACATACGGCACAATACAATAGCTGCAAAAATTGTTACAGCCGTGCATCGCCCGAACATAAGCCTGAGACGGGATTTGCTTATCCTCGATGCCGTATGCGGATTCGAATTCTTCGAGGGCCTGGTTTTTTTGTTCGGAAGGTTTCTTCAGGATTTCTTCCGTTGTCGCAAGAAGTTTTTCATTCTTTTGGAGTGCTTCTGTTAGAAGATAGGCTATTCGCGGGATTTCAGCCGGGCCGCAGACTATGTTGACGGCTTCGTGCTCGAGCAGTTTGTCGCCAAGCCGCTGTGCCATACAGCCAATTACGCCGACTACTAATTCAGGGCGAGACTTTTTTATGTGTTTTAGATGTCCGAGATGTGAAAGGACCCGCTGTTCAGCATGCTCGCGAACCGAGCAGGTATTTAACAGAACAGCATCAGCATCTTTAACGCTTTCAGTTAAGCTAAATCCCGTCTGTTGGAGTGCAGAACTTACCAACGCTGTATCCAGCTTATTCATCTGGCATCCATAGGTTTGGAGGAGCACTTTCATTGTGTGCCTCCAAACTTAGACACGGGTGTCCCTGCGTTTAGAGTTGTTGTTGCGAATCTGTGTACGTAGCCAAGACTTTTAATATGTATGCTTTTGCTGTTCATAAAGAATAAAAAGTATATCAACTCGGCTATTTAAAATCAATGCTTCTGGATATTGGGCAGTGAGCGATTGAGATGGCGCTGGAGGTCTTTTATGCGATTGGTTTCATCGAATCCCAAGAGGATGATTGGAAATGCGGTTTTGTTGTGCATCAACGGCTCATCCATATTGACCCATTTTCGGCAATATTCGCCGTCGGGTGTTCCCGGAATCGGCGAGAAATCAGCCAACATTCCTCGAATACCCAGGCTGTTAACAAAACGCATTGAGGCTTCGAGCTGCTGAGTATCAATATGAGGATGGCCGAGGACTTGATATGCCGTGATGTTTGCAGGCTCAGCACCTGCAGAGGTAAGGTATTTAACTGCCTGTGCAAGCTCATTGGAAAAGACTTTCGAGCCGGTGTGTTTCTGCCACTGTATAGAAGTGCTCTCAAAACCGAAATAGAAGGTCTTAAAGCCGGCCCGCACCATAAGCTCAGCCAAGCGGCTCGTAATGAAGCGGGCGTTAAGGGCATTCGGGCTGTGGAAGTTCACTTTAATATTGCACTTTACGACCTCGTTCAAAAATGGAATCAAGACCTTTTGGGCATCGAACAGCAAAGCATCATCGTAAAAGGCGATGTTCTCGACTCCAAGTCGATATAATAACTCTAAATCAGCCAAGGAACGTTCCAGCGGTTGTGGGTTGAATCTGTTGTAAATATTCGGCACCGAGCAGTAAGTGCACTTGAAGGGGCAGCCTTCTGTCAGTCTCAGCACGCCGACTTTCAATTTATCGTAAGCCTCCCATAAGGCCGGCTGCTTCAAGTCCGGGGTGATTCTTAAAAATTTCCAAAGCGGTTCAAGATTTGTACTCTGTACTAAAAAATCTGTCCGCAATTTCTCTGCGTGGTTACTGCAAAGCGTTATGTAGTTTCCGCCTAATATAATTTTTGCCTCTGGTCTGAGCTTGCGAATATCTTCAATGACTTCCTCGACGCCTTTGTACCAGTAGGTCATCGCCGTCTGGATAAAAACAAAATCAAAGGACCCTTCCCGTATAAGAAAATCCTCGAACATGTTGCGGGGCAGGCCGAATCGCCGAAAGTATCGCGGAATTGCTTTTAGAGGTTGCGGACTTGGGACCCGCTCACTGTAAAGTCGGCCTCGACCCCATTGGTTGGATTCAAGATGCCTTTGTTTCGCTGCGAAGGCATGCATCCTGTCCAGGTAATCGAAGAGCTTAAAATCCGCCTTGGAGCGCAGGCTTCCGGCTACTCTCAGCATACCGTAAGGCTTGAGCCAAAAATCATACGCAGCAAAGTCATAAATGGGCGGATTTACGAGCAGGATTTTCGGCATCATAATTTATGTCCACCATTTATACTTCCTCGACGACATTAAATCCCATCAGAACTCCCAGCTTCTTAATATCTTTCGTATAGTCGCCATAGAATACAGCGCGGTGCAGCAGTGTCATTATTTCGCCCTTGCCGCCTTTGATAATGCCGGCACCCCAGTTGTGGAACATCTTGTCGGCATCGTTGACCTTGGTCCAAAACTGGGTGCGGCAGCCAAGCTCGTCGTGAGTAATCTTGAATATCTTGCCTGTGGAAATCAGCATAGTATCAAGGTTGACAAACTTGGCGCAGGTAACCATTTGCCCGATTCGATTTTCCACTTCCAATGAGACGCCTCTCTCACTGTCACTCTGGGTTCGGATGGTAAAGGGCAGACGTTTGCCATCAGGGCCGTCCATTTTTGTTGCAGAAGTACAGTGGAAGTGTATTAGAGCGTTGCTGGCGGTATCGAAGACAGGGTCGCTAACGAACCCGGGGACTCCGAACGCGTAACCGAACATTAACATTGTCAACGTCGAGTCCATATCCCCTTCACAGGCTCCGACCAGCCCCAGGTCGTTGAGCTTGCTGAAGGTCAGACAACCTTTAGCCGGCTCGCCCATACAATTTGAGCTGGTGACGGCCCGTGCTCCTTCCTTGACCATAAGCTCCTTTATCGCTAAGTAGAAACGTGCCGAGTTGATTATTTCTTCGGTGGATGGCTCGACGATTTTCTTGGCCTTGCTGAGCCAGTATTTTTCGGCCTCGGCTTCAGCGGCCTTTATATCAACGGCCTGGTGAGCCTGGAGAGTTTGCTCAACGCTGATTGGGATTAGCTCTACGCCCAGACGTTCTTTGACTTTTTCTGGGGAACAAGCCGCAGCCGTTCCCAGCGGCCCGCGCACGACGATAATGCGTGTGTGTCCAAGATGCGGCGCCACGCGCATCAGTCTGACTACCTGCTCGAGCTCGTCCCAGTTACTGGTTGGCAGCAGAACGACCTTCTTGCCGGCCTTTTGCCACTGTGGAAAATACATCCACCCGTGCCCGCTGAAGGGCTGGGAGAAGACCGCTGTGGGCAGTCCCTTTTCGATGATTCGGTCCATCGCTGCCTCTGGTGCGTCTCCACCATGGCCGGACAGATGGAACAGCAAAACGCCATCGGCGTCACCAAACTTAGCCACCACCTTGTCCACCTCGGTCGGCGGAATCAACTCGCCGCCTGCAAACTTAACGTCGCCGAGTTTGCGTTCCACATCAGCAAGATATTTATTAAACTTCTCAATCTCTTCCGTGGGTCTGGACAAGTAAATCCCGCCGGTTCTGCCGATATAGACCTTGTAAATTTTGACAGCGGGTAATCTGGGCGGCCATTCCCCGGTCTGGTCAGCCATTAGGGGACGAATTCCAAATTGTGTGCCTAATAATACTGCTCCGGCTCCTGCTGCACTTGCCCCCAAGAACTCTCGTCGGTTTAAATCGCTCATAATTTGACTCCTCATATTATGATTTCCCAAATCAGCTTTGCTAAGCAAAATTGCTTTTCTGTTTATCGATGCTTTATATGGTTTTTACTCGAGCATAACCATCGCAACTATCATCGGGCGAGCCAACATATAATACAATGCCTTATACGGCAAATCAAGCACGAACAATTTGGTTCAAAGCTATTTTGTTTTATCAGCCCAAAGTTGTGTTAAGCCTTCCCTTTTTGTGCGTATTGGCTGTCCTCGCTATGACCGAACATCGGGCGATATAGTTCCGGACACTATTCCATCTCGACTAAAAGATATTGACCTGAGTGTCCTTTGTATGTTAAAATAAGCGAAGGTAGTAAGTTAGAAGGATTAAACGACAGTAAGATGCCCGAAACCATCGTTGAGGAAGGGGTTAGAAGACGCTCAGACACATAAAAATTTCATTGTTTGCTCTGATATTAATTGTGCCTTTGGTCGGTTCTCTTAGGGGGTCCTTGCGGACTGTGAAGGCCGAATGTCCGGCAGGGGACCTCAATGGCGACTGCCAGGTCAACTACCTGGACATCCAAGTTTTCGCCGAGCAGTGGCTGGCCCCTCCAGAAAGCCCAGCCGACCTTAATAAGGACGATGAGGTCGGTATGAGCGATTTTGCCCTGTTGGCCGACCAGTGGCACCGGAAAGGCATACCTCTGGCAATCAATGAGTTTATGGCGTCCAATAGCAGTTGTATCCAGGACCCGCA
>Ga0315314_1000196_pt1 | contig 79851 bp, 79 predicted proteins | sample TDP9_MG_FD_203631 | JGI IMG/M metagenome (GOLD analysis project Ga0315314, IMG submission 203631) | Freshwater sediment microbial communities from Lake Towuti, South Sulawesi, Indonesia - TDP9 | ecosystem: Environmental > Aquatic > Freshwater > Lake > Sediment | place: Indonesia: South Sulawesi...
CTTTCTTGCTATGGTATGCCAGAAAGGCCCCTGATTTGACCCTCTTGACGGGGGCTCTCAGGGCGAAATTCTGTTCCCAGGGAGGTATGGGATCTGCCCCCTTTGTTATGTCTGATTTGAACTTTTTCGATGCCAGTGGTTGACATTTTCTCTTCCCTGTTGTAAAATTATTACAACAAACAGGGGGAAAGGAGGTGGCGCCTAATGTTCAGTAACCTTTTCGGCCAGTTCTTCAAAAAAAAGAGGATCGAACTGGGAATGACTCTCAGGCAATTTTGCCTGCAGAACAATCTTGATCCCGGGAACATCAGCAAAATCGAAAGGGGAATTTTCCCCCCGCCTACGAATGCGGAAAAGCTGGGGCAATACGCCAAATTTCTGAACATTAAAGAAGGCTCGAACGATTGGTTTGAATTTTTTGACCTTGCCCACGCGAGCAGCGGCCGCATTCCCGAAGAAATACTTTCCAACAAGGACTTGGTTTCGAAATTGCCTCTGGTCTTTCGCACTTTAAGGGGGCAGAAATTAACAAGGGGCCAGTTGAATAAATTAGCAGAAAAATTAAGGGGAGTATAAATCCATGGTCCTCCCCTTTAGGGCGCCAATTCTTTCCTATGAAAAGATCAATGAACGTGCTGAGGAATTTTTGGAGAAACACGGGATCGGTGGCAAATTGCCCGTTCCCATTGATGAGATCGTAGAATTTAAATATGAGCTCGACATCGTTCCATTCCCCAATTTGCAGAGAGATTTTGACATTGAAGGCTTTATCTCGGGAGATCTGACATGCATATACGTTGATGATTTCGTCTTCCAGAACCGCCTTTTCAGATATCGTTTCACACTTGCCCACGAAATTGGCCATTTAGTTCTCCACAAAGATTTGATCCAGAGTATCCGCCCTACCGCGGTCGCTGAATGGAAAGACTTCATTCTTCAAGTCGATCAGGAAGCCTACGATTGGGTGGAGTGGCAAGCTTACACTTTTGCGGGGATGGTCCTCGTACCCCGAGGATCATTGAAGGAAAATTTTGTCCGGCGGATAGATGCCTTAAAAAAGAAAATAGCCCTGGCAAAATTGGCCGATCTACCAAGAGATTCTTACGAAGAATATGTCATTGATGCGGTCGCAAGGAATCTCATAGAGAAATATGAAGTTTCCAAGGAGGTACTAATCAAGCGAATTACCAAAGAAGTTGAAAAGAAAATATTGAAAATTCAATGATAAGGAGGCCCACACCGGCCTTTTTAGCGAAAGTTCAGAGAGAAGGGAGACGAAATTATGGAGGGCCGGATCTCATTCATTTTAATTTTGAGTATGGCATTCACCTCGCCACTTTTATCTTTCGCAGATGATATCATTCAGGGCCACTACTGCTATACTTATGGGGATAACGAAAGCCTGAGGGAGGCCCGAGACGTTACGCGGTCTTTGGCTACCCGGAACGCCATTGAATCGTATCAAGTTTTTATCTCCTCCGCCTCCAATGTCCAAAATTCTCAGTTAACCAATGACCTAGTGCAGATTATTTCTTCTGGATACCTGAAAGATATAAAGGTAATCGAGCATGAAGAGCAAGGAAGGACCATCTGTGAAACGATCCAAGCAAGAATCGTTTCTCCAGAGGGGATAAATTATTCTGTTGAAGTAAATCGAGGGAACTGGATTCGGATAAAAGAGGAAAAAATAGGCGATCAAGGCATAACCTTTTGGGATTACGACGAATCGAGCATAAAATTTATTTCCAGAGATTCGCTGACCGCTAGGATGAGGTCAACGATCAAAGCGGGCAGCATAATCCTCTTACTTAAGGTCACTGAGTTTAGATTGTATTGTAATTGTGAGGATCTTCCCGATTGTAAGGGTAGGCTTGCGACTACCATTTCCGAAACTGAGTTTGACAATCTTAATCTTCCAGTTTGGAGAAATGTTCATTATAAAGATTGGTTAGAATTAAAACCAGTTCCGAAATCTTCTGTACTGGGTATTTTTGCTGATAAATTCTGTCCCCAATAGTGCACATGAGGGGGATAGGCGGACGCGCCGAAAAGTGGGGACCCTGCTCACCTTCCCCCAAACCCCACAGGGCCGCGAAGGGAGCGGATCATGCCAGAAGAGAAACCTGAAGAGAAGCAAGAAGAAAAAAGACGCACCACTTTGATAATTGACGGTGAGACCGGCAATCTCTTGGTGCACCCTGAACAAGAAGAGTATCGATCAGCCCTTGAGAGAAAGTGGGAAGAACGCAGAAAAAAAATTCGTGAAGAGGAGTATGAAAAAGAGAAGATTGCGCTGATTACCTTAAATACTCAGAGAATAAATGGCCCTCCCGGTGAAGCATGGCTTTCTGGTGATCAATTAGTAAAGATGGGAATTCCGGAATTTCAATTATTCAAATTGGTGTTTTATAAGGTCCTCACACCATACGATTCGAATGGCGAGGAAGTCTGGCCCCGTGAAATGCCGGACGCAGACCCTTCGGAAAGCACAGAGGAATATCCTTTAGAATCCAAGAAGGCGGCGATAAAGAGACTGCTTTCATGTTCTTACAGCATATCAAATCTTTTGGAAATCCCGGAACTGGCCACGATCATAAAACCGCATTCAGCAAGAACAAAAACCGGCTTTGATAAGGAAACCCTAAGAGAAACCATAAAAGAAGGCATAAGGGAAGAGGTTACTCCGATTTTAAAAGAGGGTCAAAAAGCACTCCTAAAAAAGGATAGAAAGATTAAAAACCTTACCCCGCATGCGATACGGGGAAAGAAAGTTTTGCAGGGGGCGAAAAATGCAGGAAGAAGTAAAACTCAAGTTTACAGGGATCTTAGGAAATTATATCAGCTAGCAGCCGAGAGAATTTGGGCAAAAAATCCCAGTTTTTCGAAATTGCGGGTTGCAAAAAAATTAGTAAAAGGAATAGCTGACCTCAATAAAAGCTGGGATGATAGCAGTCCCCTGAGTAAATTAGCAACCCTGCTGTCGGACAATGACCTTAAACCGAACTGCAACACGATCCGCCGCATAATCAGCAAAACCTAAATCTTTCCGGAAAAGCCCATCAGAGAAGTTGTCATTTAAAAAAGTTGTCATCAGCCCCGCACTTGACAATCCCCCTATATGTTAAAACGATTGAAAACAATATAGGGGGGATTGCCCATGAACAAGAATTTGGCGCTGCATACGGCAAAGGCTGCCGCAATTATGGGCCTGCATCCTGAGACTTTACGGCGGCTGAATAATGCCGGGAAACTACCAGCAAAGCGTGATTGGAGAGGGCACAGAGTCTTTTATCTGGTTGATCTCCTCAGATTGAAGGCCGAACACGAGCGCCTTACTGAGGAGTCCGCGTCATGAATGAAGGTGAGCGCCTAGGGGATATTTTAGAGAGGGTCATGGCCCAATTACCTAAGCCTCAGCCAAATTCATTCTTCAAAAAAGGGTTAATGTGGGTCTATTGTCGGGGATGGCTGCCGGGCTTTCTCGTAAGAATCCTATTTAAACTCTTTCGGCTGAGGGCCGCATGACCGGAATAAAGGCTTACGTGGAAAGCAAAGAATGGACCTATAAATTCAAAAACGGCGAGTTTTGCCTTGACTCCTGCCCTCTCTGCCAGGCGGGACCCGGGCATTTCTACATCAATCAGGCAAAGGAGATCTTCTATTGCCATAAGTGCGGACAGCGCGGACACGTTCTTTCCTTGAAGAAACGGCTCGGGGATCTTCCGGCCATTGCTCACATCTCCGATTATTCCAAGAAGCCTCCAGGTAAGAGCATCGATCTATCGCTTGTTGAGAAGTACCATAAGACCCTCCTGGGAAACCCGGCCGCTCTGGCCTATCTCACCCAGGAACGCGGGTTCACTCTCGACACGATCAAGAAATTTAAACTCGGATTCAAGGATGGGGCTGTCGCCATTCCTCACATCCAAGGCGGCGAATGCCTTAACCTCAAGTATCGGTCCTTGAATGGAGAGGGAAGAAAGTATTTCCGAGAAGAGGGGTGCGCATCCATCCTCTTCAATTTGGATGCGGTAAAGGAAAAGGGTTGGGTGCTTCTGACGGAAGGGGAATTTGACGCCATTGCTTTTGATCAGCTTGGCTTCCCGGCCGTGGCCGTCACCGGGGGAGCAGATACCTTTCTTGATGAATGGATCGATCCCTTGGAATCCTTCCAGCAGATATTCATCTCCTACGACATGGATGAGGCCGGCCGGAAAGGGGCGGAAAGAGCCGCGGACAAGTTAGGCCGGTATCGATGCTTCAATGTCCTATTACCTCTGAAGGATGGAAACGATTGTCTCCCGGCCGGTTACACCTACCAGGAGATTGCCGACATCATAGCCCTGGCAAAACCCTTTGAATTGAAGTTGGTCAAAAGCCCTGATGCCTATTTTGACCAACTCCGAGAGATTCATTCCGGTAAGGGTCAGGCCCAGGGAATCGGGACAGGATGGAATGACTTTGATGCACTCCTGGGGGGAATCCGGCCGAACGAATTGACCGTTCTCACCGGGGAGACCGGATCTGGAAAGACCACCTTTGCGGTCAATTTGGGATATATCCTTTCAGGTAGGAATCACCCTACTTTGATCGCCAGCTTTGAAATGAAGCCCGTGCCGATTCTGCGGAAAATGGTTCAGATGAAGGCGGGATTCCATTTTGCCAGTCTTCCGAAGCAGGATCTTGAGAAGGCCCTGTTTCACATATCGAATCTTCCGATCTATTTCCTTGACTGCTACGGAGAAATCGGCCTGGAACAACTCAAGGGCGCGATTTACTACGCCAGAAGACGGTACGGTATTGAATTCGCGGTCCTGGATCACCTTCACTTTTTCCTGAAATACTCCGGAGACCACGAACGCCAGGCGATCGACCAGGCCGTCAGAGATATCAAGGCCTGGGCCATGGAGCTGGGCCTGCATGTTCTCTTGATCGTCCACCCCACGAAACTCACCTATGATAACAAGGTCGTTCACCTAAACGACCTGAAAGGGTCCAGCGGTCTTAAGCAAATCCCCGACAATGTACTTTCCATCTGGAGGCCCCGGGGGGAAGACAACGGGAAAAACCCCACGAGCGAAATTGTTCTGTACATTTTAAAGGTCCGGGATGACGCGGGAGACGAGGGAAAAGTTATTTTGAAGTTCGACAAACGATCACAGAGCTATACCGATTCGGGACCCGGGGAGGCCTCTCCGGCCGAGGGGAAGGGGATCCTTGACCCTTCCCCAAGTTCCCGAAAGCCCACAAGGAGGGATTGGATAAGTGCTTACGACCGATGATGAAGGATGGGTCAAATTACATCGGAAAAGCATTCACTCCCAAGTTTTCCAAACCGAAGGTTTATGGAAGCTCTGGACTTGGTGCCTTATGAAAGCAAATCATGAGAACAGATGGATATCAATCAAAACTGGGAGGGGAATATCAGAAGTTTTTGTAAAAAGGGGCCAATTTCTATTCGGAAGGAACACGGCAGCCAAAGAACTCAAAATGAGGCCCCGAACCGTTCACAAGCGAATTGTTAAATTAGAAAATATGCAAAATTTGGCCCTAAAAAGTGACACCCATTATTCTATCGTAACCATTTGTAATTACGATCTATATCAGTCAAGTCAAGAAGATGAAGGGACAGGCAAGGGGACAACCAAGGGACAGGCAAGGGACACAAACAAGAATGATAAGAATGAAAAGAATAATACCTTGTCGGGAAAAAGACCTCCCGACCCACGAGTAAAAGAATTTTTCGACCACTGGGCAGAAACCTTCCTCCAGGAAACCGGACAGCCTTATGTCTTCAGTTTTGGGAAGGATGGGAAGCTGATCAAAGACCTTCTTAAGGTGCACCGCCTGGAACTTCTCCAGGAGACCTGTAGGGCATTCTTCAAGGATGAACGATGTAGGCAGCGGGGCCTCACCATCGGAATCTTTTTCCAGGAAATCAATCGGCTATTTGGATTGAAGGCCATGGATCCATTGGAACGGGCTAGAAGGGAACTCAAAGGATAAAGCCTCATGGAAACTTTCCTAACCGCAGAGGATTTAGCGCAAAAACTTAGCGTTTCCCGGATCTGGATTTACAAGCTGGTACGCGAGAAGAGGATTCCGTTTTACCACGTTGAAAAATGTGTTCGATTCTCACCTTCCCAGATCCAGGAGTGGCTTGAGGAGCGGCGCGGGAGGGAATGGAAGAGGGATAAAGCATAGGCGGGAACCTGAGGGCATAGCAGGGGGACGAATTGAAGTATTTGAAACGATTGATAAATAAAATAGGTTCTGACTTGTGTCTGACCACAAAAGAAGAGAGAGAATGACGAGAGGATAGAGGCAGATGCGTGTGAAGGAACAAAAGACCCGGTAACCGCCCAAATCAAATATAAAACGGTCATTACTTTCCCGAACCAGCTAATCCGATTCCGTGATCATGATCCAGCGCATGAAGAACACGAAATACGCCCGAGCGTTCGTTGAATTCCACCGACGAACCGGAGTAGTGCGCGAGGTTATCAACCTGCAAATGCTTCCCTCCGGCCTTCTGGGGGAGCCGGTTGAGCCCTATAAGGAACCCCGGGAATGGCAAAACTAAGCCTAGAAACGGGTTTCCTAAGTTTCGGGGGTGTTTCGGTTAATGAGTAAGATGAAAGTCTCAAATCTTGAATTGGAACGGTTGGTTGAGAAGGGTTTAGGTGTTTCAGAGATTGCCCGGAAAGTTGGGGTATCGAAGGGGACCATTTCCAAGCGCCTCAAGGCCCTCAAGGTGGCCATAAACCAGAATGTAACCCTCCACCATGCCGGCGAGATCGTGGAAAAGAAGCTGGATGCCATAACGCAGCTCCAGAAGATAAACGATTATGCGAATGAACTTCTTGACCTTCTGATGAGGTGGAACCGGGGGGATGAGGAGGCCCTTCGAATCCTGGAGAGCCAGGTCAGGAAGGTCAAAATCGGCAAAGGGAAAGAAGCGGAGGAAGTCACAGAATACCGCTTTAAGGATCCCCGGGAGCTTGCCCTTAAAGCCATGGGGGAGATCCGGGGCCAGTTGAATCTTCAGCTTGAAATTTTCAGGATGCTTTACGATGCGGCGGCCGTGGCCGAATTTCAAAAAGAGGTTTTACAATCCATCAAGGAGGTGGCGCCTGATGTCAGAGACAAAATCATTTTCAACCTGCAAAAAAGAAGAGCTATACGATCAACTCTTGAGTTCCATTGATCGGAACATTTTGGGGGGGAAAGGAATAACGTTGGACGATATGATTTCGGCCTTTGAAAGGGGCGAATACGGGTATCCAAGTGTAATGGCTCCAGTCGTTTCGATCCTTAGTCAGGGGAACGGCGAAATCCTAAAAAAGGAATTACCCGCAGAGCTGGTTGAATTTTTCGTGGAAACCTTAAAGCGGGAGCCTCCACGTGAGGGGATTCGTGAGAGGCGGGAAGGGGAAAGCGAGAAAGATTATTTGGCCTATAAGATTCTTGAATGTGCGGCCATGTCAGGTTACCTAAACCTAAGATTTGCGGAACTAGAGAAGAAACTCAAGCAAGAGTTTAGTGAACAGGAGTGGGCTGAACTTCAGCGGGAATCGGGGGAGGAGTTTAAGAATCTATCCGATGAAGAGTTATACAGGATGATCGATGAAAAAATAAAAGAGCTAGAGATGAGAGAGGAATCCAAGAAGACTTGAAAGCACCAAGAGGGAAAAGAGCCCATGAAAGCATATTGCGCGGTTCTTGAGTTTCCGATTGAAAAAGAAATGGTCTGCAAGGCCTCCGGGAATCATCCTCTTTGCCGGAAATGCCGGGCCCTGCCCCAGGATGATGGAACGGGGCGGGCCTCCCAGGAGACCCGTCAGGTAGAGGAGGTGACCCGAACCAAACGGCGTCGGCGGTGTGAGTGCGGCCGGGCATTCTTCCCCAGGTCCAACCGGCAGGGATCTTGTCCAAGATGTAGGAAGCAGAAAGAGAAAGAACAGAACCGGACCCGCTGCCGGCGATATTACCAGAAAAAGATTCTCAAAAAGTCTCAGTCACATGGTTTAGAGGCAAAATTCCGGAATGAAATTGGGGTTTTCTGAGAGCAATTTTTATGACCGTGTAGGGTAACATGGGTTTTTGGGATAAATCGTGGTTTGGGGCCTAAAATTCACCTGGGGGGCAGTATGGCGGATAAATCATGGAAAAACGGAGAGAGCGGGATGGGGCCGAGTTCTTCCATGGTCAAAGAAACCCCCTCTCTGGCCGGAACTCGAAGCACACGGCAGCGGATGTGATTCACGATCGCCTTTTCATCGGGTGCAAACTGAGGAAGAAGCATTCACCGGTTCCATTTGGGATGAAGTGAAGGCCCTGGGCGACAAGGAAGAGAAGGTCCCTGTGGTTATCCTCTGCGAGAAGAACCGGCCGGGGTTCTGGATCACCGGCCGGGGTTCTGGATGATGGTTCATAGGGAAGACTTTTTCAAGATGTGAATCCTGGCGGGTAAAGGCGATTGAGGGGAAAAAGGCAGAGGCATTTCTGGGCCTGCTTCGCTCTTTGAAAATTTAATAATCATTTTTCTTTTCTGAGGCCTTCAAAGCGTTAGGTCAGAGAAATCCTCTGACCTGCTCTCATTAAGCGCAGCGATGAGCTGAGGGGGAAAGCCACTCTCTTTGGCACTGGATTGTAAGAAAATCCACGATAAGGACAACGTAGAAATAAGATTGGCCGGAGAAGAGGATCGACGGCCAAACCGGTCCAACAGCGGGTGCGGAGGCCGATGGGGGGCCGAGGCTGTCTCACCTAATAAGTTTTAATAAATTCCGTATTATTTGTTTTTGCTTTGGGGTATAAGTGTACTCTTTTTCCTTTTCTGCGAATTCCAAACCTCTTTTGAGTGAGGGTTCGATTTCCACAGCCTTTCGGTAATATTCTTTCGCTTCTTCAACCTTCCCCGTCTGAAAATGCGATATGGCTAGGCCCACGTAAATTTCTGAATTACTCTTTGGGTCTTTTTGCACTTTTAGAGCTTCATTAAAATCATTGATTGCCAATTTATACTTCTCCATATCAATATAAACAAAACCACGGGCGTTATGCGCGGGAGCAGATTTCGGATTTAATGCAATTACTTTTTGTAAGTCAATTAAAGCCTTATCAAGCTCGCCTTTTTTATAATAAGCTTGCCCCCGCCCAATATAACCCCACTCACTTTTCGGATCCATTTCTATGAACTTGTTAAAATCCTTGAAAGCCTGCTGGTATTTGCCGAGTAATGAGTAACCAACCCCTCGACTATAATATGCCCCGGCATGTTGCGGGTTAAGTTCAATTGCCTTATTGAAATCATTTAGAGCTTGAATGTGGTTGCCTGAACCTCCGTGAGCAATACCACGTCTATGGAATGCTTCCGGATCGATAGGATTTTTATCAATTGCCCGATTAAAATCCTCGATTGCCTGGCTATATTTGCCTAATCGCTCATAACAATCACCTCGATCCAAGTAAATATTTAAAATATCGGGTTGAGCCTCGATAACATGACTTAAGATCTCTACAGCCTTTTGATATTCGCCCAATTCTTTGTAGACGGTTGCCTGAAAAAGATTAAGCAATAAATTTTCTGGTTGCAATTCAAGCGCCCGGTTTAAATCATTTACTGCTTGTTGATTATTGCCTAAATGGGCATAAGCTCCGGCTCTCATTCCCAGTGCAAGATAGGTTACTTCTGAATTCAGCTCTATGGCCTTTGTAAAATCTACAATGGCCTGGTTGATATTGCCCAATCTCAAGTAGGAGCTTCCGCGTTCAGTATAAGATAATGCGGAAATAGAACGGCCTGGATTTAGCTCTATGGCCCTCGTAAAATCCTTAATGGCTTGCTGATGGTTGCCCAATCCAGCATAAGCCCCCCCGCGTGTATTGAAATCAAGCGCAGATTCCGGCTTTAAATTGACAACTCTAATAAAGTCTTCTGTAGCTTGGCGATGATTACCCAATGATTTATAACAATTTCCTCGACCAACATAGTGATGTGAATTAAACCATGAAGAACTTTCAGGCGTCAACTCGATTGCCCTGTTGAAGTCCTCGATAGCTTGAGAATAAAGACCCAATCCAGAATAAGCGACACCACGATAAGCATAAGCTAACCTAAATTTAGAATTCAGTTGTATGGCCCTTGAGAATGCATCGATGCTTTCTTTGAAGTAGGCTTTCTCGGCCAGTCTAAATCCATTTTCGGCCCAATCTGCAGCCTTCAATTCTTTTACAGCCTCTTTATATACTACCTCAATCTTTCTTTTATCGGCCTTGGCTATTTGCAGCTCATTCCTTAATCTTTCGGTCTCTTTTAACGCATCTTCCGCCTTTTTCCTTAGCTCTTCTAACTCCTTTGTTTTTTGCCAATCTCTTCTTAAATTATCAATAGATTTCGCAACGCTATCGGGGTCTGCTGTAATCTTGGCCTTTACCCAATATGTTTTCCCATCCCATTTTTCTTCAACAATATTTGTCTGCACAATACCCGCAGTCAGCACCGTTATTTTATCTTTGGTCAACTGATAGTTGGTAATCTCCGTCAAACTTTCAAGATAGGTTCCCAATTCTTCCAGCAACAATCTCTTAACTTGTTCAAGGGAAATTATCTGGCAAGACTCTTTGGTATCAACTTCGCTTGCTTGATAGGTGTAATCCCTAAAAAAAGTCTTTACTTCAGCCTCAACATAGCCAACGAAAAAAAGAGAAAAGAAGACAATAAGGTTAATCACAGCTAATTTCCTAAAATTCACCTTTATCTCCAAAACAAAAATCCCCATTCCTTCACAGTTACGAAATGGGGTCAAACTCTCCTTACCATAACCTTTCTCCCGAGCGAGGCGATTGGAAAGCTTATTTCTGAGCGGATGATAGCAGAACAGGCGGGAATGTCAATTCAAGAAGTCAGGGCGTGATGCCAGCAAAAAACTACCGAAATAATTTTTGGGATGCTTTCATTTTGGGCTTGACAGCTTTTTGGTAATAGGCTATATTAGATGACAATAGATGATAGAAGAGAGGATGAATATGGAAAAGAAATTCATTTCAATTAAGGAGGCAAGAGAATATTTAGGAGTCAGTAATCAGAAACTTTACAATCTCATCGATGAGGGTCTCCCCAGTTATCTTTTAGGGAAACGTCGATTCATTGACCGTGATGAATTGATTGGATGGGTCAAGAGCCATAGGAATTATCGGGCGGAAAAATCATTAAAAAAGAAAGGGGGTGAACGATCGGCAAGGGGAAAGAAAGAAACAAAACGGAGAAGGTAATTCAAGGGCAGCACCGGCGCGCGGTGCCGGGGAAGGTTCACTCCCGGCCTTCCCCTTGCCCTTCCAGATGAATCAGGGAGAGAGGGAGATCAAAAGATGGGCTACGAAAGAACGAAATATCCCGGGATTTTCAAATATGAAGGCAAGGCCGGAGTGGTCTATGGAATCGACTTCTACGCCGGCGGAAAGAGACATAGGGAGATCACTGGCCCGCGGCTGACCGATGCCCGGCAGGAACTTGAGAAACGACGCAAATCCGGCCGGTCTGGAATTTACGTTTCCCAGGCAGATAAGCGAAGGCGAACCTTTGAAGACTTGGCCAAAGAGTATGAGGAGAAAAGCGGGGATGGCCAGTATTTCAAGGACACCCGAAGGCATTATGTCGAAACCCTGAAGGAATTTTTCAAGGAAAAGCGGCTTTATGAGATCGATACCCTGGCGATCGAGGATTTCAAGAACAAGCGGAAAAACACTCCCACGAAGCATAAGCGGGAACGCTCCGGGATCGCTGTCAACCGTGAACTGGAAACCCTCCGGGTCATGTTGAATAAGGCGGTCCTTTGGGGATGGATCGAGAGAAGCCCATTCAAGCGATTCGTGGAGGAAAGACAGAAAATCTTCTTTGAGGAGGGGGAAGCCCGAGAGCGAATCCTTTCGGAAACAGAGATCAAGAAACTCTTTGCTGTCCTGGATGAGATCCCCAAGACTAAAGACGAATCCAGGCAGAAGGGAAAGCCCCCTTACGCATATCTAAAAAATATCATCGTTGCTGCGCTTCTTACGGGCCTGAGGCGAGGGGATATCCTCAAAGTCAAATGGGATGACATTGACCTTGAAACGAAGACGCTACGGTTTTGGGAAGAGAAGAAAGACAGGTGGAAAACGAAGCCCCTCTGCACGTCCATGATCGATCTTCTAAAAAGAATCCCCCGGGAGGAGGGAGAATTCGTTTTTAGGGGGCCCGATGGTCAACCCGTCAAGGATGTGAAACGAGCCTTCAGGACAGTCTTAAAGAGGGCAGGAATCAAAGATTTCCGCTTCCATGATGTCAGGAGAAGCAGCGCGAGTTTTCTTTTGAAGATGGGTTCTCCGCTGCCCGTGATCCAGAAGCACCTGGGGCATACGTCCCTTGACATGACCCAGAAATATGCGCACCTCAGCGATCAATCGGAGAGGATGGAGCTGGAGAAATTGGGCAAGCTTTTTCCGGTCGGCGGATTTACCGGGCAGAAAATGGGCAGAAGTGGGGATTTTGAGGAAATGCCGATTGCCGGAACTGCTTGAAATCATTGGTCGGGGCGAGAGGATTTGAACCTCCGACCCCCTGCGCCCAAGGCAGGTGCGCTACCAGGCTGCGCTACGCCCCGACAAATATTTTATACCATGAGATGAAGAAGAGTGGCAAGGTCAAGAAAGCAACAGGCGATAGGCTATAGGCAAAAGGCTATGGGAAAGGAGGAAAGTTAGGGGGACAGGAATTTGAGCAGAATGAGCTTCAGTTTCTCCAGGGCGCGGGCGCGGTGGCTGATGTGGTTTTTCACTTCTGGCTCAAGCTCTGCCATGGTCTTACCATACTCCGGAACGAAGAAAATGGGGTCATATCCAAATCCATGTTTCCCCCGCGGAGCCAAAGAAATATGCCCCTGGCATTCTCCTTGGACGACTTGCATTTTTCCTGCAGGATTGGCAACGGCCACGGCGCACACAAAGGTAGCCTGCCTCCTCCCTTCAGGGACTGCGGCCATTTCGTTCAATAATTTTTGACACCTTTCTTGATCGGTAGCCTTTTCGCCCGCATAACGGGAAGAAAAGACTCCCGGCCTCCCTTCCAACGCCTGCACAGCTAAACCCGAGTCATCCGCAATAGCCAGACGACCGGTCAGACGGGCAATGGTCCGGGCTTTCATTCCGGCATTCTCGGCAAAAGTGCTTCCCTCTTCGACCAATTCCTGGATTTCCGGAAAATCCTTCAGAGAGAGAAACTTCACAGGTAAGGGAGCGAGGATGCTTGCGATCTCGCGGAGCTTACCCGGGTTGCGAGTGGCGATGACGACCTCCCGGAGAATCCTGCTTTCCTCGGGCTTCAAGGTTTCCACAATCCCTGCTGCTTGGCCAGAATCTTTTTCTGCATTTTGGTGAGTTGGAAAATCGCTCTGCGGGCAATGGCCATCATTCGCCCGAGGTCATGCTCCGTAAAAGGAGTGCGTTCGGCCGTCCCCTGGACTTCTACCAGACGTCCGTTTCCCGTTATAACAAGATTCATGTCCACGTCTGCCTGAGAATCCTCTTCATAGTTGAGATCCAAAAAAATCCTCTGGCCAATCATGCCGATGGAGATGGCCGCCACCGTATCTTTGAGCGGGGAGGCAGTGAGGAGGCCTTTTTTCTTTAAAGCCGCAAGAGCGTCCGCTAAAGCCAGAAAGGCGCCGGTAATCGCGGCGGTACGAGTTCCTCCATCTGCCTGAATTACGTCACAGTCAATCCAGATGGTTCTTTTGCCGAAAGAAAAGAGGTCTACCACGGAACGGAGGGATCGCCCGATCAGGCGCTGAATTTCTTGGGTGCGCCCGCCAATCCTGCCGGTGGCGGATTCCCGGGGCGTGCGGGTTTGAGTGGAGCGGGGAATCATGGCGTACTCAGAGGTAACCCATCCCTGGTTTGAGTCCTTGAGAAACCTGGGAACATCCTCTTCCACGCTGGCTGTACAGATCACTTTGGTCTCACCCAATTCGATCAGAACAGAGCCTTCCGGATGTTTGAGGAAGTGGCGGGTGATTTTTACCGGCCGCATCTGCTGGGGTTTCCGTCCGTCGGATCGCATAGGCCTCCCTTTCCAATTGCATTTTACCTAAATTGAGCGATTTTTCTAAACCACAGAGAACACAGGGAATAATTTCATAGTTAAAAAACAAAAAAGGAGGTTATTTCCTTGTTTTATCTTAAATTGCCTCCGTGCTCTCTGTGGTGAACTGGAAGCTTTTCTCTAAAATAATGAAATGCCCGATGGATGTCAAATGAACAATCAGGCCTAAGTCGTGGCGCGCAAGGTGATAGGCGCAAAGATTTAAAGCCCAATACCCCTCACTCAATACCCGCTATTTATCATTGGAGGGCTTTATTGAAATGAAACCTGCCACGTGTTAAATTATACGTGACGACATTAATGAACACAAAGCAAGTCATTCCCGCCAAGCTTGTCCCTGCGAAAACAGGGAGCGGGAATCCAGAAATGCAGAAGAACTTCCGGGAAGGGAAATTTTTTGCAGGAGTCTGCCGGGGCATCCAGAAGGTTGGGGAAAAACTCCGGGCGAATTTTCCCGGGGAGAAAATAAATCTGGATGAACTTCCGGATGAGATTAGTAAGAATGGGTGACCCTTTGGGATACGATCCTGTAGAAAGACATAAGAAGATTGAAGAGATCGTGGTCCGCCAGAGAGCCGGGGGGGATTTGAAGAAGTATTACCGATTTCGCCGTGATCGTTGGTATGGAGGGATCATCACCGCAGATTGCGCCGGATGTGGATTAACCTGCAAATTTTGCTGGGTGCGCAATCAGTCAGTCCTTGAGGGCCGCCAGGGCGGAGAATTACTATCCCCGGGTGAAGTAGCGGAAAGGATCCTCCATCTGGCCAGGAGAAAAAAGATCAACCGTGTGCGGGTCAGTGGAGGAGAGCCAACGATCGGGCAGCAGCATCTCTTTCAGCTTCTCAACGCTTTGCAGAATAAAAGGGTTCATTTCATTTTAGAGACCAACGGGATCTTGATCGGGGAGGATAAAACCTATGCCCAGGAGCTGGCTCTCTATCCTTTCCTGCACGCCCGAGTTTCCCTGAAGGGGTGCAGCGAGGAAGAATTTTTTTGCCTGACGGGGGCTGACCCGAAAGGTTTCCAACTGCAACTTGCGGCCCTGAGGAATTTGGTGAAAGCCGGGGTGAGTACCCATCCAGCCGTGATGCTTTCCTTCTCCAGAAGGGAAGCCGTTGACCAGCTTTATAACACCATCTTTAAGATTGACCCGAGAATGCACAGTGAGATCGAGCGGGAGGAAGTTATCCTCTACCCCCATGTACTGGAAAAATTGCAGCGGGCAAAATTGGAGTATTATTCCGGTCATTTTCCAGATCGGGTTGCCAGGCAGCAGGTCTGAAAATCCTTTTTTGATTTTTCGTTCTTGAAATTTTATAGAAACTCTGCGTCCTTTGCGTTCTCTGCGGTGAGTGAATTTGGGCAGAATCATCAGGCCTTCTTCAGGGTCCCCGATAGAAATGGCCTTCCCCTTGAACTCCTCTCTGGCCACCAAAGCGCAAGTCAGAGCATCGAGCTCATCTCCGGTAACTTTATCCTGTCTTCGGCATTCTATTTTTGTATTACTTTCTCGATCCTTCAACTGCTGGTATAATAAAAAAAGTTCATCTTTCAAAACAATCATAAAAAATCGGGGGAAGAGAAGATGGGGAATCTTAAAAGAAAAAAAGGAGTCATTGGCATTCTCACTGGCGGTGGGGATGTTCCCGGCCTCAACCCGGCGATTCGGGCAGTCACAATCAGGGCTATCCGGGAGGGATTTAAAGTTATCGGGATCCGCAATGGATGGAAAGGTCTGGTGTCCATGGTGCGGGAAAAGAAAGCCTCCCCAGAAGATCATTACCAAATTCTCACGGAAGAGATTGTCAACAAGGTAGGCCGGACCGGCGGAACATTTCTGCATACTTCTCGTACTCGCCCGAGCCACCTGCCTAAAAATGAGGTTCCGGAACCTCTGCAAGGAAAATACCGCGATGAAATAAATGACCTCACCCCGGAAGTTTTACAGAATCTCGATTTTCTGGGGATCGATTACCTCATTCCCATCGGCGGGGATGATACCCTGAGCTATGCCGTTCTCCTCGCCAAAAAAGGGGTCAAGGTGATTGCCATCCCTAAAACCATGGACAATGACGTTCCCGGCACAGAGTACTGCATCGGCTTCAGCACCTGTATCACCCGGACAATCGAGATGACCCACAATTTACGGACCACCGCCGGTTCGCACGAAAGGATCCTCGTGATCGAAGTATTCGGACGCTATGCCGGATTTACTGCCCTGCTGCCTACAATGGCGGGGGCGGCCAATCGTTGTGTGATCCCGGAGTATAAATTCAGTATTGACCGCCTGACCGAGCTCCTGGTAGAGGACCGCTATACCAATCCCAGCCACTATTCTGTCGTCCTGGTTTCGGAAGGGGCCACGTTTGCGGGGGGCGAGATGGTTTTCGAGAAAGATGAAAAAGACATGTACGGCCACAAAAAATTGGGAGGGGTTGGCGACCTGGTCTCGGATCAGATTAAGGAACTATCGGCCAAATACAACAAGGGTTGGCGCATCAATACCATTAACCAGAGGTTGGGCTATCTGGTTCGTTGCGGAAACCCGGATGCCATCGACTCCATCGTGCCCATGGCTTTCGGGAATTTGGCCCTCAACCTGATTTTGGATAACGCCTACGGTCGGCTCGTTACCCTCAGGAATGGCCGGTACGACAATGTGCCCCTCGATGTAGTTACCAGCATGAAAAAGGTAGTGGACGTGGATAAATACTACAACCGCGACCGGCTGCGCCCGCACTATGAGAGCTTTGAATCAAAACCACTATTCATCATGACCAGCGAATATTGAGGATGGAGAATCCATTTGTCAGGATCCTCATCCAAAAATTAGAGAGATTAGAAGGGAGAGGAGGAAAAGATGTATCGCAAAATCATGGTTCCGGTGGATGGTTCGCAACTGGCTGAATGTGTTCTTCCCCATGTGGAGGCTCTCGTCAGGGGATCGCAGGTGGAGGAAGTCGTATTTGTTCGGGTTTTTGAGCCCTTCCGGCCCCCCAGCGGGGGAGAAGTGGTTCTCAGTGAAAAAGATATAACCCGCATAGATGCCGAGCACAGGGCAGCCGCGGAAAAATATCTCCAAGAGCTGATGAAGCGCCTGAATCTCGGCGGCATCCAGCCCAGTTGGGAGTTGCTTAAGGGAAATGTGGGAGAAACCCTTGCTGACTACGCCACCAAGAATAAAATAGATTTGATCGTCATCGCCACCCATGGGCGTTCGGGGGTTAGCCGCTGGGTTTGGGGAAGCGTAGCAGATCGAATTCTGCGCGCGGCGTGTGTTCCGGTCCTGATGATCAGAGCTCCTGGGTGCGTACCGGGAATCTGACCTGTTAGATTTTTAGGGCTCAGGATAACGGGGGGGAAATTTATCCCACAGCAGTGTCATTCCCTGCCGTTTTCTGATCTATTTCCTTCATAGCTGATCAACCCGATAAGAACTTAAATTTCCTTTTTTGACTCCTGCCACAAGAATTCAGCTTTGCCCTTAGGTCTCTATCCCCTTCAAGAGGAATGAGGGTGGGGGAGGAGAGCTCAAAGATTGCTCTTTACAAAGGGCCTGGCCTGTAATAAGAAAGCAATTATGAAAGAAAAACCTAAGAAACCATAGGGGTCGCAGAGAAGTTCTCTGCGTTCTCTGTGGTTTAATCTTATTGAAGGTTTAAGGAGGTTTGCCCATGAAATCTCAATGCCGGGCAATGGTGCTCGCCGGACCCAGAAAGCTGGGGATGCGTATCTTTCCTATTCCCGAGATTAAGGAGGATGACGGTCTTCTGGAGGTAGAACTTGCCGGAGTCTGTGGCTCAGATCCCGGAACTTATGAAGGGATTACTATCCGTGGCCCCCGGCCTTATCCCATCATCTTGGGCCATGAGATCGTAGGTAGGGTTGCCCAGATGGGGAAGGAAGCCAAGAAACGTTTTGGGATAACCGAAGGGGATCGGGTCGTCATGGAATATGCCTTCGGCTGTGGGACATGTGATTCCTGTATCTCCGGGAGCTACATATTCTGCGAAAAAAACTATGCTTATGGGTCCATGATTTCCTGCCAGGATCCTCCCCATCTCTTTGGTGGATATAGCGATTACGTTTATATTCACCCCCGAGCCATGGTACACAAGATCGGCGATGAAATTTCCCCTGAAGTTGGGGTGCTCATCTGTGCTGTTCTGGGTAACGGAATCCGGTGGTTGAGACAAATCGGCGGGGTTTCCATAGGGGATTCAGTAGCCATCATTGGCCCCGGGCAACAGGGACTCTCCGGAGTGGCGGTAGCTAAGGAGTCAGGGGCAAACCCAGTCATAATTGTTGGCCTCTCAAAAGATAAAAGTAGGTTAGAGATGGCCAGACGTTTCGGAGCTGATTACTCCATCGATGCTGATAAGGAGAATCCCATAGAAGTGGTTTCTGAAATCACTGGCGGCAAAATGGCGAATGTGGTGATGGAGGTTTCTGGAAGTCCCGCTGGGGCCGAGCTGGCTTTATCTCTCGCTGGCAAAAGGGGCACCGTTGTGCTCCCGGGCATTTATAAAGGCAAGAAGGCATCCTTGAACCTGGATCAGGCAGTTTTTAATGAAATCAAGATGTATGGGGTGCTTTCTCACGATTTTCGAGCGGTTCGCCCAGCTATCAAGATGGCCCGCCAAGCCCGATATCCTTTTGAAGAGTTAATCACCCACCGCTTTTCGTTGGAGGGGGCAGAACGGGCCATTCGCTTGGTAGCCGGGCAGGAAGGGGAAATGCCCCTGAAGGTGGTCTTGCATCCCAAGATGCTATAACCCATTGCAAATTGCCAAAGGCAAAATTAAGTCTAGCCAAAAATATTTGAAATTTTCCCCCTTGATCCCCTCCCGCGAGGGGAGGGGATATTTTTTGGGGCTCTCTAAATCTTAGAAGAAGATTCTCAGATTGAAAGGTGTCAGAATCTAAAACACCTTACATCTTACATTTTTCATTTTGCATTGCAACGGAGTTTGCCATAGATCTCGGGGTTTGGTGAGACCCTTTTGGGCAATTCAATTGAATCGGAGGATGTCATGAAGGAACATATCGGCTTTATCGGCTTGGGGAATATGGGAATGGGAATGGCCAAAAATATTCTCAAAGCAGGGTTCCCTCTAATGGCTTATGACATTCGGGAAGAAGCCTTGCGAGAAATAAGCCAAACGCGCACGAAAATAGGAAGAAGTCCGAAGGATGTTGCCCAAGGCTCAAGAATTTCAATTATCATGGTCTTGAATTTAGCTCAAGTAGAAGAGGTTATTTTTGGAGAGAAGGGGATCATAGAAGGGGTGAGTTCTGGTGATGTGATAATAGTTATGAGTACGATCGCCCCTGCAGAAATAAAAGGGATAGCCCGAAAGCTGGAGAAAAACGGAATTAGGGTATTGGATGCTCCGGTCAGTGGGGGGAAGGAAGGGGCCGAGGCTGGGACATTGGCCATCATGGTGGGCGGAGAAAAGGCTGTGTTTGACAGCTGCCGGGATATTTTTGGGGCGATGGGGAAGAACATATACTATTTGGGCGCATTGGGTAATGGCTTGAGCTTGAAGCTGGTGAATAATTTGTTGGTGGCGGTCAATGGGGTTTCTGTAGCAGAAGCAATGATCTTGGGTGTGAAAGCTGGGCTTGATCCTGAGATTATATTAGATGTGATCCCCAAGAGCGCCGGTGATAGCTGGATGTTTCGAAACCGGGCGTCCAGAATGGTGAACCGGGATTTTGCCTGCCGGGGTGAACTGGATATTCTGTTGAAGGATTTAAATTTCATTTTGGACATGGGGAGGTCGCTCAAAATCCCGCTTCTTATGAGCGCCGTAGCAAGGGAAATTTATCAAATGGCTAACTGTATGGGGTTGGGGAAGGAAGATGACTCTGCGGTAGTAAAAGTTATGGAAAAAATGGCAGGGACGGAAGTAAAGAATTGAGAGGAGGTTGGCATGAGCACGAAGGAATGGACGATTTCTTACTGGCATTACGTACCGGGCGCTTCGAGCCCAATACAGATGATGCGCGGAGCGATGAAGTGCATGCACTGTGGTGGAGTAAAGGAAGGGGAAACCGTTCTTATCTCAACGGATACCAACAAACTGCGGATTGCCGAAGCCTTGGCTGGCGCTGCCTACGCCCTGGGGGCCACCCCAATCATTGTGATGATTCCCCCAGTCAAAACCCACGGCGCCCAACTACCCGAGCCTATTGTCGCTGCCTTTCGCGAGGCCGATGTCTTTTTACAGCCTTCGACCTGGTCCCAGACCCATACGAAAGCCCGCGTTGAAGCTATAAAAGCAGGCAGAAGAGGCTCGACGATGTGTGAGATAACAGAAGATGCTTTATGCGTGGGAGCGATAGAAGCTGATTATGAAGCATGTGATCGGTTGGGAAGAAGGTTAGGAGCTATTTTGGCGAAAACCAAGGAAGTGCGGATTACCACGCCCGCGGGGACAGACATAAGGGGAGATGTCACCGGGCGCCCTGTACAATACGAAACCGGGCTCTTTCGTAATCCTGGACAGTTTGCTGCTTTTCCGGACAGTGAAATTAATATTTCTCCCATCGAAGGAACTGCTGAGGGAAAGGTAGTAGGGGACGTGAGCGTCATGAGCGTCGGCGTTACCATGTATGATCCCGTCACTTTGATCGTAAAAGCGGGAAAGGTTGTGGATATTCAGGGGGGCATGGCCGCCCAGAAATTTCGGGAAACCTTAGAAAGTCTGGGTGACGAGAAAGCCTTCAATTATGCAGAATTCGGCATTGGCCTGAATCCCTGCGCTCGTCTGGGAGCAACCAATCTGGAAGACCTGGGGCGGTTAGGAAACTGCCATGCTGGAATTGGAAGCAACTTTGCCATTGGCGGAAAGATCTTGGCTCCTAATCATCATGATGTCAATTATAAGGATGCATGCGTCTATTTTGACGGAAAGCTGGTGTTGGACAAAGGGGTCTGCAAAATTTAGGCTAAAAAAGACTTGACATTAACGGACCAAATAGGTAGATTTCTACCGTAAATTAACATAATAGGAGGTGAAGGAGATGAAGAAATTTTCTTTGGTTCTCGGGTTTATTTTTGTATTAACCTTATTTTTGGCCGGCTCGGCGGTCGCTCAGCAAGTTTTCACCTGGAAAGTTCAGAGCACCTGGACGGCTGGAGATTTCCACCAGGTGAACCCAAAAGGCCTGGTGGAAAAGATTGAGGCCATGTCTGGAGGTCGGTTGAAGATCAACCTATTGGCTGCGGGTGCCATTGTGCCTCCCTTTGAAGTCCTTGACGCTACTCATAAAGGGATCCTGGATGCTGGGCATTCCTGGCCGGGTTACTGGTATGGGAAACACCCTGCTGCTACCCTCTTTGGTAGCGTCCCTGGAGGGCCCTTTGGTATGAGCTCTGAGGATTTCCTGGGATGGCTATACCTGGGAGGGGGCAGAGAGCTTTATAACGAGCTCCTCCAAAAAGAACTGAAGATGAATGTAGTGGCTTTTCCCACTTTTGGAGAGACGCCCGAGCCTCTGGGCTGGTTCAAGAAAGCCCTCAAGGGCGTCAAGGACTTCAGGGGTCTCAAGTTCCGGGCAGGCGGCATGTCAGCGGAAGTCTTCAAAGCAATGGGCATGTCGGTGGTCACCCTCCCGGGCGGTGAAATCGTACCGGCATTGCAGAGGGGAGTTATTGATGCCGGCGAATTCAGCGATCCAAGCTCTGATATGGCCATGGGCTTTCAGGATGTCTGCAAGTTCTACCACATGCCTGGCACCCACCAACCCACGGGCATGATGGAGCTTCTCGTCAATAAGAAGAAATGGGATGAGCTACCCGCTGACCTTAAAGCCATAGTTGAGGTTGCCGGCATAGCTGAGACGATTCATTTCACCCTGAAAATGCTGAATCAGAACAGCAAGGATCTGGATACCTTGGTGACCAAGCATGGGGTGAAGGTAATTGAGACGCCCCGGGAAATCTTGTTGGAAGTTCTGAAAGCCTGGGACAAGGTGGCGGAGAAATACGTCAAAGAGAATCCTTTCTTCGCCAAAGTTTTCGAGTCACAAAAGAAGTGGGCTCAGCAGGTAGTGCCCTACAGGCGGATCGGCCACCCACCTTATGATCTGGCAGCCGACTACTACTGGGGGGAAATTAACCCCTATAAGGTCATTAAGCCGTAACAAATAGCAGGAAATTACCGAGAGAGATTAGACATTCCAGGAAGGGGTCAGGCTCTCCAGAATGGTAAACAGGAAGGAGGCCCTGACCCCTTTAAACGTGATCAGAACCTGGATGCGGTAAACTCGTCAGCTAAAAATGGAGAAAATACTGGACTGTTATCTGGTGTAAGACGCGCTACTTCGCCGGGGTTCGAAAATTTGGATTCCTATTTTAAGGTCGTCCGAGCGATTGATAAAATGTCCGACTGGAGCGGCCGGGTTGTTTCCTACCTCATCTATCCGATGGTGGGTGCGTTAGGTTATGAGGTTTTTGCCCGCTATTTGTTCCATGCTCCCACGGACTGGGCCTACGATGTAACCTACATGCTATACGGGGGTATCTTTATGCTCGGGGCGGCCTACACCCTCCTCAATAAGAAACATATCCGTACTGACTTGTTCTACATTAAATTTTCTCCGCGAAGGCAGGGGATGATCGATGCAGTCATGTACCTTGTCCTTTTCTTCCCCGGCATGATTTTTTTCCTGGTTGCGGGCATAGATTACGCAGCTCATTCATGGCTCACTCATGAGAGGACCACATTGAGCCCGTGGCGGCCCATCATTTATCCATTTAAAACAGTGATTCCAGTGACCGCCGTTCTGCTTATAGTCCAGGGCATCTCTGAATTCATCAAGAGCATTCATGCCGCGAAGAAGGGGGAGTGGAAATGAGCCTGGAAATGGTCGGTATTTGGATGTTGGTCACCCTCCTTATCGTCATTTTCATCGGCTTTCCCATCTCCTTCACCCTGATCATCATCGCGATTGTCTTCGGCTATTTTGGTCTGGGCAGTATGGTCTTTGACCTGATGGTTATGCAGACCTTTGGACTCATGCAAGAAGAGGTTCTGGCTGCCGTGCCCCTTTTCATCTTCATGGGGTATATAACAGAACAGGCGGAGCTCATGGAGCGCCTCTTTACAGCTTTTCGCTACATCCTGGCTCCCCTGAAGGGGTCTCTTTATCTGGGAGTTATTTTCACAGCGACCATCTTTGCTATGGCCACGGGCATTGTCGGCGCTGCTGTCACCGTGCTGGGAATCATGGCTGCCCCCATCATGATAAAACATGGCTATAATCCGAGGCTTGCCGCTGGCGCCATCACCGCTGGGGGAACTTTAGGGATCCTAATTCCACCCAGCGTTATGATCATCGTGATGGGACCAGTCCTGGGGGTCTCGGTGGCAAAACTTTACGCCGCAGCCTTTGGCCCGGGATTTTTACTCTCGTCCCTATACATCAGCTACCTCCTGATCCGGAGTTACCTCAATCCCACTCTCGGACCGCCTGTGCCGCCAGAGGAGCGGATCGCTTCTACAAAAGCGAAGATTCGTGAGTTCGTGATAGGTATGGTCCCACTGGGAGTGCTCATTGCCGGTACTCTGGGAAGTATCTTAGCTGGACTGGCCACGCCCGTAGAGGCGGCTGCTGTGGGATCTATTGGGGCAGTTGTGCTGGCTCTGGCATATAGGAAGCTTAAATGGGAGAATTTGAGAAAAGCAGCCATCGGGACCCTCCAGACAACGAGCATGGTCCTCTTCCTTGGTGTGGCCTCCAATATTTTCGGCTCGGTCTTTGCCAGGCTGGGTTCAGCGGAAATGATCACGAATGTGCTCCTGGCCCTTCCCCTCCCCCCATTCGTGATGGTGCTGATCGTAATGGGACTGATCTTCCTTCTCGGGTGGCCTTTTGAATGGCCGGCCATCATTCTTCTCTTCTTGCCCATTTTTTTGCCCCTGGTCATTGCCTTGAAGATTGACTTGGTGTGGTTCGGCGCGATCACGGCCGTGAACTTGCAGACCGCCTTCCTATCTCCTCCCGTGGCGATGTCAGCGTATTATCTGAAGGCGGTAGTTCCGCAATGGGAACTGTCAACGATTTACAGGGGAATGATGGATTTTATGATCCTCCAGGTCATTGGCCTCATTCTGGTTATGGTCTTCCCCGATATCGCCCTTTGGTTCCCGCGGTGGCTTTTTGACTAAGCGCTCTCTAACAGATTTTCTTCTTTATTATCTTTCATCCATATATCCGTGTCCCTCTCCCACAGAGGGGAGAGGAAAAATTTTTCATTTTGCGATTTTCAATTTTTCCTCTGCTTCAGTCGATAAAAAGTCTTAGCAAGCCTTTAAGGTCGTGAAGAAGAATTTTTAACATATGTTGCAGGAGGTGCATCATGCAGGAGAAGTTTGCGGGGAGACTGGATTTTAAAAAACCAGAGCCTCGGACTATCTGGACCACTGTGCTTGTCCTCATTGTTTTAATCGTTCTATGGGGGACTTTTGTGATCGTTCCGGCGGGCCACAGAGGGGTTGTCCTCTGGTGGAGTAGCGTAGAAAAGAGGATCATGGCTGAAGGATTAAATTTTAAAGTCCCGATTGCAGAAAGCGTCATCAAGGTGGATGTGCGGGTGCAACCCCATCCGTTCAAGGAGATTGACGCGGCTTCCAAGGAGTACCAGATGGTAAAACTAACCGGGATGATGAATTTTCACATCGACCCCGCCTACGTGAACGACCTATATCAAAAAGTGGGGCTCGACTTTGCCAACAAAGTTATTGATCCTGCCTTCAATGACTTTGTAAAGGAGGTCGTCCCGATCTATCCCATTACTGAGATCCTTCCCAAAAGAGAAGAGATTCGCAAGCGGGCGATGGGAAAGTTGGGGGATAACCTGGCCAGGTACCACATCATCGTCGATGACATCTACTTTGCCAATATCCGTTTCAGTCCTGAATACGAGAGGGCAATCGAGGCCAAACAGGTCGCCCAGCAGCAGGTGGAGACCCAGAGACAGGTACTGGCCCAGCGAGAGATCGAAGCTCAACAAAAGGTAGCCACTGCCAAAGGGGAAGCAGAATCGATCCTGGTGGTTGCTCAGGGACAGGCCAAAGCGAATGAAGCCCTCGCCCGCTCCATCAGTCCAATCCTGGTTCAGTACAAAAGCATTGAGAAGTGGAACGGAATATTGCCCCAGGTTTCCGGCGCAGCCATGCCATTCATTGATCTGGCCAAACCTGAAAAGCTACTGGGGGCGGCTAAAAAATAAAAGCCGACCCCCTAGCATTTTCTTCTCATCCTTTGATTACAGATAAAAGCAGGGAAGCGCACGGGAGTGAGCTTCTGCACCCATAGGCACTTCGGCAGGCCCTTACCGGGCGAGATGGAATAATACGTGCGCCTCGCCCATTGGGGAATCCATTTGGCGGAAATTGAGGAAGGGTGGAGAAAGCTTAAAGTGTTCCTTGCTTAATCTACGGCCGTTCCTTCAGATACTTCATAATCGCCCTGAACTGGCTCTCTCCATCGAGTCCTGCTTCTGCCAGGACCTTGTCTGCCTGCCCGCTTCCCAGATAATGTCCTTTCTGGAAGGGATGAAGGGTCATCCGGCGCCCCCTTTCAGAACGTATCCAGCGGTCCATGGTGGGGAGCGTAAAGCCGGTGATGCCCATGGCCTCCTGAGAAAGGGCCTCAGGAAATATTTTTTCTTGTTCCGAAGGAGGCAACAGATCGAATAGCTCAGCACTGGAAACATAAAAGACTCGTAGTTGGATCCCTTGCTTTTCCAAAAGAGGCAGGGTCTGTTCGATAAAGGCATAAGCGACCTCGCTGCCTTGGAGCACAACGGTTCCATCTCCTTTCCCTTTCGGGCCGTAAAGTAGATAAACGCCCGACGCTGCCTTGGTGGCTGGGGCGAGGCCTAGGGCCTGGCGATCAAGGACCTTTTCACTGGGTCGAGTCACGAAGGGGGCAATGATTGCCGGTCGCTTGGCCAGCGCCGCTGAGAGAAGCGTCCAAATCTCCTGAGGGTCCCAGGGCGTAAGGGTGACCAGGGTGCCGAGGGGAAAATTCTCCTGGAGGAGTTGCAGGGCTTGTGGGTCGGCATGGGTTGGCCCGTCCTCTCCTGTTTTGACGCCGGCATGGGCGCAAACGAGGATCATCGGGCGGTATGGCTCTTTGGCGATGGCCTGCCTGGCCTGATTGCCGATCGCGTGCAGGCGGGAGGCGATATGCCCCAGGGGAGCGATGAACGCGCTGTAGGATGACCCGACGCCTACATGGCGTCCATACGCAGAAAGGCCGGAAAGAATCCCAGACATCGCGTCTTCGCAAATACCCCCGACCGAAAGAAGGCGCGCGCCTGGGTTTGAACTGGCGTTGTAATATCCCTCCGGAAATCCGCCCGCAATGACATTCACGCTGGTGGAAGCCAGCAGATCTGCCGCTGCCGTGATGACCGCGCCGTTGCTGACCTTGTTGTAATGCTGGAGCACCCGGCCCAATTCCCCCCGCAAAGTGGTGGTCTTGCCGGGAACCAAGGTCAGCTCCGGGGGAATTGACCCGGCAGTTCTGGCCGCCGTATCGAAGATCTCCTGAACATGCGGGGCATTTTGCCGTGGCTTGCGGTTCCGCTGATTGAGACGGTTGCGAGCATCGAGGAGCTTGCGGGCTAAGGGATTGGCCATCTGGCGGTTTCTTTCCAGGGCATGGCGGACAGCCTGTAACGATTCCCAGAAGCATTCTTCTAAGACTTCTTTTTCTTTGCCACCCTCACAGCGCTGCTGATCGATTGGACACCTGGGAAGTTCACCACCGACTTTCTCCAGAAGCGGCTTAAGGGCCTGGAAAAAACCATCAGAGCAGAGACTATGCCCGGCACCGTGGGAAGCCTTCCCCTCGATGCCATACTGCCAACCTTTGGTCGTTCGATAAACGATTGCCGTGGGCTGGCTGTTGCCGATCCGCAAGGCCGCTTCTTGGGCCCTGAGGATTTGCTCAAAGTTTCGGCCCTCGGGGACGCGGATCACATTCCAGTCGTGCAGATGGGCAAACTCAAGAGGGTCCCATTGTACGTAATCCCCCGGGATATGGCCATCACGGCAGACGCGGTTGGTATCGATCGATGCTTGATTCCAGTCGACATGGAGAATCGCATTCTTCAAGGAGGCTGTCCCGGCTGCGGCCATGGCCTCGCTTACGCGGCCCGGCGTCATTCCCCCTTCTCCTTCCACGATATGGACCCGGGGCGGATCCTCCGGATAATAATCCATCGCCCCCAGGGCCAGCCCGATGGAAGAGGCTACGCCCACGCCTGAAGCTCCTGTGGAGAGGCGGAGGAACGGAGTGGCCGGTGTGGGGTGCCCGTCGAGCGCTTTAGCCCTTAACTTCGAAAAAAGAGGCGTTTGGGTGATGGGGTTACGGCGAAAGCCCAGGAGATCTTCCAGGCGAAGCTGCAGACGTTCATCCGGAGGCAAGAGTTCGGGGGCTCCCAGGCGCATCACTTCGTTGCGCAGGGCCCACATGGCATACAGGCCCAGGGCCTTATGACCGGCAGCGTAAGAGATTATGTCCGCATCATGTCGGCTGGGGTTCGATACATCATAGTCCATGGTGGTGAATAGAATACTGGCCACGAAGCGCCCCGAGGATATTGAGCCGCCGGGGTGACCGGAAGTAGGAACGTAATTATAGAGGAGGGCGCATAAAGAGCGGTAGATCAAGTCGAAGGCCTCAAGATGCTCGACTTCTTCCGCAAAGAGCTGCTTCTCTGGCTTTTTGGATTCCTCGCCGATATCGATGTATATTCCTCTTCTGGGTCCAAGCTGAAAAGCCATAATCAACTCCTTTGCTCCATAGATTTCTGCGGCTCGCCCTCGGCGAGCCAGGATCGCTGCCCTCCCGATTTCATTCCAATCTCTTTCTGAATCGCAGAGAGCTGAAGGTAAAGACGATTGTCCCCAGGATGGCCAAGGCGAACATCTGAGGCCACAGAACATCCAAGCCATTGCCCTTGAGGAAGATCCCCCGAATAATGATCAGAAAATATCGCAGAGGGTCGGCGTAGGTCATATACTGGACGATTTTCGGCATATTGGCGATGGGGAAGACAAAGCCAGAGAGGAGGATGGCCGGAACAAGGAAAAAGAACATGGTCATCATGGCCTGCTGTTGGGTACGAGAAATTGTGGAGATGAAAAGGCCGATGCCCAAAGTGCTGAGGAGGTAGATGGAAGTGGCTGCGAGGAGGAGAAGGAGGGAGCCGCGAATGGGGACTTCGAACCAGAACACTCCCACGAAAGTAACCAGGAGCACGTCCATATACCCGATGATGGCAAAAGGAATGGTCTTCCCCAGGATCAGCTCCACGGGACGGATGGGGGAAACGATGAGCTGTTCCATGGTACCGATCTCCCGTTCCCGCACAATGGCCATGGAGGTCAGGATCAGGGTGACCAGCATGATGAGGAAGGCCATGATCCCGGGAACGTAAAAGTTGCGGCTTTCCAGATCGGGGTTGAAAAAAGCCCGGGATTGGATTTCGATTCCCCCTTGCCGAAAGAGAGGTTTTTTCATTTCCAAAGGAATATCTGGAAGAGTGCGGATTCGTTCAACTAAAATCTGTCGGGAATGTTCCGCTACAATGCGTTGGGCATAAGCTGTCACTACGGATGCGGTGTTCGAATCTGTGCCATCCACGACGATCTGAATGGCTGTGCCCTGCCGTTGCCGGGACTTTCGCGAAAAACCTTCGTTGATCTGTAAGGCAGCGCTGATCTTCCCTTCATCAATCCAGCGACGAATCTCCAAAGGATTCTGGGCCCGACGGGCTATGCGGAAATAGCCTGCGGAAGCGAAGCGCTCGATCATCTCCCGGCTTTGAGGAGTGTTGTCCAGGTCATAGATGGCCAGAGGGATGTTGCGAATGTCGGTGTTGGCCGCATATCCAAAGATGAACATTTGAATGAGAGGGGGCAAGAAAAGAAAGATGCGCATGCGGGGATTGCGAAGGGCTTGGATGAATTCTTTTACGAGCATGGACTTTAGGCGTTTCAGCATGGGTCAATCAATCCTCTTCTTAAACCTTCGGTGGGCCCAGAAAGTCATAGCGGAAGCGTAGATGGCCAGAAAAAGCGCCTCGATCCAGAGGATCTCCATGCCGACTCCCTTGGAATAAATTCCTTTTAAGATGGCTACAAAATAGCGGCCGGGAACTACATAGGTGATCCATTGGATGAACTGGGGCATGTTGGAGATGGGATAGATGAACCCAGAGAGGATGAACGTCGGCAAGTAAGAAAGAATAATGGAGATCTGACTGGAAAGGAGCTGGTTCTTGGTGACGATGGAAATGACCACTCCCTGACAGATGACCCCCATGAGGAAAAGGCCGGCTAAAGAAAAAAGAAGTAGACTATTCCCATGCAGGGGAACCCCAAAAAGGAAGGTTCCCATGACCACAGTGAGGGCGAGGTCAACCATGCCAATCACAAAATAAGGAATCAGTTTTCCCAGGATCAGCTCGGTATTGCGCAGCGGGGTGGAAATGAGCTGCTCCATGGCCCCTCTCTCCCACTCCCGGGAGATAGTTCCAGATGTGAGAATGGCAGCCAGGATGGCCATGATCACGGCGATCAGGCCGGGAACGATAAAATTTTTCGATTCTAAGTCGGGGTTGAACCAGATGCGGATTCGAGGCTCGACGGGCGGAGAAATTCTTCCCACCCCGAGCTGATTCATCTTGTGTTGCAGAAGCTCTTGCGAGTAGAGGAGGGTGATGGCCGAAGCGTATCCCAGGGCGATGGTGGCGGTGTTGGCATCCGTCCCATCCATGAGAACCTGGATTGTGGCCTCGCGGTTCAATTCCAGGTCGCGGGAGAAATTAGCGGGGATGACCAGGCCCATGAGAGCCTCTCCCCTGTCCAGCATCTCCTGGAGATGGGAATAACTGCGGGCAGTGGCTTTAAGCTGGAAATACTTGGATTGCAGGAAGTGGTCAATTAGGTCGCGGCTTCTCGGAGTGTGGTCTAAGTCATAGACTATCGTAGGGATATTATCCACATCCAGTGTGAGGGCGTAGCCGAAGAGAAGAAGGAGGAGCACTGGAATGGAGATGGCCAGCCCCAGGCTTCTCGGGTCGCGGACGATGTGGACAAATTCTTTGAGGGCAATGGCTTTGAGACGGACAAATTTCATAACGAATAATTCTGTAGGGGCGGTTCGCGAACCGCCCCTACGGTCTTCTCTATATTTTCTGGATGATTTTCATCCTCCAGCCATTTGGCAGGATTATTTTCAATGTATTCACGAATCTGGTTCAGATCTGTTTCATCACGGATAATGTGCTCGTAATAATTGCGTTGCCATACTTGGGTAGCCGGAGTAGCCTGTAAGATATTGATCTTTTTGGCGCTATTCATTTTGAAAAAGCCGATTATTTTTGGTAATAGCATATTCCGACGTCTCATAATTTGCGATTTGGGTAGGGGCGATTCATGAATCTTCCCTGCATTGATAACTATTATGCCGTGGATATGATTGGGCATGATGACAAAGGCGTCGAGCTCGGTCTCAGGATACCGCTTAACGATTTGTTGCCACGTCGTCTGAACCAGAACTCCGATTTCATTTATTTTCATTTGTCCATCAATAATTTCCCCCAATAAGCATTGCCGGCTCTGCGTGCAAATTGTTATAAAATATGCCCCCGGTTGATTATAATCATATTCTCGGAGCCGCAAGGAACGACGGGCCTTTCTACCCTGGGTACTTGTCATATTGCGCCACTCCCTCAGGAAATCCGTAGGGGCAATTCATGAATTGCCCCTACGAGCGGTGCCTATTCGATTCCCTGGGCTCTTTGCTTCGACTAATGAAACAAATACATCTTCTAATGAAGGCTCGATTTTCTCCAGGCGCTTGGGGGTAATGCCGTGGCCCGCGAGGATGGAAGGGATGAAGGATGAAAGATCTTTCCCCTTTTTGGCCAGGATATGCAGAGTGTTCCCAAAGACGGCTACCTTGTGGATGGGCAATTCATGAATGGCCCCTATTCTTTCTTGGAGGAGGATGAGGGAATCATCCAGCTGATCGGTCCCCAACTCCCAGACATCCTCGGGCATGTGCTGCATCTTTAACTCCCCCGGAGTACCCAGGGCAACGATCCTGCCCTGGTCGAGCAAAGCCAGCCGGTCGCAGTATTCTGCTTCATCCATGTAATGGGTAGTGACGAAAACGGTTACCCCTTTTCCGGCCATCTCATAGATTAAATCCCAGAAGCGGCGACGGGAAAGAGGGTCCACGCCTGAAGTTGGCTCATCCAGAAAAAGGATCGATGGTTCGTGGAGAATCGCGCATCCGAGAGCCAAGCGCTGTTTCCAGCCACCGGCGAGGGTACTGGTCAGGCTGTCTCTGCGGTCCGCCAGGCCAGCCATATGAAGCGCCCATTCTTTGCGCTCTTTCTTGCTGGCTCCAGGGATAGAGTAAATCCCGGCGTAGAAGTCGATGTTTTCTTCCACTGTCAAGTCTTCGTAAAGGGAGAATTTTTGGGACATGTAGCCGATATTTTGCTTGATCTTCTCCGACTCCCTGAAAATATCAGAACCACCCACCTTTCCTTTTCCAGAAGTGGGCGTAAGGATGCCGCAGAGCATACGGATGGTGGTTGATTTTCCAGCCCCGTTAGGCCCGAGGAAGCCAAAGATCTCCCCCCTTTTGACTTTGAGGGAGATATGGTCCACGGCGGTGAAAGAGCCAAAGGCCTTTACCAGCTCTTCGATTTCTACAGCCCACTCCGGTTCAATTGCGTAGTCCATTTACCCACTTCCACCGACATTTCCAACCGGGATGGTTGTAACAAATACATCCTCCAAGGAAGGAGAGATCCTCTTCATGGAAAGAATTTCCAAGCCCGACTCCTGGAGCAAGCTCTCCACCCTCAGCCTGGTTTTTTCGTCGTCTTCCAGGACGGCGTGGATCCGGTCTCCGAAAATCCCCACACTTCTCACCCCCGGGAGGTTCCGCAGGATCTCCCGCGCCTTCATTCTCTGCTGGCAGTGCAATTCCCAAAGCTCCCCTTTCAACAGGCCCTTCGTCTCGTCAGGAGTGCCCACCGAAAGGAGATTTCCCTGATGCATCAGTCCGAGCCGGTGGCATCGCTCGGCTTCGTCGAGATAGGCGGTGGAAATGAAGATCGTAATGCCCTCTTTGAGGAGATCGTAAAGGATTTGCCAGAAATCCCGGCGCGATACGGGGTCCACTCCGTTCGTGGGCTCATCCAGGAAGAGAACCTGGGGGGTATGTACCAAAGCGCAGGCCAAACCCAATTTCTGCTTCATGCCCCCGGAGAGATTCTGGGCCAGGCGATTTTTAAAAGGAGCCAGATTACCAAAGGCCAGGAGGCGTTCGATGCGGCCAGGTCGTTCTTTCTTTGGCACATCGTAAAGGTCGGCGTAGAATTGAATATTCTCCATGACCGTAAGGTCTCCATAAAGGCCAAAACGCTGGGACATATAACCGATTTTTTCCTTTAAAGGCTCAGCTTCCCTGGTGATCGGGTGCCCGAGGACCCAGGCTTCTCCTTCCGTGGGAGGCAAAATCCCGCTAAAAATACGCATGATCGTTGTCTTTCCAGCTCCGTCAGGGCCGACGAGGCCAAAAATCTCCCCCCTCTCCACACTCAGGTGGAGGTGGTTGACCGCGACCACCGGGCCAAAGATCTTACTTAGGTTTTCAGCTTTTATGGCCAGCATAATTTTATCTTCTTACCGCGGAGAGCGCCGGCTCGCAGAGAGGGAATCAAAATTAAGGACCAAATATCAAATTGCAAAAGGAGTAAAGATTTTTTTCCGTTTTAGAAATGATTTTCGATTTCATAATTCTCCGCGTCCTCAGCGGGCTCTGCGGTGAATGATTTTCAATCTTTCAGATGGATCTTGGCGTCTGCGGGCATCCCGGGCTTGAGTTCATAGTGAGGATTTGCCAGGCCAACCTTAATCCGGTAGACGAGCTTTACCCTTTCTTTGGTGGTCTGAATATTCTTAGGGGTAAACTCAGCCTCGGACGAGATGAAGGTGATCTTCCCCGGATAGACTTTTCCCGGGTAGCTGTCCGTGGTCACAGAGACTTTCTGTCCGAGCTTAACCCTTCCCAAGTCGCTCTCATTAATGAAAGCTTTGAGCCAGGGTTTGGTGATATCACCCAGGGTAATCACTGCCCCTCCCGGAACAATAAAGCCACCGGGTTCAGTATTTTTAACCAGGACAACGCCAGCGGTTGGGGCGTAAAGACTGCAATATTCAATCTGAGTTTGAATGACTTCCAACGCCGAAGCTGCTTCTTTAACCTGGGCTTGAGCCGTGGCAAGTTCTTGCCTCAAAACATCGACCTGCAATTTGCGGGTTTGGGCTAAGCGCAGGGCGGCCTGGGATTGTTCTAATTGGGCTTGCCCTGTGGCAATCTCCTCCTTGCGGGGACCTTCGACCACCAAAGCATAATTCTCTTTGGCCTTTTGATGATTGGCCACGGCGACTTCGTAGGCCGTTCGGGCGGAATCCCAATCCTGCGCGGAGATATATTTATCCTCATAGAGTTTTTTGGCGCGACCCATATCTGCTTTTCGTTTCTCCATATCTGCCAAGGTCTGATCTACCTCCGCCTTGGCGAACTGAATCTCTTGAGGACGGGCGCCACTTAGGAGTTGTTGCAACCGGGAATTGGCCGCTTCCACAGCTGCCATGGCCTGGGATATTTCCTGAGAGCTGGCCCGATCCTGAAAATCAATGTTCTTCAGCAGGGTGGGAATTCTGGACTTGGCAGCTTCCAGGGTTGCCTGGGCTTTGGCTTTCTGGGCCAGGAGGTCCCGGTGTTCGAGGATAGCGATGAGCTGCCCTTCCTTGACAAAATCCCCTTCTTCCACCAGGAGCTTTTCGATCTTGCCGGGAATTTTGAAAGCTAAGTCGATGGTGGTTGCTTCTATATTTCCAGAGACGGAAATATTCGTCGCTTCTTTTTCTCTATTTGGGTAGAGAAACTGATACAGAATAAACCCGCCGACCAAGAGGATAATTATCAAAAAAAGTATCAATTTTCCCTTTCTCACACTCCAACCTCCTGCTGACTATCCCCTGGCCGACTGTTTAGATATTATATAAGAATAGGGAAGGGCCTTCCCTGTCAAGCCCTTTTTTTTAAGAAATCCAGGTTGATGGAGTGTTTTGGTTTGTATATCGAGGGCGGTGATGATATGATTCAATAAATTCAAAAGAAGGAAATTTTTTGCGCCTGAAAACATTCTTTGCAGGAATAGTCTTTTCCTTCCTTCTGGGTTGCCTGCCAACCCCCCCCAAAGAGCCTTTTCGCCCAGAAGAACCCTTTCCATTTCGAGAGGTGAAATTCACCCCCTACCTAACCGACGATGGAGATAGGAATTCCTTACAAACTGCCCTGGAAAAAAGCTTGGAGCATCTTGCAAAGAAAAGTTCTCCTGGCACCTCGCGAAGCACCCTGTCGGGATCCTCCGGGATTTTTTTCACACCGGAGAGGACCCATCGTTCTCTGGCCCTTTTCAGGGATATTCTATTGAGTGCTTCAGACGAGGCAGAATTTGAAAAGAGGGTTAGAGAGGCCTTTGTTTTCTGGGAGGTGGCGGGAAACATTCTTCTTACGGGCTATTATGAACCCTTAATAGAAGGTAATCTTGAGCCCGGGGGAGAATATCAGTACCCGATCTACCAGCGGCCGGACGACCTTTCTTCTCCCTATTATTCTCGCCGGGATATCGATTGCCTGAGAGTTTTGCAGGGAAAGGGATATGAGCTCGCCTGGTTGAAGGATCCTTGGGAGCGTTTCGTCCTCCATGTCCAGGGATCGGGCCAGATCCGCCTGCCAAATGGAGAAGTACTTCGCGTGGGTTTCGCTGCTTCCAATGGTCGGCCCTACCGGAGCATCGGGCGGGTTCTGGTCGAGAGAGGTTTTTTGGGCGAGAATGAACTTTCCTTAAGGCGAGTAAAAGAATTTCTCCAGCAACATCCCGAGGTCATTGAAGAAACCTTCAACGCCAATGAACGATATGTGTTCTTCCGCTCCATTCCAGGACCCGAGGGACCCATCGGGGCTCTCGGATTTTCTATTACCGCTGGCAGGTCCGTGGCCACTGATCATACGATTTTCCCTCCGGGAGCATTGGCCTATCTCGTCACTCAGCAACCAGTGTTCAATGAAGCCGGGAAATTTTGGAGCAGAAGAACTCTCAGGCGATTTGTCCTCAACCAGGACACAGGGGCAGCCATGAAGGGTCCGGGGCGGGTCGACCTTTTTATGGGTAGTGGGGAGCAAGCGGGGATGACTGCCGGAGAGATGAGCGAAGGAGGGAAGATCTATTTTCTTTTGGCCAAATAAAGATTGGGAGGTTCGAGGGGTTAAAGATTGCAGATATCGAATTCCATCGAGACAGATGTTTTAATTATTGGCGGGGGCGGGGCCGGGGTGCGGGCGGCGATCGAAGCTGCTCGTCAAGGATGCCGGGTAATCGTGGCCAACAAAGGACCTGTGGGCAGGTCAGGAACGACCCCTATGGCCATGGAGGCGCTTCAGTGTGTCTGCACTCCCGGGGATTCAGAAGAACTCCATTTCCAGGACGCAGTGGCGGGGCAGCGGTACTTGGGGGATGAGCGTTTAATCGCAAAAATGGTGCGAGAGGCCAGGCAGCGGGTCAAAGACCTCGAAGACTTTGGGGTACGTTTTAAGAGAAGACCCGATGGGAGCTTTGATCCGATGCATCATCCGGGGCAGGCGCTGCCGCGCACCCTTTTCATCCAGGGGGGCGGATTTGGCATGCTGGCTGGCCTAGTCGCGGAAGCCCGAAAACATCCAAAGATTGAAATCCTGAGTGATGTCTTCACGATCAAGCTTTGCCTGGATAGAGAAGGCATCCCATCTGGAGCCATTTACTTAGACCTCAAAGATGGCCGGGTGAAATCAATCTTCTGCAAATCCGCAGTTCTGGCTACTGGCGGCTACGAGGAGCTTTGGGCTTTCAGCGATGCTGCCGTGACAGCTTGTGGTGATGGAATCATCCTGGCCTATGAAGCCGGGGCCAAACTGGTTGACCTGGAGATGGTGCAGTTTTACCCAACCGTGATCGTCTATCCTCCTTCCATTAAAGGAACGCTTTTCCAGTACGAGCTGATCGTCAACCCGGAGGTTCTCGGTGGGCGCCTTTTAAACGGAAAAGGTGAACCCTTATTCGAAGGAATGCCACTCCGGGATGATGTCGTCCGGGCCATTTGGAGAGAGGTTCGATCCGGCCAGGGGACGGAACATGGGGGCATCTTCATCGACCTAACGCGTTCGAGCAAGAGCCGGGACGTTCTCACCGCAGCCCTGGAAAAATGGCAGCCCAATCAGTTTCACTACCTGAAGGACATGGGCTTCGATCTCCGAGAGGTAATGGTGGAAGCCGGGCCGCATGTGCATTTCACGATGGGGGGTGTGGCCATCGACGAGAAAGCGAGCACGACTGTTCAGGGGCTGTACGCGGCGGGAGAGGTTTCCGGCAACCTGCACGGAGCCAACCGCATCTCTGGTAACTCCCTGACCGAGACCCAAGTTTTTGGCGCCATCGCTGGATCATCTGCGGCGGCCTTTGCCAAAGAAAGGAATTTACCTGGCCCAATGAAACCTCGGGCAGAAATGGAGGAAGTGCTAAGTTCCTTGCATCGCTTGACTCTTGCACGCGGTCATGCCCTTCGGCCCCATAAATTCCGAGAGCGGTTGCAGAAAACCATGTGGGAAAAATGCGGGCTGGAAAGAGATGCAGAGGGATTACGGCAGGGCAAATCCGAGGTGGAGGAGTTGATAAGAGAAGCTCTCACGGAAATGACCGTTGCCGGGCATATGGGCCCCTATCCCCAAGAGATCCAGGAAGCTCTGGAAGTAAAGATGATGTTGTCCTTAGCCAGCCTCGTCCTGGATTCAGCTTTTTTCCGCGAGGAAACACGGGGGCATCACATCCGCACGGATTATCCTTCGACCAGCGATGACCCCAGGCATATTTTTTTGATCAAAGGGAAGGGGCTATGGAAAGGGGAAGTGGAGAGAGTAGATTTTTCCAAATGGAAAAAATAATCCGGATATCGATTCTCCGCGGGAATCCAGAAATGGGAAAGGCCTCCTATGCCCGGGTTTATGAGGTGGAGGCAGAGTGGGAGATGACCGTTTTGGAAATTTTGCATAAAATTTATTACCACCATGATCCCACCCTGGCTTTTCGCCGGTATCGATGCGGTCGCAGAATCTGCCGCTCATGCGAAGTCAAGCTGGATGGGAAGGTCGTCCGGGGCTGCGCCACGCTCCTTAGCCCAGGAAGGACCTACTCCCTCGAACCCGCCCGCCCTGCGTCTTTGATCCGGGACCTGGTTTTTGAATTCGATAAATAAGATGTAATGAGCAAGATTTGACCTGGCAATCTGCAAATTGAATTTATCAAGCTGCTGAAAATCCTTATAAGCCCCCGGCAGGAGCGGACACAATTCCTCACCCCCAAGCAACTCACACCGCCATTAATACTCATTATTTTCCCTTTCCTGGTTGGCCAAATTGTGGTACTTTAGATGCTAAAGGGGCAATCAAACAAAGCAGGAGATCGATTCGTGGCCAAGGATCCTGAGGAATGGTTACGGCAGGCTGATTATGACGTGGAGACTGCCGAATATATGTTCAGTGGCCGGCGGTACTTCTACGCTGTCTTTATGTGCCATCTCTCCATAGAAAAAGCCTTGAAAGGCCTCTACCAGGAAAGGGTAAAAGAAACCCCTCCGAGAGTCCATAATCTCGTTTATTTGCTCAATAAGATGGGCATGAAACCTCCCGAACTTCAGGGAAAATTCCTCGTCAAATTGAACGAGGCAAGCGTTCCCACCCGATATCTTGAAACCCTTGAACTGCTAAAAAAGGAATATACCCCTTCAGTCGTAAGAGATATCCTATTTAAAAGCAAAGAGGCTCTCGAATGGATAAAAAGGCAGCGATAGACTCCCTGCATCACTTTCGACTTGCTCTCGAATCCAGAGGAATCAGCATTCACAAGCTCATTTTATATGGTTCCTATGCCCAAGGGAAGGCCAAGGAAGGGAGCGATATAGATGTCATCGTCATATCGGATTCCTTTGGTGGGAAAAATTACTGGGAACGTATCGATATTTTGTCAGACGCCATCTACCAGGTATTTGAACCTATAGAGGCAGTGGGGCTAACGATCGAAGAGTGGGAAAGAGGGGAAAGTGGAATCGTGGATTACGCGAAAGAAGGTGAGGTCATTTATGCGTCCTAGCGCCCATTCTGCCTAATTCGACGCTTACCCATTAAAAGCCAGTTCTGCATTTCCCCTATAGAGAGCTCCTTGCAGCCTTTGCCAGAATCTACTCCTTCATTGGCATGACCATGGCTCTGAGCAGACCGTCCTGGCAGAAAGTGACGGGTTTTCTCGGGCCCCGGCAAAACATCTCCGCCTTTGGGTAGCGTATTTTAAGGTAGTCATAGTAAATCGCATCGATCGCGCAAGAGTGCCTCTGTGATGACAAGTGGTGCTTTCCTCCGCGCCGGGTTTCTGTGTGGACTTTCTCCGCATTTGCGTCGGGTTCCGGGGGCAGCACTTTTTTGATCAAATCTGCCCCAATTTGACCCGGGGAGAGATAGCGCACCCTATCGATTGCGGGCGGCAAAGAGTCAGCCAGCTCAAAAAAACGCCCATCGGAGAAGACAACCCGTGATTCATATGTCCCGAAAAGCATGGGTGCAGAATCCTTCTTAATCTTGTCCAGAAGACGGGCGACCGTCTCCTCTTCCGGAGTAGCTGGCGGCACTGCCAGTGCTTTCTCATTTCCCTGGTCTGTCATTTGTTTCTCTCCTCGGCCAACCCAATACTAACCAGCTTGTAGATCACTGCACTGCATTTACCAGCCCGACTGGATCCGGTAGTTATCTATTTCCCCATTCATATGTTATCGCACCCTGTTGGCAGCCATCTCAGATGAACTGGCCGTAGATGTACTTGGTGATCGGTTCTCCGGTCTTGCTCGCGTCAACCGTCACAGTCAGCCGTGTGGGTTTGAATATCGTCTGCGGGCCCGCACAGAAGACCACTGCTGCAGCCACCAGAACCAGCGCAATGCCATGCCTGAACACCCGCCGCCTCCTTTTCATTTTGAGTCGAGTAGACCGGTTCCTCCCGATACGATAGGTTGACTTTTATCGCGCGAACACCGGTCCAGGGTTTCCTCCTTGTTAATAAGTTGACTGAAAAATTCAGTCAGAGAACAAGAGGCTTTTAAATCCGTTCTTCATCGAATCTGCAATCTCAAATCCCTGGCTTCAAAAGTGGGAACGCTTACCTTTTCGTTAACGTTGGAACTCTTCTCAAAAATTAATCTAGCGACTAAGGAATAGAATCGAAAATCATACCTAATTATAAGAGGAAATCTGAGGTTCTCCTTAAATTGATTGTCGAACTCATTATATTGAGGATAAACTCGCACCTGATTCTTGATAAAGCCAATTACATGGTCATACTTGAATTTGTATATCAAGCATTGACCGAGTATTGATAAGAACTCGCTTTTAGGTGGGTCAAATATATAAAAAAGCCAATTGTGTATCAAGGGAATTTTAACACAAGATCTTGTGCTTGTTTGGGGCCCTTTAGGCGAACCGGTCAATTAATACTTTCAGGAAGAAGTCCACATGGGCAATTTTCAGATCATCTGCTTTTAGAAACCTTATTTCTAATATCTCTAATGGGGTCAGCCAATCATAATAAACTATTTAATATACCCTGCCTCTGACCGCATTTTCTCGACGCCATCTCCACATTTACCATGTTGACTTTGGCGTCCGATAGGTTTATAAAAGCATAGCGGTAGAGAATTCTAATTGGGGGAGGGTGTTGAAGGCGAGATATAAATTTTGGTTGGAAAAAAAGGGAGAAGTGGTGGTGGGAAATGGGAAAGTCAGTCTCTTGAAGCTGATCGATGAAATGGGATCTATTCAGAAGGCAGCCGAAAAAATGGGCATGTCCTACCGGCACGCCTGGGGCTTCCTCCAGAAAATTGAAAAGCGATCGGGGATCAAGTTTGTGGAAACGCAGGTGGGCGGTAAAGAAGGAGGGGGCGCAAGGTTAACGCGAGAGGGTAGGGAGTTTTTGAAAAAATATTCTGCTTTCCGGGATGGGATCGACGAATTCATCGAAAGAAAATTTAGAATAGCTTTCAGCAGTCAGCTTACAGCTGTCAGCAAAATAAAAACGATTAAAAGCTGATAGCTGAATGCTGATAGCTTTTTTCTGAAATGTTTTAAATTACTCAACACTCGGCACTCATCACTGTATTCTCATGCGCATCGGCGGAAATGAATACAACCGTATGGAACTGGCCGGTGCCTTCGGCGACCTGGGCACCTTCATCCCTTTTGTGGCGGCCTACATTACCCTGAACAAGATTGACCCCCTGGGTATTCTTGTTTCTTTCGGGGTTTGCAAAATTTTCGTCGGCCTTTACTTCAAAACGCCCGTACCGGTACAGCCAATGAAGGCCATTGGAGGGATGGCCATCGCCCATCCAGAGACAATCACCCATGGGATGATCTGGGGATCGGGAATCTTTACGGCCATTTTCTGGTTGATCATGGGTTTTACCGGGGCCGTCTCCTGGCTGCATAAAGTCACTTCCAAGCCAATCGTGCGGGGCATCATGTTAGGTCTCGGTCTTAGCTTTGTCATGGAAGGCATCGCCATGATGAAAGGGCAGCTCCTTGTGGCCATAGTGGCTCTGGCCATGACTTTCTTTCTTCTATCTCGTGAGAAAATCCCAGCCATGCTAATTCTTCTGGCTTTTGGGACAGGTGTGGCCATAATTTCCAATCCTCTCATTATGTCGGAGCTCATGCAGATTTCTGCCCGTTTACGGATCCCAGAGATCTCCCTGGGCAAGATTAGCTGGCAGGATCTTATTGCCGGGACTCTAATCCTGGGGTTACCCCAGGCTCCCTTAACTCTGGGTAATGCCATTATCGGCACAGCCGAAGAGAATAACGAACTTTTTCCGGATCGTCCTGTCAAGGTCAAAACTGTGGCTGTAGATCATGGATTCATAAATATCCTCAGCGCCGCTATCGGCGGAATTCCCCTCTGCCATGGCGCTGGCGGAATGGCCGGCCATGTGCGCTTTGGGGCGCGCACGGGTGGGGCGTTAGTAATTTTAGGCTGCCTGGTCTTGATCCTCGGCCTTTTTTTCAGCGATTCTGTGGCCACCATCTTTAAAATCTTCCCTTCTCCCATCCTCGGGGTTATCCTTTTCTTCACCGGCCTGGAACTGGCTTCCATCGCCAGGGACATCGGCAACCAGCGATCGGACGTTTACATCATGCTGGTCACAGCGGGACTGGCCATGTGGAATATGGGAGTTGCGTATCTCGCCGGTCTACTCCTTTCTTTGGCGGCTGAAAAAAGAATCCTGAAGTTTTAATGAGCTTTCCGAGCCCTCCAATAAAATATTGACAGAAGTGAATAAAATAGATAAGAATTCCTCAATCTCTGCTCTCCCAATCAGATCCCGCAGCATCGAAGAGAAGGAATAAAGGGCATGAAAAAAGCTGACCAATGGAGCGGGCTCGCTCTGGTGGTTCTTTCGGCCTTCATCTGCTGGGGTTCTACCTCCCTGCCCTACGGGAACATTCATGATCCTGGCCCAGGATTCATGCCTTTTTGGCTGGGAATTATCCTTACGGCCATGTCCGGCGGCCTTATCTTGAAGACCAGCAGGCAAAAAGAGGCGGTGAAAATGATATGGGATATTCTGGGGGAAAGGGTTCTTTGGGGAAGGGTCCTTTCCGTTCTCGTGGCCCTTGCTTTATACAGTTACTCCATGGACTTTCTCGGGTTCCTCACCGTGACTTTTCTTTTTATGGTTTTCCTTTTCCGTTTTGTTGAGCCTCAGCCTTGGAGGTCCGTGCTCGGATGGGCTTTAGTGGGGTCATTGGGCTCTTACCTCATCTTCGAGGTGTGGATGAAGCTCCGCCTTCCGAAGGGATTTTTGGGAATTTAGGGATGGAATTTTTTCAGCATATATCGTATGGATTTGGCGTGGTCCTTCAACCCGGTAACCTCGTGTTCGCTTTTCTCGGAGCAATTGCCGGTACGCTGGTCGGAGTTGTCCCTGGGTTGGGCCCCACGGCGGCGATGTCCATGCTCCTCCCAGTTACTTTCGGCATGTCTCCCACTGGGGCGTTGATCATGCTCGCGGGAATCTACTATGGAGCCCAATACGGTGGTTCCACTACCTCGATTCTTGTGAACATCCCCGGTGAGGCTGCTTCTGTGGTAACCTGTTTGGACGGTTACCAGATGGCCCGCCAGGGAAGGGCGGGGCCGGCCTTGGGGATTGCGGCCTTTGGCTCATTCATTGCAGGAACTTTTGGAGTCTTGGGCCTCTCCTTTTTAGCGCCGCCCTTGGTAGAAGCGGCCCTCACCTTTGGGCCCCCTGAGTACTTCTCTCTTATGTGCTTGGGACTAACAATTCTCACCTTCCTGGCCCATGGTTCCATGCTCAAAGCTCTGATCATGGCCGTTTTGGGTCTATTTGTGGGAACGATTGGCATCGACCCTGTCGGGGGGGAACAGCGATTTACTTTCCAAAGGCCAGACCTGATGGAGGGAATTGGGCTGGTGCAGATCGCCATGGGAATGTTCGGGATCTCAGAGATCCTCCTGAATATCGAAAAGAAGATAAAGATCAGTGTTTTCGAGACAAAGCTCAAAGGCCTCTTTCCCAACCTGCAAGATTGGAAGATGAGCATGGGGGCTATTCTGCGAGGAACCGGGATTGGATTCTTTCTGGGCATCCTTCCCGGCGGGGGAGCGGTCATCTCATCCTTTGCCTCTTATGCGGTGGAGAAGCGCGTCTCCAAGCATCCGGAAAGATTTGGCCGGGGGGTCATCGAAGGGGTGGCGGCCCCGGAGTCGGCCAACAATGCTGCGGCCCAGGGAGCTTTTATTCCCATGATGACCTTAGGCATTCCTTCCAATGTGGTCATGGCTCTTCTCTTAGGAGCGCTGATGATCCACGGAATCACACCGGGTCCCCTGCTTATGAGTAAACACCCGGACCTTTTTTGGGGCTTGATTACGAGCATGTACATCGGCAATCTCATGCTCCTCATCCTGAATCTCCCCCTCATTCCGATGTGGGTGAAGTTTCTGAAGATTCCCTACCCCATCCTCTTCCCCTTTATTCTTCTCTTCTGTCTGATTGGGGTGTACACCATCAACAATAATGTTTTCGACATTTATCTGATGGTCTTTTTTGGAATCTTTGGATACCTGGTCAGAAAATTCGATTTTGAAGCAGCTCCTTTCATCCTGGCGGTGGTCCTCGGGCCTATGATGGAAAAGGCCTTGAGGCAGTCTCTGATCATGTCTAAAGGTGATTTTTCTATCTTCGTAACTCGCCCCCTTTCTGGGGTAATCTGGGCGGTTGCGATCTTCCTTCTCGTTCTTCCTTTGATCACAAAAGTTTCCAAACCTGCTAAAATAGCAACCTCAGAGGAGAGGAAGTGATCGGCCTCAGGCAGAAGAATTTTTGAAAAAAACCGGGAAAGGAGGGAAACCTATGAGCATGAGATTCTTTGCGGCCATTCTATCACTGTTTTTCGGGGTTTCCATGATTCCAGCAGATGCCACGGGTCTGGATTATCCCACGCGGGAGCTCGAATTTATCGCTGCTTTTGCCCCCGGGAGCAATACGGACAATTTCGCCCGACTGGCTGCCAAGTTTGGGGAAAAGTACGTGGGCAAGCCCATCGTGGTGGTCAACAAGCCTGGCGGAGGGGGTTCGCGGGGATTCGCGGTCCTGGCTGCGGCTAAGCCCGACGGATACACCATCGGGCTCGTCTCCAATTCCATGATCGCTCACCCTTACCTTTTAAAGGGAATTACTTTCCATTATAAGAAAAGCTTTCGGCCCATCGCCCAGATCGATTACAGTGCCGAGGGATTGTTCGTCAAGAAAGGGGGGCCTTACGACATCTCCATGAAAGAATTGGTCAAGAGGGCGAAAGAGAAGCCGGAAACGATTAAAGTGGGGATTGGAGGGACTTGGACAGCTCAGGATTTTGCCCGCGCTATTTTTGAGGAGGAAGCGGGCGTGAAGTTTATTAAGGTTCCCTTCCCCGGAGCGGCAGAGGCTATCCCAGCCCTTCTGGGCGGCCATGTAGATATTGAGTTTGGCCCAGCTTCTGAGTGGGCCCATCTATATAAGGGTGGGAAAGTCAGCGTTCTGGGGGTGAGCACAGAGCAAAGGGATCCACGCTTCCCCGATATCCTGACTTTTCGGGAACATGGATATGATGTTGTTCTATCTGCGGTCCATTGGGTGGCTGCCCCGGCTGGGACGCCAGATCCCATTGTTAGTTTCTTGGCTGAGGCTTTCCGAAAGGGTTTTGCGGAAAAGGAATTCATAGAAGCCGCGGATCATCTGGGAGCCACGGCAGCCTGGGAAAGTCCAGAGGGCACGATGAAAGCCATGGAGAAGATGGAACAGCTATATCTGAGGGTGATAAGAAAATATGACCTGAAACCAAAATGAGGAAGATAGGGCAGATGGCAGGGGGGAATGGAAATGACTCAATGGATGCCGAGCATCTTTTGGATCAGCATTGGTACCTATGTGGCCATACAGGCTTACTTGTTGGGTCTGGGTAGTTTTCATCAGCCTGGGCCTGGGTTCATCTTCTTTCTGGCCGCTCTCATTCTCACATTTCTTTCCGTCATCGATCTGATAGCAACCTTTATAGCGAGGTCCGAAGAAAAAGAGGAAAGAATATGGTTTGGTGTCCAATGGGAAAGGGTTCTGCTGGTCCTGGGGGTTTTATCAGCCTATGTCTTTTTCTGGAATGTTTTAGGTTTCCCTATTTCGACTTTTTTGCTAATGATTTTCCTATTTAAGGGGATAGAACCTACCAGATGGTGGATTGCCCTTGTAGCGGGTTTTATCACAACCCTGACGGCCTATTATATTTTCAAAGTCTGGCTGGCTATTCCCTTCCCCAGAGGATTTCTGGGTGTTTAACCGATCGAGGAAGCAGTGGAAATCCTTCAAAATCTTTTTGCAGGTTTCTCTATAGCTTTCGTGGCGGTTAACCTGTTTTACTGTTTTACCGGGGTTTTAATCGGTACCTTGATCGGAGTTTTGCCGGGGATTGGTCCGGTAGCAACTATGTCGCTTCTTCTGCCGGTCACCTATAAGATGGATCCTATACAGGCCATCATCGTGCTGGCAGGAATCTATTACGGCGCGATGTATGGAGGGTCAACGACATCCATCCTCGTGAATATCCCCGGCGAAGCTGCCTCGGTGGTTACTTGCCTCGAGGGTTACAAAATGGCCCAGAAGGGCAGGGCCGGGCCGGCCTTAGGAATCGCTGCCTTTGGTTCTTTAATCGGGGGATGTTTTAGCTTAATCGGGCTAATGCTGCTGGCTCCAACTCTCGCATCCTTTGCTCTTCGAATTGGTCCTCCAGAATTTTTCAGTTTTCTTTGTACGGGTTTGACTGTGGTGATATACTTGACTTCCGGATCAATCATCCGAGCCCTGATGATGGCGGCTTTGGGGATAATCCTCGGGTGTATCGGACAGGACCCTGAAAGCGGATCATTTAGATTTGTTTTTGGGTTTCACCATTTATTGAGTGGAATCGATCTGGTTCCTTTTATCATGGGGCTTTTCGGCATCTCCGAGGTCTTCTTGAATATTGAAAAGCGACTGCAAAAGCGAACTATTTACGAGGGGGACATAAAAGACCTTCTTCCCAACCTGCAGGATTGGAAGGGAAGTATTAAGCCCATACTGAGGGGGAGTATACTCGGTTTTCTGGTGGGAATTCTGCCAGGGGGAGGACCGGTCATCTCCTCCTTTGCCAGTTATGCGATGGAGAAGAAAGTCTCTAAACATCCGGAAAAGTTTGGAAGCGGGGCCATTGAGGGGGTGGCGGGGCCGGAGACCGCCAACAACGCTGCGACAGGGGGTTCATTTATTCCCCTATTTACTCTGGGGATCCCTTCCAATGTCGTTATGGCCCTTCTTTTGGGAGCCTTGGTGATTCACGGAGTAACCCCCGGCCCCCTGCTGATGCAACAGAACCCCAAGATTTTCTGGAGCGTGGTTGCCAGCATGTTCATTGGCAATGGAATGCTCCTGGTACTCAATCTGCCCCTGATCTGGATATGGGTTCAGGTGCTCAAGGTGCCTTACAGGATTCTTTTCCCTCTGATCCTGCTTTTTTGCCTGGTCGGAGCATACAGTGTCAACAATAGCAACTTTGATGTAGCCCTCATGCTACTCTTTGGAGTGCTGGGGTATCTGATGCGAAAATTCAAATATGATGCGGCTCCTATGGTTCTGGCTTTTGTTCTGGGGCCCATGTTCGAGAATTCCCTCAGGCAATCCCTGCTCTTATCCGACGGAAGTTTTGGGATCTTTTTCACTCGGCCCGTTGCTGCCGTAGGAATGGTGGCTGCTATCCTTATGCTCCTTTCGAGCGTCATCCCCTTTATCCGGAAGAAGAGGAGGAGAATTCTTGAGGAAGAGGCTGTTGATGGAGGGATTGGAAAGATCAATTAGAAATAGAAAGGAGGCGGTTTATGAAAAGAATAATGTTTATCCTCGGATTAGTCGGTTCATGGGTATTCCTTCTCGGGACTTCTAATTTAGCCTGGGCAAAAGATCCGGACTACCCCGTAAGGCCTATCGAGCTTTACCTTCCTATGAGTGCAGGAGGGAGCACGGACCTGGCGAGCCGGGCACTTATCAATGCGGCCAATAAACATCTGCCTCAACCCATCGTCCCCATTAATAAGCCCGGCGGCGGAGGTACCATTGCGGCCATGGCGGTCAAAACTGCCAAGCCTGACGGCTATGCCTTAGGAACGATTACCATGTCTGGCGCCTTGACACCACCTTTTTCCGAGCAGCCCCCGTATAAGGACCTTAATTGCTTTACCTGGATCGTGAACTTCGGAACCTTTGTTTTCCCGGTGATCGTCAAGAATGAGGCCCCCTGGAAGACCTGGAGGGAATTCACAGAATGGGCCAGAAAGAATCCGAGGGCTACCAAGCTGGGTATCACGGGTTCCAAGTATTCCGATTACAAGGCCCTCGTCCTGTGGCAGGTGGAACAGCAGGAAAAAGCAAAGTTTACCTATATCGCTTTTAAGGGAAGCGCAGAAGTACTGAGCGCCATATTGGGAGGCCACATCAATGTGTATGGCTCGACCGTAGACGCTGCAACCATGCCCTATGTCCAAAAAGGGGACCTCAGGATCATTGCCTATTTGGGAAACAATAAAGTTAAAGGTTATGAGGATATCCCCTCGACTAAAGACCTATACGGAATCGAAATTCCTGACCTTTTGGCTATTATTGGTCCCCAGGGCCTCCCGGATCAGGTAGTGAAAAAGCTGGAGGAGGTCTTTGCCAAGGCCGTAAAAGATCGTGAATACGTAGAAGTGATGAACCGAATGCATATGCCTGTTATATACATGGACAGAGTTACTTTGAAGAAGCAAATCGATGAGGCATTTGCTTACACGGCTAAGGCTTATGAAAAGTTGAAAGAGGAAGAGGCCAAAGAGAAGAAATAAACAGGAGAGGAGGATCTTCATGGAAAAGGGGCGCAAGATCGAAATCCTAAACCCGGTGGGGGAGCAAGAAGAATCGAACCTGAAATTGGCCGCGCGCTTGAATAACCTGGAAGGTAAGACCATAGGTCTTCTCGACAACCTCAAGCCCAATGCCAGCGTTATCGTAGCTCGGGCAGGCAAGAGGCTGGCTGAAAAATTCCCCTCTGCGAAAATCATCGGCCGGTCCAAGCCGGAACAGGCTGCTCCCCTCCCAGAGGCCATTATCCGAGAGTTCTCCGAAAAATGCTCTCTGGTCATCAACGCCTTGGCTGACTGAGGGTCCTGCACCTCGTGGAGTGTCCATGATGCAATAGAGCTGGAAAAGAAGGGATTACCCACCGTTACCTTCGTAACTGAGGAGTTCGGAGCCCTGGGTCGGCTGGAAGCAGAATCTCTGGGAATGCCTTCTTTACCCTTCGCTATCCTTCCTCATCCCATGGGGGATCTGACTTCCGAGAAAGTCCAAGAGGCAGTTGACCAGGTGATGGAAGAAGTATTGAGCATCTTCACCCTACCGCCTGAAGAGCTGGACAAAAAATACCGTGGGAAATACACACAGACCAAGAAGACCTTCAGGGCCAAACCTGTTTTTTCCTGGGATCATCGGGAAGAAAGAATCGAAGTAACGGATTCCCCGGAAGTGATTTACAGGTTGATAGATGCCCGGGGTTGGGGGGATGGCCTGCCTGTCGTTCCTCCGACGGAAGAGAGAATGTTAAGGGTGCTGGAATATACTGATAGAGATCGCCAGGACGTAATCGGGGTTATCCCTCCGCGGCGGGGGAAGGCGACAGTGGAAAAGATCGCCATCAATGCGGTGATGGCTGGATGCCTGCCTGAATATCTTCCGGTCATCATTACCGCTGTCCAGGCCATGGTCGAGCCGGCCTTCAACCTGTATGGCATCCAGGCCACCACCAATCCTGTGGCCCCTCTGGTCATTGTCAACGGCCCTCTGGCCAAAGAGCTGGACATCAATTGTGGTTATAACGTATTCGGTCAGGGCTGGCGGGCCAACGCCACGATCGGCCGGGCCATTCGCTTTATTTTGACCAATATCGGCGGCGGGCTTCCGGGGGTTCTGGACCGGGCTACTCAGGGGCAGCCGGGGAAGTATTCCTTCTGCATCGCAGAGAACGAAGAGGAGAACCCCTGGGAGCCCCTGCACGTGGAAAGAGGTTTCGATCCTAAGACCAGCACCGTCACGCTTGTGGGTGCAGGTGCAACTCACAATATACTGGACATCGCCAGCACTACCGCTCAGGGGACGCTCACGATCCTGGCTAACGGAATGGCCGCTATGGAGACCAACAATGCCTATATGGGCGGAGAACCTCTATTGGTTATATGCCCCGAGTGCGCGTCCCGGGTGGCCCAGGGAGGTTTCACGAAAAAAGAGGTAAAGATTTTTCTTTACGAAAATGCCCGCATCCCTCTCTACAAATTTGCCCGGGAGAGCATAACTTCCATGCTCCAGAAGCGGAGGCCGAAGTGGTATACGGATGTCGGTCCCCATACCATGGTTACCATCGCCGAAAGCGCCGAGGCTATCATGGTAGTGGTTGCCGGAGGGGCTGGCCCCCACTCTGCATTTGTGCCCACCTTTGGGGCAAGCACCAAGGCGATCACCAAAGCCATCGCTTTGAAGGATGGACGGCCTGCCCATTTTATTAAGGAGTTCAAGAGGGAGTGAAGAAGCAGGTTTTAAGCTTACTCTCTATTGCCTTTTCTCTCTTTCTTTTTTACACGGCTGGGTTTGGACAATGCAAACCAGAGATCCAGCGTGCTTTTCCCTTTCTCTTGGCTGCGGCAATGATCGTTTTGCTCTGGCCAGCTTCGGCAGGGGGAAACCGAAGGCTTTTGCGATTCATAGATATTTTAATTATTTTGGTCAGTGTACTCTCTATGGGGTACTTAATTCTCTACCAGGAAGAAATCGCTGAGCGCTTGGGCCGGACTACAACGATTGACTTCCTCATGAGCATCTCGGGCACGCTGGTTACCCTGGAAATTACCCGGCGAACAGTGGGCCTGACCCTTCCTTTGATCGCCATCGCCTTTATGGCTTACGCTTTCCTCGGACCTTACATTCCGGGATTTCTGGGCCATGGGGGCTACTCCCTGGAGCGTACCCTCCGATACATCTGGCTGAGCTCCGAGGGGGTTTTCGGGCTCGCCGTGGGGGTCATAGCCAACTTCGTTACCGTTTACATTCTCTTCGGCGCTTTCCTGGAAAAGACAGGCGGAGGCAGGCTTTTCATCGCTTTGGCGAATCTGTTTACTTCCCGACTGCGCAGTGGGCCGGGGCAGTCCACCGTGTTGGCCTCGGGTCTCTTCGGAACAATGTCCGGAAGCGGCGTGGCCGATGTGGCCGCCGTGGGAACCTTCTGTATTCCGGTCATGAAAAAGGCCGGCTACTCCTCCCAGTTTGCCGCGGCCATACAGGGTCTGTCTTCCATAGGGGCTCAGGTTATGCCCCCAATTATGGGCGCCTCAGCTTTTCTCATGGCCGAGCTGACCAATACTCCCTACATCAAGATTGCTGCCATGGCTGTCATCCCTGCGATTCTCTACTACACCAGCGTGGCCTCTGCTGTTTACTTCGAATCCATTCGGCTGGGCATACATCGTTCGGCTGGCTCTCGAGAACAGGCAGAGTCGCGCAAAGTATTGAGGAAGAGTACCGCCTTCTTCCTGCCCATTGGCGTGCTCCTCTATATGCTCATCGATGGGTATAGCCCAGCTAAATCTGCTTTTTGGGCCATCCTGTCCACGATCGGAGCTTCCCTGGTTCAGCAGGAAACCCGGCTTAAGTCCAAGGGTTTTCTGGAGGCCCTGGAAAATGGAGCGAGGGCATCACTCTTGCTTTGGTCCGCTTGCGCCTGCGTAGGAATCGTCATCGGCATGGTGACCATGACCGGCATCGGGGGAAAATTAGCAGAGCTCGTCGTGGCTATCTCTGGAGAGAGCCTTCTTCTGGCTCTGGTGATCACGCTCATTGCTTCCATCATTCTGGGGACGGGCCTCCCCACGGTTCCCTCTTATCTGCTGCTGGCCATCTTAGTCGCTCCCTCTCTGATGAAATTGGGCCTCCCCCTATTGGCCGCTCACTTTTTCATTTTTTTCTACGGGGTCACTTCCGACCTTTCCCCGCCCACTGCCCTGGCCCCTTTCACTGCCGCCGGCATTGCCAAAGCGGACCCCTGGAAAACCACCTGGCTGGTTTGTCGGATCGGCCTGCCCGTTTTTATCGTGCCCTTCCTCTTCGTCTATTCTCCCGGCCTGCTACTGATGGGCACCTGGGCCGAGATCCTCGGCTCTTTTCTCACCGCCATGATCGGATGTGTGGTTTTTGCCATGGGCGTGATCGGGGTCACCTGGAAACAGGCCACCCTATGGGAACGGATCTTTTTGATCCTTTCTTCTCTCTTTTTTATTGGAGGATCCTCTTACAGCGACGCCCTCGGCCTGGTTCTTTTGGCCGCCGTATTTATAAAGCAGAAATACTGGAGGAGAAAAGATAGGGAAGGGGAAAATGTCTAAGAAGATCGAGATTCTGAATCCCGTTGGAGAGGTGAAGGTCAAGGAGCGGGAAATGGCTCCCCGTCCACGAAACCTACGAGACCTCAATTTGGGTTTGCTGGACAACAGCAAGCACAATGCCGATCATTTCTTGACCCGAGCCGGGCAAAGGTTGGCGGAGAAGTTCGGACTGGGGGAAATCGTGCCGTGGAAGAAAGTCGGGCCTGCCGTTCCCGTTTCACCGGAAGGCAAGAAGGAACTTTCTCGCTGCCATCTCCTGCTAATTGCTTTCGGAGACTGAGGTTCCTGCACATCGTGGAGTATCCACGATGCCATAGAATTTGAGAGCCTCGGTTTGGCTACGGCCATCATTTGTACAGATGAGTTCGCACCTCTGGGGAGGGAAGAGGCGAGAGCCCTGGGAATGCCCGGCCTGCCCATTGTGCAGGTGCCCCACCCAGTTACCCACCTGAGCAAAGACAAGGTCGAGGCTTTAGTCGAATCTGTTCTGGAGGAGATTGTTCACGCCTTCTCTTCCCCTAAAGAGGAGCTGGCCCGAGAATATAAGAAAAGAGACATAAAGCCGGCCAGGGTCTTTAAGGCCAAGGCGCTTTTCGTTTCTGCGAAGGAAGAAAGGATAGAGGTGGTTGACTCCCTGGATGCAATCAATAACTTTTTTTATAGCCGAGGTTGGACTGATGGGCTGCCCATTGTTCCCCCCACAGAAGAGCGCGTGGCCCGCATGCTTCAATACACGGACCGCGAATCGGAGGAACTCATCGCCCTCATTCCTCCAAGGTGGGGGAGGGGAACGGTGAGAAAAATAGCTATCAATGCTGTCATGGCAGGCTGCCTCCCTTCTTACCTTCCTGTTATTCTGGCTGCAACCCAGGCCATGAGCGAGGAGCGATTCAACCTGTTTGGCGTCCAGGCGACCACGAACCCCGCAGCCCCCCTCATGGTGCTCAACGGACCTATGGCCAGGGAGCTGAACGTCAACTCTGGGTACAACGTCTTTGGCCAGGGATGGCGGAGCAACGCCACCATGGGCAGGGCTATTCGCTTGATTCTGACCAATATAGGAGGGGGGACGCCGGGCGTTGGCGACCGTTCCACTCTCGGGCAGCCCGGGAAATACTCTTACTGTATCGCAGAAAACGAGGAGCAAAGCCCGTGGGACCCCTTGCATGTAGAAAAAGGATTCCCCAAAGACAGCAGCACTGTAACTATGGTGGGTGCGGCAGGACCCCACAACATCATCTCGTCAGGAAGTACCCGGGCAGAAGAAGTCCTGTCGACGATTGCTGGAGCCATGACCGCAGCCGGGAATAATAACCTCTTCATGGGCCCGGAGGCGTTCGTAGTGTTGAGTCCCGAACATGCCCACCTTATGGCTCAAGCAGGGTTCTCCAAAGGGGAAATACGGAAATTCATATTTGAGAAGGCCAGGGTCGGGGAAGAGAAATTCTCCCAAGGAAATTTGGAGACCATCCGGAAATGGCGCCCGGGGGCGATCGTCGTTGAAGGGGGCGAAATCCGGGTGTTAGTGGTGGAAAGACCTGAGGACATATGGATCTTGGTCGCCGGGGGAGCTGGAGCCCATTCTCTCTTCACGCCCATCTTCTTCTCCAAGATGGTAACCCGGTTCATCTCCCTCAAGGACGGAACGCCTGCCAAGTCAATCAAGGACTTCAGGTCGGCCGGCCGCTCATAACCAAACGGGCAAAATGCCCTTACCCCTTTTCTCTCTCCTGATGGGCGAAAGGGATGGGGGCGCGGAGTTTTTCTATAAAAAATGGGGATTTCAAAAAACGTCGAAGAAAGGAGTCAGAGATGAAGAAGATTCACGTTGCAGCAGCCTTTTTCCTATTCCTTTTTCTCCTACCCTCGAGTACGCTCCCGGGGGCGGAGAAGGAAAAGAAAGTTCAAATCTGCTCAGCTTCCATCGGGCAGAGCGCGCACTTTTTTGCCACTTCCTGGGCCAAGATCATCAATACCAAAACTAAAGGGCTCTTGGCTACCAACGCGGCCACGGGCGGATTCGTTGAAAACATCCAACTTTTAGGCCAGGGAAAGACTGACGTGGGGTATGTCTCAGTTCTCAATCTCTACAAGGCAAGTGTGGGCGACCGGAGTCTTCTCAGCGAAAAAGAGTTCCAGATTATCCGGGGGATTTATTCTTACCGGGTGGGGCCGGTTCACATGGTAGCCTTGGCAGATTCGGGCATCAAGTCCCTTTCTGACCTGAAGGGTAAAAAAGTGACGGCCGGGCCGGCGGGCGGCGTCACCCGGACCTTTCTCAAGGATGTCTTGGAGGGCGCGGGACTGAAGGCAGGTTCTTATTCTGAACACGTGCTCTCCACTACCGGGGGGATCGATGCCCTGAAGGATGGCACGGTAGACGCGGTCTGCACAGCTGGGCTCGCTCCGTTGCCCATCCTGATGGACCTGGCGACTGTGCGCAAGTTCCGCATTCTACCCCTGGATGAAGAGGGCGTGAAGCGCTTGACCCAGAAGATTCCCAGTTATGTGCGCGAGATTATCCCCAAAGATGCCTACGGAAGGAATCTGGTAAATGAAACGGATATTCTGACGGTTGGGTCAACATCCATGGCCGCCTCCCACCGAGATGTTGAAGCCGATACGATCTACAAGATAATGAAGGCCTTGTTCGAGAACCTGGCTGAGTTTCATACTTCTCACCCTTCTGCGAAGAGAACGACCTTGGAAGATGCCTTCGTGGGTATGATCATTCCCGTCCATCCTGGAGCTCTGAAGTTCTATCGGGAGGCAGGGAAAGAGATCCCTGCGCGGCTTATCCCTGCGGAAGGGCGCTAACTCCTCCGGGCCAAAGGGTGCTTTTGCGCCCTTTGGCCAATACCGGCCAGAACCTGGCAAAGGAATATCCCCGCAGGAAACGGAAAGGAGAAGTGACCATCATGTCGGAATTGGCAAGGAATGGCCAGAGCTCTCCACTCCATGGAATACGGGTCCTGGATCTGACCCAAATGCTCGCTGGCCCTATCGGGTCTATGCTGATGGGAGACTTAGGAGCCGAGATCATCAAAGTGGAATCGTTGAAAGGGGATGAGACGCGAATCATTCCTCCCTATTTCTATGGAGAAGACAGTGCATATTTCTGGTCCATCAACCGCAATAAAAAAAGTTTGGCTCTGGATCTTAAATCTCATGAGGGCCTTGAAGTCTTCTATGAATTGGTTGCCCACTCTGACGTGGTCTATGATAACTTCCGTCCAGGGGTGCTGACCAGATTAAAAATCGACTATGAGAGCCTGAAACTGCCCAACCCAAAGATCATTTGTTGCTCGGTTTCAACCTTCGGCTATACCAGCCCTTATCGTGACCGACCGGGTTACGATCTCATTGTCCAGGCTATGAGCGGCGGAATGTCCATTACCGGGGAGCCCGGAAGACCTCCGGTGAGGTCTGGAATTCCCATTGGGGATCTTCTGGGAGGGTTGTTGGCTGTACACGGTATCTTGTCCGCCTACATTGCCCGGCAGAAGACCGGTAAGGGCCAACGAATCGAGGTTTCCCTTCTGGATGGCCAACTTTATCTTCTAACTTACATTGCCCAATATTTTTTCCATTCGGGTGAAATTCCTGGTCCCATCGGCTCCGGACATCAATCCAACGTTGTTTACCAAGCCTTCAAGACAAAGGACATCCATATTGTAATCGTTGCCCATCGTGGTCATTTCTGGGAAAAATTCTGTGAGATATTGGGAAAGAAAGAATGGGTACAGGATTCTCGTTTCAGCACTCCTTCAGCTCGATTAAAAAATAAAGCGGTTCTCATTCCTATGATTGAAAGTATCCTTAAAAAGAAGAGCGGAGATGAATGGCTTGAAATACTTACTCGAGCAGGAATCCCGGCCGGACCCATCAATACTTTAGATCGCATTCTTTCGGACCCTCACGTCTCTTGCCGGGAAATGATTATTGACATCGATGGGCTGGGGAAGGAGAAAGTAAAGACCATCGGAAATCCTTTGAAAATGGAAGGGGTGGCGTTGGGCTCCTTCTCCCGTCCGCCCCGATTGGGAGAACATACGCAGGGTATTCTTTCAACAGTCCTCGGCTATCCCCCTGAAAAGATCGAGTCTCTAAAGGAGAAGGGAATTATAAAAATTGCTCAGGAGAGAGAGGCAAGAGAAGAGACTATCTTTTAAGTAGATCTTAAGGAAAGGTGGTTGGCCATGGATGCAGTCTTTGAATTTGCCGAAAATGCAAAGCGTGCCCGCTTGGAAAACATTCCTTCTGAAGTGAGGGATACGACCAAACGGTTTATCCTGGATACTCTGGGAACGACCCTGGCCGGATCCAGCGCTCCTGGGATTCAGGCCGTCGTCGATCTCGTGAGTCATTGGGGGGGCAAGGAAGAGGCCACGGTTTTAATCTTCGGGGGAAAGGTTCCTGCTCCCCATGCGGCTCTCGCTAACAGTGTCATGGCCCATGCGCGGGATTTCGACGACACCCACGACGGAGCAGTAGTTCACGCCAACGTGGTGGTGTTACCATCGGTCCTGGCATGCGCCGAAGCCTTGGGCGGGGTTTCCGGAGGAACATTGATCACCGCTATCGCCCTCGGAGTTGACCTTACCTGCCGATTAGGACTCGCCATCGGAAAGGGAACCGATTTCTCAATACAGTCGCCAGGATTTGTCCGTACCTCCGTCTGCGGAATCTTCGGCGCAGCACTGGCCTGCGGGAAGATTCTCGGTCTCGATGCTGACCGACTGAGGAATGCCCTGGGGATCGCTCTCAGCCAGGCCGGCGGAACTCGGCAGGTCATCGCCGATCCGAGCTTAACCAAGAGGATGCAGCCAGCCTTCGCAGCAATGGCTGGGACCCTATCTGCTTTTTTGGCCAAAGGCGGTATCACTGGAGTCAAAGAAGTTTTGGAAGGGAAGTATGGGTTCTTCAATCTTTACTGGAATGGGGCATATTCCCGTGAAGACCTGTTAGATAAATTAGGGCAGAGATTTGAAGGGGAGAACTTGAGTTTTAAACCGTATCCCTGCTGCCGGTACACCCACGGCTCTATAGAGGCTACCTTAAAGATCGCTTCTCATTATTCCCTACAGTCCTCTGATGTGTCGGAAGTCTTAGTCCATGTTCCGACCTTGAAGTTTTTTGACCTCGTCAGCCGCCCGTTTGAAATCCGGGGAGACCCCCAGGTGGACGCCCAATTCAGCATTCCCTACACCACCGCGGCCGCCATCTTAAGAAGGAGGGTATTTTTGGATGACTTTGAAGAGACGGCCATTCGAGATCCGGACGTTAAAAGATTGAGCGAGAAAGTCAAAGTCCTTCAGGATCTAAAGCCGGAAAGTAGAGACTCCCTGGGACCGGTGATTGTGGAAATCCGAACTCTTAAGGGGAAGATATACCGCGAAGAAGTTAAGAGATTTAAGGGAAGTCCGGGCCATCCCCTCACCATGGAGGAGTGCGAGGAGAAATTTCGGGAGTGCGCCCGATTCTCTATCCGGCGGGTGGAGGAGGCGAAGTTGGGAAGGCTCGTGGACATGGTAGGCAACCTGGAAGAGGTGAAAAATGTCAGAGAGCTAACTAGCCTTTTAGCTTGAGGCGGGGAGTAATTTTTTTTCGTTGAGGAAGGGAAAATCATGCTCGAATCAATCGCGGCCATTGATTGTCTCTTGAACCCAAAATCGATTGCTGTTGTCGGGGCCTCGGGAGATTTCTCCAGGTTTACAGGGAGGACTCTAAAATATCTATTGAAGCACGGTTACCCCGGGAAAATTTATCCCGTCAATCCCAAATACGAGGAGCTGGCTGGCCTGCCCTGCTATCCTCGCATCTCCGAGCTCCCCGAAGCCATAGACACTGCCTTTATCCAGATCCCCAGCGCCGGCGTGGTCGAAGTCATCAAAGAGTGTATTGGCCAGGGAGTGCGTACGGCGATCATCCATACAGCTGGATTGGGAGAAAGCGGAGAAAAGGGGAAGGGGAGACAGAGAGAGATCAAGAGGCTGGCGGAAGAGAGGGGGATGAGGATTTGCGGGCCCAACTCTGCTGGGATCGTGAATGTTATCGGAAAAGTAGCTCTAACTCCTGTTGTAGCGCTGGAACTGGATGAACTCACTCCTGGAAAGATCGGCCTGGTCTCGCAAAGCGGCGGCATGACCGGCGCCTTCCTTACCCGGGCCGAGGGGCGAAAGATTGGTTTTAGCGCCATAATATCCACAGGCAATGAGGTGGACCTGGAGGCTTCTGATTACATCGAATTTTTCCTGGAAGACCCGCAAACCAAAGTTATCGCTGTTTTTTTAGAAGGTTTCCGGAATATCTCCAGGTTTCTGCAAGTTGCCGACCTGGCATTAGAGAGAGGCAAACCCATTGTAGTCCTGAAGATCGGGCGAACCCAGGTGGGTGCCAAGGCCGCTGCCTCCCACACTGGAGCTCTGACAGGGTCGGATGAGGTCTACAATGCAGTCTTCAAGCAAAGGGGAATTACCCGGGTTTATGCTCAGGAAGACCTCATTGAAGTGGCCTCATTATTTTCCAAGTCTTCACCCGCCAGGGGGCCAAGGATCGGGATTGTCACGACAACGGGTGGTGGGGCCATGCACTTGGCGGATGAATGCGCCTTCTTGGGAATGGAATTTCCCAATCCCTCTCCTGAGACGATCGCAGAAGCCTCTCGAGGGCTTCCAACCTTCGCTTCCCTTTCCAATCCTCTGGACGTGACCATGTCCGGAGTTGGAGGGGGTTTTCGCCAGAGTTTGGATCTTTTCTTGAAAGATGAGAACTTTGATCTGGTCGTGGCCGTGGTTGGAACTTCCAGTCAGTTCGAGCCAGAGATGGGGGTGAAACCTATCTTAGAGCGGGATAAGTCCCATTCCAAGCCATTGGTTGCTTTTTTAAACCCGGATGCGCAAATCGCCCTGCGTGTTCTGGAAGAGAATGGGATACCCACATTCCGAACCCCCGAGGGCTGTGCCAGAGCATTAAGGCATTTCATTGACAGAGGAGATTTCTTGAACCGCGGAGGAAGAAAATGGATTTTAAACTGACAGAAGAACAGCGGATCCTACAGGAATCTGCCCGAAGGTTAGCCGAGGAAAAATTTGCAGCGCAGGCGTTCACCTGGGAGGAGAGAGATGAATATCCATGGGAGAACGCTAAAATTTTAGCTCACCATGGCTTCACGGGCATCACCGTAACGGAGGAAGATGGGGGGCAGGGTGGCACGCTTTTCGATGCGGTCTTGGTCTTGGAGCAGGTATCTCAGGTCTGCCCGCATACGGGTGATATAGTGCAGGCCACTAACTTTGGGGCCATTCGCCAACTGTCCATCTACGGGTCAAGAGAACTGAAAGCCCGGATTCTTCCCCCTTTACTCCGCGGAGAACGTTTGATCACCCTCGGTATGTCCGAGCCCAACGCTGGGTCGGCAGCCACTGATTTGCGAACCAAAGCGCGGGTGGAAGGCGACAAAGTGGTCATCAATGGGAGCAAAATCTTCAACTCCAATGGCCCCCATGCCCATTGCTTTGTGGTCTGGGTCAGGTTTGGCGATGATGTGCACACTTCCGGCGCCGTTCTCGTGGAAAGGGATTCTCCCGGATTTTCCCAGGGGAAGGTCGAGCGGCATATGTCCGGAGAGCCCCATTGCATGTTGTACTTCGATGAGTGCCACATCCCAAAAGAAAATGTTCTCGTCTGGGAAGATGGATTCACGCGGCTGATGCCGGTCTTCAACATTGAGCGCACTGGCAATGCCACCCGCTCCTTGGCCCTGGGCCAGGCCGCCTTTGACCGCGCGGTAAAACATGCCAAAGAGCGAATCCAGTTCGATCGTCCCCTGTGTGAGTTTCAGGGGCTACAATGGAAGTTTGCGGAAATGAGGATAAAGCTGGATGCCGCCCGCCTGTTGCTCTACCGGGCAGTGGTCAATGCTTCAGATGGAAAGCCATCGGCAGTGGAGATCTCTATCGCCAAAGCTTTCTGCAATCAAGCAGGGTTCGAGGTAGCGAATGAAGCATTACAGATCCTGGGCGGTTACGGTTATTCGCGGGAATTTCCCCTGGAATATATGGTGCGTCGAACCCGGGGCTGGATGATCGCGGGAGGATCGATCGAGATGATGAAGAACCGCATTGCCGAAGGCATCTTCGAACGAAGGTTTAGCCAGAGACCTCCAAAAGCAAAGAAATAACACGCCATAATTTGGCGTGTTGGCGAAGAACGAGAAGCCCGAGGGAACCGGGCTTTTTGTTTGGCCGATTCTCTCTTGTCTTATCGAGAGAGATCGTGGTAATAATAGCTACCGTGGAATAACAAACATAAGCAAAAATTAAAAGATAGGAGGGAATCGCCATGTCAGAAGCGTTTGAATGGATGGATGAATGGGGACCGGAAAAGATCATTGTTGTCCATGACACCCGCACCGGGATGAAGGGGATGGTGGTGATTGACAATACAGCACGGGGTCCTGGAAAAGGAGGCTGCCGGATGGACCAGAACATGACCCTTCATGATTGTTTTCGTCTGGCCCGGACCATGACCTGGAAGTGGGCCATGGCTGATATTTTCCTCGGAGGAGCCAAAGCGGGGATTCGCAACGATCCGAAATCTCCCCACAAGGAGGAGATAATACGGGCTTATGTGAAGAAGATTCGGAAGTTTCTGCCGGACGAATATGTTTTTGGCAACGACATGGGTTTTGCCGAGAGGGATGGGGCGGTCGCTTTGGATGAGGCGGAGGACATGAAGGCGGCCGTGGGGACGCCGGCGGAGCTTGGAGGTTTGCCTTACGATGAGTTGGGGATTACGGGTTATGGGGTGGTGGAGGCGGCGGAGTGTGCGGCTCCCTACCGGAACATCGATTTAAGTAAGGCTATAGTGGCCATCCAGGGTTTTGGGGCCGTGGGTGCTTTTACGGCCAAGTTCATGAAGGAGAAAGGGTCTAAGGTGGTAGCCATTTCCTCGATTGAAGGAGCGCTTTACGATCCGAAAGGGTTGGAGGTGGACAAGCTTTTATCCCTCAAGGAGAAGTGGGGGGACAAGGCAATTTTGAAACACGGTCGGGGACAGCAGATTCCTTTGGGTAAAGAGCTGGAGTTAGAAGTGGATGTGCTCATTCCTGGGGCCACGGGAGACGTGATTACTGAGAAGAACATGAAGAACATCAAGGCTAAGATGATCGTAGAGGGAGCCAATTTTCCGACGACTGAGGAAGCCCAGAAGTACTTCCACGAGAAGGGGGTTTTGGTGGTTCCGGATTTTGTGGCCAATGCTGGGGCGGTAATGGGAGCGGGCAAGGCCATGGATAACCGGTATTCCTGCGACATTCTGGATCCTCAGGAAGTGTACGATACAGTGAAGCGGAAGATGTGGAAGAACGTGGCCATGGTGCTGGAGGAGTCGAAGAAGAGCAGGCGGCTGCCGCGGGAGGTGGCCCTTTCCATATCCCAGGAGAGGGTGCGGAAGGCGATGGAGCTTCGGGGACGATTCCCGAAGAGGAAAAAGGGATGAAAGGAGCGCATGAGCATGGAACTGATTACCGATTTGAAAGCGATCCGGAAGGAAATTGGCCTTCGTTTGGAAGAGAGCTCCCTCTATCCGAAGCTGAATCTGGATGCCTATAAAGACGTGACGCCGATCCTCATCAAAAAAAGGAAAAGAGACTATGCTCTTCTAGTCAAGGAAGTGGAGAAAGGCAATTTCACGCGGGGTGGGTCTGCGGAGCCTGTGATAAAGAAACATAAGGTCCGGGTCATCTATTACAGTTCCTACTTCACCTGGGACAAGGTGGCCAGGGGGAAAGCCGAATTTCCCCCTGATGAGGTAAAGGCGCTCCGTAAGGCTTTCAAGGTGAGAACACTCATGGTGCATCCAGACATGGCCCTGGATCGGTTTCGGCGGTTGAGCCAGGAATTTGACCTCTCTTTTGCCTCCCCTCCCGACTCTCGGGAGAAGACCTGGGTGTATGGGTTGGATAGGGAGAAGGCGGAGGCTGCCTTTTTGAAAAAGCGCCAGGGCGTGAATCTCTGGGCCTTGAGGGCCCTTAAAAGAGATCTTAAGATGAGCGAAGAAGACAGGAACACGGTGGAGAACTTTCTCGCCCAGCCACCATTCCAATCCTTCCAGGTCTTGGATGGGTTGATGAAAGAGGCCGATCTGCAAAGTGTTTTGGCCAGTTCGCCGATCAATATCCAGGAGATGACGGGGATCCCCTACGATCAGGTTGGCGAGGGCCTCCTTTCGGTCTATACGCATGGCCGAGTGTACCTTCTCAGCCATCGTCCACTGAAGGGAATGGGGGTGAAGAAAGAAGAAGGGGTGTTTGCGACCCTTAAAGAGGCAATTCAGTCTCTGGCAGGCGATGGGCCATTAGGAGTGGAAGAGAAAAACCTGGACATCAGCCGGGCTCTGACCCTCGGGTTGGCCAGTTTGAAGAATGCCTCCAACCTTTTCCGGGCTTGGCGGGAAGTTCGATCTGGGCAGGATTTGGGGGCTTACATCCTCGGGTCTCTGGGAACAAAAGTGGCCATGGAAGGGGCTCTGGCCATTGCCGAGAAGAAATTGCAGTCTGGGGCGCCGGTCTACGAGAAGGATGTGGAGAGGAAATTCTACCAGCTTCTGAAGGAATATGAGAAGAAGGCTAAAAGCCCCTTGCAATTGGAGCCTTATTTTATGGTCCTGCATGCCGGGACTCGGACTGGTTATCCTTCTTTGCCGGGATTCTTCCGCCTTAATAAGAAAATAAAATCCCTGAAATTGGACGCGGGTATTCTGGTGAAAGATCGGGGTTTAGTCCTGGCCTGTTCGGACCTGGCTCGTTCCTTTGCGATGGACGAGAGAGGAAAGTATATTTACAAGCTGATCGAGAAGGCCATGCTGGAGGGGGCAATTCCGGGAGGTAGCGAAGGGCGCACGGGTGAAGATGTGTATTGGGCGGGCGTGCGGCCGTTACTTCGGGAAGAGACGAGACTTCGGGCCTGGAAGCTTTTGCCGAAGGCGGGTCTTCTCGAGAAGCATTACAATCGGGACATTGGCCATACCTTCGGCAAGCAGGAGTCTACGACACTTTTCTTCAAAAAAGGGGAGAACCAGCAGACTCTTAAGCAGGGGATGGTGTCGGCCATCGAATATCAGTGGCCTTATAAAGGATATGCCCTGGGCATTGAGGATATGTTCGTGGTGGGCCCGAAATACGGGATCAATATTACCCGGTGAACGGAAGAATACAGTGTAAGTGTAAGTGCAAGTGGAAGAGGGGAAAATGCTAATGGCAATCACTCGCACTTAAACTTTTTTGGTGCCATGACCCGTGATGAGAAGATGCTCGTCGCTCTGACGAGTTGTTCCCACGCACTTACCCATGCCTACCTGCTGATCTTTCCCGCGGTGCTCCTTCTTTTAAAAGAAGAGTTTTCTATGGGCTACCTGGGTTTGGGAGTGATCAGCAACATCATGGGTTTCGCCTATGGGGTAGGGGCCCTCCCTGGAGGGATGGTCTATAATTACTTCGGCCCGAAAAAGCTCTACCTTTTTTGTTTTCTGGGCTCGGCTGGAGCTTCCCTACTGGTAGCCGCCTCTCCTAACTTGATCCTTTTCACGGCGGGATTGGCACTTCTTGGGGCCTTGGGCAGCGTTTACCATCCTATGGTCAACTCCTTGATCACTTCCAAAGTGAAAAAATACGGAATAGCTCTGGGGATTCACGGGGCCGCCGGCAACATCGGGGTGGCTTTGGCCCCTTTTATCGGGGGCCTGATTGGTTCCCGCTGGGGCTGGCGGCAGGCTTATATTTTTTTTATGATCCCGGGGATTGCCCTTTCCATCTGGTCTCTCTTCATCGACATGTCAGTGAAAAAAGAGGAGAAAGGGCAATCCTTCCAGGAAATGGTCCGACCTGATTCCAGTTCGCAGGCCAAAAGCATCTGGATTTTTTTCACTCTTCCTTTGGTCCTTTTGTACACCCTAAACTGGCTGCAGAGTTTTAGTTACCATGGAGCCACAACCTTTTTGCCTGCTTATATGGCCCAGTATACTTCTTTCCGGATCTTCTCCTGGGACAGTGTGGCCATAGGGGGGATGCTTTCGGGGCTGGCGTTGTTCGCGGGAACTTTTGGCCAATATACCGGCGGCGTGTTGGGGCAAAGGCCCCATTTAGAGCGCAACCTCCTGGCCGTGACGGCCGTAAGTTTCCCCTTTATCCTTTTCATGTCTTTCCTTCAGGATTTGTCCCTTCTAATCATGGCCCTGATCTTTTTTTTCTTCAGCTTTGCCCTCCAGCCCATGATGAACGTTCTTCTGGCCCAATACACGACTCTGGGAATGCGGGGGACTGCCTTCGGGATCTACTTTTTTGCCGCTTTTGGAATTGGTTCTTTAGCTGCCAGTTTTTCTGGTTATATTGCTCAGAGGTTCGGGTTGCCGTATATTTTTCTGGGTCTTAGCGCGAGCGTCATCCTTTTGATCTTTCTTTCTTTTATCTTGCTGAGATTAAAAAACCGCTACCCTCTCCCTTGAAGACTGCGGGGTAATGAAAATAAAGAAGCCGTCATTCCCGCGAAAGCGGGAATCCAGGACGATCCTGATGTTACGAAATTACCTGACTGGATGCCTGCTCCCCGCCTTCGCGGGGACAGGCTCCACTATGTTCTCTGCGGTTATTATACAATCCAAAAAGAAAGGAGAATCTAAATGATTACAGGCCTGGACCATGTACATGTCATGTGTGGCGATGTGGAAAAAGCAGTTGAATATTTTAAAAGGGTATTCGATGGAAAGGAAGTCTCCCGCGGGCAGTTGCGGGGCTTTCCAATGATCCGGATGGACGTGAAAGGGGTGTTCATCAATTTAATGGGGACTGATCCGAAGGCTGGCCAACTGGAGCCGGGCAAAGGAATCAGAGGCCTTGATCATTTTGGGTTTAGGGTCAAAGACCTCGAATCGATGGTAGCCGAGCTTAAGAAAAAAGGGGCGAAATTTAGCATTGAACCCAGCGTCGCTTCCATCGGGGTTAAATACGCCTTCGTCGATGGACCAGATGGGATCCGTATCGAGCTTGTGCAGAGAGATTAGTTAAATCTTGACTTCGAAATACTCTCGAATATACTTGGAATTTGCCACGGCAGACCCGCTCTGGGTGGGGAAGACAGGCGAAATTGGATCCCCTATCGATCGATCCCGAATCTGGAGTGGAAATCAATCTAAAAGATAAGAGAAGGAAATGGACCCAAACAAAGTGCGTTTGGTTGCTGAGGTAGAAGCCCTCCGTGAAGATCTTTACGCGGTCAGCGATTTTCTATACCACAATCCTGAGACCGCTTTCCAGGAATTCAAAGCCTGCGAATATTTGAGTCGGTTCCTCAGGGAGCGCGGGTTTGAGGTCGAGGGGGGTGTTGGCGGAGTCGAAACAGCCTTCCTGGCTCGACCGAGACAGAAGCAGGTGGCCCCGCCTGCGGTCGCTTTCCTGGCTGAATATGACGCCCTGCCCGGGGTTGGCCATGGCTGTGGTCATAACGTGATCGCTGCCTCCAGTCTGGGTGCAGGCCTGGCGCTGAGCCGAAATATTGAAAACCTACAGGGAGGCCTGGCCGTCATAGGCACTCCGGCAGAAGAAGGGGGCGGTGGGAAGATCTTGCTTGCCGAGGCTGGCGTTTTTGCTGACATGGACATGGCCTTGATGTGCCATCCCGGCCGGCTCAACCTTCCGGGCGAGGATATGATCGGGCGGGTGAAGTTTAAAGTCGAGTTTTTCGGGAAATCTGCCCATGCCTCGGTATCGCCTGACCGGGGAGTCAATGCCCTAGATGCGCTGGTCGCGGCTTACAACAATATCAGCATGCTCCGGCAGCAAATCCGCCCCGAGGCCCGGATTCACGGGGTGATCACCCACGGGGGAGATGCCCCGAACATCATCCCGGAATACACCGCCGGATTGTTCTATGTTCGCGCGGCCACGCGAAAGTACCGGGATGAAGTTTTTGAAAAAGTAAAAAAATGCATAGAAGCTGGCGCCGTGGCGACCGGCGCGACTTACAAGATTGAGGTGGGTCAGCCAACCTTCGACCCGATCCGGCGGAATCCGCCATTGGAGGAAGCTGTCCGGGCCAACATGGAAGCTTTAGGAATTTCAATCGACCTGGATGACGGACGACGGGGCTCTTCCGACATCGGCAACCTGAGCCAATACCTGCCGGTGATCCATCCCTGCCTGGCCATTGTCGATCCGGAAACGCCGGGGCACTCTCCGGCTCTCCGCGAGGCGACCATGAGCACACGGGGGCGGGAGGCCCTCTTGAAAGCGGCCCAACTCCTGTCGCTGACGGCCTATGATTACCTGACCTCGCCAGAACTTCGACAGCGCGTGAAGGAAGCCTTTGAGCAGAGGGATTGAAGTCTCCTCCCTTATGCGGTATTATAGGGGCTGAATCTTAAATATGCCAACAAGGGCAACCCAGGATTAATAAGGAAAGGAGGGAAAGATGAAGAGGAGCATTTTTTGGTACGTCATACTCATCTCATTATGGATCGGGGTAATTATACCCCGAGTCGGCATGACTGCGGAAAAGCCGCTGGTCATCGGTTTCGAGGGGGATGCGGTTACCCTTGATCCCCACGGCCGGAACGAAACGACGACCACCACGTTTCAGCGGCATACTTATGAGAACTTAGTCGGACTCGACGAAAATCTAAAGATCGCCCCCGAACTGGCCGAGAGCTGGAAGTTAATCGATGACAACACCTGGGAGTTCAAACTGCGCAAAGGGGTTAAATTTCAAAACGGGGAGCCCATGAACGCCGCGGCAGTACAATTCTCCCTGGAGCGGTGCAAGACCCACCCGAAAAGCCAGTACAAACATATGGTTCCCGATTACAAGGAGATCAAAATCGTAGATGAGCATACGGTCCGCTTTATCACCAAATCGCCCACCCCGGAAGCATTATTCATGCTGGAAAACATCAGTATCGTTCCTCCGAAGTTTTTCCAGGAATACGACAAAAAAGACTATGCCTATCTGACAAGGAACATGGTCGGGACAGGGCCTTATAAGTTCGTAGAGTGGGTAAAAGACGACCATGTTACGCTGCTTGCCAACAAGGACTGGTGGGGAAGAAAGGTGGACTTTGAGAAAGTCATCCTCCGCCCCATTCCGGAAAACGCTACGCGGGTGGCGGCTTTAATCACCGGGGAGATCGACGCCTGTTGGGGCGTTTCCATTCCCGACATCCCGCGGGTGGAGAAGAATAAGAATACCTACGTGAGCCGCGTCCCCAGCCAGCGGGCCATTTATGTGATGTTCGACATCTCCTCGGACAGAGGAGGTCCGGCACCCAAGGCCCAACCTGGTATCGCAGCAGGCAAGCCAAATCCCTTTAAAGACATACGAGTCCGCAAGGCCATCGCCCATGCCATCAACTCGGACGACATCATGAAATTCGTCATGGAGGGGAGTGCCTACCCGGCTTCTCAGATCGTCAGCACTTACTCTTTCGACTTTTGTAAAAATATCCAGAGGCCCAAATATGATCTGGCTCTGGCGAAAAAGCTTCTGGCTGAAGCCGGTTATCCTAACGGGTTCGAGGCCAATTTCGACGCCCCCAATGACCGCTACATCAACGACCAGCAGGTGGCCGAAGCCATTGCCGCTCAGTTGGCCAAGATTGGTATCAAGTTGAAAGTGATCGCTACGCCCAAGGCCGTATTCTTTCCAAAAGTGGACCGCTATGAATCACCGTTTTTCCTGGCCGGCTGGGGAACACTGTCCTGGCAAGGAACCATGAACTCCTTCTTCCGGGAACTGAGGGCGACTTATGGAAGGAACAACCGGGGGAGGTTCTCCGATCCCGAATTGGAGAAGAAAATGGATATCTCCAACAGCATCATGGACGACGCCAAGAGGCAGAAATTGAGAGACGAAATCTCCGAGCAGATCTACGGCACCTATTACGTGATTCCTCTTTACTATCAGGAGAATGTTTTTGGTTTCTCCCGGAGGATCAAAGATGGCAAAGCGAGGGTAGACGAGAGACTCTTTGCCCACGAGTTAAAAAAAGCCAATTGATTTTTTATGGCCAGATAGGGACCCGCGCAAAATAAAAATCCTCCCTCCCCCCCTTTAGCAAAGGGGGGTTTGGGGGGATTTGGGGGGAAAACATCGTAGAAAAACACAGTCGGCTGCTGGGCCCACCGCAATATTCTCTCCAGGCATATTTAAATAAGCTTCCATGGGACTTTACCTTCTCCGGCGAGTTTATCAGGCTGTCTTAGTTTTCCTCGTGGTTTCCGGGATCGTCTTCATGATCTTGCACATCTCGGGTGACCCGATGGCCCTCCTAATGCCGCCCGATGCCCTCCCCTCCCAGGTAGAGGAGATGCGGCGCAGCCTGGGGTTGGACAGACCCCTGTGGGTCCAGTACGGGCTCTTCCTGAAAAATGCCGCCCAAGGGAACCTGGGCGTTAGCTACCATCATGGGCAGCCCGCGCTCAAGCTCGTCCTGGAACGTTTGCCTGCCTCGCTGGAGCTGGTTATCACGACCATCATCATCAGCTTGATCCTGGCAGTTCCCATCGGGGTGGTGGCCGCTTCCAGGAGAGGTTCCATGATCGATCGAGCGAGCTTACTCGGATCTCTGATTGGAATTTCGGCCCCGCCGTTCTGGATCGGCATCGCCTTTATTCTCATCTTTTCCGTCGAACTGCAGTGGCTCCCTTCTTCCGGGCGGGGGACCTTCGCCCATCTGATTCTTCCGGCTGGGTCGCTGGCTCTCTATCGCCTTGCCCTTTTCATCCGCCTGGTCCGGGCAGGCATGCTCGATGTCATGACCATGGATTATATCCGGACGGCCCGCTCCAAAGGGGTGAGCGAGCAAAAAGTTGTTTACAAACACGCCCTGAAAAATACCCTGATCCCCTTTGTGACCATCGCTGGGATGCAGATGGGGTCTTTGCTCGCCGGGGCTATTGTCACCGAGAAGGTCTTTGCCTGGCCGGGAATGGGACGGCTGTTCCTGGAAGCCATCGGGGTGATGGATTTCCCCGTCATCATTGCCTGGGCCTTGGTCACGGCGACCATATTTCTTACGGTAAATCTGGCCGTAGATGTCCTCTATGTGTGGTTAGATCCTCGAATTAGGCACGAAAAATGAGTGTTCGCACTGCCTCCATGAATGGTCTTTCCGAGACGCCCTACGCGCCCCCGAAGGCGCGTTTTTGGGGATTCGAGTACGTACCCGCAGAACGCCAGTTGCTTCATTCTTTTTTGAGTAACCAACTGGTTCTGGTCGCTTGTGTCATGCTCTTGTTCCTGGTGTTCTGTGCCATTTTTGCTTTTTGGATAGCCCCGGTGGACCCCCTCGAACAAACCTTGAGAGCACGCCTCAGGCCACCCATCTGGGAAGAACGGGGCCTGAGCCCTTTCTATCTGGGGACTGATCGCCTGGGCCGGGATGTCCTCTCCAACATCATCTATGGCCTGCGAATCTCTCTGATGGTCGGCTTTTTTAGCGTGGGCATTTCACTCCTGATAGGTCTCGCTCTCGGCCTCACGGCCGGTTATTCCCGAGGGTTTTGGGAAACCGCAATCATGCGGGCCGTCGATGTCCAGCTCTCTCTTCCCCTTATTATGGTGGCTCTTTGTTTCATGGTCATCTTTGGGCAGGGGCTGGGGAAGATGATAATCGTCCTGGCCATCGCTGGCTGGGCTGAGTATGCCCGCACGGTCCGGGGCGCGGTGCTTTCCATCCGCGAAAAAGAGTACGTAGAAGCAGCCCACGCCCTCGGCTTCGGGCCCTGGACCATCATGGTTAAATACCTCCTGATCAATGCCATCACTCCTGTGCTCATCCTCTCCGCTGTTCAAGTGCCGCGGGTGATCATGCTGGAGGCGACCCTCAGCTTTCTCGGCCTGGGAGTTCCGGTTACCACCCCATCGATCGGTCTGGCGATTGCCCGGGGGTATCAGGTTCTCTTCTCCGGAAGCTGGTGGGCCTCGATCTTTCCCGGCCTGGCCCTGATGTTCCTGGTGGCCTGCATCAATATCGTGGCCGACTGGCTCCGCGACGCCCTGGAGCCCAGGTCCCGGGAGCAGGTCTGAAATGGGCCGACTCTTGACCGTACAAGATTTAAAGATTTACTTTCACATCCTGGCCGGGACGGTTCGGGCTGTAGACGGGATCAGTTTCCATATTGATCAAGGGGAAACCCTCGGGGTGGTGGGAGAATCGGGCTGCGGCAAGAGCGTTTCAGCTCTTTCGCTTTTGCAGCTCATTCCCAGGCCACCGGGAGAGCTGGTAGGAGGCCGAGCCGAATTCGAGGGGATGGACCTCTTGCGGCTGAACGCGGATCAGATTCGAAAGGTAAGGGGGAATCGCATCTCCATGATCTTCCAGGAGCCTATGACTTCGCTCAACCCGGTCTTCACCATCGGCAACCAGATCAAAGAAGCCGTCCAGCTCCATCAAGGATTGGATTCCCATCAGGCCGAGGGAAAAGCTATGGAGATGCTGGACCTGGTGGGTATTCCCGATCCTGAGAGGCGAGTCAACGAATACCCCCATCAGCTTAGTGGGGGAATGCGCCAGCGGGTCATGATCGCCATGGCCCTCAGTTGTAACCCCGCCTTACTCATTGCCGACGAGCCGACTACGGCATTGGACGTAACCGTTCAGGCCCAGATCTTAGAGTTGATGCTCGAATTACAAGCCAAGATCAATATGAGCATCATGATGATTACCCACAACCTCGGAGTCATTGCGGAAATGGCCGAACGAGTGGTCGTGATGTATTGTGGCCGGATTGTCGAGTCCGCGGACGTTCGGACCATCTTCCATGGCCCGCTGCACCCCTACACCCGCCAGCTTCTGGCTTCGGTACCGCGCCTGGGAACGGAGCAGGCCCGACTCCAGGAGATTCCCGGAATCGTCCCCAGCCTTTACAACTTACCGCCAGGGTGCGATTTTCATCCCCGGTGCGCGGAAGCTGCTGAGGCCTGCAAGCTCAAGCGACCGGAACTTGTGGAAATGGAACGGAACCATTTCGTGGCCTGCGACCGGGCCATCTGGGCAGCGGCAAGAGGAAAGGCTTAATGAACCCCACTTCGTTATTGAGCGTTAGGGATCTGAAAAAGTATTTCTTGCTCAAGCGGAAAACTGTTTTTGGACCCCGCGAGTGGGTCTGCGCGGTTGACGGAGTGAGTCTTAATGTAAACCGCGGGGAGACGCTGGGCCTGGTGGGTGAATCCGGATGCGGGAAATCAACCCTGGGGCGGACGATTCTCCACCTGATCGAGCCGACCGACGGTGAAATCTTTTACGAAGGCCAGGACATCACAAGGTTAAAGGGTGCCAGGCTGAAGAAGCTCCGGGCTGAGATGCAGATCATCTTCCAGGATCCGTATTCTTCCCTCAATCCTCGGTTAACCGTTGAGCACATCGTGGGAGATGCGCTAAAAACCCACGGCTTGGCATCGGGCAGCGAGATTCCGGACCGGGTGGCCGACATTCTGGACAAAGTGGGCATCCACCGGGAAAAGATGAAATGCTTTCCCCACGAGTTTTCCGGGGGCCAGCGGCAACGGATCGGAATCGCCCGGGCCTTGATCCTGAATCCCAAGCTCATCATCTGCGACGAGCCTGTGAGCGCGCTGGATGTATCCATCCAGGCCCAGGTGATTAACCTTCTGGGAGAACTCAAGTTGGAATTTAATCTTTCCTACATCCTGATCGCCCATGATCTCTCGGTCGTTAATTATGTCAGCAACCGGATCGCCGTAATGTACCTGGGTAAGATTATCGAGCTGGCCTCAAACAAGCAACTGCTGGCCAAACCACTCCACCCCTATACCCAGGCTCTGCTGTCAGCCATCCCAGTCATGGACCCGGACAAGAAAAAGAAGCGGATCATCCTGAAGGGCGACGTACCCAGTCCGGTCAATCCTCCCTGCGGCTGCCGTTTTCATCCTCGTTGTCCTAAGGCGATGGACATCTGTTCCCGAATTGAGCCTGTCTGGGCTGAAGTGGAAGCAAATCGCTTCACTATGTGCCACCTGTACGCCCCTTGCCAGCCACATTGATCCCAAAAATCGGGGTCAGACTTGAATATTGACATTTTAACCACTATTGCTCCCTGCATCCAGGCTGCGAATAATGGGAGAAGGTGGGGGGAAGGGGACGTTTGCCTAAACCACGCCTCTCTCGCTCAAAGGATGGTTATCCAGAATCCTCTGGGGGCTGAAGCAGCTCAGGTCCAGGGATGGAGTTCGACCCAGAATTAGCTCGGCAAGGTAACGGCCTGATGCTGGAGACTGCTGGAGGCCATGACCGGAGAAACCGTTGATCAGGTAAAGGCCCTTCACCTCGGGCCAGGGTCCCAGAATGGCGTTGCTATCCAGCGTATTCTGGGCATAAAGTCCGGCCCAACCTCTGACCAGTTTGAGCGTATCAAAAGCCGGAACAATTCTGGCGAGTTCAGGCCAGAGAAGGTCTGTAAACCGTTCCTTTTCCCAGGTGAAGTCAAACCCAATCTTGTCTTCTTCCAGGGAGCGGCCTGCGAGGATTAGGTCTCCGGTTTCGGACCGGAAATAGAGGCCAGAAGGGGCGACAATTAATGGTAGAGGTCGTAGCAAAGTGATAGCGGGCTTTAGAGCAAAGACCTGGCGCTTGATCGGAACGACCGGCAGTTCTACTCCGGTCGTGCGGGCTACTTCTGCTGCCCAGGGACCGGCGGCATTGACGACGGTCCCGGCATTGAGTACCGGACCTGATGCCAGCCGTACCCCGGTCATCTGGCCTCCAGATTTGCTGAGCTCTATCACCTCATCTGTAATATATTGAGCCCCCAAAGATACGGCTTTGGCCCGGTAGGCCATCATTACCGCATAAGGGTCCAGGTATCCATCCTTGCGGCCAAATGTGCCACCCACCAAGCCCTTGGCTGAGAGTATAGGGAATTCCCTTTGCATTTTTTCTGAAGACCACCACTCCACTTCACATCCTAATTTCTTCTGTAGAGCTAAAGATTCCTCGGCCAAGGCCCTGCCAGAGGAGTCGATAAGGAAGAGGTAGCCTTCCTGGCGGAAGTTGATGGATGGTTTTTCGCCAGAGATGGCCATTTCTTCCTCAAAGCGGGCGAAGCAATCCAGGGCGTATAGGGAAATCTGGATGTTTTCCTTTAGGCTGAACTGAACCCTCACCCCACCCAGGGAAAGAGAGCTCGAGGCCTGGCTATAGGTGGGGTCACGTTCCACCAAAGCCAGCCTGATTTTCGGGTCGGAGATAAGCAGGTGGTAGGCCACCGACGAACCCATCACCGCGCCTCCCACGATGATGACGTCATAAGAATTCTTTTTCATCATTTCCCTCTAAAGTTGAAGTATATCCAGATTGAATTAAAAAGGAACAGAATAATGATTCGTCGAGTAAACTTGACACTGGGGATGACCTGTGAAATATTAATGGCAAAATTTTGGCGACGGAAAGAAAGGCAGGCAAGGGAAAGATGACTAAAACGAAATGGGTAGTAATCGGTTTGGCGATCATTATTCTGGCAGGGGTCGGAATGTGGTTGGTTTTGGTTAAATTTGAATGGGAAAAACCCACCATTCAACTCCTGACAGATTCAAAGTACCTCAGCAAGGAGCTATCCTTTAAGGTCGAAGACCAGAAGAGTGGGGTGGCGGAGGTCCGGGTTGAGATTACCCAGAAGGGAAAGACGGCAACACTTTTAACTGAAAACTTTCCCCGAAAAACTCAGCGCGTAGAAAAAGCTCTCGCCATGCGCCCTTTGCCGGAGGGCCTGAAAGACGGCGAAGCCCAAATCAAGATTTCGGCGTTAGATCATTCCTGGAACAAGGGGAACCCGGTGGTCCTGGAGAAAAGTGTGATCATTGATACCATCCCTCCTCATTTAAGGACATTGAGTACTCTGCATTACGTCAACCAGGGGGGCACTGGATTCGTCACCTATCAGACATCTGAGGAAACGCCGGTGAACGGAGTTCAAGTGGGAGACCTTTTCTTCCCGGGGTATTCTACGGGAAAAAATCAATATTTGGCTTACTTCGCTTTGGCCTATGATTCCCCCAGGGATGTTGCGGTTTCGTTAGTGGCGGAAGATCAGGCAGGAAACCGGATGAAGGCCGGCTTTCGCCCGGTCGTCAAACCCAAAAGCTTTAGAAAAGATAAGGTTCAGCTAACGGATGCTTTCTTAAAAGACATTATCCCCTACTTTACGGAACGAGACCCAAATCTTCGCGGCCCGCTTCTGGAGATCTTTCTAACTGTGAACCGCAAGCAGCGCCTGCTGGATCATCAGCAGATTAAGAAGCTTTGCCAGAATACCTCAGCCACTCCCCTATGGTCAGGCCCTTTTCTTCGATTCCCCAATTCGAAGCCCATGGCCCTTTTCGGCGAGGACCGAACTTATTGGTACGAAGGGAAGCAAATTGACCAGCAAGTTCATCTGGGAATTGATTTAGCCTCCACCGCTCATAGCCCAATCCCGGCAGCCAACTCGGGAAAAGTTATTTTTGCTGGGCCACTGGGCATATATGGAAATACCATCTTGATCGACCATGGCTGCGGCCTGTTCAGTATGTATTCCCATCTTAGCCAAATCGAAACGGAGGCGCAAAAGGAAGTGAGAAAGGGAGAAATCCTGGGGCGCACTGGCTCCACGGGCTTGGCCGGAGGCGATCATCTCCATTTTAGCGTCCTGGTTCACGGCGTGTTTGTCAACCCAATCGAATGGTGGGATGAACATTGGATCAAGGACAACGTGGAAAAGAAGATGAAATGATTTTAGGAAAACGGGAGATGGCGTCAGGCATGGGAAATTATGCATGGAAAGACTGTGTGAGTTTGGGTTGATCCTCGGTTTGTCATGAAAGAGCCTTGGACACCTCCCTGACATATCGTGGATAAAGCTCCAAGGCCATGGCGACAGCCTTTAGAATCATCGAATGCTCGATGCCGTTGTACTCATGAACGAGCCTATTTCGCAGGCCGGCCGATGGGGCAAGCTTTTCGGCCAATTCAGAGGGGATGATTCCGATTTCACCGGCGCGGATAAAACTCTGGTAATAATCGTCAGGGGCCGGATGTCCGGACTCGATGATCATATGAACGTTGATATCTATGGCGGCCTCAATCAGTTCTTGGAGAAGTCTTTCCGTGGCTTTTCGCTTGTACAAGTCCCGGATATATTCATCTCGCTCTATCCCTTGAATGGGTTCAAGGGCTTTGAGATTTTCCAGGACGACGGAGAGCTTTCTTTGAATGATTTCGATATCGATGGGACTCATGAGAGGCCCTTTTCTTTTAAAAAATGCTGAATGGCCCTTTGCTGAGCATCACGCAGCTTTTTGGTATCGACATACCTTCTGAAGCTCAAGGAAAAGAATGCATTAAATTGACCCGGGGTACGCTCATACAGGAGTTCTCCTTCAAGGGCCGCTGAAAAGCTCAAAAGGGGGCTCGCCCGCCTGAGGTCAATCACATCTACCTTGTCCGTGTGCAGAAGATTGATCACTCCGTTTGTGAGATCTGAAAGATCAACAGGTCCATCAAAAAGAAACCCAAGGTCGATGTCACTTTCCCGATGAGTCGGCCCTGATACGAGAGATCCAAACAGCAATACCATCTGTAATCCCGGCTCTTTAAACAGGGGAGCGAGTTTCTCTCTAATTTCATAAATTAAATATGCTTTTGATCCAGTCATGATCCTATTTTCTCATAAGAGAAAGACAAAAACAATCAATTGGTTATCCGCAAATTATTTCTGACGGGGGAAATGGAAAGCAGCAATTAGGCGCATACCGAGCGGCCCTGCAAACAGAAGAGGAAAAATGGGGAAGAGGCATCGGCCCCTGGACAAGCTGGGCCATTTACTGATAAAGAAAGAAGATTGTTTTCTTTGCTCAATCCTATTAAGGTAATTAGATAATTCCCTATAACTAAAGGAGAAGATTATGAAAACAGTGCAATATTTTCTTACCGCCATGAGAGATCTTCATAAGAATCTTTTAGATGCGGTTAAGGGTCTCACGAACGAACAGCTTCATTTCCGGCCAGCCCCCGCAGCCGCAAACTGCTGAACCCGCTACGTAGAGCTTGTTGACAAAAACAAAAAGCCAGGTTCTGATGCCTGGCTTTTTAAATCCCACCGTAGGCGATAGTTACACCTACTTAGCCACCCTGCAAGACCGTGGTCGAGTTCAAAGACTACCGAATGAAATGCTCAAAAAAGCGGCGCCATCTCTGGCCTGCCTTGTATGATTGAATATATAAATCCATCAGATTTTATCCCAATCAACATTGGTTTTCTCAGAGGACAACGGTACAACGAAAACCGGTTTTCGGGTTCGTTCCAATACTGAACCAGCCACACTTCCAAGAAAGGTCTGGCTCAAAAATCCTTTCCCATGAGTTCCAAGGACGATTGCATCGCAGCCTTCTTTATCTGCTGCCTTCAAAATCTCTTCTACGGGATGGCCCAATGGAACGAGGATCTTGGATACCAGTTCACTGCATGGGGAACCAATTTGAGTTTCTATTCTCTTACAAAATTCCTGGAGGCTTTTTTTGATTTCCTCAAGGTCAGTCTCCTGTTCCTGTTTTTTGGCTCTTCTCATCATCCCTTCAACGCCAGACCCTACATAGGATATATGACGACCAGGTTCAATAGAATGTAAAATGACAATTCTTGCGTTATGTCTTTTGGCCATATCGACAGCATAAAAAAAGGCATAAGATGAGTTTTTACTGAGATCGGTAGCATAAAGAATTTTCTTGATTTCGGGAATCATTTGTCTCCTCCATTTCTTTTCCTATTTTCTCCCCGCCTCATTTGGGAGGTAGAGAATTTCCATGAAAGATTTAGGCCATGATAATTTTTATTAGATTGCCGTATGGAAGTCAACAATAATTCAAAGAAAATATTTCTTTCTGGTAGGACTATAGGGCGTTTAAAGACCATCAATTATTGAAAGAAATCTGCATACCCATGCCAAACTCTTAGGTTGGGACTTTCAGGAAGAAGTCGTTAAACAAACACCCATCCCTCTTCCTGCAAGAAGTGGGGTCTTATTTTTTTCTCAGCCATAAACCACCTCCCAGCAAAGATGATGGAAAGCCATTGGTTCAGAGGGTCCTATTAAATTATCAGAAGGAAGACAGGATACATGAATCAGACCGCAAGAGAGCCAAATGGTAGGAAAAGGGGAGGGCACTAAGCCGGGGGGATTTGTGGGAGTTCAATCGGAGATTTCCCTTAGAATTTTTTCCAATAGGTCCTCCACTCCCAATTCCTTGGCCCACTTCCGGAGATACGATCGGTCCAGGTTCTCCCCCCGAATTCTGGCCACATTTAAAGCATCAGAAAGCTGCCTCTGCGATTCCCCCATCTTGGCCCATTCCAACTTAACCAACATAATATCCTCAGCCGTAGTGAACCATCGTTCCTGACCCAGAAAATCTGCCTGTTGCCTTCTCAAAAACTCCGTTCGGCTGAAGGGACGATCTTTCCTTACGATTAGGTCGACTTTCAGCCCAGTTTCTAAATGAATGATGTTGAAAACCCCTCTGCTCATTAACGCCTCTCTGGCCGCTTCTCCGCTTACGTAGAAATCTCCACCAAGGCTTTTAAGGAATCGATTTAGGGCCCTCCTGTCCGCCTCGATCACGATATCGGCATCCTGTGTGGCCCGGGGCACGCCATGGATGTTGCTGGCAAAAGAACCCGTAATCATGTAACGAAGACGGCTTTCGTCCAGCTTTGACAAAACAAGCTGTAAGGCGTCTTCCACGGTCATGGCAGGATATCCCTTGCCTCCGGGTAGGCTGCACGGAACAGGTCTTCCGGCAACATCAGCCGGATGACTGCTAATCTGATTTGACGCTCATCATACTCGGGGTGGCGGCGGCGGACTCCTTCTCGCAAGAGTTCCCGGCAAGTTCGCGAAAGGGCGATTCCGGCCTGCAAGCGGCCCTTCGGCCCCATGCGTCTGAACACCTCCAGTTGTATCCTTGCAGCTTCCGGGGTTGTATCTAAAGGGATCATTTTCCAAAATATCAGGCGCTCAGAAAGGAAATTGCTCGGGAGATAGAAGGCAGCCCGGAGGGCTGCCCGTGCCTGAATCTTCTCCCTGTGGGCCATCATAAGCAAAAGGGGAATTGAAATCAAGGGAAGTTTGGAGCAAAATTTATATACACCGATTAGGGGTGAAAAGCGATATACTGGGAGAACTCTAACGCAATAGGCGACGGGGAATGGGCAATAAAGAATAGGCAATAGGCAATGGGTGATAGGAAACAACCTATCGCCTATTGCAACTTAACACTTGACACTTAACACTGGGCGGATAGATATGGCTTCAGTCGTCACCCATGCAGTGGTTGGTCTTGCTTTGGGTAAGACATTCACCTGGAAAGAAATGCCCTTGAAATTCTGGCTCTTCTCTGTGTTTTGTTCCATCCTGCCAGATGCAGATGTGCTTTCTTTTTTCTTCGGTTGGCGATACGGCGATATCTTCGGGCATCGGGGGTTTTCTCACTCCCTTTTCTTTGCCTTCTTCTTAAGCCTTTTGGTCTTGTTTGCGGGCTTCAAAGAAATTCCTAAGTTCTCTAAACCCTGGTGGGCTCTGTGGCTCTTTTTCTTTTTGCTTACTTCTACCCATGGCTTGCTGGATGCCCTGACGAATGGGGGGCTGGGAGTTGCTTTTTTCTCTCCCTTCATTGAGACTCGCTATTTTCTTCCCTGGACACCTTTAGTCGTTTCTCCTCTTGGGTGGGGAGGGTTTTTCAGCCCATGGGGAAGAGAAGTCATCCTGAGTGAAATTGTATGGATTTGGATTCCCTCCCTGCTGCTGCTCGCGCTGGTCAAAGGCAGCCAAAAGATTACATGTCTTAAGAAAAGAAGGGGCCTTTATGGGGTGAGAACCTGACGAGGCCCTGTTGAAAATCGCGATTGTTTATGTTCCCATTCCTCAACCGTTCTCGATTCTGCCGTAGTCATCCTCGAGGCGAACAATATCATCCTCTCCGAGATACTCGCCGGTCTGAATTTCGATGACGGCTAAGAGATCCATTCCTTTGTTGGCAATCCGATGAGCTGCACCTCGGGGGATGTCAATGGCCTGTCCTGGGGAGAGGTCGATGTCTCGGTCCTCCAGGGTTACCCTTCCCCGGCCACCCACGATCATCCAGTGCTCGGCTCGTTTTTCGTGCTTCTGGTAGCTCAGCCTTTGGCCGGGCAAGACTTCGATCCGTTTGACCTTGTATTTATCTTGTTCTTCAAGAATCGTATAACTTCCCCAGGGACGATGATCTTTCATGGGAATCTCCTGTAAAAATCTTACCACAGAGGGCACAGTGAAAAAATAAAAAAACCCTGATCCCACTTTGAACCAGGGTCAAAGACATGAATGGTGGAGGCGGGGGGAGTCGAACCCCCGTCCGAGAACCTTCAGCAAGGAGCATCTACGCGCGTAGCCGGTGAATTGTATCTCGTCCCTGAAGACTCCCAGCGGCAGGATTCTAAAGGAACCAGCTTAGGATATTTCGCCTTCTACCTATAAGCTTCAGTAGTAAGCTATCCTGTTTTGTCGACGCTCCTTCCGGCCTTACAGGAGAAAACCGGGGGAACGGCCACTGTCAATTAAGCAGTGGCGTAAGCGTAATTGGTGTTTCCGCTTATCTTTAACCCGACTTTTTTTACGAGCCCAGTCGGAACCTCGGCACGCAGCCCCTACCTCAACGATCCCCGTCGAGACCGTGGCGCCCCCATAAAAACAGGTTTGAGGTAAGAGGTTAAAGGTAAAAGGAAAAAGCTGGGATTTCAAAGAGCTTCAGCGGTGGCCTTTTGCCCCCTTCATGACCTTTTCAATTTCTCGGTCGGCTGAACGCTTTTTCAGATCCTCGCGCTTATCGTAAAGAGTTTTCCCTTTGGCCAAGCCAATTTCTATTTTTATTATACCATTCTTCAAATAAATCTTCAAGGGAACCAAGGTATAGCCCCGTTCCTGGGTTTTTCCCAAGAGACGGCGGATCTCCCTTTTGTGCAACAGCAACTTGCGCACCCGCTCCGGGTCGTGATTGAATTGATGTCCATAAGGATAAGGGCTTACGTGGGTATTGTGCAAAAGGGCCTCTTCGTCTTCGATGCGCACATAGCCATCCTTCAAATTGCCTTTGCCCAGGCGCAGGGATTTGACTTCCGTTCCCTTAAGGACGATGCCGGCCTCATAAGTCTCCTGGATAAGAAAGTCATGGCGTGCTTTTTTGTTCTGGCAGAGAACCTTTTCCCCCATGGTCTTTTTATACCATTTTCCATGGCGTTGGGCAACAGGATCATCAAAATGACTGGGTTCAATTCAGACATAAGGGATAGACGGGGATAGGAGGTAGGATTGGAGGGAGTGGCGGTGGTATGTGGGTGACAAAATAGTAAAAAATTCTGATTCCTTATATTTTTTTCTTGCAAAATGACACC